>Ga0208633_100017_pt1 | contig 160811 bp, 148 predicted proteins | sample LakWasMet63_LOW9_2_FD_183895 | JGI IMG/M metagenome (GOLD analysis project Ga0208633, IMG submission 183895) | Freshwater sediment methanotrophic microbial communities from Lake Washington under simulated oxygen tension - Sediment Metagenome... | ecosystem: Environmental > Aquatic > Freshwater...
ACCTTGCGCCGACAGCGTGATGTTGCCGCCATTGCCCGCGGTGCCGCCGGCCGTGGACAGCGCCCCGGTGCTCAAGGCCTGGCCAGCCACGGCGTTGGTGACACTGATGCTGCCGGCTGTGCCGCCGGCACCGGTACCCGCCGCGTTGCCCGTGCTGGCCGTCAAGGTGCCGGTGGTGAGGTTGCCGCTGCCACTGTTGCTCACATCGATCGTGCCGGCGTTGCCGCCGGCCGCATTGCCGCTGCCGCCGGCACCACCGCTGGCAGCCAAGGCGCCCGTCGTCACGCCGGCGGTGCCGGTGACACTGATGCTGCCGCCGGCACCGCCGCTTTGGCCCGCACCGTTGCCGGCACTACCGCTGGCGGTGATGGCCACCGTCGTAACGCTTGCGCCGCTGATCGTCACCGTGCCACCGTTTCGGCCGGCCGTGCCGGCGCCAGCGGTTCCGCCGGACGCGGTGATGGCGCCGGCGAGGTTCACGGCTCCGGTGGCGGTGAGCTGGACGTTGCCGGCATCGGCGCTATTGGCCCCGCTGCTGGTGATACTGCCAGCGGACGTGCTGGTGACGCTGGCGCCCGAAAGGGTGATGCCGCCGGCCTGCGCCGTCACGGCCGCGCCGAGGGCCAGCGTGCCGGTGCCACTGGCATCGGCATCCGCCTTCAGGTTGATGGCGCCCGCCCCGGATGTGGACAAGGCGGTATTGATGTTGATATTGTTGTCGGCCTCGAAGCTGACGCTCTTGCCGGCGGTCACGATGAACGTATTGCTGAGCGTGATGTCGTTGCTGGCCTGCAGCGTGATGTTGCCGGCTACGGCGTTCAGGGTGGCGACCGAGACCGTCTGCGTGCTGCCCGCCTGGGCAGCGAAGGTGCTGACGTCGGCGTAGGTGGCCGGACCGGCGCTGCCGACGATGATGTTCAGCGGGTCGAGCAGCAAGGTGCCGGCCTGGCCCTGCGCGGCGCTCAGGTCGGCTGCACCCTCGAAGGCCAGCGACTGCTTGCCCGACACCTCGACAAAACCGCCATCGCCGCCCTGTGCGCCGCCGGTGGCCTTGACCGTGCCGTAGAAGCCGGTGGCCTGGTCCGACCAGACCACCACCTTGCCGCCAAGGCCGTTGCCGTGGGCGCTGGCGTCGATGACAGCATCCGGTGCCACCAGGGTCAGCGTGGCGTTCTGCTCCGGCCCCCGGCCCTGGTAGTTGCCGCCCACCAGCACCGTACCACCACCGGCCTGGCCGCTGGCATCCAGACGGGCGCCGCTGTCCAGCAGTACCTTGTCGCCCAACACCTTGATGGTGCCGCCTTGTTGATCCGGCGTCGTGCCGCTGGCATCGAGTGTGCCGGCGACGCGGGTGACGCCGCTGGTACCGCCGCTGAGCACGATGAGGCCATCGCGCTCGCTGGCCGATGTGGCGCGGATCACGCCGCTGTGGTTCACCACCGTGGCCAGGGCATCGCCCAGGGCACTGGCCGCCATGACCACCTGGCCACCCTCGGCCACGATCACGCCGCTGTTGGCCGCGGCGGCGTTGACGGCTGCCGCATCGACGGAGAACTTCACCAGCCCGCTGCCGGACGGATCGAGCGTGATGCGTGAGCCGGCGCCCAAGGCGACGGAGCCCGCATGGGCCGTGATGCTGCCGGTGTTGCTCACCTGGGCGCCCAGCAGCGCCACATAACCGCCGCGTGCGGCCTGCAGGTTGCCATGGTTGACCACGCTGCCCGTGCTGCCGCCGCTGAAGATGTAACGACCAGCGGAAAAATCGTCGTTGCTGATGGCCAGACTGGAGGCCACCAGCCCGCCCACATTGACCTGCGCTGTCGGTGAAAACATCACGCCGGCCGGGTTGATCAGGAACACCTGGCCGTTGGCGCTGAGAGAGCCGTAGATCGCCGTCGGGTCCTGGCCGATGATGCGGTTGAGTGCCACCGCGGCGCTGTTCGGCTGCACGAACTGCACCGACTGCCCGACTCCGATGTTGAAGCTCTGCCAGTTCAGGATCGCCTTCTGGCTACCCTGCGTGATCACCATGGACTGGGCATTCGGCGTGCTGGCACTGGCCTGGCCGGACACCACCTCCATGCCGTTGGGCAGCGCCAGGCTCGGGTCGGCATAGGGCGCCAGCAGTGCCAGCAGCAGGCGTGGCAGCCAGCGCCCGGTGCGAATGCGGTAAGTGGCTGTCAGCTTGCGCGACAGGCGCACCACCACCGAGCGGACCGTGCTGGTACGCCGTTGCTGGGGCTGTCGTGTCTGCGCGCTCATGTCGATCTTCTCGGCCTACAACCACTTCTGGGCCGTCACCCAGACACGCGGCGTCTGGTCGGGGTCGCCGGTGGTCGGCGCCGCCTGGGTGGTGCGCCAGGCCAGATGGGCGCTGACGCGGAACTTGTTGCTGCGTCCGGCCAGCACGCCGATGCCGGCAGCGGCCAGCACCTGCCGATTGCTGGCCGTCGACAGACCGGCCGGATCCTGATGGAACTGGATGACGCCGTGGTCGTAGAACAGCACCAGGCTGAGCGGCTCGCCCGCCAGCGCTGCCGGCGCCGGCAGCTGATGCCGGTATTCCAGGTTGATGAGCGTGCCGCTGTCGCCCACGCCTTCGCCAACCGGGTAGCCGCGCACCCCGCTCGGCCCGCCGAGCGACATTTTTTCGGCTGAAGCCAGGTTCTTGCCGGCCTGCTGGCTCTGCAGGTTCAGATGCAGGCTCGCCTCGCGGCTGAGATAGTCGATGCGCTGGTATTCGAGGTTGAGCTTGCTGAAGCTGCCGCTGGCGTGCTCGCCTCCGGTACCTTGGTCAATGGCCTCTGTGCCGTTATCCATGCCCAGGCGGCCGGCCGTCAATGTCAGCGCATAGCTGTTGAAACTGCCGGTGCCGATCAACGCACCGACATGATTGCCCAGCAAGCCCAGCCGCGTGGCCACGATCTGCCGTTCGCTGTTGTTGTAGGGCGTGTTGATCAGGTCCTCGAAACGCTTGTGTTCCAGCCCGACGATGCCGTACACATTGTGCTGGCGCGCCCGCACCAAGGGGTGGGTCAGCGACAGCCCGGTGATGTCGGCCTTGCCGCTGGCACCCAGCGCGACAAACTGCCGCCCGAGCGCATAACTGGTGTGCGCCGCATTGACGGCCAGCCTCGTCCCGGCGGCGCCCACGGGCACCGTGTAACTCAGGCGGTAGAGATGGCTGCTGCCAGCTTCGCCCTGTTGCAGGCGCGCGCTGAAGACGTCGCCGCGCCCGAGCGTGTTGCTGATGTTGAGGTCGACATGCAGCTGCGTGGCGGCGACCGAGCCGGAGCCGTGGTTGTTGGCGCCGACTGCGGCATCCACCTGCGTGCCCTGGGAGCGCACCGTCACCGTCACGTCGGCCTCGCCCAGTTTCTCGCCAGGCTCGACGCTGGCGCTGGCCTCCATGCCTGCCAGATCGCGCAGCAGCAGCACCGGTTTGTCCAGCAGGTACTCCGTGATCAGCATGCCCGGGCGCAGGTTGTGCGCCAGCACCCGCTGCGCAAAGGACGCCGAGCCCTGCGTCTCATCCAGCTGGACCCGGACCCGGCCCACGCGGGCCTCGATCACGGCAAAGATCACCTCGCCGCCGTCGGCCTGCAGCACTTGCTCGGGCAGGTAGACCTCGGTCAACAGATAGCCTTGCTCGCGGTAGTGCGTCCCGAGCCGGCTGGCCAGTTCGTTCAGCCGCGTGAACGTGGTGGGCTGCCCCACAGCATCCGCCAGCAGGCTGGCCAGATACGCCTGGTCGAAGACGGTGTTGCCGACAAAGCGGAAGGTGCGCGGCGTGATGCGCAGCGGCACTGCCGCCAGTGGTGCTGACGGCGGCGGTGGCAAAACGATGGCGGGTGAACCCGGTGCCGGCAACTGCGGCAGTTGGCTTTGCGGCTCCTGCAGGGAGCCGGCATCCGGCCTTGGCGCCTGCTGCGCCATTGCCTCTACCATGCCCAACATGATCAGCGCCGGCAGCATGCCGCGCCGCAGCAACAACGACCCCGAGTACTTCAAACCGGCCTTATGGTGTGTTTTGGATGCCGTTGTTTTGACTTGTAGGCATCAAAAGGGCGCACAGGCGCCTTGCTGGCGCTGTGTGACCGCTTCCCCTGATTGATCCCTGAATTGTCCGCTTTTTCCGGCTGATGAACGTCGTTTTGCTATCAACTTGTGAGCGATTCACAACGTCTTTGAAAGAAATCAAATCCCGACAGATCATTTTTGCACTTAATCTCATATTTGCACCTCCATCCAGCCCCAAGCATGTCCCGTCCCGGGCCCAAATCGTGGTCGCCTCGCTGGCCTGTTGTCAGGAAGTCACTGCGCTCCGCACGGGGCCCCCAGTTGTGGACAATCACCCTCACCGACTTCTTTTCCTGATCGCGCGAACACCATGTCCTCGTCCATCTACCTGCAGCGCCGCCAGCGACTGGCCCGCCAACTCGGCCCCGATGCCGTGGCCATCGTGCCCACGGCGCCGGAGCGCCTGCGCAACCGCGACAGCGAATTCCTGTTCCGCTTTGACAGCTATTTCCATTACCTCTGCGGCTTTGGCGAACCGAATGCCTGGCTGGTCATCACCAGCGATGGTCACACCACGCTGTTCTGCAACCCGAAAGATCTGGAGCGCGAGATCTGGGATGGCATCCGCCTCGGACCCGAGGCGGCGCCGGCGGCGCTGGGCATCGATGCGGCCTATGCCGTGACCGAACTGGAGCAGCGCCTGCCCAAACTGCTGGAGAACAAGACTACGGTCTGGTACCCCTTTGCCACCCATGCCGGGCTGGAAGGCCGCATCGACGGCTGGCTGAAAGCGGTGCGCGCGCGCGTGCGCTTTGGCGCGCTGTGCCCCGACAGCCAGCGCGACCTGTGCAGCCTCCTGGACGAAATGCGCCTGATCAAGGATGCCCATGAACAGGCCATGATGCGCCGTGCCGCGCAGATCAGCGCCGGCGCCCACATCCGCGCCATGCAGTTGTCGGCGCGCATGCTGCGCCAAGGTGAAGATGTGCGCGAGTACCACCTCGATGCTGAACTGCTGCACGAATTCCGCCGCCACGGCTCGCAGTACCCGGCCTACGGCTCCATCGTTGCCGCCGGCGCCAATGCCTGCGTGCTGCATTACCGCGCCGACGACGCGCCGATCCGCGATGGCGAACTGGTGCTGATTGACGCCGCCTGCGAGCTCGACGGCTACGCCAGCGACATCACGCGCACCTTCCCCGCCAACGGCCGCTACACCGGGCCGCAGCGCGCGCTGTACGAGTTGGTGCTGGCGGCGCAGGTGGCGGCCATCGACGCTGTCCGCCCCGGCGCGCGCTTCAACGATCCCCATGAGGCCGCCGTCAAGGTCCTCACGCAAGGCATGTTTGATCTCAAGCTGCTCGACCGCGACCAGCACGGCACGCTGGATGACGCGATCCACCACCGGCACTATTTCGCCCACTACATGCACCGCACCAGCCACTGGCTGGGCATGGATGTGCATGACTGCGGCAGCTACGTGGAACCCTCCGAGCTTGGCGAGGTGAGTTCGCGGCATGACCCGCTCTCCGGCGAGGTCATCCAGAACCGCCCCAGCCGCATCCTGCGGCCCGGCATGGTGCTGACCCTGGAGCCGGGCCTCTACGTGCGGCCAAGCGACCACATCCCACGGGAGTTCTGGAACATCGGCATCCGCATCGAGGACGACGCCATCGTCACCGACAGCGGCTGCGAACTGATCACGCGTGGCGTCCCCGTCGATGCCGACGAAATCGAAGCCCTGATGCGCGCCTGAAAACGCCAGAGCCCGGCCGGGCTCTGGCTATTTCCTTCTTTGCTAAAAGCAATTGGCCATCTTTATAGCTAAAAACTACCATATACAAATATTTAATTGTTTTTCAGCAAATGAGGGTCATCATGGCCAAATTCGTAGACACCCATCGGAGAACACTCAAGAAAACTGCCAGCTACTACCTGCTCCACATCACGGTGGCGGCTGGCGTGGCGTATTCGGTCACAGGCGACCTGCTCATGGCGCTCACCTTGAGCCTGCTCGAACCCACCGTACAGGCTGTGGCCTTCTTCTTCCACGAAAAAGCCTGGGAACGCCGGGTCGGCAAGCCACCTGGCCCCATGAAGGCAGCGACTGTCCCGGTCTGACCCCCCGAGAGGGCACGTGAATGTTCGTCTTTGCGTAAAAGTAAAAAGCAAGCGACCCGTTTGCATTGATTACCTGCGCGAGTCGTGTACTTTCGAGGTCTACAATTCCATCCCTTACAGAAGCTGACGGATTGGCTTACGGTTTGCTTTTTCCGCCAAACTGGTTGCAGCAGGAGACGATGCATGTCCAACACGACCCCGAAGTCGAACGATAAGCGCGATGAGTTGCGCCGCGCCGCACTCGAGTATCACGAGTTCCCCACCCCCGGCAAGATTTCCATTGCACCCACCAAGCAGCTGGTCAACCAGCACGACCTGGGACTGGCATACACCCCCGGCGTCGCCGTGCCGTGCGAGGAAATCGTCAAGGATCCGGCGGCCGCCTTCAAGTACACCCGGCGCGGCAACCTTGTCGGCGTGGTCACCAACGGCACGGCCGTGCTGGGCCTGGGCGATATCGGCCCCCTGGCCGGCAAACCGGTGATGGAAGGCAAGGCGGTTCTCTTCAAGAAGTTCTCCGGCATCGATGTCTTCGACATCGAGATCAATGAGAAGGACCCGGAAAAGCTGGTCGAGATCATTGCCGCGCTGGAACCGACCTTTGGCGGCATCAACCTCGAGGACATCAAGGCCCCGGACTGCTTCTACATCGAACGCAAGCTGCGCGAGCGCATGAAGATCCCGGTCTTCCACGACGACCAGCACGGCACCGCCATCACCGTGGGGGCAGCCATCCTCAACGCCCTCAAGGTGGCCGGCAAGGACCCCAAGCAGATCAAGCTGGTGACCTCGGGCGCCGGTGCGGCAGCCCTGGCCTGCCTGGGCCTGCTGGTCAAGCTGGGCATTCCGCGCAAGAACATCTGGGTCACGGACCTGGCCGGCGTGGTTTATGAAGGCCGTACCGAGCTGATGGACGAGGACAAGATCCAGTACGCCCAGAAAACCAGTGCCCGCACGCTCTCCGAAGTGATCGAAGGCGCCGACCTGTTCCTCGGCCTGTCCGCCGGTGGCGTGCTCAAGCCCGACATGGTCAAGCGCATGGCGGCCCGGCCCATCATCTTTGCACTGGCCAACCCGACGCCGGAAATTACGCCGGAAGAAGTCCGGCTCGTGCGCGACGACGCCATCATGGCCACCGGCCGCTCCGACTACCCGAACCAGGTCAACAACGTCCTGTGCTTCCCCTACATCTTCCGCGGTGCACTGGATGCGGGCGCGTCCACCATCACGGTGGAAATGGAAATCGCGGCAGTTCACGCGATCGCCGAGCTGGCGCAGGCTGAGCAAAGCGAGGTGGTTGCCGCAGCATATGCTGGCGAAAAGCTGGCCTTCGGACCGGACTACCTGATTCCCAAGCCGTTCGACCCGCGCCTGATGATCAAGATCGCCCCGGCAGTTGCAAAAGCGGCGGCCGACAGCGGTGTTGCACAGCGCCCCATTGCCGACATGGATGCCTACCGCGAGAAGCTGGAGAGCTTTGTCTACGCGTCCGGCACCATCATGAAGCCGATCTTCACAGCGGCCAAGAAGGCGGCTAAACGCCGCGTCGCCTATTCCGAAGGTGAAGACGAACGCGTGCTGCGTGCCGCCCAGATCGTGGTGGACGAAGGACTGGCGCGTCCGACGCTGATCGGGCGCCCGGCCATCATTGCCCAGCGCATCGAGAAATTCGGCCTGCGCCTGAAAGAAGGGCAGGATTACGACATCGTCAACGTCGAGCAGGACCACCGCTATCGGGATTTCTGGCAGACCTACCACCGCATGACCGAGCGCAAGGGAGTGACGGTCCCGGTTGCCAAGATCGAAATGCGCCGCCGTCTGTCACTGATCGGCGGCATGCTGCTGCACAAGGGTGATGTCGACGGCCTGATTTGCGGCACCTGGGGCAATACCGGTCTGCACCTGCAATACATTGACCAGGTCATCGGCCGACGCGCTGGCGTCAACACCTATGCCTGCATGAACGGCCTGTTGCTGCCTGACCGTCAAGTGTTCCTGGTGGACACCCACGTCAACTATGACCCCACGGCGGAACAGCTGGCAGAGATCACCGTCCTGGCGGCCGAGGAGATGGTGCGTTTCGGCCTGCGTCCCAAGGCCGCTCTGCTGAGCCACTCCAATTTCGGCAGCAGCAACCAGCCCAGCGCCGTCAAAATGCGCCAGACGCTGGATTTGCTACGCGCGCAAGCGCCCTGGCTGGAAGTGGACGGCGAAATGCACGGCGATGTGGCCCTGGACGGCGCCGCCCGCGCCACACTCATGCCCCACAGCACGCTGGCGGGTGACGCCAACTTGCTGGTGCTGCCCAACCTGGATGCCGCCAACATTGCCTACAACCTGCTCAAGACAGCGGCCGGCGGCAACATCGCCATTGGCCCGGTCCTGCTGGGTGCGGACAAGCCCGTGCATATCCTGACGGCCAGCACCACGGTGCGCCGGATCGTCAACATGACCGCACTGACCGTCGCTGACGCCAACGCCGGCCGCTAGTCCTAAAGGGCTAGTTGGCACCAACTAGCTCCTCTTTTCCATTTGTAAGAGGTTGCTCAAGTTTTGAGCAGCCTCTTGCTTTTTGGGGCCGAATCAGCGACACTTGCACCCTTGAACTTTTCGGGTGAGCCCGAAGGTATAAACAGGTTTTATTTCATGGTGCTTCGCACGGGCTTCAAGTTAGTACTTACTGGCTTTTTGCTTGCGGCAGCGTGGGGGCCTCATTTGGCACAGGCCAAGGGTCCTGCGATGGCCGATGCGGCCATGACGGTGTCGATGGCGGAATTGCCCCGCCAGGGTGTGGAAACCTACCACCTGATTCATCAGGGCGGCCCGTTTCCATACGAGAAAGATGGCACGGTATTTGGCAACCGTGAGCGCTTGCTCCCGGCCAACAAACGCGGCTATTACCGCGAATACACCGTACCGACATCGGGCTCGCGAGACCGGGGAGCCCGCCGGATTGTGTGTGGCGGTGCCCCCAGGACGCCGGATACCTGTTATTACACGGCCGATCACTACGCGAGTTTTCGCCGGATCGTGCCGTAGTCAGAGATTCGTGTTTTTCAAGAAAGTGACGCGGGGATGGAAACACCACTTCGTACTGTTAGAACCAATATCGTTCAGTCGATCCGGGCCTTCCGGGTACAGGATTTGCAGGAAGCTGCCCAGAGTCTGGGCCACCACTTCCTGTATGCCAACCTGGCCAATGCCCAGTCCAAGCAGGACGTGCTTGACCTGATTGCCCAGCAGTTCATGCTGGCTGTCAATGTCGGCAAGAACTTCGACGCCCTGTACGACTGCATGACGGACCCACTGCACAAGTCAGGACCGCAGCCCGGCTTCATTGCCGTGCTGGAGCACATCCCGGCCAATGCCAAGTTCGACAAGGAAGCGCGCGAACAGCTGCTCGACATCTTCCGCGATGCCGCGGACTATTGGGGAGACCGGAAGATACCGTTCAGGTGCTTCTATTCTTTTCTGTAGCCCGTTCTGCACAAACCAGCCAAGCAGAACGGGCGAACGAGGCTAAAGCGGAAGGCATCAACAGCGAACCGGTGGCCACCGGCATCGACTTGGGCGAAGAGGGTGGCGAAAAGATGCCAACCGACAAGCTGCTCGACGTATCGCCGTTGGCGCTGCGCATGAGCAGTCCCTTCAACGCCGGTTACTGGCTCGCTGCGGCGTAAAAAGCTCCCCCTGAGCCGCGCCTGCGGCGCGTCACCCCCACTGGGGGCGGCGCTGGCGGACCGGCAAAGCCGGATCCACGGCGCCCTCGATTTAGGCCACTGCCTTTGCAGTGGCCTTTTTCATGGCGCGGCTTGCGCCAAGGCCACGTACTCCTGAACAGGCACTTCCTCGGCACGACGCTGCAGGTCGAAGTTGCCGGCCAGGCCCTTCTCCTCCAGCCAGCGACCCAGGGTGTGGCGTAGCAGCTTGCGCCGCTGGCTGAATGCCACCTGCACGATCTCGCTCAAGCGCTTCACGTCGACCGACGCTGGATCGGCGTGCGGCACCATACGCACCACGGCACTGTCCACGCGCGGCGGTGGATCGAAGCTCTCGGGCGGCACGAACAATACGTTCTCCATGGCGTAGCGCCATTGCAGCATCACGCTCAGCCGGCCATAGTCGGAGGTGGCCGGTGCGGCCACCATGCGGTCGATCACTTCCTTCTGCAACATGAAATGCTGGTCTTCCACCGCTGCCACATGGTCGAGCAGATGGAACAGGATGGGGGTGGAGATGTTGTAGGGCAGGTTGCCGACCACGCGCAGCTTCGCGGCGTTGTGCGCCAGCGCCAGTTGTGTGAAATCCACGCGCAACACATCGGACTCGACCACTTCGAGTTGCGCGTGCGCACGCAACCGTGCCGCCAGATCGCGATCCAGCTCGATCACGATCAGGCGCCCAAGACGCTCCACCAGCGGCTGCGTCAGTGCGGCCAGACCAGGCCCGATCTCGACCATCACCTGCCCGGGTCGCGGATCAATGGCGCGCACGATGCCGTCGATGATGGCGCCGTCAGCCAGGAAGTGCTGACCGAATCGTTTGCGGGGAATGTGTTTCATCGAAGTCAGCGTTCGAGCGGCATGGCCACAAAGGCGGAGCTCAGCATGTCACTGCGGCGGTTCGCGCATTTCGACATAGGCACGGGCACGCACGTCCTGCGCCCAGTTGACGAAGGCCTCATCCAGCTTCTTTTCACGCAACATGTTACGCACCATCTCGCGCTGCTCGCGTTCACCCAGCGTGGTATTGCGTCGCTCCAGCAGCTGGATCAGGTGCACACCGAAACGCGAGATCAGCGGCTCGGCGATCTGCCCGGGCACCAGCCGGTTCATGACGGCTTCGAACTCGGGCACAAACTGGCCCGGATAGGCCCAGCCCAGATCCCCGCCCTGTTCCGCGCTGCCATCCTGCGAGTTTTCGCGCGCCAGCGTGGCGAAATCGGTCTGCCCGGTCTGAATGCGCCGGCGGAAATCATTGAGCTTGTCGCGTGCGTCCGCCTCGCTCAGTTGTGCATTCGGACGCAGCAGAATATGGCGGGCCCGGCTTTGCGTGATGGACATCGGCGGCAAGCCAGCGTTGCGTTTCTCCACCAGCTTGAGAATGTGGAAGCCGGCACCGGAACGCACCAGTTCAGAGATACCGCCTACTGTCAGAGGCCGGACCGCATCCAGAAACAGCGCGGGATACCGGTCGGCCGGGCGCAAGCCGAACTGACCGCCATTGGCGCGATCCGCCGCATCCGAGAGTTCGCGCACCAGCGCCGTGAAGTCTTCGCCGGAACGCGCACGCTCCAGTGCGCGCTGGGCTTTGGCTTGCAAAGTGGCGACCTGGTTGTCAGTGGCATTCTCGGGTACGGTCACCAGCAGCTGCGCAATGTTGATTTGCAGATTGGTGGGGACGTTGCTGGCTGCCAACTGTTCCTGCAAGTACTGCTCGACCTCCAGATCGCTCACGCGCACACGGGGCTCGACCTCGCGCTCACGAAGACGCGTGAGCAGCAGCTGGTTGCGAAGCTGTTCGCGAAATTGCTTGGGCGTGATGCCATCCTGCGCGATGCGACGATGCAGCTCGGCCACGCTCAACTGGTTCTGCAACGCGACGCCCTGTTCGGCCTGGTCAACCGATGGCTCATCCACCTTGATGCCGGTCTCGCGCGCCAGTTGAAGCTGCGCTTTTTCATTGATCAACCGCTCAAGCACCTGGCGCGTCAGTTCACGCACATCGGGCAGGGCTTGTCGCTGCTGGGCATACTGCTGCTGCACGCGCTGCACCTCGACCGCCACGTCATGATTGGTAATGGGCTCGGAGTTGACCACGGCAACGATGAAGTCGGCCTGGCGGACCGCCCCCTGCGCCGCCGTCACGGCACTTGCTGCAGGCGTCGTGCGCGTGGCCGGACGCAATCCCTGTGCCTGAGCCGGCAGGGCAAGATAACAAGCAAGACAGGCCACATTCAGGGCCAAGACACGAAGGGTCATGATGGGTCAATCGTAATTGCTGAAACGACTGGGCGAGCTGGTTTGCTGCCGCAGTAACTGGTAGCGCGGGATATTCCGCTGCAGCGTAGACAGGGGATCGATACCCACCCGCGAAAAACCGACGAATTCAAGCTGGAACATGATACGTTCGTTGGAGGAGGCAAAGCCCGTCCGCAGACGCTCCACCACGACGCGGCCCAGCCAGCAGCCGCCATCGTACTCAAAGCCGACAATGGAGTCGACCAGCCGGCTGTCTTTCAGGCTGTAGTTGAGCCGGCCCACACTGTACCAACGCCCCGAACCCTGGCCCCGGCCCTGGCCCATTTCCTGCCCCTTGTCACCCCACAATTGATTAAGCGGCCACTGCCAGCCGATATCGACCAGTTCGCTGATTTCGCGTTGAAAACGGTAGGCCAGGTTCAGCACGCGGTACTTCCCTGGGTTGTAGCGCGCACCGACCGTAGAGCGCACCGACTTTTCAGTCGTCGGGTTGTACTGCACGACCGAATCAAACGCCCAGCGCTCATCCCAGTTGAAGCCGGCCCCCAGCAGCACATCGCTCAAACTCTCTTTGGTAGGCGTGCCACCGGGCAAGGTAACGTTCTGATCCGCAAAGCGGTAACGCTGCGCAACGCCGAAACGTGCGGTCTCCGAACCCGTGTCCGGATCCAGCAAACGTGTGCTCACGCCAGCCGTCAGCAAGTTGTTGTCGGAAATACGGTCGTTCCCGACAAAAGCGTTCTCCGTGTAAATGCTGGCAAAGTTGAAGTCGTTGGCGCCCGAATCGTAATTGGGCAGATAACTCTGGTCGACATAGGGTGTGTTCACATAAAACAGGCGCGGCTCAAGCGTCTGACGGAAAGCGCGCCCCAGATAACTGGCATCGCGCTCGAACACCAAACCGGAGTCGAGGCTGAAGGTTGGCACCGTACGGGTGGCTGCGGTTGCCCCGGAAGACAGCACACTGTCGAACTGGTAAGAGGTCGAGTGCAACTGCACCTTGGGTGTGATGAAGCCGGCGGCACTTAGAAAAGGTCGGCTGATCTGCCCCAGCAGCACGCTGCGCTGGCTATTCGGTTGCAGGGTCAGGCGCCGGTCGGACTCGAATTGGGTGTAGTCACCATCGATTGAAAATTCGAAGCCGCCGGCATCCAGCCTGGCATAACGCGCCGCCACTTGCGGCAACCGGTCGTAAGGCGGCGTGATCGGTGAGCCCGGGTCCTGCAGGGTCTGCCACTTGAGCGTGCGCAGGTAAGCCGAGAAAAAACCACGCCCCCAGCTGATGGTGGCGTCATTGGGCAGCAGCCGCTGTGTCATCGAGTTGGAGGCGTTCGGGAAATCGCGCCAGTAGTTGTCGTCACTGACACGGTTGAACCTGAGGTTGAGACCAAGATTGCCAACAGCGGGCACCCCCGTCTGAATCGTACCCAGGTGTGAGTAGGCATAACCCCAGCGATCACTGCCACGCAGCGTGTCGTTGGGCATGTAGTCGAGACGCAGCCCACCCATATAAAGCGGCTCCAGGTAGCGAAACTCACCGCCCCAGTTGATGCCACGCTTGCTCATGATGGTGGGATACAGCGTGGCATCGCGGTTGGGCGCAATGTTCCAGTAATACGGCACGGTCACCTCGGTGCCACTGGTGCTGCCGACGCCAAAGGTGGGCGCCAGAAATCCGGACTTGCGCTTGTCGCTCAGGGAAAAACTGATCGACGGCACAGACAGAAAAGTAACCCCTTTGAAGCTCAGTTTCGCCTCTTCGGCTTCACCAACAGAGTCCTCGTTGTCAATGCGCAGGGTGGCGGCACGCAGCAGCCAATCTGGCATCCAGCTCGGCCCCGGCGTACGCTTGCACGTCGTGAAGTCCGCATTACGGATCACCGATCGGTTCTCGTCCAGGAAATCAACCCGCTCGGCTTTGCCGTGCGCCTCATTGGACAGAAAGCGGTAGTCCGGCTGCGTGAAAAACCCTTCGAAGGCATCCACCTTGAGTTCCAGTTCCGGTCCCTCGAACACATTGCCGGCGCGGTTGATGCGGACATTGCCGCGCGCCTTGGCCAGGTCATCGGGCTGGTAGTACTGCAGCCGGTCGGCCCGGATCACCGTGTCGCCGCGCCGCAACTCGACCCGGCCTTCGACCACCATGTCCAGGTCCGGCCGGCCGCTCAGGATGTCACCAAAGAGAAAGGTCGGCAGACTGCTACGCTGCGCCGCAGGCACCTGTTCCTGCAAGCGAGGGCTACTGCGCAATTGCATCGACTCGGCCTGGAGGGGTGCCGTTTCCTGCGCTTGGACCAGGCCCGTCTGCAGCAAGGCGGCGACCAGCAACGCCCCCATGAAACGGGGGCCGGTGGTGGAACAGTGCGCCCTGGGGCTCAAATCACGCATCGGGCGCATCGGGTATTCGGCAGATCGAAAGAATCGGGCTTGTACATGGACGGGGTTTGTAGAATGGATTATCCATGACCCCAACCGAAGTGCGCCCTGGCGCCATCCCCATGCCCGAGACCGCCGTAACCTGGACCTCCCCCGAGCGCGAGGCCGCCTTTCACCAGTGGCTCGTTATCCTGGCGCCGTCCCAGCAGCTTCAACCCGCCACCTTGCGTCTGGCCTCGGCCGACGCCAGCTTCCGGCGCTATTTCCGCATCGATGCCGCCCAGGGCAGTCGCATCATCATGGATGCGCCGCCGGACAAGGAAAACTGTCGGCCTTTCGTGCAGGTCGCTGGCCTGATGCAGGATGCCGGCCTGAACGTACCCCAGGTCTTGGACTGGGACGAGGCCAATGGTTTCATGCTGCTGTCCGACCTCGGCGGCCAGACCATGATGCAAGGAATCGACCGCGACAACCCGCCCGCGAATCTGGGGCGCTACCTGCAGGCCGTTGATGCCCTGGTCGCTTGGCAAAAAGCGTCCCAGCCCGGCGTGCTGCCGCCTTATGATGAAGCGCTGTTGCGACGCGAACTCGAGCTCTTTCCGGAGTGGTACCTGGCACGCCACCGCGGCATCGCCGTGGAAGGCAAGTTGCGCCAGACCCTGGACACGATGTTTGCATTGATCATCGAACGCAACCTGGCCTGGCCCAGCGTCTATGTGCACCGCGACTTCATGCCGCGCAACCTGATGATCCCGGGCGACGCCACCGAACAGCGCCTGGGCGGAAAACCGGAAACACGCCTCGGCGTGTTGGACTTCCAGGACGCGGTCTACGGCCCCATCACCTACGACATCGCCAGCCTGATGCGCGACGCCTTCCTGAGCTGGGACGAGGAATTCGTACTCGATGTCACCATCCGCTACTGGCAGCAAGCACGCGCCACCGGTCTGCTGGTCGGCGACGATTTCGGCGAGTTCTACCGTGGCGTGGAGTGGATGGGCCTGCAACGCCACCTCAAGGTGGCCGGCATCTTCGCCCGCCTCACCTTGCGCGACGGCAAGCCGCAGTACCTGGCCGATGCACCGCGCTTCATCCGGTACATCCGTGCCACCTGTTCGCGCTACATCGAACTCAAGCCGCTGCTCAGGCTGGTGGATGAGGTCGAGGGCATCACCGAGGCCAGCGGCTACGCCTTTGGCCGGGTTTAAACCAAATTGGCATCTTCTCCTTACAAAATCGACGCGATCAGCTCCTGAATTCATAGCAAATGCCCCGTTTCCATTGCCCCATGCCGCTGGCCAGCGACGCCCTGCTTGACCTGCCTGCGGGTGCGGCGCGCCATGTGCAGGTGCTGCGCCTGCAGCCGGGCGCGGTCATCACGCTCTTCAATGGCGAAGGTGGTGAATTCGAAGCCACCATCACGCGCATGGGCCGCAACGACGTGCAGGTGCAGGTCGGCCCGCACGCGCCAGTGGAACGCGAGACAGCACGTGAAGTGCACCTGGCGCTGGGCGTGCCGGCCAACGAGCGCATGGACTGGCTGGTGGAAAAAGCGGCCGAACTCGGTGTTGCCAGCATCCAGCCGCTGCTGGCCGAACGCAGCGTGCTCAAGCTCAAGGGGGAGCGCGCTGAGAAGAAGCGCGCGCACTGGCAAGGCATTGCGGTGGCGGCGTGTGAGCAGTGCGGCCGCAACCGCGTGCCCGAAGTGCGCGAGAGCCAGACCCTGCCGGACTGGCTCCAGACCCTCGGCGCCGGATCCCGGCTGTTGCTGTCGCTGCAAGCCGGCACCCGTCCCCTGCAGCAGGCGCTTGCAGCAGCCGACCAAGGGCCGGTGACGTTTCTCTCCGGTCCCGAAGGCGGCCTCACCCGCGCGGAAGAAATGGCGGCCCAGGCCAGCGGCTTTGTGCCCGTCACGCTGGGTTCGCGTACGCTTCGCGCCGAAACCGCACCGCTGGCGGCTCTGGCCATGATTACACTGGGCGCATGAACCGCCCCCTCCTGCTGCTGGCCATCTGCCAGGGCCTGTTTCTCACTAACAACGTGGTCTTCATCGCCATCAACGGCCTGGTCGGCCTGAGTCTGGCACCACTGGGCTGGATGGCCACGCTGCCGGTGATGGGGTATGTGGTCGGCGGCGCCTTGAGCACCGGTCTGGTCGCGCGCTCGCAGGCACGCTACGGCCGTCAGGCCTCGTTCCAGATCGGCCTGGTGGTGGCACTGCTGTCAGCCCTGCTGTGTGCCTGGGCGGCCTGGCACCACGATTTCTGGCTGCTGGTGGTGGCCACCGTGGTGGCCGGCTACTACAGCGCCAATGGCCAGCTCTACCGTTTTGCCGCCGCCGAACTGGCCGCACCGGCCTACCGCGAAAAGGCGGTGTCACTGGTGCTGGCCGGCGGCCTGATCGGCGCCATCATCGGCCCGAACCTGGCCAAGTACACCCGCAACCTGCTGGCCACGCCTTTTGCCGGCGCCTACCTGGCGCTGGCCGCTGTGGCCGTGCTGGCCATGGGGCTGATGGCCTTCGTGCGCTTTCCGGCCGTGCCGGCAGCGCAAACAAGCAGCGGAGGCGGGCGCCCCTTGCGCGAGATCGTGCGCCAGCCGCTGTTCTTGGTTGCCGCCGTCGGCGCGGCGCTGGGTTATGGCGTGATGAACCTGCTGATGGCGGCCACGCCGCTGGCCATGCAGGTGTGCGGTTTTCCCTTCGACGATGCGGCACTGGTGCTGCAGTGGCACGTGATCGGCATGTTCGCGCCCGGTTTTTTCACCGGCCACTTGATCAAGCGTTTCGGCACCCTGACCATCATGGGCGTTGGCGTGCTGCTGAACGCGCTGTGCATCGCGATTGCGCTCACCGGTGTCGATCTGCACCAGTTCTTGGTCGCCCTCTTTCTGCTCGGCGTCGGCTGGAATTTTCTCTTCACCGGCAGCACCACGTTGGCGCTGCAAGCCTACCGCCCGGAGGAGAAGGACCGCGCCCAGGCCGCCATCAACTTCAGCGTGTTCGCGGTGATGGCGCTCACGTCGTTTGCTTCCGGTGCCCTGGTCACCACCCAGGGCTGGCAGCTGCTGAACGTCGGCTCGCTGGTCCCGGTGGCGCTCACCGGAGCAGCGTTGCTCTGGCTGGCGCTGCGGCGGCAAGCCGCGGTAAGGAACTGAACCGGGCCTGGCTCAAAAGCGGGCATCCAGCCACTGCTGAAGCTGCGCGAACACCGGCTCGCGCTCGAGTTCGTTGAAGATCTCGTGATAGGCGCCCTCGAAGCAATGTGCATTCACCACGCCCGCAGGCGCAGCAGCGGCAAAGGCCCGGCTGCCGGTCGGGCTGACCAGATGATCATCGCCGGCATACAACAGCAGGGTCGGTACTTGCCAACGCGGTGCACACGCCACCGTAGCCGCGCCGGCATCCACAATGAACCGCGCCAGCCGGCCCGAGATGCGGTCATGGATCAGGCGGTCCTGCTGATAGGCAGACACCACGGCCGGGTCGTGTGAGATGAGCCGGGGGTCAAGACCGTTGCGCACGCACAGGTTGGGCGCCAGGCGCGGCAACACGGCCAGCAGCAGCCTCTGCCAGGCACTCAGACCCGGGTCGAGCGCTGGCGAGGACAACACCAGCGCGTCGACCGGGCGCACCTGCAGCGACACGAATCGCGCCGCCACCAGCCCCCCCAGGCTGTGGCCGAACAGGATCAGTGGCGTTGCCGGTTCCATGCGCGCGCGCGTACTGTCCAGCACGTCGGCCAGGTCGTCGAACAGGCGCTGGTCATTGGGCAAACCGCCGCGTGTGCCGCCGGATTCGCCATGGCCATACTGGTCGTAACCCCGCACGGCAAAACCCCAGTCGTTGAGGCGGCGTGCCACATGGTCGTAGCGTCCGGCATGCTCGCCCAGACCATGCACCAGCAGCACGACGCCGCGCAGCTGGCGGCCGTACGCCAGCGGCCAGTCCTGGATGGCAATGTTCTCGCCGTCGCCAGCCACAAAAGTGGAGAGGGTGGATTCCGGCACGGCCCGGACTTTCAGGGCATCTGGGCCATGACTTGTGCCACCGCTGCCGTCAGCTTGCGTGCGTACGGCACATGCAGAAATTCGTTGGGACCGTGGGCATTGCTCTTGGGACCGAGCACACCGCAGACCATCATCTGCGCTTTCGGAAAACCCCTGGACAGCATGTTCATCAGCGGAATGGTGCCACCTTGCCCGATGTAACCGCAGGGGGCGTCGAAATAATTGCGCGATGCCGCCGTCAGCGCCTGTTCGAACCACGGGGTGGTTTCCGGGGCGTTCCAGCCGGTGGCCGAACTCAGGCCCTCGAAGGTCACGCGCGCCTGGTAGGGTGCGTTGTCTTCCACGACCGCCTTGAGTTCCTGCACGGCTTGTGCGGCATCGACCAGCGGCGGCAAACGCAAGGACAGTTTGAACGCGGTGTAGGGCCGCAGCACATTGCCGGCATTCTGCAGGTCCGGCAGGCCTTCCGCACCGGTCACGCTCAAGGTCGGTGCCCAGGTGCGCGCCAGCAGGGCCTGCAACGGGTCGGTGGTCATGGGCAGGGCCACGCGCGTGTCGCCCGCGCAGTCGTAGTGCACCCAGGGAAAGCGCCGGTACAGCTCCTCGCCCAGGATGGCCGCCGTGGCCTGCGCCTGGCGCAGGCGCTCAGCCGGCACCTCGCAATGAAAGCTCTGCGGCAGCAGGCGGCCGGTAGCGCTGTTCTCCAGCCGGTCCAGCACCTGGCGCATGATGCGAAAGCTCGACGGCACCACGCCGCTGGCATCGCCCGAGTGCACGCCTTCGCTCAGGATCTCCACTTTCAGCACGCCACTGGCCATGCCGCGCAGGCTGGTGGTGAGCCAGAGCTGGTCGTAGTTGCCGGCCCCGGAATCGAGGCAGATCACCAGCCCGACATCACCCAGGCGGTTGTTGCCCGGTGCGCGCAAGGCCTCGATATACGGCAGCAGGTCGTAGGAGCCGCTTTCCTCGCAGGTTTCAATCAGGCCGACGATGCGCGGATGTCCAACTTTCTGACTTTTCAGCGCCGCGATGGCGGCGATGCTGGCATAGACGGCATAACCGTCATCGGCGCCGCCGCGGCCGTACAGTTTGCCGTCCTCGAACTTGGGCGCCCAGGGGCCCAGATCGTTGCGCCAGCCGCTGAATTCAGGTTGTTTGTCGAGGTGGCCGTACATCAGCACAGTCTGCTTCGACACGGTGTGCCCACCTTCGCCCGTGGCGGCCGGCACTTCGAAAAACAGCACCGGCGTGCGGCCCTCCAGCCGGATCACCTCCAGCGTCAGCCCCTCGATCTTCTGCGCCTCGACCCAGGCCGCCGCGTTGCGCACCACGGTGTCGATATAGCCATGCTCGGCCCATAAGGGGTCGAACATGGGCGACTTGGCCGGAATGGCGATGTAGTCCGTGAGCTGGCGCACGATGTCGTGGTCCCAGGCACGGGTGACATCAGTCAGCGCCTGCGCGGACTGGAATGCGCTGGCAGGAAGACGGGCATTCATGGAGACTCCTTGCTCGGCCGCGACGGCCTCAACGCTATATTAGGCGATCACCGCGACCCTCGCGGGCCACCGTTCCCGTCTTCCTTCCATCGCCGAGGTTTCTCTTGAGCCATTCGCCCCGTGCCGCACCGGCCACCGACGAAGTCCGCTACCGCAAAGTCGCCCTGGCGGCCTGCTTCGGCACCTTCATCGAGTGGTACGACTTCCTGACTTTCGCGACGCTGGCCGTCCATTTCGCCGTGTTGTTTTTCCCGGCCGATGATCCGGTCGCAGGATTGCTCTACAGCCTGGCCACCTTCGGCATGGGCATGGTGGTGCGCCCACTGGGGGCGGCGCTCTTTGGCTCCTTCGGCGACCGTTATGGGCGCAGAAAGGTGTTCATCGCCACCATCGGCATCATGGGCGTAGCCACCTTTCTGGTGGGTTTGCTGCCCACCCATGTCCAGTGGGGCTGGATGGCCACCGGCATGTTGCTGGCCCTGAGGCTGATTCAGGGTCTGGCCATGGGCGGCGAGATCGGCGGCGCCAATGTCTACCTGGCCGAGCACGCCCCGGCCGAGCGCCGCGGCGCCCTGACCAGCGTGTTGCAATGGATGGGCGGGCTTGGGATTCTGGCCTCCACTTTGCAGATCGTGCTGCTGCAAACCTGGCTGAGCGAGGCCGATTTCAAGGCCTGGGGTTGGCGCATCCCTTTCCTGCTCTCGGCGCTCTTGCTGCTGGCCAGCATGAAGGCGCGTCTGGCCCTGCATGAGTCCCCGGTGTTCACCGAACTGAGCCGGCAGAACAACACGGCCAAGACACCGTTGCTCGACTGCCTGCGCGACCGCCAGACCCTGGGGCGCATGGCCTTGCTGTTCTTCTGCATTTCGGCCGGCGGCGGTCTGCTGTTTTTCTGCTCCCAGGTTTACGCCGCGGTCTATCTCAAGACCGTGGTGAAGATGGACCCGGTGCTGGTCGGCTGGGTCACGCTGGCCGCGACCCTGTGCCTGTTTCCACTCACCTATGCCTGTGGGGCATTGTCGGACCGCCTGGGGCGCCGGCCCGTGGTGCTGGCCGGACTGTTGCTGGGTACGGCATCGATCCTGCCGGTCTACATCGGACTGCAGCAGTGGGCCCAGCAGCCGGTGCTGGTCTTTGGCCTGCTGCTGATCCCAGTGCTGGCGGTGGCCCTGGTGACAGGGCCGCAGACCGCCCTGCTGTCCGAGCTGTTCCCGGCCCGTACGCGCTATACCGCCGTCGGGCTGCCCCACAACCTGGCGGCAGGCTGGATCGGCGGACTCTCGCCCTACATGATGACGCTGATCGCCGACAAATCCGGCAGCACCCTGCTGGGCCTGGTCTACCCGACCGCGCTGCTGCTCGTGGCGCTGGTGGTCGGCTATTTCTTCCTGCCGGAAACGCGCGGCGCCGATCTCAACACCTGAGCGCCGCGCGCCACCCACAGCCTATAAAGCGCGAGCTGCAAAACCAGGGCGCCCGCGGAACTGGCTCAGCCAGGCCGCCGGGTGCGCCCCCCTTGAGGGGGGAGCGGCGCAGCCGCTCAGGGGGTGCTTTCTTTCACCGCGAGAACTTGAGCACCGCGGTGCTGGCCAGCAGGTTGGGCGCAAAGCGCACGGCACGACCGTTGTGGATGCCGAAGCTGTCCAGGATCTTCAGGCCGTTGCGCTGGGCCAGCACTTCCAGATCCGCCTGGGTGCCAACGCGGATGTTGGGCGTGTCGTACCACTGGTAAGGCAAGCGACGCGTCACCGGCATGCGGCCGCGCAGCACACTCAGCCGGTTAGGCCAGTGGGCAAAGTTGGGAAAGGCCACGATGCCGGTACGGCCCACGCGCGCCGTCTCGCGCAGCACCACCTCGGCATTGCGCAGATGCTGCAAGGTATCGATCTGCAACACCACGTCAAAGCTCTGGTCGCCGAACATCAACAGGCCTTCATCGAGATTGAGCTGGATCACATTGACGCCCCGCCGCACGCAGGCCAGGACGTTGGCGTCGTCGATCTCGATGCCGTAGCCGCTGCAGCCACGCTCGGTCTGCAAATGTGCCAGCAGGGCGCCGTCACCACAACCAAGGTCGAGCACGCGCGAGCCTTCCGGCACCAGGCGGGCAATCGCTTCCAGCGTGCTGCGGTCGCTCATGCTGAGAACCCCCCCGAAATGCTATCGAAATAGGAGCTGACCACTCCCATATAACGCCGGTCATCGAGCAAAAAGGCATCATGCCCGTGCGGTGCATCGATCTCGGCGTAGCTGACATCGCGCCGGTTGTCGAGCAAGGCCTTGACGATCTCGCGGCTGCGCTGGGGCGAGAAGCGCCAGTCGGTGCTGAAACTCACCAGCAGGAACTTGCACTGCGCCACGGCCAATGCCCGGCTCAGGTCGCCACCAAAGGCACGGGCCGGATCGAAATAATCCAGCGCCCGGGTGATCAGCAGGTAGGTGTTGGCGTCGAAGTACTCACTGAACTTGTCGCCCTGGTAACGCAGGTAGCTCTCGATCTGGAACTCGATGTCCTGCGTGGTGTACTGATAACCTTCGCGCACCGCACCGCCGACGGCACTACGGAGTTCACGGCCGAACTTCTCGTTCATCACATCGTCGCTGAGGTAAGTGATGTGGCCGATCATGCGCGCGATGCGCAGGCCGCGCTTCGGAATGACACCATGTTCGTAAAAGTGCCCCCCGTGGAAATCCGGGTCGGTCACGATCGCTCGGCGCGCCACCTCGTTAAAAGCGATGTTCTCGGCATTCAGGTTGGGCGCGCTGGCCACCACCACGGCGTGGCGCACACGCTGCGGGTACTGCAGCGTCCACGACAGCGCTTGCATGCCACCCAAGCTGCCGCCCATGACAGCGGCCAGGGTCTGGATGCCCAAGCCGTCGAGCAGGCGGGCCTGGGCGTTGACCCAGTCCTCTACCGTCACCACCGGGAAATCGGCACCGTACACGCGGCCAGTGTCCGGGTTCACATGCATTGGCCCGGTGGAACCGAAGCAGGAGCCGAGGTTGTTGACGCCGATGACGAAGAACTTGTTGGTGTCAACCGGCTTGCCCGGGCCGATCATGTTGTCCCACCAGCCTTCGCTCTTGTCCTGACCCTCGTAAACACCGGCCACATGGTGCGAGGCGTTGAGCGCGTGGCAGATCAGCACCGCGTTGGACTTGTCGGCATTGAGCCTGCCGTAGGTTTCGTAGGCCAGCGTATAGCCGCGAATGCTCGCGCCGCTCTGCAAGGGCAGGGCGGCATCAAACTGCATCGACTGGGGCTTGGCAATCAACATCGCTCAGTGCTTCAAAAAACAAAACCCGGCATAGCTTCAGCTCGGCCGGGTCTCAAATGAAAGAAACACTTGCCTCTTTAGCTGAACTTCGGAACTCCAGGGTTCCGGCGCCCGCAATCGGGTTCAAATCGGCGCTGGAGTTAGTATAAGTCCAAGTCCGGATGATCAGGAGTGCCCATGGCCGACACCAATGAACTGTATGGTTCCGATGCCTACGCCCCCAGCGAGATCGCCCAACGCATCGAGTCGGTCGGCGTGACCAAGGCCCGCTTGGCCACATTGCCGCTGCTGATGCTGGGCATGCTGGCCGGTGCTTTCATCGGCCTGGGCGCCATGCTGTTCGTGCTGGTGAAGTCCGATGCCTCGCTGAGCTTTGCTACCAGCGCCATCGTCGGCGGGCTGGTGTTCTCGCTTGGCCTCTTGCTGGTGGTAGTGGCCGGGGCCGAGCTGTTCACCGGCAACAACCTGCTGGCCATGGCCTGGGCCGATGGCCGCATCAGCAGCGCCGAGGTACTGCGCAACTGGGGGCTGGTGTGCGGGGCCAACTTCGTCGGTGCCGCCGGGCTGGCGGCGCTGGTGTACGTGAGCGGCCACACGGGGCTCAACGGTGGCACCGTTGGACAGACGGTGGTGAAGATCGCGCTGGCCAAGCAAGACCTCCCGCCCGTGGAGGCTTTCTTTCGCGGTGTGCTGTGCAATGTGCTGGTCTGCATGGCGGTGTGGATGGCCATGGCCGGGCGCAGTGTGGTGGACAAGGCAGTGGCGGTGGTACCGCCCATCATGGCCTTCGTGGCCGCCGGCTTCGAGCACAGCATTGCCAACATGTACCTGATGCCGCTGGCCATGCTGCTGCAACAGGCCGGCCCCCTGGCCGCCACCACGCCCGTGACCTGGGGCGGCATGCTGGGTAACCTGCTGCCGGTGATTGCCGGCAACCTGGTGGGTGGCAGTGTGCTGGTGGGGTTGACCTATTACGTGATCTACGGCCGCAAGGCCCAGCGTGATCGCTAGCCCCCGCCCAGCAGGGTGACGGCCCCCAGCACGGCAAAGATGCCGGCGCTGACCAGGTGCACCAGGCGGATCGGCACCCGGCGCGTCATGCGCTCGCCCAGCCATACCACCGGCGCATTGGCCAGCATCATGCCCAGCGTCGTACCGGCCACCACCCAGACATAGGCTTGGTACTGCGCGGCCAGCATGACGGTGGCGATCTGTGTCTTGTCGCCCATTTCGGCCAGGAAGAAGGCCACCAATGTGGTGCCGAACACACCCAGCCGTGGCGGCTGGCCGGTTTCGCCTTCATCGTCCATCTTGTCCGGGATCAGCATCCAGACCGCCATGGCGATGAACGAGGCGCCCAGCACCCACCGCAGCACATCGGGCCCGAGCAGGGTGGTCACCCAGGTGCCGACCGCCCCGGCAAGTGCATGGTTGGCCAGCGTGGCAACCAGAATACCCAGCACGATCGGCCAGGGTTTGCGGAACCGGACTGCCAGGATGAGGGCCAGTAACTGGGTCTTGTCACCCATTTCGGCCAAGGTCACGATGCCGGTTGAGACGAGAAATGCTTCCATGGCGTCGATGGTAATGGGTCCGATACGGCGATCCGCCGCACGTTCTGGTGCATGGATCGCACAGACGTGGAGCACATCTGGCTCGTTTTTTGCTTTATCTTGGTGCAATCCGGCAAATGCCGTTTTTTCGCACCAAAAACTAGCATTTCATTACGCGAGGTTCTCATGGAAGCACTCAAACAGAGCGCAGATGTCCTGTTCATCCTGCTTGGCGCCATTATGGTTCTGGCCATGCACGCTGGTTTTGCATTTCTGGAGCTCGGCACCGTACGCCGCAAGAACCAGGTCAATGCACTGGTCAAGATCCTGGTGGATTTCTCCGTCTCCACAGTGGTCTACTTCCTGGCCGGCTACGCTGTGGCCTACGGCACCAGCTTCTTCATCGGCGCCGAACAGCTGGCGGCGAAGAACGGCTACGAACTGGTCAAATTCTTCTTCCTGCTGACCTTCGCAGCCGCCATTCCGGCCATCATCTCCGGCGGGATTGCCGAGCGCGCGAAATTCTGGCCGCAGCTGATTGCCACGGCCGTGATCGTCGGTTTCGTCTACCCTTTCTTTGAGGGCATTGCCTGGAACCAGCACTTCGGCGTGCAGGCCTGGATCAAGGCCACCACTGGCGAGGAGTTCCATGACTTCGCCGGCAGCATCGTGGTGCATGCGGTGGGTGGCTGGATCGCCCTGCCGGCGGTACTGCTGCTGGGTGCGCGCTACAACCGCTATCGAAAGGACGGCGGCATGTCGGCCCACCCGCCGTCTAGCATCCCCTTCCTCGCCTTGGGCGCCTGGATTCTGGTGGTCGGCTGGTTCGGCTTCAACGTGATGAGCGCGCAGACACAGGACAAGATCTCGGGCCTGGTGGCGGTGAACTCGCTCATGGCCATGGTGGGCGGCACGCTGGTGGCGCTGCTGCTGGGCAAGAACGACCCGGGTTTTGTGCACAACGGCCCGCTGGCTGGCCTGGTGGCGGTGTGCGCCGGCTCCGACCTGATGCACCCGCTGGGCGCGCTGGTGGTGGGTGGCATGGCCGGCGCCATCTTTGTCGTGATGTTCACGCTGACGCAGAACAAGTGGAAGATCGACGACGTGCTGGGCGTGTGGCCGTTGCATGGCCTGTGCGGCACCTGGGGCGGGCTGGCCGCCGGGATTTTTGGCAGCAAGTCGCTCGGCGGGCTGGGTGGCATCACTTTCAGTGGCCAGCTCATCGGTACCGCCATGGGCGTGGTCTGGGCACTGGTGGGCGGCCTGGTCGTCTACGGCGTGCTCAAGCTCACCCTGGGACTGCGCCTGAGTCAGGAAGAAGAGTTCGATGGCGCCGACTTGTCCATTCACAGAATCGGCGCGACCCCGGATCGCGAAGCCAACTGGTAACGCTGGCTGATGCCGACCGGAAATGACCGCCAGTTGTGCGTTTGCAGCCATATTTGATGGTTTGGGCGCATGGATTGGCGATTTATTTGGGTATTTCTCTGGATTCACTGCATAATGGCTATGTACTACTGTAAAACGGTGGTATGAATTTGCGGTGATTAAGTCGGTTTTGCGTCTGCTTTAAGTCTTCATTGGTTTGTTGCTCGCGGCTATCAGACTCCATCGCCTTACCTGAGTCTTTTTGAGGAGTCCATTCATGGGCAACAAACTTTACGTGGGCAACCTGCCCTATTCTTTCCGTGACGAAGACCTGCAGAAGGCCTTCAGCCAGTTCGGCACCGTCTCCAGCGCCAAGGTCATGATGGAACGCGACACCGGTCGCTCCAAGGGCTTCGGTTTTGTCGAGATGGGCAGCGATGCCGAAGCGCAAGCTGCGATCAGCGGCATGCACGGCCAGCAGCATGGCGGCCGCGGTCTGGTGGTCAACGAAGCGCGCCCGATGGAGCCGCGCCCCCCCCGTAGCGGTGGCTTCGGCGGCGGCAATGGCGGCGGCGGTTACGGTGGTGGTGGCGGCTACGGTGGTGGCGGTGGCGGTCGTCGCGAAGGCGGCGGCGGTTACGGCGGTGGCCGCAACTACTAAGCATCGATTCGCTGCTTGCATCCAAAAGGGCCCTTGTGGCCCTTTTTTCATGCCTGCCGCCCACCCACCCACCTAGCGCCAACCCCACTTGTGTGAAAAACATTTCTGTGGCAAAAAACGAACCGCGGCGGCTAGGAGGCCTCCCACAGGATTGCGGTGATCTGTCGAATTCGCATCGTTGACACACATTGATTGCGTTTCAGGGACCCCATCGCTCGTTTTTTAGCTTTTCAGGAGTCCCTGCATGGGCAATAAACTTTACGTTGGCAACCTGCCGTATTCGGTGCGCGACGAGGATTTGCAGCAAGCCTTCGGCCAGTTCGGTACCGTCACCAGTGCCAAGGTCATGATGGAGCGCGACACTGGCCGCTCCAAGGGCTTCGGTTTTGTCGAGATGGGCAACGATGCCGAGGCACAAGCCGCCATCAATGGCATGAATGGCCAGCCGCTGAGCGGTCGGAGCATCGTGGTCAACGAAGCGCGTCCGATGGAGCCGCGTCCGCCGCGCAGTGGCGGTTATGGCGGCGGCGGTGGGGGAGGTGGCTACGGCGGGGGCCGACGTGAAGGCGGTGGCTACGGCGGGGGAGGTAGTGGCGGTTACGGCGGCGGCAACGAAGGCGGCGACGGCGGTTTTCGCAGCCCCTACGGCAACCCGCGCGGCGGTGGTGGCGGCGGCCGGCGTGGTTATTGATTCGTTGTGCCGTTAGACACGCCGTTTTCTGCGAGGCTCCTTCGGGAGCCTTTTGCTTTTTCAGTTGCCTGAACGGCGATGTTTGCGCGGCCGGCCGGCCAGCAGACGGTCAAACAAGCGGTCAGGCAAAAGGCGCAGCAGCTTGGCCACCACGCCCATTTGCCACGGAATCACGCGGTAGCTGACCCCTGCCTCAATGGCTTCGTAGGCACGCTCGGCAAAGGCGTCAGCGCGCATCAAAAAGGGCATGGCATAACGGTTTTGCCGCGTGAGCGGCGTGTCGATGTAGCCCGGACTCAATGTCACCACCTTCACGCCACTGGCCCGCAGTTCGCCGCGCAGGCTCTCGCAATAACTGATCACGCCTGCCTTGCTGGCGCAGTAGGCCCCATGCCCTGGCAGTCCGCGAATACCTGAAACGCTGGCCACGCCCACCAGCCTGCCCGAGCCACGCTGGACCATTGCGTCGATGAAAGGATGGAAGGTGGCCGCCAAACCGATGTTGTTGGTCGCCAGGGTCAGCGCCATCACGTCCAGATCCGACCGCTCGGCCGTATCCATACCGATGCTGATGCCGGCATTCGCCACCACCACATCGGGCACGCCCTGCGCCGCCAGGCATGCCCGTCCGGCCGCCACGATACTGTCAATGTCCGTCACATTGGCGCTATAGATTTGATAGCTTTTCGCGCTTATTCCAAGACGGTCGCACCATGATTTGATCTCCTGCGTGCGGCGCCCCACCAGCGCCAGCCGGTAGCCGGCCTGATGAAAACGCCAGGCCAGTGCCTGGCCGATGCCGCTGGAGGCGCCGGTGATGAAAGCCAGCTTGCTCATGCGAAGCCGGCTTATTTCTTGACGTCCGGCACCAGCGTGCCGCGCACCCGACCTTGCAACTGCATGATCTGGTCAATGTTGTCGAAATCCATCCTGTCGGCCGTGAAACGGTCGCTCCCGCGCGTCAACTCGACCGGTTTGTGCGATTTGACACGTTCGGTGTCCATGTAAGCGTGCAGGAATTCGCTGCGGTAGGTCGCTCGCGGAATTTTCTTGCCGGACTTGTCCACCGCCTCGTCGCGCACCACCACAGCGTTGCCGATGAGCTGCACTTCCGAGTTATCGCTGTTGGTGATGGCCTCGTTCGCCGTCGCGGTGGTCAGGTGGCCCTTGTCGTTGAAGGAACGGATGCGAACCTTGTTGATCTCCAGCGTGTCGGTATCCGGGTAATGGCGAGCCTCGGACCCGAAGATTTCGCTTTTCAATCGGCCGGCGGTGTCGAAAGTCTTGACTGAAAACTTCTGCATGAAGTAATCCGGCTCGTGCCTGGACGGCTGGTCCGGAGCGGGCGCCTCGAAGACGGGTGTGCTGCGCACCAGCCAGTAGGTTCCCAGCGCCAGCACGCCCATCAAAATGATGGGCAGGTAAATCGACAGGCGATCCCAGGCCGCGCGCAACAGGCGGATCACTGCTGCCACTCCTTGAGCAGGGCGGCATAGCGGCCGCTGGCCACCAGCAACAGATCGCAGAACTCGCGCGCAGCACCCTCACCGCCACGGACACGCGTGACATGGTGCGCCACGGCCCGGGCTTCTTCATGCGCGTTGAGCGGCGCACAGGCGAAGGCGCAGCGCCGCATGACCGCCAGATCCGGCCAATCGTCACCGATGGCGGCGGCCTGCGCCCAGTCCAGACCCAGCGCTTGCAGGGATTGCTCCGCCGCCGGTCGCTTGTCCTCGGTGCCGAAATGCGCATGGACGACGCCCAGTGCCTGCAGGCGAACGCGCAAAGCCTGACTGTCGCGTCCGGTGATCACCACCGGCGTGATGCCAGCGCGCTGCAGCAGCTTGAGACCGTGACCATCCAGCGTGTTGAAGCGCTTGAGCGTTTCGCCGGCCTCGGATATATAGAGACCGCCGTCAGTCAAAACGCCATCCACATCGAAAAAGGCGGCGCGAACGCCCTGGGCCTTGAGCAACAGTTCCGCTGGGAAGTTCAACGCCGGCGTCATCAGATCACCTTGGCCCGCATCAGGTCGTTGCTGTTGAGAGCGCCGCAGAGACGACCGTCAGCATCGACCACCAGCACGCTGGTAATACGCCGCTCCTCCATCAGTTCCGCAGCCTCCACCGCCAGCGCGTCGGCCGTGATGGTGGCCGGGTTGGGATGCATGAACTGGCCCGCGGAACCGGAGCGCAGATCCACGCCTTTTTCGAGCAGCCGACGCAGATCACCGTCGGTAAAGATGCCCAGCACGCTGTCCTGCGCGTCGACAATGGCTGTCGCGCCCAACCCCTTGGCACTCATCTCACGCATCACGTCACTGAAACCGGCGGCCGCCCCCACCTTGGGCACCGCTGTGCCACTGCGCATCACGTCACCTACATGGGTCAGCAGTTTGCGCCCGAGCATGCCGCCGGGATGGGAGCGCGCAAAATCCTCCGCCTTGAAACCACGCGCATCGAGCAGGGCCACGGCCAGCGCATCGCCCAGAGCCAGCTGCGCTGTGGTGCTGGCTGTTGGCGTCAGATTTAGAGGACAGGCCTCTTTTTCCACACCGCTGTCGAGCGACAGATCAGCATGGCGGGCCAACGTCGAATCCGGGTGTCCGGTCATCGCAATCAAGGGGACGCCCTGGCGCTTGAGGACGGGCAGGATGGCGGTCAGTTCGTCCGACTCGCCGCTGTTGGAGATCGCCAGCACCAGGTCGGTGGTCTTGATCATGCCCAGATCGCCATGGCTGGCTTCGGCCGGATGCACGAACATGGCGGGCGTCCCGGTCGAGGCCAGCGTCGCCGCCATCTTGCGGCCGATGTGCCCGCTCTTGCCCATCCCCATGACCACGACGCGCCCCTCCACCTGCAGCATCAGCGCCACGGCCTGTGCAAAGGCTTCGCCGACGCGCTGTTTCAGGCCGAGCACGGCGGCGGCTTCGATCTCCAGCGTATCGCGCGCGAGCTGCTGCGCCCTGTCGGCATCGAAAGGCTGGTCCTGGGTTTTTTGGGAGGTCATGTCCGGATTTTATCGGGCGCGTCTGCTCTTGCTAGTATCCGGGTATGAGCGCGCTTGAACTCACCTTGGTCTACCTGCTGGCTGCCGTGCTCGGTGTGGTGGCGTTCCGCAGCCTCAAGCTGCCCCCCATGCTGGGCTATCTGGTGGTCGGCGTGGTCATCGGTCCGAACGCGCTGGCGCTGGCGCAGAATTCCGCCGGCATCCGCCATCTGGCCGAATTCGGCGTGGTGTTCCTGATGTTTGCCATTGGCCTGGAATTCAATCTGTCCAAACTGCGCGCCATGCGCCGGCATGTATTCGGCCTGGGTTTGCTGCAGGTTCTGATGACCATGGTGCTCACGGTACTGGGCGCCTACTTGCTGAAGTGGCTGCTGCCCTCGCTCTGGAGCATCAGTTGGCAAACGGCGTTGGCGCTCTCGGGCGTCATGGCCATGAGCAGCACCGCCATCGTGGTCAAGCTGATGGCCGAACGACTGGAGTTGGAAAGCGAGCACGGCAAGCGCGTCATGGGCATCCTGCTGTTCCAGGATCTGGCTGTGGTGCCGCTTCTGGTGTTGATCCCCGCGCTGGGCAGCCCGGCCAATGAACTGTTCACGGCCTTGGGCCTGGCCTTGCTCAAGGCTGTCGTACTGCTGGCCCTGCTGCTGATGGGCGGTCAGCGTCTGATGCGCTGGTGGCTCACCCAGGTCGCACGGCACAAGAGCAACGAACTGTTCATGCTCAACCTGCTGTTGATCACCCTCGGCCTGGCCTGGCTGACCGAACTCGCGGGTTTGAGTCTGGCGTTGGGCGCCTTCATCGCCGGCATGTTGATCTCCGAGACCGAATTCAAGCAGCAGGTGGAGACCGACATCCGCCCGTTCCACGACGTGCTGCTCGGCCTGTTCTTCATCACCATCGGCATGCTGCTGGACTGGCACATTCTGCTGCAGCGCTGGCCCCTGGTGCTGATGCTGATCACACTATCACTGCTGCTCAAGCTGTCCCTGATTACCCTGCTGACCCGTCTCATGGGTGCCACCATGGGTGTGGCGCTGCGCACCGGCCTGTACCTGGCACAAGCCGGCGAATTCGGTTTTGTGCTGCTGTCCCTGTCCCATGAGCATGGCTTGCTGGACGCGGCCATGCTCAATCCCATCCTGGCCTCCATGGTTCTGTCGATGCTGGCCACGCCTTTCGTCATCGCCTACAGCAACCGGATCGTGATGAAGCTGGTGGCCAGCGAGTGGCTGCAGCAGTCCTTGCAGATGACCAATATCGCGCGCAAGTCCATCGGTACCAGCAAGCACGTCATCATCTGCGGCTACGGCCGCTGTGGTCAGAACCTGGCGCGCATGCTCGAGGGGGAGAAAATCCCCTACATAGCACTCGATCTCGACCCGGACCGCGTGCGCCAGGCCACGGCGGCCGGCAACAGCGTCGTTTTTGGCGATGCGGCGCGGCTGCAGGCCCTCAGTGCCGCCGGCCTGAGCCGGGCCAGTGCTGTGGTCATTACCTATCTGGATGTTGCCGGCGCCATGAAGGTGCTGGCCAATGTTCGCACCCACGCACCGCTGATTCCGGTGATCGTGCGCACGCAGGACGACCATGCGCTGGACAAGCTGCGTGCCGCCGGCGCCACCGAGGTCGTGCCGGAAGCCATTGAGGGTTCACTCATGCTCGCCAGCCATGCCCTGGCACTCGTCGGCGTGCCGATGCGGCGCGTGATCCGCATCGTGCAGGACCAACGCGATGCGCGCTACAACCTGCTGCGCGGTTATTTCCACGGCGCCGACGACAGCGCCGTGGACGACAGCACGCAGGAGCGCCTGTCCAGTTTCACGCTACCCCCGGGGGCGCGCGTGATCGGTCGTACGCTGGAACAGCTGTCGCAACTGCTGCCTGACACCCGCGTCGTCAATCTGCGTCGACATAACGGGAAAAACCTGGCGCCGGCTCTTGATCTGCTGCTGGAGAACGGCGATACCCTGGTACTCTCGGGCCGGTCGGAAGCCCTGGCCCGGGTCGAGGACAAACTGCTCATGGGCTGAAAACCCCTCCGCGCGTTCCTCCGTTACCATGCCGATGCAAGCTACGCCCAACAGGTGACCCATGCACGACCGCAACATCAATGAGTATCTGAGAAGCCACATCCGCACAGTACCCAACTGGCCGGCACCCGGTGTCCAGTTCCGCGACATCACGCCTCTGCTGCAAGATCCCAAGGTGTTTCGTGTGATGGTCGACGCCTTTGTGCACCGCTACATGGATCCCGGCATGCGACCCGACGTGGTGGCCGGCCTGGATGCCCGCGGCTTTATTCTTGGTTCGGTGATTGCCTACGAATTGGCCGTTGGTTTCATCCCGATCCGCAAGAAAGGCAAACTGCCCTTCACCACGGTGGAAGAAACCTACGAGCTCGAATACGGCAGCGCTACCGTCGAGCTGCATACCGATGCAGTCAAAGCGGGCGAGCGCGTTTTACTGGTCGATGACCTGATTGCCACCGGCGGCACCATGCTGGCGGGCAAGAAACTGCTTGAAAAGCTGGGCGCGCATGTCATGGAGGGTGCCGCCATTGTCGACCTGCCCGAGCTGGGCGGCTCACAGAAGTTGCGCGCTTCGGGCCTGCAGCTGTTCACGTTGGTCGACTTTGCCGGCCATTGAGACCGGTCGGTCAATTCAAGTCGCCATACTGGGTGCGGCTCAGCGCCGGATAAGGCTCTCTGCTGACGATCACTTCGGTGTCTTCGAAGCCCGTTGGTGGCGCCGGCGTCATGCCCACCGCCAGCGCTTGCCTGAGAGCCGCCACTTCATCCGCGCCGATGGGTTCAAAGCGGTGTGATGCGGCCAGCTGGCTGGACACCCCAACCGCTGCGTTGCGTGCTGCCGCCTTGAGACGCTCGTTGCAGCGCCAGTAGATCGCCGAAACGACGATGTCGTGTCGCGCCTTGGCATTGCCGACGACCTGCCGCTCAATATCGGTCTGTTGCTTGTTTTCCGGGACGACATCCCGGGCGAGATCAACCATGATGAGGTACTGACGCCCTTGCGGCTCCAGTGACAGCACCTTGAAGCTGTAGCTGGAGGATAGAACGCCGGCATGGGCCATCGCTTCACGGACCACGACATACAGCAACTCTCGCCGCTCCATGCGCTGCTGCCTGCGCCTGACAGCGTTTTTGGACGGCTCCGCATGCGCCGTCTGCGCACGTTTTGCGCTTTCTGCCGGCTGTGTTTTTTTGGGAAACCAGTTGTCGAGCAAGGACATGAACATCTTTCATGAACCACCGAGTACCGACGGGTGCCCGGTATCCGCGTTCATTGATCAGTTTAGTGGCCGTGGCCCGAAACCAGAGTCCCTGCTTACTTACCGATACAGAATTTGGAAAAAATAACACCCAGTAAATCGTCCGGCGTGAACTCACCCGTGATCTCGTTGAGCGCGTTCTGGCCCAGCCGCAGCTCTTCGGCCAGCAAGTCGAGCAGCTGTGCTCGCGCCGCCAGATGCTGCGCCGCCGTTTCCAGATGGTCCTGGACCCGGCGCAGGGCCTGCACGTGTCGCTCACGTGCGATGTAGAGACCCTCTGGCGCTGCTTGCCAACCGGCGATCTCCAGCAGCCGACGACGCAGAACGTCGAGACCAGCCCCGCTTTTGGCTGACAGGGCCAGGCCCTGCTCTGGCGGCGGTGCACCGGCCGCATCGATCTTGTTCCAGACATCGAGCACCGGAACGCGCGACGGCAGCCGGTCGGTCAAGGTACGAGCAATGACCACATCGGCCTCTCGGTAGCCCGGTGTTGCAGCCCGTGTCAAATCGTGCAGGAATAGCACCGCGTCGGCAGCTTCGATCTCGGCCCAGGCCCTTGCAATACCGATTTTTTCTACTTCGTCATCGCTGTCGCGCAAACCAGCGGTATCGATCACGTGCAGCGGCACCCCTTCAATCTGGATGGTCTGCTGCACCTTGTCGCGCGTCGTTCCCTCGATCGGGGTGACGATGGCCAGTTCGACACCGGCCAGGGCATTCAACAGCGAGCTTTTGCCCGCATTCGGCTGGCCGGCAATCACGACCTTGATGCCTTCGCGCAGCAGCGCGCCCTGGCGCGCATGCCCCAGCACGGTCGCCAGTTGTTGCTGCAGCCTTGAGAGTTGGCCCTGCGCATCCGCCTGGCGCAGAAAATCGATTTCCTCCTCAGGAAAATCGAGCGTCGCCTCTACCAGCATCCGCAGATGAATCAAGGCGTCCCGCAGGACGTGGATCTCGCGCGAAAAATCGCCCGCCAATGAACGACTGGCGCTGCGTGCCGCAGCCTCAGTGCTGGCATCGATCAGGTCGGCAATGGCCTCGGCCTGCGCCAGATCGATCTTGTCGTTGAGAAAGGCCCGCTCCGTAAACTCACCGGGCTGCGCCACGCGCAAACCAGCCAGGCGCGGCCGACCGCTCGCGGGATCAACCTCTGCCGCCGCTTCCAGGCAGCGCGCCAGCAGCAGTTGCAAGACGACCGGACCGCCGTGCGCCTGCAGCTCCAGCACATCCTCTCCGGTGTAGGAGTGAGGGCCGGGAAAATGAATGGCCAGCCCATGGTCGAGCGGCGTCCCTTGCCGGTCCCGGAAGGGGAGGTATGTCGCATGCCGGGGGCTCAATGCGCGACCACACAGGGCCGTGATCAAGCTTTCCAGATTCTTGCCGCTCACGCGCACGATACCGACCGCCCCGCGCCCGGGGGCGGTCGCAATGGCAGCGATCGGTTCATTGTGTCGGGCGAGCACGGTGTCTGTTCTTGCGCTTGATGCAAAAGGGCCGCTTGCGCGGCCCCGGGTTGCTCACTTGAACTTCGGCAGATTGAACTGCGGCGGAACACCCATACGCTTGTTGATGATCCACTGCTGGGCAATCGACAGGATGTTATTGGTCAGCCAGTACAACACCAGGCCGGCCGGGAACGCGAAGAACATCACGCTGAAGACCAACGGCATGATCCACATCATCTTGGCCTGCATCGGGTCCGGCGGTGCCGGGTTGAGCGCCGTCTGCAGCATGGTGCTCACGGTCATGAGCAGCGGCAGAATGTAGTAGGGATCCTTGGCCGACAGATCGGTGACCCACAGGATCCAGGGTGCATTGCGCATTTCCACGCTGGACAGCAACACCCAGTACAGGGCGATGAACACCGGGATCTGGATCATGATGGGCAGGCAACCACCCATCGGATTGACCTTCTCCTCACGGTAGATGCGCATCATTTCCTGCTGCATCTGCTGCGGGTTGTCCTTCAGGCGCTCACGCATCTCCATGATGCGCGGGTTGATGGCTTTCATCTTGGCCATGCTGGCATAGGCCTTGGCATTGAGCCAGTAAAAGGCGGCCTTCAGCAACACCACGAGCGCCACAATGGACCAGCCCCAGTTGCCGATCAGGTGCTCCAGCTTGTCCAGCAGCCAGTAGAGCGGCTTGGCCAGAATCGTCAGCCAGCCATAGTCCTTCACCAGCTCCAGTCCTGGCGCCAGTGCTTCCAGTTTCTTTTCTTCCTGAGGCCCGACAAAGAAACGTGCCTCCACCGCCTTGCTACTGCCCGGAGCCACGGTTTCCAGCGGTGTGATCATGCCGACGGCGTAAAGGTTGGTGTCGACTTTGCGCATGAACAAGTCACGCTTGATGCCGTCGCCCAGCAGCCAGGCGCTGGCAAAGTAGTGTTGCACCATGGCGATGTAGCCATTTTCCGACTGCTTTTCGATCTCGACCTTGTTTTTCTCGATGTCGCTGAATTCCACCTTCTGGTACTTCTTGGCCTCGGTATAGACCGCCGGGCCGGTGAACGTCGAGTAGAAGGAGGAGTCTTCACCCACCGGCTTGTTGCCATCACGCACCAGCTGCATGTAGAGCTGCGGCGCCACCGGCGCGGTACTGTTGTTCACGACTTCGTGCTTGACGTCCAGCGCATAGCTGCCGCGTTTGAGGGTGTAGGTCTTGACCAGCTTGACGCCGCCAACTTCAGGTGACACGAATTTCACCACCAGTTCGTCTGCGCCATCCTTGAGTTCGCGTTCACCCGGCGCGAGCGTCATGACGGTCTTGTGCGTCGGATAGGTGCCGCCGCCGGCACCGGCAATCAGACCGGTCTGGGACACATAGATGCGTTCCTTGCTCTCATCGAGCAGCACGAAGTTCTTGCCGGCTTCCTTCAGATCCCGGTGCTTGAGAAACTCCGCCTGGACCAGTGAACCACCTTCCGTGTCAAAGGTCAGTTTCAGCACGTCGGTGCTCAGCACCACGCGCTCGCGCGCTGCCGTCGGCTGGCCGGCTCCCTCCACCACGATCTGGGCACTGCCGGCCGGGGTCTGTACCGCAACCGTCGGAGCACTCACGCTGCCGGCTTCCGGCTTCGCCGTGGCCGCGCTCTTGGATGTCGGGAAGAAAGTGGCCTGACGGCCGTTGTGGATTTGCCATTGGTCCCACAGCAGGACCATCGAAAAACCAAAGACCACCCACAGAATGGTGCGGCGAATATCGTTCATGAAGACTTCTTTTGAGAGGGAAGGGGAAGCAAACGGGTCAGGAACCGGGGCTTTTCCTCCTGAACCGGATCATGGCCACCAGCGCACCATGGATGACAACGCGCCAGACGGCGCAGCGTCAGATAACTCCCTGCCGCTGCACCGTGCTTTTCCAGCGCAGACAGAGCATACCGTGAACAGGTGGGTTCAAAACGGCAGGCCGAGCCCAAGCAGGGGCTCAGCAGCAGGCGATAGGCACGAACCACAGCCATCAAAGCGGACTTCATCATGCTGTCACCTTGGTCTGAACGGTGGCTGCCCGACTGAACAGTAATTCGATTTCGGCTCGGACTGCTTTTTTCAGCGGATCGGAACTTGCGCTTTTGAATTGCGCACGATCAAAAGCCGCCCGTAGTCGTACGACGTAGGCGGCCTGAGGCAGGGTAGATTCGAAATGCGCTGCGACGCTGTAGATCTGTCGCTTGAGCAGATTGCGTGTGACCGCATGCTTGGCCCAGCGTTTAGGCACCATGGCCCCGATCCAGGTCCGGTCAGGGCTGAAAAGTTCGAGCTTGCTGTGCTGCAGCGACGGTGACGACGGACAGTCCGTCGTCACATCCGGTGCCGAACTGTGCATGGCGAAATGGGTCGTTCGCGCAACGGGCCGACCTGCCAGAACGGCTTGAAACTGATCTCGAGTTTTCAGCCGCTGCACGTGAGCGTCGCGCAGTTGTATTGCGTGTCAGCTGTGCGCTGAACAGCAGGCTCAGACAGCCAGGCGCTTGCGGCCCTTGGCGCGACGTGCGTTGATCACGGCACGGCCACCACGGGTTTTCATGCGAACCAGAAAGCCATGGGTACGCGCGCGGCGGATTTTGGAAGGCTGGTATGTGCGTTTCATCTTGAAATCCTTGAAGGTTCAGCTCGGAAATTTTGTACTGGCTTGTATCTGGCAAGGCTCGCTAAGAACAAAGCGCCCGTGATCAATACATGCCCGACTTGCCCTGAACAATCAGGGAAACCCAAGATTATCGCAAACTTTCCTAATCCTGGCAACGTCTTGCGCCAGTTTTATCGCGTACTGGCATAAATCCGGGAGCTCCAAAAAAATTGTGGATAAATTCTTGATAAATTACAATTCTCGTCATCACAAACAATAACTATCCACAGATATCATCACCCACCATGGCAGAGGGACAATTCAACAGCCACCCTGGTTCAGTGGGCAATGAGGCCGGGCAGAGCCTATGGCAAACCTGCGTCGATCAGTTGGCGCAGGAACTGCCCGAGCAACAGTTCAACACCTGGATCAAACCACTGCTGGCCCAAGTGACCGACGATCTGTCCAAGGTCACGCTCTTCGTGGCGAACCGGTTCAAGCTTGATTGGGTCCGAGCGCAGTACAGCGCTCGCATTGCCGCTCTTCTGGAGAAGATCTACGGCCAACCTGTCAGTGTTGAGTTGGCACTCACACCCAGGGAAAATTCCCAAAGAATTCAAGCTCTGGCCAAAACACCCGAATTTTTTTCGGCTGAGGAAACGCTTGAGCCGGCCGAAGAGAAATCGCTTGGCAGCACCAGAAACCGGCTCAACCCGGCCTTGACTTTCGATACCCTGGTTGAGGGCACCGCCAACCGGATGGCCCGGGCTGCGGCCATGCATGTGGCCAGTTCGCCCGGCCAGTTGTACAACCCCTTGTTCATTTATGGCGGCGTCGGTCTGGGTAAAACCCACCTGATGCACGCTGTAGGCAACAGGCTGTTGGCCGAACACCCGAACGCCAAAGTTCTCTACATCCATGCAGAACAATTTGTCTCTGATGTGGTTAAGGCTTACCAGCGCAAGACTTTTGACGAGTTCAAGGACAAGTACCACTCACTGGATTTGCTGTTGATCGACGATGTCCAGTTCTTCGCCAACAAGGATCGGACCCAGGAAGAGTTTTTCAACGCCTTTGAGGCACTGCTGGCAAAGAAATCACACATCGTGATGACCAGCGATACCTATCCGAAGGGTCTGGCCGACATTCATGAACGACTGGTGTCGCGCTTCGATTCCGGCCTGACGGTGGCCATCGAGCCGCCCGAGCTTGAGATGCGGGTGGCCATTCTGATCAACAAGGCCCTGTCTGAAGGCACCGAAATGCCGGAAGAAGTGGCCTTCTTCGTTGCCAAGAACGTGCGCTCCAATGTGCGCGAACTTGAAGGCGCCCTGCGAAAAATCCTGGCCTACTCGCGTTTCAACCAGAAGGAAATCTCCATCCAGCTGGCACGCGAAGCCCTGCGCGATTTACTATCTATCCAGAATCGCCAGATTTCAGTGGAAAACATCCAGAAAACAGTCGCCGACTATTACAAGATCAAAGTGGCGGACATGTATTCCAAGAAACGGCCCGCCAGCATTGCGCGGCCGCGCCAGATTGCCATGTACCTGGCCAAGGAATTGACGCAGAAGAGCCTGCCCGAGATTGGTGAATTGTTTGGTGGTCGTGATCACACCACCGTGCTGCATGCCGTTCGCAAGATCACCGCCGAACGCCAGCAGCTGACGGAACTGAACCAGCAACTGCATGTGCTGGAGCAAACCCTCAAAGGCTGAGTCGGGTAACCAAATTTTGAGAAATCAAGCAAAAGAACAAAGCTGGGGATAGTGCAAGAACAAGTCGCTAGTTATCCACAGGAGAAGGCACAAAAGCAAAGTTGTCCAAGTCCGGCGGACACATCGGAAGCAGGGCTGCACACAACTTTCAACAGAAGCCAAGTCGTTGATAAAAAAAGAGAAAATGGCGCTATCCACAGAAATGGTCGCCCTTTAACTACTACTACTAGTTTTATATAAAGAAATTAAGGAAGAGATTGACATGATCGTCCTGAAGGCAACACAAGACAAAGTGCTATCGGTCCTGCAATCGGTCGCGGGCATTGTTGAGCGTCGGCACACATTGCCCATTCTGGCCAATGTGCTGATTCGCAAAACGGGTAGTGCCTTGCAGTTCACCACCAGCGATCTGGAGATCCAGATCCGCACCACGGTCGATTTCGATGGGGATGCCGGCAATTTCACGACCACGGTGGGGGCACGCAAACTCATCGACATCCTGCGCACCATGCCTGCTGATCAGACGGTTTCGCTCGAATCCGCCCAGGCCAAGCTGATTCTCAAAGGTGGCAAGAGCAAATTCACGCTGCAGACCCTGCCGGCGGAGGACTTCCCGCTGGTCCAGGAATCAGCCAGTTTCGGACCTTCATTCAGCGTGCCGCAAAAAACATTGAAGGATCTGCTCGGCCAGGTATCGTTTGCCATGGCAGTGCATGACATTCGCTACTACCTCAACGGCATTTTGTTCGTGGCCGAAGGCAAGCAGCTCAGCCTCGTGGCCACCGATGGCCATCGCCTGGCGTTTGCCTCCGCGACGCTGGATGTGGAAGTGCCGCGTCAGGAAGTGATCCTGCCGCGCAAGACGGTGCTGGAAATGCAGCGACTGCTCAGTGACGCCGATGGTGCCATCGAGATGCAGTTCGCCAACAACCAGGCCAAGTTCAGTTTCGAAGGCATGGAGTTCGTGACCAAGCTGGTCGAAGGCAAGTTCCCCGACTACAACCGCGTGATTCCGAAGAATCACAAGAACGGCATCACGCTGGGTCGCCAGGCGCTGCTGGCCAGCTTGCAGCGTACGGCCATTCTGACCAGCGACAAGTTCAAGGGCGTGCGCCTGAACATCGACCCCGGTACCTTGCGTGTGGCCTCCAACAATGCCGAGCAGGAAGAAGCGGTGGATGAACTGGATATCGACTACAACGGTGACAGCATCGAGATCGGCTTCAACGTCACTTACCTGATCGATGCACTTGCCAACATGGACCAGGAAATGGTGAAGGTCGAGCTGTCGGATTCCAACAGTTCGGCCCTGGTCACCATTCCGGACAATGAAAATTTCAAGTACGTTGTGATGCCGATGCGCATCTGAGGTTGAGCAGGCAGCAGACTGCAACCCGCGATGGATGGGAAGTCCATGGCGGGTTTGGTCATTCAAGAGTTTGAGAAATCGATAGAGAAGTTAGTCATGACTGAAGAAAACAAGCCCAGTGCCGAGGCCTTTACCACTGCCCAGCCGGTTATCGATGCCCACCAGGCAGGCGCGTCGGAAGGCTATGGCGAGGGTTCGATCCAGATTCTTGAAGGCCTGGAGGCAGTGCGCAAGCGCCCTGGCATGTACATCGGTGATACGTCGGACGGTACCGGTCTGCACCACCTGGTGTTCGAGGTGGTGGACAACTCGATCGATGAGGCCTTGGCAGGGCATTGTGATGATATCGTGGTGACGATCCATTCGGACAATTCCATCAGCGTGACCGATAACGGTCGCGGTATTCCGACCGGCGTCAAGATGGACGACAAGCACGAGCCCAAGCGCAGTGCATCGGAAATTGCACTGACCGAATTGCACGCGGGTGGCAAGTTCAACCAGAACAGCTACAAGGTGTCCGGCGGTCTGCACGGTGTGGGCGTGTCGTGCGTGAACGCGCTGTCGAAATGGCTGCGCCTGACGGTGCGCCGCGAAGGCAAGGTGCATCAGCTCGAATTTGCCCGCGGTTTTGTTCAGAACCGTGTGATTGAAAAGGTCGACGGTTTCGAAGTGTCGCCCATGAAGGTGACCGGTGCGACCGAAAAGCGCGGCACCGAGGTGCACTTCCTGCCCGATACCGAGATCTTCCAGCAGAACAACGAGTTCCATTACGAGATCCTGGCCAAGCGGCTGCGCGAGTTGAGTTTCCTGAATAACGGGGTTCGGATTCGTCTCAAGGACGAGCGCAACAACAAGGAAGACGATTTCTCGGGTGCCGGCGGCGTCAAGGGTTTTGTCGATTTCATCAATGCCAACAAGAAGGTGCTGCATCCCAATGCCTTCCATGCCATGGGCGAACGGCCGGCCGACAGCTATGGCGGCATTCCCGGCACCAGCATTGGCGTGGAAGTGGCCATGCAGTGGAACGACGGTTACAACGAGTCGGTACTGTGTTTCACCAACAACATTCCGCAGCGTGACGGTGGTACCCACCTGACGGGTCTGCGTGCTGCCATGACGCGTGTCATCAGCAAGTACATCGAACAGAATGAACTGGCCAAGAAGGCCAAGGTGGAAGTGTCGGGCGACGACATGCGTGAAGGCCTGTGCTGCGTGCTGAGCGTCAAGGTACCCGAGCCCAAGTTCAGCAGCCAGACCAAGGACAAGCTGGTCAGTTCCGAAGTGCGCGCCCCGGTGGAAGACATCGTGGCCAAGGCACTGACCGACTTCCTGGAAGAGCGGCCCAACGATGCCAAGATCATCTGCGGCAAGATCGTGGAAGCAGCCCGTGCCCGTGAAGCGGCGCGCAAGGCGCGCGAGATGACACGCCGCAAGGGCGTGCTCGACGGCATGGGCTTGCCCGGCAAGCTGGCGGACTGCCAGGAGAAGGATCCGTCGCTGTGCGAGATCTACATCGTGGAGGGGGACTCCGCCGGCGGCTCGGCCAAGCAGGGTCGTGACCGCAAGTTCCAGGCCATCCTGCCGCTGCGCGGCAAGATTCTCAACGTGGAAAAAGCGCGTTACGAGAAGCTGCTGACCAGCAATGAAATCGTGACGCTGATCACCGCGTTGGGCACCGGTATTGGCAAGGCCGCCGTTGAATCCGGCAAGTCGGGGGTGGATGACTTCAATGTCGACAAGCTGCGCTACCACCGCATCATCATCATGACCGATGCCGACGTGGACGGCGCCCACATCCGCACCTTGTTGCTGACCTTCTTCTATCGCCAGATGCCCGAGCTGGTGGAGCGGGGCCATATCTACATTGCCCAGCCGCCGCTGTACAAGGTCAAGGCCGGCAAGGAAGAGCTCTACCTCAAGGACGCGTCGGCGCTGGATGCCTTCCTGCTGCGCATTGCCTTGGTCAACGCCTCCATCCATACCGGCGGCGACAAGGGAACCGTCATCAGCGGCGACACGCTGGCCGAGCTCGCACGCAAGCACCAGCTGGCCGAGGCAGTGATTGCGCGCCTGCACAATTACATGGACGCCGAAGCCTTGCGCTCCATTGCGGATGGCGTGAGCCTGAATTTGGACACGGTGGCCGAAGCCGAAGCCTCGGCGGCGGCCTTGCAGGCCAAGCTGCTGGATGCGGAAGTGGCGGGCGAGTTTGACGCTCGAACCGACAAACCCATCCTGCGCATCAGCCGCCGTCATCACGGCAATGTGAAGAGCAGCATCATCTCGCAGGATTTCGTGCATGGTGCCGACTACGCGGCGCTGGCCGAGGCCGCCAACACCTTCCGCGGCCTGCTGAGCGACGGCGCCCGGGTCATGCGCGGCGAAGGCGAAAAACAGAAGGAAGAGCGTGTGAGAGACTTCCGCCAGGCCATGAGCTGGCTGATTGGTCAGGCCGAAAACGCCACGGCGCGCCAGCGTTACAAGGGCCTTGGCGAAATGAACCCGGCGCAGCTGTGGGAAACCACCATGGATCCGCAGGTACGCCGCCTGTTGCGCGTGCAGATTGACGATGCCATCGAGGCCGATCGCGTCTTTACCATGCTGATGGGCGACGAGGTCGAACCGCGACGCGACTTCATTGAGACCAATGCGCTGCGTGCCGGCAATATTGACGTCTGAGCGGGAAGAACATGTCTGATGCCCTGCCGGCCTGCCCCCAGTGCGGCCTGGAAAACACCTACCCGGACGGCGACAACTACGTCTGTCCGGATTGCGGCTTCGAATGGCCGATGGCGGCTTCCGCCGATGTCGATGACGCTGTTGCGGAGGGCGATGGCGTGGTGCTCGACGCCAACGGCAATCCGCTGGCTGACGGTGACGCCGTCATCCTGATCAAGGACCTGAAAGTCAAGGGCTCGTCCATCGTGCTGAAGAAAGGCACCAAGGTCAAAAGCATCCGCCTGCCCGCCGGTGCGGGCGACCACGAGGTGGACTGCAAGACCGATCAGGGCGGTTTCATGCTCAAGGCCTGCTTTCTGAAAAAGGCCTGACCCGCGGCCTGGCATGAGCGCCATCGCCGTCATCGATTTCGAGACCACCGGCATCTCGCCCGATCGCGGCGACCGCGCCACCGAGGTGGCGATCGTGATGGTGGAAGGGGACCGGGTGGTGGACCGCTTCCAGAGCCTGATGAACGCCGGCGTACGCGTCCCGTCTTTCATCACGCAACTCACCGGCATCAGCAATGCCATGGTGGCCGCCGCGCCGGATGCCGCCGAGGTCATGGCCGAGGCCAGCCGCTTTGTCGGTGCCGCGCCGCTGGTGGCGCACAACGCTGTGTTCGACCGGAAATTCTGGGCCGGCGAATTGGCGCGCCTGGGCTTGCCGGCGCCGCAGCCCTTTGCATGCACCCTGTTGCTCTCGCGCCGGCTCTACCCGCAGGCGCCGAACCACAAGCTGGGATCGTTGGTGGACTATCACGGCTTGCCGCGCGCCGGTGCTGCCCACCGCGCGCTGGCGGATGCCGAAATGGCCGCAGCGCTGCTCGGCCGCATCCTGCATGACCTGCACACCCGCCACGGCGTGGCCCGGCCGGATCATGCGCTGCTGATGGCCTTGCAGTCCTGTGCCAGACCGGCTGTCCCGGCGTTGGTGGCGCAGTATGCGCGAGCTTGAGCGGGCCGTTCCGGGCAGCATGGGCATCTGGCGTTGTCGCCGCTTCGGGATGACCGCATAATCATTTCCAGTGTCCGGTGAGCCTGTGCAGATCTGCCGGGCAGCGATATCCGAACGGATTGCCATGACAGAAAAAAAACCATTTGAGATTGCACGAGAAACACTCAAGCAGCTGACAACCAGAAAGCTGCTGCCAACGCCGGTCAACTACCAGTCGATCTACAACGAGATCGCCGGCGTGCCGCATGTGCAGCCTTTTCCGGAAGAGCCCCTGCGGCTGATCGCGCAGGCGCTGCCAACCAGGAACCCGGGCCAGGAAAAGCAGAAAGGCCTGCTGGAATACGCCATTGGACAGCGCAACTGGCCCGGTGTGCAAAACGCCTTGCTGGGCTACATCGGCTTTGCGCTGCCGGGCGGCACGCCCCACGAATCGGCTCCCGAACCGGTGGCACCGATTGCCTCCGTTCCGGCCTTTACCGCGGAGTTCATGGAACAGATCGCGCGCCTGGTGGAGTACAGCCTGCCGGCGCTGGGCAGTGACGATGCCCGCTTTCAGGAGCAGGTGACCAAGTTGCTGCAGACGCTGCGCGATCCCGCATCCGATCTGATCGGCATCAAGGCCCTGCTGGCCAACTTCAGTCATCGCCTGTCCTTTGCGGCCGAGGACCAGGCCGAAATCAAGGCCACGCTGCTCAAGCTGCTGCACCTGATCATCGAAAACATCGGTGAACTGAGCGTGGACGACAGCTGGCTCAAGGGCCAGGCCGATGCGCTGATGCAGGCGGCCACGCCGCCGCTGACCTTGCGCCGCCTCGACGACGTGGAGCGCCGGCTCAAGGACGTGATCTTCAAGCAGACCGAGGCCAAGGGGCGGGCGCTGGAAGCACAGGAAGAGTTGCGGCAGATGCTGGCCGCGTTCATTGAGCGTCTGTCGAAGATGACGGAGTCGAGCAGCAGCTACCACGGCAAGATGGAAGAAAGTGTGCGCCTGATCGAGCAGGCCAAGAACATCGAGGAGATCGCGCCGGTCCTCAAGGAGGTGATCGGCGCCACGCGGGCCATGGCGAATGAATCGCTGACGGTGCGCGACGAACTGCAAGCGATGCGCGAGAAGACGCAGGCGACCGAGGCCGAACTGGTCAAGTTGCATCAGGAGCTGGATCGCGTCAGTGCCCAGGCCCGGCACGACACGCTGACCGGCGCCCTGAACCGCCAGGGCCTGGACGAGGCGCTGCACCGGGAACTGTCGGGCATGCAGCGGCGCGACAGCCCGCTGTGCGTGGCGCTGCTGGACATCGACAACTTCAAGAAGATCAACGACGAACGCGGCCACGCGGCCGGCGATGCCGCGCTGGCGCACCTGGCGACGGTGGCGCGCGAGTGCATGCGGCCACAGGATTCGCTGGCGCGTTACGGCGGCGAAGAGTTCGTGATCTTGTTGCCCGACACGCCGCTGGACAAAGGCGTGGAGGCCATGACACGCCTGCAGCGCGAGCTGACCCGGCGCTTCTTTCTCGATGGCAACGAGAAAATCCTCATCACGTTCAGCGCCGGCGTGGCGCAGGTCGTTCCCGATGAGGCCGGCTTGGAAGCCATCCAGCGTGCCGACCGGGCCATGTACCTGGCCAAGCGCGCCGGCAAGAACCGCGTGATGGCGGCCTGAGACACGAGGACATCCCTATGAGCTACCTGATTCTGGGCCTGCTGGTCTTTCTCGGCGTACATTCCGTGCGCATCGTGGCCGATGGCTGGCGTACCCGCATGCGCGCGCAGCTGGGCGAAGGCACGTGGAAGGGCCTGTATTCGCTGCTGTCACTGGCCGGCCTGGCGCTGGTGGTCTGGGGCTTCGGCGTGGCGCGCGAGCAGCCGGTGGTACTGTGGACGCCGCCGGCGGGCATGCGCCACCTGGCCGGTCTGCTGACGCTGCTGGCGTTTGTGCTGTTTGCCGCCGCTTATGTGCCGGGCAATGGCATCAAGGCGCGCCTGCATCACCCCATGGCCGCGGGGGTCAAGGTCTGGGCGCTGGCGCACCTGCTGTCCAACGGCATGCTGGTGCACCAGATCCTGTTCGGCGCTTTCCTGCTGTGGGCGGTGGCCTGCTTTGCGGCAGCCCGTCGGCGTGACCGTGCGGCTGGCGCGGTCTACCCGACCGGGCAGGTCTCGGCCACCGTCTTGACCATCGTGCTGGGCACGGCGGCCTGGGGCGTGGTGGCGTTCTGGCTGCACGGCATGCTGATCGGCATCCGGCCGCTGGTGTAGATCCACCCCTGTTGACGGCTCACTGCGTGTAGCCGTCCTCTCCCCTCAAGGGGACAACGCCAGCGGACCGGCTGAGCCGGACCCGCGGCGTTCCCCGTGGAAGTCCTTCCGGTGTTGAGTTAGGACGGTTATTTTTCGAGCACCCACTGGATGATGAACTTGGCGGCGAAGCCGACCATGCCGAAGGCCAGGCCCAGGAACAACACGAAGGTGCCGAAGCGCCCGGCTTTGGACTCCCAGGCCAGGTGGCCGATGATGAACAGCATGTAGAGCATGAAGGCGCCGACGCCAAAGCTCAGGCCGAAGGCGGCGATCTGTTCTTCGCTGTAGCCGAACATCAGCGAATCTCCGTGTCGGCCGTTGCGGTTCGCTCGGGCAGCGCCGAGGCATCGACCAGGTCGCGGTAGGCGTGCCAGCTGGCATGCCCCAGCATGGGCACCACGGCCACCAGGCCGAGCAGGACCGAGCACAGTCCCAGCAGCGAGAAGCCCATGATGAGAAAGGCCCACCAGGCCATCGGGCCCGGGTTGAGCAGCACCGTCTGCCAGCTGGTTACCACCGCTTGCAGCACGCTCACGCGGCGGTCCAGCAGCAGGGGCAGGGCAATGGCGCTGGAGGCGAACATGGGCGCGGCCATCATGCCGCCCAGCGCGAGCCAGAGCTCGAACAGGTAGTTGTCGCGCGCCAGCACGACAAAACGCAGGAAGTCGAGCGGTCGCTCGATCGGCACCGGCGACAGCAATGTGATGAGTGCGGCCGACGTCAGGACCCAGCCGGTGCCGGCCAGGCCCAGCAACAGGCCGAACTGCACCAGGCGCCAGTCCTTGCCATCGCGGCTGTTGCCATGGCGGCGCCAGCTCAGCCAGGTCTGCAGCACCAGCCGGAAGGACGCCGGTTCACCCCGCTCGACGGCCCGGCTCAGCGCGTACAGACCAGTGGCCAGCACGGGCGCGACCACCAGGAAGCCCGAGAAGGCACCGGCCAGCAGCCAGAACTGGTGACGCGCCGCGATCATCAGAAGCAGGCCGAAGACACACAGCGCGGCCCCATGCACGAAACTGACCAGGCCGCAGCGGGCCATGTCGCGCCAAGCCAGGGCCAGCCAGCGCATCGGTTGGTGGATTTCAATGGTGCGGACAGTGAGGGGCGCCTGTTTGTGCATCGGGCTGGGGTCGGGTTGATTTCAGGACTCAGTCCTTGCGTGGTCTGGGCTCGCCACGGTTGCCACGGTCACCCCAGGGACGGCCGGTGTTGGCATCAAAGACTTTCTTTTGCTCGGCGTTGAGTGTGGCATAGAACGAGCGGGTGGCGTCATCGCGTTTGTCCATCTCGACCTCGCGCTGCTTGCGCAGTTCGCGCATCCTGTCCAGGCGCTCGGGCGTGGTGAGCTTGTCCATCTCGGCGCGGCTGGGGTTCTTGCTGAAAGCGGGTGGTTTCATGGCCGCGACATAAGCGTTCCAGGCACTTTCCTGCTCGGCGCCGAGTTTGAGCTTGGCCTTGAGACTGGCGGTACGCCGGTCCATGTGGCGTTGCATGCGGGCCTGCATGCGGTCACGGATTTCGGGGCCGGCGGCAGGGCTGCCGGCACTCGGCCCGGGGCCAGGACCTGCGCCGGGGCCCGGTTGCGCCAGGGTGGAGAGCGTGACGGCCATCAGGCCGGCCAGCAGCACGGGTTTGAAAACGGATTTCATGGGCAACTTCCTTTCAATAGACCTGTTGGAACAACAGTGAAACGGAGTCTGCGCGCGCTGTGTATCCGGGTCATGACGGCGTGCGAAGGCTTTGTAAAGTCCGCTGCCGCCGGCGTCGTCAGGCCAGGCGGCCGCTGCGAAAATCCTCCACCGCGCTCATCAGCTCCTCGCGCGTGTTCATGACAAAAGGCCCGTACTGGGCGATCGGTTCACCCAGAGGACGGCCCGCAATCAGCAGGGCGCGCGCCGGTTCGCTGCCGGGGTCGGCCTGCAGGCGTACGCCGTCACCGCTGTTGTCCAGGATGGCCATGCGGTGCAGCGGCACCGGCGTGGCCCTGTCGTCCCCGTCCACCACGTGCACGGTGCCGCGGTAGACGTAGACGAAGGCGTTGTGCGTGGCCGGCAACGGTTGCGCGAACGTGGCGCCACCGGCCGGGAAGTGCAGGTCCAGGTACAGCGGCTCGGTCGGGTACTGCGCAGCCGGCCGCTGCATGGCGCCGGCCACGCCGTGGCTGCTGCCGGCGATGACGCGCACATGCACGCCGCCGCGGGTGTCCTCGCCCTCGCCGACCGGGGTGGTGAACTCGGGGATTTCGGCGCTCTGGATGTCACGGTACCAGGGTGCACACAGCTTGTCCCGGGCCGGCAGGTTGAGCCAGAGCTGGAAGCCCTCCATCACGCCTTCCTCCTGCTCCGGCATTTCGCTGTGGACCAGGCCGCGGCCGGCGGTCATCCATTGCACGCCGCCGTTCTGCAGCAGGCCCTCATGGCCGGCGCTGTCGCGGTGGCGCATGCGGCCGGCGATCATGTAGGTGACGGTCTCGAACCCGCGGTGCGGATGGTCGGGAAAACCGGCGCCGTAGTCCTTCGGGTCGTCGCTGGCGAAGTTGTCCAGCATCAGGAAGGGGTCGAGCCGGCGTTGCAGGTCGTGCGTGAGCACGCGCGTGAGCTTGACGCCGGCGCCGTCATGGGTGGGCTGGCCGGTGATGAGGCGCTCGACCCGGCGTGGGGACTGGACGGTGGGCATGTTCATGGATACGGGTGGGTCTGCGCCCAATCTTCAGAGTAAAACTGGCCGGTGTTCCTCGTGAAACATGCGTCATCAGCTATGAAAATAATAGCGATCGGCGACGCATGAGAGAACCGACTCAGGGTTTCGGGGCGTCCTTGACGTTGCAGGTGTTGAAGCCCAGCAGGGCGTAAGGCGGGCACCAGCCGAGCAGGCCGGTGGCCAGGGGAACGATGCCGAGCCAGCCCCACCAGCCCACGGTGTTGGTGACCGCCAGGGCGATGAGCACGACGCCGACGAGGATGCGGAGGACGCGGTCGATACCGCCGACATTGGATTTCATGATGTAACTCCTGATGTGGATCAAGTCATTATTGAGGGCCCGTTCGGCGCCGTCAACCTGCCACCGGGCCCGCTTGCCCGGCCAGGTCGTCGAGGATGGGACAGTCGGGCCGCTCGTCGCCATGGCAGTGGTGCAGCAGTTGGCGCAGGGTGCGTTGCATGGCTTGCATGGCTTCGATGCGCGCGGCCAGCTCGGCCACATGCTTTTGCGCGATGCGCTTGACGTTGGCGCTGGTGCGGCGCCGGTTTTGCCAGAGGGCCACCAGTTCGGCGATCTCGGCCATCGAGAAGCCGAGGTCGCGTGAGCGCTTGATGAAGCGCAGGGTGTGCACATCGGCCTCGCTGTACTGGCGGTAGCCGCTGTCCGTACGCGCCACGTGCGCCAGCAGTCCGAGCGATTCGTAATGGCGGACCATCTTGGCCGAAATGCCTGACAGCTCGGCAGCGGTGCCGATGTTGACGGGCCAGTGGGTACGAGCCATGCTGCGTGCGTTGTGGGTCAGGCGGCGACGGCGTAGCCTTCTTCGGCAATGGCCCTGGCCAGCGCCTCGCGCGGCTGCTGCGACTGCACATCGACCTTGTTGAGGCTGCGGTCAATCTTGACCTCGGCCTGCGGGTCGAGTTGCAAAATGGCGCGGGTGACGGCTTTTTCGCAATGGCCGCAGGTCATGCCGGTGACTTCAAAGGTCTGGTTCATGGTGTGATTCCTTCAGAAAATGATGTTTGCCGTTTGAACGAAAGGATATCCTGAACCTTGCCATGATGGGAAGGTCAAGCGCGACACACCAACCTTGCTGACAACAAGGTTGATCCGGGGCCGTGCTTGACCCTGACATGATGGCAAGGTTCAGAATTCACGCATGAACACGACAACCCCCCCTGGCGCCACGCCCTCCCTGGACATCGGTATCGGCGGCATGACCTGCGCCTCCTGTGTCACCCGCGTCGAAAAGGCGCTGAAGAAAGTGCCCGGCGTGAAGGAGGCCAGCGTCAACCTGGCCACCGAATCGGCCCGCGTGAGCTTCGAGCCGTCCGAACAGATGGAAGCGCGCTTGCGCCGCGCCGTGCGCGATGCCGGTTACGAGCCGCGTGCTGCCGATGCACTGGAAAAAGAAAGCGACGCCTCGCCCTGGGCCGGCTTCGCACCGGTGGCCATCGGGCTGCTGCTGTCGGCGCCGCTGGTGGTTCCGATGCTGGGCGACCTGGCAGGTCTGCACTGGATGCTACCGGCCTGGGCCCAGTTCCTGCTGGCGACACCGGTGCAGTTCATCCTCGGCGCGCGTTTTTACAAGGCGGGCTGGCATGCGCTCAAGGCCCTGACCGGCAACATGGACCTGCTGGTGGCCATCGGGACCACAGCCGGCTGGACCCTGTCGATGTGGCTGTGGCTGACGGCCGAGCCAGGCGCCATGATGCACCTCTATTTCGAAGCCTCGGCCGTGGTGGTGACGCTGGTGCTGCTGGGCAAGTGGCTGGAGGCGCGTGCCAAGCGCCAGACCACGGCTGCCATCCGCGCCTTGCATGCGCTGCGGCCCGACGTGGCGCACCTGCTCGGGCGGGAGGGCGAGGTCGATGTGCCGGTGACCGAGGTGCTGGTGGGCGACCGGCTGGTGGTGCGCCCCGGCGAACGCCTGCCGGTGGACGGCACGCTGCTGGAAGGCCATACCCAGGTCGACGAATCGATGCTGACCGGCGAGCCGCTGCCGGTGGCAAAGGACATCGGCGCCAAACTCACCGGCGGCTCGATCAATGGCGAAGGGCGCATCGTGATGCAGGTCGCTGCCGTCGGCAGCGAGACCGTGCTGGCGCACATCATCCGGCTGGTGGAAGACGCGCAGGCCGCCAAGGCACCGATCCAGCGCCTGGTGGACCAGGTGTCGGCGGTGTTCGTGCCGGTGGTGCTGGTGGTGGCGCTGATCACCTTGCTGGGCTGGCTGTGGGCCGGTGCGTCGGGCGAGACCGCCATCATCCATGCGGTGGCTGTGCTGGTGATCGCCTGCCCCTGCGCGCTGGGTCTGGCGACGCCGGCCGCCATCATGGCCGGCACCGGCGTGGCCGCCAGGTTCGGCATCCTGATCAAGGACGCGCAGGCGCTGGAGCTGGCACACAAGGTGGACACCGTGGCCTTTGACAAGACCGGCACGCTGACGGTCGGCCAGCCGCGCCTGACGGCGCTGGTGGTGGCCGAGGGCATGGATGAAGCCGCGCTGCTGCAGGCGGCGGCCAGCCTGCAAAGCGGCAGCGAGCATCCGCTGGCGCGGGCCGTGATGACGGCAGCACAGGCGCGTGGTCTGGCGATCGAGGCCCCCGACAATGTGCGCGCCGTGCCGGGCCGCGGCAGCGAAGGCGAGGTCGGGGTGAAGAGCTACCTGATCGGCAGCCTGCGCTGGATGGATGAGCTGGGCGTGAGCCTGGGCGCACTGGCGGCCCGCGCGGCCGAGCTGCAGGCCCAGGGCGCCACGGTGTCGGCGATGCTGGAGCGCACGACACAGGGATTGACATTGCGGGCCCTGATGGCCTTCGGCGACGAGCCCAAGCCGGGCGCCAGGGAGGCGCTGGCCGCCTTGCGCGCGCGTGGCATCCGCACCGTGATGATTTCGGGCGACAACCGCGGCGCGGCGGAGGCGATGGCGCGCCGCCTGGGCCTGAACCCGGAAGCCGGCGAAGTGCTGGCTGAGGTGTTGCCCGGCGACAAGGCGGCCGTGATTGCCCGCCTCAAGGAGGAAGGGCCCAGCCCCGACGCCGGGCCGTCCCAAGCCGGGGCGCACCCCACGCCTAGCGATGCGCAGGCATTGACTGTGCCGGGGCAGCGCACCCCACGCAGTGGCAAGCGTGGGGGCCCACATGTTGTGGCCATGGTGGGCGACGGCGTCAACGATGCGCCGGCGCTGGCGGCCGCCGACGTCGGCCTGGCCATGGGCAACGGCACGGATGTGGCCATGCATGCGGCCGGCATCACACTCATGCGCGGCGACCCGCTGCTGGTGGCGGCGGCACTTGATGTCTCCGACCGGACAGTGGCCAAGATCCGGCAGAACCTGTTCTGGGCCTTTATCTACAACGTGGCGGGCATCCCGCTGGCCGCCCTGGGCTTTCTCAACCCGGTGGTGGCGGGTGCCGCCATGGCCATGAGCTCGGTCAGCGTCATGACCAATGCCCTGTTGTTGCGGCGTTGGCGGCCACGGGATATATAAGTCGTAACCGACGTAGAGGCGCCTAGAATCAATGTTCAGGATTACTACATCGGGGACAGGAACGTATGTCGAGCATTTTCGTTTTGATGCGCCAATTCACCATCCGTTTTCGCATGATCAGCGCGATCGTGGTGGTCATGTGTCTGCTGGGCCTGTTGGGCGGTGCCGGCATGCTGGGGATGTTCCGCATCCATAACCTGGGCGAGCAGGAGGTCAACCAGGCACACGCCGGGGTGGCACGGCTGGGCGGCCTGCGTTACGACATGAGCCAGGTGCGCCGGCACGAGAAGGAAATGATCATCCAGTACGAGAAGCCCGAAGCCATCAAGTCGATTCGTGACAAGTGGCAGGCAGAGACGCAAAAGATCGAGCAGACGATGGCACAGCTGCTCGCCGGTGCCTCGGATACGGATAAGCCAAGGCTGCAGAAAGCCTCGGAGCACATGAAAGCCTATCGCACCATGTTCGGCCAGGTGGCGGGACAACTGGAAGCGAGCGCCTACGAGACCGCCACCATTGCCAACCGCATGAGCGGGCGCGCTGCGGCGGAATTCGACGAAGCCGACAAGCTGTTGCAGCAGGTCGACACTGCGCTGAACGAGAGCGCCCGGCAGGCCGTCGAAGGGCAGGGCGCGGCATTGCAGCAAACGCTGTTCATTTTTGCCGGGCTGGTGGTGTTTTCGCTGCTTGTCGTTGTGCCGCTGACCTTGCTTAATATGCAGGCTATTTGCGCGCCGCTGGAGCAGGCGCGCGGCCTGGCCCAGGCGATTGCCAGCGGTGATCTGTCGCAGCGGATGCAGGTCGAAGGCAAGGACGAAGTGGCCGACCTGCAGCGCGCGCTCGACGCCATGCGCGCCGGGCTGGGCAGCATGGTGTCCCAGGTGCGGGATTCCAGCGAAAGCATTGCCACCGCCAGCCGCGAGATCGCCACCGGCAACCAGGACCTGTCGAGCCGGACCGAGCAGACCGCCAGCAATGTGCAGCAGACGGTGTCCTCCATCTCCAGCCTGAGCGGCAACGTGCAGCACACCGCTTCGTCGGCGCAGACGGCCAACCAGCTGGCCGCCACGGCGTCGCAGGCGGCGCAGCGTGGTGGCGCGGTGGTGGGGCAGGCGGTGCAGAGCATGCGGAGCATTTCGCAGGCCAGCCAGAAGATCGGCGACATCATCGGCCTGATCGACTCGATCGCTTTTCAGACCAACATCCTGGCGCTCAATGCCGCGGTGGAAGCCGCGCGCGCCGGTGAACAGGGCCGCGGCTTTGCCGTGGTGGCCAGCGAGGTGCGCTCACTGGCGCAGCGTTCGGCCGCAGCAGCCAGCGAGATCAAGGGCCTGATCGACAACAGCGTGACCGCCGTGGACGGCGGCGTGCGCCTGGTGGAGGAGGCGGGCCGGGTGATGGAGGAAATCGTCAGCGGCGTCAAACGCGTGAGTGACACCATCGGCGAAATCAGCGTGGCCTCCACCAGCCAGTCGGATGGCATCGGCAACGTGAGCCAGGCCGTCAACGAGATTGACCGCATGACCCAGCAGAATGCCGCCCTGGTGGAGGAGTCCTCCGCCGCGGCCGAATCGATGCGCGAGCAGGCCGACCGCCTGGCCCAGGTGGTGCGCCAGTTCCGTATTGACAACGAGGTGCGGGCCCTGCTGACCTGAGGAAGTGCGCAAAGCTTGACCTTTGTCAAGCTTGCAGCGATGCTGCCATGACAAGCTTGAGGCAACAAATTGAACAAGTTGCACTGACCCGAGGAGTTTTGTCATGAGTCATGAAAGCATCCGCATCATCCACGACGAGCATGCCGCACTGGCGGCCATGCTGCAGTCCCTGCGCATGATGGTCCAGCGTGGGCCCGCGAGCGAGCCGGAGAACTTCTTCGATGTGCTGCGCGCCATGCTGTTCTACATCGACGAATTCCCTGAGCGCCTGCACCACACCAAGGAAACCGAGTTGCTGTTTCCGCCGGTGCGGGCACGGGCGCCACACCTGAAAGACGCTCTCGACAAGCTCGACAAGGACCACGCCTACGGCGAGTCGGCGGTGCGCGAGTTGCAGCACCTGCTGCTGGCCTGGGAGCTGCTGGGTGAGTCACGCCGCGCTGCCTTCGACGAGGCGGCCAAGCGTTATCTGGAGTTCTACCTCGACCACATGCGGCTGGAAGAGACGGTCATCATGCCCGAGGCGGAAAAGGTGCTGACCGAAGACGACTGGAAGGCACTGGACGCGGCATTTGCCACCAACTGCGATCCGCTGACCGGCAAGTACCCGCGTGACCCGGTCTATGACCGCCTGTTCACCCGCATCGTGATGCGGGCGCCCTCGCCGATCGGCCTCGGCGAGGGTTGAGCCGGTTCTGGGTCAGGGCAGGTTGGCCGGCTTGGCCAACTGCTCATCGACCTTGAGCTTGGAGAACCAGGCCACATAAAGCACTGGCAGCAGCACCAGCGTGAGCAGGGTGGCCGTAACCAGGCCACCGATGACCACGATGGCCAGCGGACGCTGGGTCTCCGAGCCGATGTCGTGCGACAGTGCCATCGGCAACAGGCCGAGCGCGGCCAGCATGGCCGTCATGAGTACCGTGCGCAGACGCTGCATCGAGCCAAGGCGGGCCGCTTCCAGCACGGTATGGCCGGCATTGCGCAGCTGCTGGAACACCGAGAGCATGACCACGCCGTTGAGCACAGCCTGGCCGGACAGCGCAATGAAGCCGATCGCCGCCGACACCGACAGTGGAATCGAGAACACCCACAGGGCGATGAAACCGCCAATCAGCGCCAGTGGCACGTTGACCAGGATCAGCGCCGCCTTCTTGAACGAGCCGAAGGCGTCAAACAGCAACACGAAGATCAGCAGCAGCGAGATCGGCACCACCAGCGACAGCCGCTGCATGGCGCGCTCCTGGTTCTCGAACTCGCCCGACCACTTGATCACGTAGTTGGCCGGTACCTTGACGTTGCTGGCCACGCGCGCCTTCATGTCCTTGACCACCGATCCCATGTCGCGGTCGCGGATGAAGATGCCGATGGCCATGGTGCGCCGCCCGGCTTCGCGCGCGATGTTCATGGCGCCGCTGGTTTCGCGGATGTCGGCCACGTTGCCCAGCGTGGTGTAGCCGCCATCGGGTGTGGCGATCAGTGTGGCCGGCAGATTGGCGATGCTGCGCCGCTCCGCTGGCAGACGCACCGCCACGGCGAACTTGCGTTCCCCCTCCCATAGCTGGGTGGTGGCCTTGCCGGCCAGGGCGGCCTCGATCACGTCCTGCACGTCAGCCACGTTGAGGCCGTAACGGGCGGCCCGGCCGCGGTCGATGTCGATCACCAGCTGCGGCAGCTCGCCCAGGCGGTCGATTTCGGCGCGATAGACGCCGGTCACCTGCCGGATCTCGCGTTCGATGGCCTCGGCAGTCTGGCGCAGCTCCATCAGGTCGTCGCCGGCGATCTTGATGACGATCTGGCCGTCGATTTGAGAGATCGACTCCAGCACGTTGTCGCGGATCGGTTGCGAGAACACCGGCACCAGTCCCGGGATGGCGCTGACGGCACGCTCCATTTCAGCGATCAGCTGCTCATGCGTCAGACCCCGGCGCCATTCTTCCTGCGGTTTGATGTCGACATACACCTCGGCCATGCTGATCGTTTTCGGATCGGTGCCGTCTTCGGGCTGGCCGGCCTTGGAGACGGTAGTCCGGACTTCGGGCACGGTCAGCAGTGCCTGGCGGGCGCTGCGCAGGATGCGCGCCGCCTCGTCGTTGGCCACGCTGGCCGGCAGGCGCAGGTTGACCCAGAGCGAACCTTCGTTGAGCTCGGGCAGGAATTCCGAGCCGAGCCGTGCCGCGGCCACCATGGCCAGTACGAAGGCGCCCAGCGCTATGGCAACCACCCGGCGCCGGTGGCTCAGGGCCCACAGCAGCACCGGTTCGTACATCCGTTTGGCGCTGGCAACGAGGCGGTTGTCGCCATGCGGCAGCTTCTTGCGCAGCATCCAGTAGGCCAGCAGCGGCACCAGCGTGAGCGAGAAGATCAGCGAACCGACCAGCGCCGTGGTGACCGACAGGGCCATGGGCTGGAAGATCCGGCCCTCATGGCGCTGCAGCGCGAAGATCGGGATGTGGGCCGCGATGATGATGAGCATGGAGAACAGCGTGGGCCGGCCGACTTCGTTGGCCGCTTCGATGATGGCCTGGCGCCGCTCGCTCTCGGGCATGTTCTCGCTGTCCTTCTCCAGCCGGTGCATGATGTTCTCGATCACGATCACCGCGCCGTCGACGATGATGCCGAAGTCCATGGCGCCGAGCGACAGCAGGTTGGCCGGCACACCCATGATCTTCAGGCCGAGGAAGGTGGCCAGCAGGGCCAGCGGAATCACCACCACCACGGCCAGGCTGGCGCGCAGGTTGGACAGGAACAGGTAGAGCACGAGCGACACCAGCAAGGCGCCTTCCACCAGGTTCTTGAACACCGTGGAAAGCGTCTTGCCCATCAGCCAGGTACGGTCGTAGTAAGGCACGATCTGCACGCCCGGCGGCAGGCCGCGCTCGTTGAGCTCGGCGATCTTTTCCTTCACACCCTTGAGTACCTCGCTCGGGTTTTCGCCTTTGCGCATCACCACCATGCCGGTGATGATGTCGTCATCCAGATCCTGACCCACCGTGCCCAGCCGCGGCACGGCGCCGATGCTGACCTTGGCGATGTCGCGGATCAGGATCGGCGTCGCATTGCGCGTGGCGACCACGATGCTGCCGATGTCGTCGGCCGAACGCAGCAGACCAATGCCCCGGATGGCGTACTGCTGCACCCCCTGGGCCACATAGCTGCCGCCGACGTTGGAATTGCCGCGGCCCAGCGCGTCGAGCAGGCTCTGGAGCGACAGCTTGTAGGCGCGTAGCTTGTCCAGGTCGGGTTGCACCTCGTACTGCTTGATGAAGCCGCCCATGGCCACCACGTCGGCCACGCCCGGCACCTGGCGCAGGGTGCGCTCGACCACCCAGTCCTCCAGCGTGCGCAGTTCGGTCGTGGACTTGCCGTCACCGCGTAAACGGTAGCGCATGACCTCGCCCACCGGCGTGGCATTGGGCGCGATATTGGCTTCCACGCCGGGCGGCAGGTCGACGCTGCGCAGGCGCTCGTTGACCTGCTGGCGTACCTGCAGCACGGTGGCGGCATCGTCATAGGTGACGACGGTGAAGGACAGGCCGAACTGGGTGTGCGAGAAGACGCGGATCGAATTGGGCAGGCCGGCCAGCGCCATCTCGATCGGCAGCGTGACCTGCTTTTCCACTTCCTCCGCGGCCCGGCCCGGGTAGAGCGCGATCACGGTGACCTGGGTGTCGGTGACGTCGGGGAAGGCCTCGACCGACAGGTTCTTGAAGGCAATCACGCCCGCCATGGCGAACAGCAGCGTGCCCAGGACGATGAACAGCGGCTGGTACAGGGCGTACTGGATGAGGCGCTTCATTTCTGCGCCGCTCCGGTGTCGATGGCCTTGCCGGCCGCTTCTTTATTTGTAGCGTCTGTTGCCGATTCTGCGGGGGCTTTGGCCTCATTTTGTGCCAATCGGAACTGACGCGCGAGCAGCAGCGCATTGTCGCTGACGACTTGCTCGCCGGCCTGCAGGCCGCTGGAAACGACGACTTCCTTCGGACCGAGGTAAGCCAGTTCCACCGTGCGTGGCTCGAACTCGCCGGGGCGCGTCTGCACGAAGACCGAGTGACCGGCGCCATGCAGCAGCACGGCGGAGGCGGGTACCACGACGCCGCTGTCGAAGTGGCGCTCGAAGCGGGCCGTGGCCAGCATTTCGGCCTTGAGCAGACGCTGCGGGTTGGCCACCAGGGCGCGGATCTTGATGGTGCGGGTCTGGGGGTCAATGAAGTCCGAGGCGTTGATGACGCGGCCCTCGAATTTCTGTCCTGCCAGGACGGCAATGGCCAGTTCGAAGGTGGCGCCGGGGCGCACCGTGCCGACTTCGGATTCGCGTGCGTCGATCTGGATCCAGAGCGAGGACGGATCGGTGACCACGAACAATGCCGGCACGCCCGGACCGGCCAGGTCGGGGCGCACTTCCTGGCCCGGGTTGAGGTTGCGTTCCACCACCACGCCGCCGATGCTGGTGCTCAGGGCCAGCTGCTGGTTGACGCCGCTGCCGCTGCCATACAGGCGGGTGCGGGCCCGGGCGCGCTCGACTTCGGCCCGGGCGCGCTCGGCGTCGGCTTCGGTCTGCTCCAGCTCCTTGCGTGCCACGATGCCGGCCTCGAACAGTTCGCGTTGGCGCTGCAGGGCCTTTTGCGTCAGGCGGGCATCGGCCTCGGCGCGTGCGGTCTCGCTCTGGGCCTGGCCGAAATCGGGCGAGGCGAGCAGGGCCAGCGGCGTGCCGGGTTTCACGGACTGTCCGACATCGGCCTTGATGGCCATGACACGGCCGGCAAAGGGCGGATAGATGCGCTGGGTCCGTTCTTCGTTCCAGACCAGCTTGGCCGGCAACTCGACGGTCATGGCCTTGGCCGGTGCGGCAGCGCTCAAGGTCAGGAGGGCGAGCTGCGGATGGCCGGCGGGGAAACGCAGTTGTCGGCCCTGCACGATGGGCGCCGGCACCTGGGTAACAGGGGCCGGTGCCTCCTTGCAGGCACTGAGTCCCATCACGGACAGGATAAAGAGTGGCAGAAAACGGTTCAGCATGGTTCAGCGATGTCCAGGAACGGGCGGTATTCAGTGGGAATGGGAGGCAGAGGCGATCGCCTCCGGCTGGGAGCGCAACAGCCAGGCGCCGACGGCCTTGGCATGGTCGGCGCGTGCGGCCAGGGCGTCCAGCAGCGTGGCGCGCAGGGTACGCCGCGCGTCGAGCAGATCGGTCAGCGATATGGCGCCTTTGCTGTAGGCCAGTTCGGCGCCATCCGCCACCTTGCGCGCGCGCGGCAGGATGTCGGTTTCGTACATGCGGGCGCGCTGGGCGGTGTTGAGTGCTTCCTGTTGCAGGCGCTGCAATTCGGCACGCGCCTGGCGCCGGGTTTTTTCCAGCGCGTCCTGGGCCTGGGCCAGCTGGGCCGTGGCGCGGGCGATTTCGCCCTGGTAGCTGTAGCCCCACTGCAATGGCATCTGCATGCGCAACTCGATCAGCGCGGTGGAGGTGCCGGGGTAATGGTCGTAGGAGGCGCCCCAGGTGATGTCGGAGCGGCGCTGTGCCGTGCTGCCATCGAGCGCTGCCTGGGCGGCCTGGAGTCGGGCTTGCGCGGCACGCACATCGGGGCGCGCGTCCACCAGGGTGTCCAGGCTGCTCGTCATGGGCATGTCGCCCGTCAGGGCGGGCCAGTCGGTCTGCGCCTGCAACTGCTCGGGCGGGGTCGGCAAGCCGGTGAATTGCCACAGCATGAGGGCGGCACGCTGGCGATCCAGTTCGGCCAGTTGCACGTCGGAGAGCGCGCGCTGGGCCTCGATCTCGGTGCGGGCGGCATCCTGCGCCGCCAGATCGCCGGCTTGCACCCGTTTCTGGGCGGTAGTGGCGAGTTGGGCGGCGCTGCGCTCGATCTGCGCCACCTGGGTCAGTCGCTCCTGCGCGGCCAGCAGGTTATAGAAACCCGCCTGCACGCTCAACAGCTGCTGAGTACGGATTTCGTCCAGGTCGGCCTGGGCGGCCGTGGCGGCGCGCTCGGCGGTCAAGGTGCGCAGTTCGCGCTTGTTGCCGCGCTCCCAGGTCCAATCCAGGCCGATCGACTTGTCGACGCGTTTCTCGGTCATGAAGTTGCCTTCGCCGATGCCGTTTTGCAGGTCCATCTGGCCGAGCTTGGCCGTCAGGACGGGCAGCGGCGCGCGGTTGGCGCTCACGATATCGGCGCGGGCGGCCGCCAGGGCGTTGCGCGCCAGGGCGACGTCCAGGTTGTTGCGGGCCGCGCTCAGGGCCTGGTTCAGGGAGACTGCTTCGCTGGCGGGGGCCTGCGCCAGCGCAGGCAGCGCCAGCAGCAGGCTTGCAAGCAGAAAGAACTGTCGTATGCTCATATACCGATTGTCGAAAGTGCCGACTGACCACGGGCTGACTTCCAGCTTGCTGAAAACTTGTAGATCGTCTAATTACTGATGCTGTTGTCATGAGAATCCTGCTGGTTGAAGACGATCCCGTCCTGCGCGACGTCATGCTGCGCAGCCTGCGAGATGCGGGACACCGGGTGGACATGGCCGAAACGCTGGAGCAGGCCAGCCATTTCTGGCGCGTGCAGCCTTTCGACGCCGTACTGCTGGACCTGAACCTGCCGGCAACGGCAAGCCCCCATAGCGACACAGGGAGTGGCTTGAGCGTGCTGCGCGAAGCGCGTGCCCGTGGCGACCGCACGCCCGTGCTGGTGCTGACAGCGCGCAACCGCACCGAAGAGCGCATTGCCGGCCTGGACGCCGGTGCCGACGATTACCTGGGCAAACCGTTCGAACTGGCCGAGGTCGAGGCGCGGCTGCGCGCCCTGGTGCGTCGCACTCAGGGTACCGAGGACCTGGTCCTGGTCGGCCGCCTGGCGCTGGACCGCAAGGCGCGCCGCTTCTCCATGGGGGCCATCCAGCTGGATCTGCCAGCACGCGAATTCGAAGTGTTGTGGGAGCTGATGACGCCGCCGGGCCGGGTGGTGAACAAACAGGCCATGTCGGACAAGCTCTCCAGCTTTGATGAAGCGCTCGGTGACAACGCACTGGAAGCTTTCATTTCGCGCCTGCGCAAGAAGCTGGCCGGCAGCGGGGCCGGCATCCGCACCCTGCGCGGCCTGGGTTACGTGCTGGAGCAGATGCCGGGAGATCCACGCTGAACGCCTTGCCAGATCCCGGAGTCGAAGCGGTGCCGCGCAAGCCTTCCCTGCGCGCGCGCGTGGTGCGCCACGTGCTGCTGCCGCTGGCTCTGACCTGGCTGCTGGGTACCGGCGTGACGGTCGGGGTGGCCTACTTTTTTGCCCAGAAGGCGTTCGACCGCGCCCTGCTGGATGACGCCCACGCCCTGGCGTCGCAGGTTCGTGTCCAGCCGGCGGGGCTGTCGCTGGAGTTGTCCACCAGCGAGATGAGTGCCGTGCTGTTCGATCAGAGCGAGCAGGTGTACTTCGCGGTGCAACGGCCCGACGGTTCGGTGTTGGCCGGGCATCCCGGCTTGCGTGCGCCTTTGCCGGATACGCCGGCGCGCACCCGTTTTTCTGAAATCAGCTACCAGGGCCAGACCCTGCGCAGCGTGGTGCTGCGGCGCAACGAGCCGGGACCGTTCGTGGTGGTGGTGGCGCAGACCATGGGCAGCCGTAATGCCTTGCTGCACAACGTGCTGCTGTATTCAGTGGCGCCGCAGGTGCTGCTGCTGCTGCTGCTGGCAGCGTGGCTGCGTCGCATCATCGGCCAGGAGCTGCAGCCGCTGGCCGAATTGCAGCGTTCGGTCGATCAGCGCGACGCGCTGGACCTGACGCCGGTGCCGGTGTCGGCCAGTTCCAGGGACATCGAGCACCTGGGCACGGCCATCAACGCGCTGCTGGCGCGCGTCAGCCACAGCATGCAGGCGCAGCGCGAGTTCTCCGGCAATGTGGCGCACGAGCTGCGCACGCCGCTGGCGGGCATTCGCGCGCTTGCCGAGTACGGTCTGGCACAGCAGGACCCGGCGCAGTGGCGCGAGCAATTGCAGCGTATTGGCGCCAGTGAGGCGCGCGCCAGCCGGCTGGTGGAGCAGTTGCTGGCCCTGGCGCTGGCCGACGAGGCGGATGCCGGTGTGCAGAACGAAGCGGTGGCGCTCGACGAGGTGGTGCATGAAACCGTGCTGCGCTACTTTCCGCGCGCCGATGCCGCCGGCGTGGACCTGGGTGTGCAGGGGCTGGAGCAGCCCTTGCGGGTGGCGGGCAATGTGGCGCTGATCGAGGGGGTGTTGGGCAACCTGATTGACAACGCGCTGCGTTACGGCCGCGCGCCGCAGGGGCAGGCCAGTACTGTGACGGTGGTGTTGACGCCGCAGGACGGTGAAGTGTGCCTGTCGGTGATCGACAACGGACCTGGCCTGACGCTGGAAGAGCGCCGCCACCTGCTGCAGCGCGGCGTGCGCGGGGTGCAGGCCGACCGGCTGGGCCAGGGCGCCGGGCTCGGGCTGGCCATCGTTGCCAAGTTTGCCGAGGTGATGCACGCCCGGTTCGAACTGGGCAACGCGCCGAACGGGCAGGGCCTGTGCGCGTCGGTGAGCTTTCGCGTTCTGGCGTCGGGTTAGTGGCCTAGAACTCGCTGTGCCAGCGCAGTGAGTAGACCTGCGCCGGGCCGCGGTCCTGGTTGTAGCCCGGGTTGCTGATGTGCTGCCAGCCGAGCGACACGGCGGACTGCACCTTGCCCGCGCGCGTGGGCCAGTCGGACAGGGCCCAGCGATACCAGGTTTCGAAGATACGTTCCGACGCGTAGTTGAGGGCACCGTCGCCGAGGAAGAAGCCCTGGCCGCCGGCCTTCAGATAATCGCGGTGCGTGCTGGAAATGTCGTTGATGGCCAGCGCCACGCCCCAGCGGTCGACACGGCGGCCCCAGGCGGCGCCGGTGAACTGGCCGCCCACGGCGGTCTGCCGGTCGATTTCGGTGAAGGCATAGGTTTCCGTGCCGCCGTCATTGGCACTGATGCGCAGGAACAGGCCGGCGTCCTCGGCCAGTGGTGCCAGCAGGGTGAAGCCCCAGCCGGTCTTGCTCTGTTCGCGCCGCACCTTGCCCACATCGGGCGTTCCGCCCAGTGCCAGCGCCTCGGCGTAGCTGCCCATCACGGCCTGGTTGCGGAACCACAGCGCGCTGGCGCGCAACGGACCGGCGGGCAGTCGCAGCGGCAGGTCAGATTCGATTTCGAGCTGGTCGCCATAGCGCCGGCCGAGGTCGCCGTCCAGTGCCAGGCCATTGGATTCGACCGGCACGGCCGCGCGTGCGGCGCGCACCGCCCAGGTTGGCGTGCTGTATTCGAGCAGGATGGCGTTGCTGTAGCCACGCGAGTCGGCCGCGTAGTCCCAGGCGCCGTGCGTCATGAAAGCCCAGTTGAAGAACTGGCTGCGCGGGTCCTTGGCGTAGGGGTTGGCGTCAAAGTAGTCGAGCAGCGAGTAGTTGCCCACGACCAGCGTCCAGCGCCGGACGCTGGCGCGGCCGCCGATTTCGTTGAAGCCGGCTTCGATGGTTTCATCATCGCCGCCGGCGTTCCAGCGTTGCAACAGGAACAGCCGGGCCCGGTAGGAGTTGATCTCCGGCCCGGAGGTACGCGCCAGTTCACCGTTGGACAGGCCGCCGGCGCCGGTCAGGCGCGACAGCGGTTCGCCTTTGGTGGCTTCCGGGTTCAGGTGCAGCTGGGCACCGTCCCACAGGCGCAGGCCGAGGTCGGCCGTGGCGGTGAGCGAATAGGAGCGCTCCTCCAGCGGGCTCAGGCTGTTGGGCCCGTTGTAGGCCGCGTGAAAAGCCGGCTTGGCCTGCCAGATCAAAGTGGTCTGACCGTGAAACGACCACCGGGGCGCCTCGTCCGGTGTCTGCGCCTGCAAAGCGGTGCCGGCCGTTGCAAGGGCAACAGCAAGGCACGAGGCCGGCAGGAAACGGCAAGGGCGGACGTTTGACATGGGAAACTTGAGCCTACGAGGGAGGTATGACAGAGTTGCGTCATGCCGTCCATGCTTAAGCAGGCCTTAATCGGAATGGATTAGAGTTGAAGGACGGTTGTCCTTCGAACCGGGCCATTTTAAGTCACCCATGCTTTTTTCTCCCCGACTTTCCCGCCCCGCTCTGGGTGTTGCCTTCCTTGTGGGGCTCGCCGGCTCCGTGGCGGCGCAGGACGCCGCCCAACTCATTCCCTGGAACAAGACGCTGGAAGCCGGCGCCGGCGTGAGCACGCTGCAAGTGCAGACGCAAACCGGTGGTGGCGGAGCCGTGCTGCTGCAAGGCACCGTGGTGCTGCCGGCGCAGCAAAGCGATGTGGTCAGCATGCCGGTGGCCGGCGTGGTGCAGGGCGTGCTGGTGGCGCCGATGCAGGCCGTGCGCGCTGGCCAGCCGGTGGCGCGCATCATGAGCCCGGAGCTGGCGTTGTGGCAACGCGAGTGGCTCATGGCCGACACGCAGGCCCGGCTGGCGCAGGGCAAGGCGCAGCGCGACGAGCAGATGTTTGCAGACGGCATCGTGTCCGAGCATCGCCGCAATGAGTCGCGCGCCCAGGCCGAGATGGCGACGCTGGCCGCACGCGAGCGCCGTCAGGCACTGCGTCTGGCTGGCGTGGGCGAGGCTGCATTGGCCCAGGCGTCCAAAAACGCCGGCCTGTCGCCACAGCTGACGCTGGTGGCGCCGGTGGCCGGCACCGTGCTGGAGCAGATGGCAACCCCCGGCCAGCGGCTGGAGGCCGGCAGCGTGGTGGCGCACATTGCACGTGCCGGCCGGCTGGCGATCGAATTACAGGCTTCGCGTGAGCAGGCCCAGGCGCTGCGCGTGGGGGATGCCCTGCAGGTGGACGGCTGCAAGACACCGGCGCGCATCACTGCGCTCTCGCCGCAACTGAGCAGCACGACACAGGGCGTGCAGTTGCGCGCTGAACTGACGGGGCGCGAGGACTGCCTGCGCATCAACCAGTTCGTGCAGCTGCGCTGGCAGGGGGCGGCGGCCTCTGCGGCGGGCATTTTGAGCGTGCCGGCGGCGGCCGTGGTGCAGCAGGGTGGCCGCCATTACGTGTTCGTGCGCCAGCCGCAGGGTTTTCGTGCCGCGGTCGTGACCATGGGCCCCGGCGGCGGCAATGAGGTGCTCATCACCTCCGGACTCAAGGCCGGGGACGAGGTGGCCGTCAAAGGCGTGGCCGCCATCAAGGGCGCCTGGCTCGGCCTGGGCGCTGACGCCGGCGCGGGGCAGTGATGCTGGCGCGCCTGATTGCTTTTGCCCTGTCGCAGCGGCTGCTGGTCCTGGTGCTGACGCTGGGCCTGGTGGGCGCCGGCACCCTGGCATTTCGCGACCTGCCGATCGATGCCTTCCCCGACGTTTCGTCGACCCAGGTCAAGATCATCCTCAAGGCGCCGGGCATGACACCGGCCGAAGTCGAGTCGCGCGTGGTGATCCCGATCGAGCAGGAACTGCTGGGCCTGCCGCACCAGACCATGCTGCGGTCGCAGAGCAAGTACGCGATTGCCGACATCACGCTGGACTTTGCCGACGGCACCGACATCTACTGGGCACGCCAGCAGGTCAATGAACGGCTGGCCGGCGTGATGGACCAGCTGCCGGCCGGTCTGTCCGGCGGGCTGGCCCCCATCACCACGCCGCTGGGCGAGATGTTCATGTTCACCATCGAGGGCGAGGCCACGCTGACCGAGAAGCGCACCCTGCTCGACACCGTGATCCGGCCGCAACTGCGCGGCATTCCCGGCGTGGCCGACATCAACTCGCTGGGCGGCCATGCCCGCGCTTTCGAGGTGGTGCCCGATGTGGCCGCGCTGGCCGCGCGCCGCGTTTCGCTGGAACAGGTACAAGCGGCGCTGGCGGCCAACAACCGCAATGACGGTGCCGGCCGGTTGGCCAGCGGCGAGGAGTCCCTGCTGGTGCGCAGCGATGGCAGCATCCGCACGCTGGACGACGTGCGCGCCATCGCCGTGCTCGAGCGCAATGGCCAGGCGGTGCGCGTGGGCGACGTGGCCGAGGTGCGCATGGGCAGCCTGACGCGCTACGGTGCCGTCAGCCAGGACGGCCAACGGGAGACGGTGCAGGGCTTGGTGCTGGGCCTGCGCGGCGCCAATGCGCAGAAGGTGGTGCGCGAGGTCAAGGCCCGGCTCGAGATCATCGGCAAGACCCTGCCGCCCGGCATCACGGTCAAGCCCTTTTATGACCGCGGCAACCTGGTGGAGCGCGCGGTCAACACGGTGTCCAAGGCGCTGATGGAGGCCATCGTGCTGGTGTTGGTGCTGCTGCTGCTGTTCCTGGGCAATCTGCGCGCGGCACTGGTGGTGGCGCTGATCCTGCCGCTGTCCGCGCTGGGCACCTTCATCCTGATGGAGCAGTTCAACCTTTCGGCCAACCTGATGTCGCTCGGTGGTCTGGCGATTGCCATTGGCATGCTGGTTGATGCGGCAGTGGTGGTGGTGGAAAACCTGCAGGCACGGCCCTCCGCCGCCGGCAAGCTGCAATTGCATGACGTGTTCCGTGCCGTGCAGGAAGTGGCGCTGCCGGTGACCGCGGGCATGGTCATCATCATGATGGTGTTCGTGCCGCTGCTGACGCTGCAGGGCCTGGAGGGCAAGATGTTTGCGCCGGTGGCGATCACCATCGTGTTTGCGCTGCTGACCTCCTTGCTGCTGTCGCTCACCGTCATTCCGGTGCTGGCCTCGTTCTTCCTGAAGGGCGGGCACCATGCCACGCCGCGGCTGGTGCTCTGGCTGGAGCGCAATTATTCGCGCATGCTGGACTGGGCCCTTGGCCACAGTCGGCCGGTGGTGGTGGCCTCGGTGGCGCTGCTGGTGCTGGCCGTGGTGTTGTACACGCTGGTGGGCAAATCTTTCATGCCCTCGATGGACGAGGGCGATGCCATCGTGCAGGTCGAGAAGTTGCCGTCGATCAACCTGGAGACCTCGGTGGCGATGGACCAGGCGCTGCAACGCCGTGTGCTGGCAGCGGTGCCGGAGGTCAGCAGCATCGTGGCCCGGGTCGGCGCCGACGAGCTGGGTCTGGACCCGATGGGCCTGAACGAGACCGACACCTTTCTGGTGCTCAAGCCCAAGGACGAATGGCGTTTCGACAACAAGGAGGCCGTGCTGGACGAGGTACGCAAGGTGGGTGCCGAATTTGCCGGCATCAACCTGAGCTTCACCCAGCCGATCGAGATGCGTACCGCCGAGATGCTGTCCGGCGTGCGCGGCGACGTGGCGGTCAAGATCTTCGGCAGCGACCCGCAGGTGCTCAACCAGCTGGCCGAGCAGATGGTCAAGCTGCTGTCGGGCATCAGCGGCAGCGAGGATGTGATCACCGTGAAGAATGAGGGGGTGCAGTATTTCCGCGTGGCCATCGACCGCGTGGCCGCCGGCCGCCTGGGGCTGTCGGTGGAGCAGATCCAGAACGACCTGCGCACGCTGGTGGAAGGCCTGCCGGTCGGCACCGTGCTGGTCGATGCCCGGCGCGTGCCGCTGCTGCTGCGCGGTCCGGCGGCGACGCAGATGACACCGGCCACCTTTGCGCAATTGCGCCTGCCGCTGGCCGACGGCCAGGCCATTCCGCTGAGCCATGTGGCGACGCTGGAGGTGGTCGACGGCCCGGTGAAGATCGAGCGCGAGAACTCCTCGCGCATGGCGGTGGTGCGGGCCAATGTGCGTGACCGCGACCTGGTGGGTTTTGTCGACGAGGCCAAGGCCGCGGTGGCGAAAAACATCACCTTGCCGCCGGGGGTGCATGTCACCTGGGGCGGCCAGTTCGAGAACCAGCAGCGCGCTGCGGCGCGTCTGGCCATGGTGATCCCGGTGGTGCTGGGCTTGATCGTGCTGTTGTTGTTTGCCACCCTGGGCACACTGCGCCAGGCACTGCTGGTGTTCGCCAACATTCCGTTTGCCCTGGTGGGCGGTGTGGTGGCGTTGGCGGTGTCGGGTGAGTACCTGTCGGTGCCGGCCTCGGTGGGTTTCATTGCGCTGATGGGCATTGCGGTGCTCAACGGGCTGGTGCTGGTGACGCACTTCAACCAGTTGCTGGCACGCGGCATGGCGCTGGAAGAGGTGGTGCACCAGGGCGCGCTGCGTCGACTGCGCCCGGTGCTGATGACGGCCAGCATCACCGCGCTCGGCCTGGTGCCGCTGCTGCTGGCCACCGGGCCGGGCTCCGAGATCCAGCGTCCGCTGGCGGTGGTGGTGATCGGTGGCCTGTTCAGTGCCACCGCGCTGACGCTGCTGCTGTTGCCCATTCTGTTCCGCCGCTTTGGCGTGGCGAAGACATCATGACCCAAGATACCAACCTTTCAGCCGAAAACCCTTGGGCGGTGGGCATCGATTGCCTGCTGACCTTGGCGCTGCCGCTGGCGCTCGAAGAGGAAGTGCTCGACCTGCTGCGACAGCAGAAGGATCTGGTGCCCGGATTTTCCGTGACCCAGGGGCACGGCATCGGGGGGCATGCGCCCCTGACCACGGCCATGGAGCAGGTCCAGGGGCGTGCGCGTCGGGTCTTTGTGCACATGGTGATGCGCAGTGACGATGTGGCACCGCTGGTGGCACGGCTGCGCGAGGTGCTGCCATCGCCCCAGGTGTTTTATTGGGCGGTGCCTTTGCAGGCTTTCGGGAGGCTGGCATGAAGCGCCTGAACGTGAGCCGTCTTGCGCTGGGCGCCCTGATCTGCAGCCTGGCCTTGGGTGCTTTGGCCTATGAGGCCGACGCCCTGGTGCCCAAACTGCTGTTGCCGCCGGTGGGCCCGACGCGCGAGGTGATTTCGGCCTTGCCCCAGGTGCAGGCCGCGCGTGCCGGCATGGCGCTGGCGCAGGCGCGCAGCCAGCAGCTGGTTGCCGGCGTGCATGAATGGAACCTCAAGCTGGGCGCGCAGCAACGCAAGGAAACCGCCGGGCCGGACTATGCCGAAAACGACCTGGCGCTGGAGCGCAGCATCCGCTGGGGCGGCAAGGCCCAGACCGACCGCGATCTCGGTGACGCCGGTGTCGCAGCCGGTCAGTCGGCTTATGCCGATGTCTGGCACGAGGCGGTGCGCAGCCTGGTCACGGCCTGGTACGGCTGGCAACGTGAACGGAGTGCTGCGGCGGTGCTGACGCAGCAGGCGGCGCTGGCGCAGGAGCAGCTGCAGGTGGCGTCGCGCCGTGTCAAGGCCGGCGATGCGCCGCGCATGGACCAGATGATGGCGCAGGCCGAGCACGACCGGGCGCAGGCGGCCGAGCAGCTGGCGCTGGCACGCGAGCAGATGCAGCGCCAGGAATTGCAGAAGCGTTTTCCCGGTCTGGCGGTCGACAGTGTTCCGCTGGCCGCGACAACGGTTGCGCCGCCTTTGCCCGGCACGTCGCAGGACTGGCTGCAGCGCATCGTGAGCGACAACCACGAAATCGAACTGGCCGAGGCCGAGCTGAAGCAGGCGCGGCTGCGCAGCGAGCGCGCCCGGCTCGATCAACGTCCTGACCCGCTGCTGGGGGTGCGCGCGGCGCGTGAGCGCAGCGGCCAGGACAACATCGTCGGGGTCTATGTATCGATTCCGCTGCCCGGGGCCTACCGCGAGGGCGAGCAACGTGCCACGCTGGCGTTGGCCGATGCCGCCGAGCAGCGCCTGGCCCAGACGCGGCAACGCGTGGAAGCCGCCGCGCAGCGCGCCGTGCTGCAGGCCGTGAATACCGTGGCCGTGGCGCAGCGGCAGGCGGCCGTGCAGCAGGCCATGGCCAGCGTGGCCCAGCTGGCCATGAAGGCCTACAGCTTGGGCGAAGTGACGCTGACCGAGGCGCTGCAGGCACGCCGCACAGCGCTGGAAGCGGCGCTGGCGGCGGATGCCGCGCGCTGGGACGCGCAGGAAGCCGTGACTCGCGTGCTGGTGGACGCGCACCGCCTGTGGGCGGCCGAGGAGGGCGGCCACTGAGCCGCCGGTCTCGCTGGGCCGCGGGTCATCAGGCCAGTGCCGGGTAGTCGGTGTAGCCCTTCTCACCGCCGCCATACAGCGTGGCGCGGTCCACCTCGTTGAACGGCCCGCCTTCGCGCAGGCGGCGCACCAGGTCCGGGTTGGCGATGAAAGGCCGGCCATAGGCCACCAGATCGGCGCCTTGTGTCAACGACTGTTCCGCCAGCGGGCGGTCATAACCGTTGTTCACCATCCAGGCCGCCTTGCCGCCGGCGGCGCGGTAGGCTGCCAGCAGGGCGGCGTAGTCGAACGGCGTGTCACCTTGCTGGTGGTCGCGCGGGCCCCCGGTGGCGCCTTCGATGATGTGCACATAGGCCAGGTCCAGCTTGGCCAGTTCGCGCACCACATGATCGAACAGCGGTTGCGGCTTCGGGTCGCTGGCATCGTTGGCCGGCGTCACCGGCGACAGGCGCAGGCCGGTGCGCTGGGCGCCGATCTCCGCGCAAACGGCCCGCATCACTTCGAGCAGCAGGCGGGCACGGTTCTCGATGGAGCCGCCATAGGCATCGGTGCGCTGGTTGGAGCCTGAGCGCAGGAACTGGTCGAGCAGGTAGCCGTTGGCACCGTGCACCTCCACGCCGTCAAAGCCGGCAGCAATGGCGTTGCGGGCCGCACGGCGGTAGTCGTTGATGATGCCGGGCAGCTCGGTGAGTTCGAGCGCGCGCGGGGCCGAGGTCTCGACGAAGGTCGGCACACCGTCCTTGATCAGCACGGTCTTGGTCTTGGCGGTGAGGGCCGAGGGCGCCACCGGCGCCTGGTGGTTCGGCTGCAGGTCGGTGTGCGAGACGCGGCCGACGTGCCAGAGCTGCATCACGATCTTGCCGCCGGCCGCATGCACGGCGTCGGTCACGGGCTTCCAGGCGGCGACTTGCTCGTCGCTCCAGATGCCAGGTACGTCGGCATAACCCTGGCCCTGGTGGCTGATGGCGGTGGCCTCGGTGATGAGGAGGCCGGCCGAGGCGCGCTGGGCGTAATAGGTGGCCATCAAGGCGTTGGGCAGGGCACCCGGGGCGCGGTTGCGCGTCAGCGGCGCCATGACGATGCGGTTGGACAGGGACAGGGCACCGGCCTGGACGGGATCAAACAGGGAGCTCATGGCGTTTTTCTTTCACTTCGGGTTGAAACACGAGACATAGCGTACGGAGTCATCGAAACCCTTGCCCGTGACAGGCTGCTGTCTTTGTGACAGGCGCCGGAGAGGGCGGGCGCGACTTTCCCGCAGAATGCTGGACATCATGTCGCGCCATTCGCCGCTTTCTCAAGCCTCCCCCCTGTCGCTCATGGGACTTGCACTGGCCTTGTCCCTGGGTGCCGCCGTCTCGCTGGGCATCACGCGTTTTGCCTATGGCCTGCTGCTGCCGGTGATGCGCAGTGACCTGGGCTGGAGCTACACCCTGGCCGGTGCCATGAACACCGCCAATGCGCTGGGTTACCTGCTCGGCGCGCTGGCCACACCGCGGCTGATGCAGCGCCTGGGCGCGGTGCCGCTGCTGCTGGGTGGCGCCTTGCTGGCCAGCCTGTTCATGGGGCTGAGTGGTTTCTTCACCGGTGCAGCACCGCTGTTGCTGCAGCGCCTGCTGGCCGGGGTGGCGAGTGCCTTCATCTTCATTGCCGGCGGTCTGCTGGCGGCGCGCATGGGTGCCCTGCAGCCGCGGCGTGCCGGCCTGTTGCTGGGGCTGTATTACGGTGGCACCGGCTGGGGCATCACGCTGTCGGCGCTCGGCGTGCCGCTGGTGCTGGCGGCCGCGAGCGGGGTGCCGCATGGCTGGGCCTGGGCCTGGTGGGCGCTGGCGGCGATCTGCTGTGCCGCCACGGCGGCCTTGTGGTGGCCGGCGAGCCGCTTGCGCCAACTCGGTGCGCCGGCGGCGGCCGGGCCTGCAGCGCCGGTGGCCGCGTTCCACTGGCGCCCGCTGGGCTTTGCGCTGGCGGGCTACGGGCTGTTCGGTGTCGGCTACATCGGCTACATGACCTTCGTGATTGCGCTGCTGCGCGAACAGGGTGTGGCGCCGGGCGCCATCACCGGTTTTTATGCGCTGCTCGGGCTGGCGGTGGTGGCCTCGGCACGGCTGTGGGCCGGCCTGCTGGACCGCTACCGCGGCGGCCAGGCGCTGGCGATTCTCAACACCCTGCTGGGCGTGGCCACTATTCTGCCGGCGCTCACCTCGGCCTGGGGCGTGGTGCTGGCCTCCGGCCTGTTGTTCGGCGGTGTGTTTCTGTCGGTGGTGGCGTCCACCACGGCGCTGGTGCGGCACAACCTGCCGGCCGAGCAGTGGGCCGCCGGCATCAGTGCCTTCACGATTGTCTTCGCCGCCGGCCAGATCGTCGGCCCCACCATCGTGGGCTGGATTGCCGACGGCCCCGGCGGCCTGAGCCGGGGCCTGGTGTTCTCGGCGCTGGCCCTGTGGCTGGGGGCGCTGCTGGCCTGGCGCCAGCGCAGCCTGCACCCGCAGGCCGATGCCACAATGCCGGCATGAAACGCCTCATCAAATGGACCGTCATTGCCCTGCTGGTGCTGCTCCTGTTGCTGGCCGCCGGCGTGCTGGTCTTGCAGCGCTGGATCGGCACCGACGATTTCCGCCACCGCATCGAACAACAAGCCGGTACGGCGCTCGGGGTGGACGTGACGCTGGGTGCCATCGAGGTGGCGCTGTGGCCGCTGCCGGCCGTGGCGGTGGAGCGCATCGCGCTGCAGACCCAACCGGCGTTGACCGTGGCGCGCGTCGAGGTACGGCCGGTGTGGGCCGATCTGCTGCAGGGCAAGGTGGCGCCGGCGACGCTGGTCGTGCGCCGCGCCGTGCTGCCGCAGGCCGGCCTGGATGCCTTGCAGGCGGCGCTGCAGAAAAAGAAACGCGCCAGCCAGGAGGAGGCCGATGTGCCTTGGCAGTTCCTGCCGCGCCGGACCGTGATCGACGGCCTGACCTGGATCGACGCCAAGGGCGCGGCCATCACGCTGCAGGCCGACGCCACGCTGAGCCCGGATGTCTGGCCGCAGCAGCTGGAGGCGCAAGTCGTGCAAGGCCGCTTGCAGGGCAGCAAGCTGACCTTGCAGCGTGAAGCCCAGGCCCACGCCTGGGGTGTGGTCTTGCAGGTGGCCGGTGGCTCGGTCAAGGGGCGCATGGAGTTGCAGCCCGCCAGGGAAGCGGGGACCGAATTCACGCTCAAGGGCCAGCTGCAGACGCGCGACGTGGAAGTGTCACGCCTGACGGCGCCCGAGCCAACCCCGAAGTCGCAGGCGGCGCAGCCGCTCAGCGGCCGGCTGGAAGCCAACACCAGCTTGAATGCCCGCACGCGCAAGCCCGCCGCGCTGCTGGACGCGTTGCAGACCCAATCGACCTTCACCGTGCACCAGGCGGTGGTGCATGGCATCGACCTGGCCCGTGCGGTGAAAACGGTGGGCATGAGCCGCGGCGGCGAAACGCCGCTGGACACGCTGGCCGGTCAGGTCAGGACGCAGGGCAAGGCGATCGAATTGAGCAACCTGGTGGCCAGCTCGGGTGTGCTCAGTGCTACCGGTCAGGTGACCGTTTCGCCGAGCCAGGCCTTGAGCGGGCGCATCAGCGTGGAGCTTGGCGGCGCTGTCGGTGTGCCGCTGGCGCTGGGCGGCACGGTGAGCGATCCGCAGGTGACGCTGACGCGCGGTGCCATGATTGGCGCCGCCGTGGGCACGGTGCTCATGCCCGGCGTTGGTACCGGCACCGGGGCCAGCCTGGGCGACAAGGCGAGCGAGGGTTTGAAGAAGCTTTTTGGCAAGTAGCCCTAGCTTGTGCTGCACCATCTGCTATTAAAACAATAGCGCTCACAGGCGCCCCGGGTTCAGCTCTTGTAGCTCGGGTCCAGCCGCTCGAGTTTGCGCAACAGCGCCGGCCAGGCCAGGTTGGCGCCCTGGCCCACCGTGACGGTCTTCATGGCGGCAGCGACTCCGGTGAGGATCTGCGGATGGACGTGCACCAGTTCGCCGCCGGCCTGGGCGTCGAGCTGGATGCGGCAGGTCGCCTCGAAGGTGTACATCGAGAGGAAGGCCTCGGCGATGTTGCGGCCCACGGTCAGCAGGCCGTGGTTGCGCAGTACCAGGTAGTTGGCGTTGCCCAGATCCGCCTGCAGGCGCGGTTTCTCGTCGTCGCGCAGGGCGACGCCTTCGTAGTCGTGATAAGCCAGCGAACCGAGCACGAAGGTGGACTGCTGGCTGATCGGCAGCACGCCGCATTTCTGCGCGCTCACCGCCACACCGGCGCGTGAGTGGGTGTGCAGCACGCAACCGGCGTCCTCACGCGCCTGGTGGATGGCGCTGTGGATGACGAAGCCGGCCGGGTTGACCGGAAACGGTGAGTCGGACAGCTTGTGGCAGTGCTGGTCGACCTTGACCAGGCTGGAAGCCGTGATCTCGTCGAACATCAGGCCGTAGGGGTTGATCAGGAAGTGGTGTTCCGGGCCTGGGATGCGGGCGCTGATGTGGGTGAACACCAGGTCGCTCCAGCCATAGGCGGCCACCAGACGGTAGGCGGCAGCGAGGTCGCAGCGTAATTGCCATTCGTCGGCGCTGACGACTTCTTTCAGCGAGGGGATATGCATGGCGTCTCCTGGGTGTGCGGTGTGGGCTCGGCCACTACTGTCCGCCAAGGCGACGCAAAGATCAATGCGGCTGCAGTCGCGTCTGGGACGCTTCCTGGGCCTGGTGGCGGAATTCGCTCGGGCTCAGGCCGGTGTGCTCGCGGAACACGCGGCTGAAATGCGAGAGGTTGTTGAAGCCCCATGACAGCGCGATCTCGGTGATCGGGCGCGTCTGCGCCATCGGGTGCTGCAGCTCGCGCAGGCAGGCGTCCAGCCGCAGGTGCTGGATGTAGCTGGCCAGCGTCTGGTCTTCTTCGGCGAAGGCGTTGTAGAGGTGGCGCTTGCTGCAGTTCAGCGCAATCGCGATCTGGTCGACCGTGAGTTCGGGGTCACGCAGATGCAGCGCGACGTAGCCGCGGATGCGGTCTTTCAAGGCCGCGCGCTGCGTCAACGCGGTCTGCTGGCCGGAGAGTTCGATCAGTGACAGGCGCACCAGCTGCGCGATCAGCTCACCGGCGCCGCGCGCCGCGTCGGCGCTCATGTGCGGCAGCTCCTGGAAGGTGCTGCGCATGGTGGTCAGCGCCACGCGCGCGATGCCGCTGGCGCCGCCGACCGGGCGCGCCATCAGCGTGTCCAGGCGCAGGCCGCGTTCGATCATCTGCGCCTTCGGCAGCATGACGATCAGGTGCTCCACCCGTTCCGGGTTGGCCACCGAGTAGCTGCCGGTGGTGTCGTAGATGGTCCAGGCGCCGGGAGCGACCCAGGCCTGGCGGCCCATCTGCTCGACGCCGGCACGGCCCTTCATCGGCGCCACGATCTTGAGGTAGCCCTCGTCGCTGGCGCGCACCATGTCCTGCGTGCGCACCACGCGGTGGCGGTTGGCTTCGAGCTTGGTGAGAATGAGGTCGCCGGCGCGCGCCGAGGCCATGTGGCCGTCGAAGTCGGTGTCGCCGTAAAGGTCGGACTCCAGGCCGCCGAAATGTTTCCAGATCCACTCGCGCCACACCGGCGCGCGTTCACGCGGCGCGAAATCGTCCGTGCTGACGGTGGTGGTGGCCGTCATGCAGGGCTCCGATGATGGGCTTGGCGAGGCATGGTTCCGCGATTATGGGTGTTGTGACAAATTCTGACGGAGGGTAAGGGCAAGGGTTATCCCTGATGTTCTTGCGCGAACCGTCAACTACTTTGTGCACGTTCAGCAAAGCCGAGGCCATAGCGGCTGCCTAGCATTGCCTGTCCAGTTCCGATACCCATTTCAATGGAGACACCCATGGTTCAACAGACGAAACGTACCCTGCTCAAGGGCACCGCGGTGGCGGTCGGTGCCGCGGCCTTCGCGCCGCAGTTGCTCGCACAGCAAAAGCCGGTGCGCGTGGGCTACGCCATTGCCCGCACCGGCCCCTGGACCGGCGGCGCCCAGGTCAGCCAGGAGCCCAACTACCTGCTGTGGGCCGAGCAGCAGAACGCGGCCGGCGGTCTGGATGTCAAGGGCGTACGCCGCCCGATCGAGCTGATCAGCTCCGACGACCGCAGCGACATCGAGACCTGTGTGCGCTCCTACGAAAAACTCATGGGCAGCGACAAGGTCGACCTGGTGCTGCCGCCTTGGGGCTCCAATGCCAACTTCGCTGTCGCGCCTCTGGCCAACCGCTTCCAGTATCCGCTCCTGGCGCCCACGGCCCTGTCCAAACGCCTGATCGAGATGAAGCTGCCGTACTTCTTCTGTTTCCTGCAGCAGCCCAAGCCCATGTGTGACGCCCTCGTCGACATGCTCAAGGCCAACAACGTCAAGAGCGTGGCGGTGGTCTATGTGGACGACCTGTTCGGGCTGGAAAACTTTGCTGCGCTAAAGGTTGCGCTGCAGGGCACCGGCATCCAGATGGTGGAAGACAAGAGTTATCCGGGCGGCGTCAAGGACCTGTCGCCTGTGCTGCGCTCCATCAAAGACAAGAACCCGGATGCCTTCATCGGCTTCACCTACCCGCCGGACACCATCCTGGCCAGCAAGCAGGCCAAGGAGATCGGCTTCAGCCCGAAGTTCTTCTATGCGTCCGTGGGTACGGCCTTCCAGCTCTACCGCAACGTCATGACGCCGGCTGGCGCCGAAGGCGTGCTGGGCATGGGCTCGTGGAACAGCAAGACCAGCGCCGGCGCCAAGGCCTACTTCGACGCGCACACCAAGAAGTTCGGCGGCAAGGAGCCGGACCGCTGGGCCAGCGGCGCCACCTGGGCCGCCCTGGAGGTTCTGACCAATGCGGTCAAGGCCAATGGCCTGGACCGCAAGGCCATCCGCGACTACGTGGCCAACACGGCCCACAAGACCATCCTGGGCGACATCAAGTTCGTCGGCAGCGAAAACGTCGGCACGCCGGGCACCGTCGGCCAATGGCAGAAGGGCGAGTTCGAGGTGGTGTGGCCGCAGAAGGTGGCGACAGCCAAGCTGGCGCCCAAGCCTGTGTGGTGAAGCCCCCCTGAGGCGGCCTTGAGGCCGCCTTTCCCCCAGGGGGACGCCGCCAGCGGCCCGGCGTAGTCGGTTCCGCGGCGGCCCTGGTCAAAGTCCGGGGGTTCATCGCCCGGCTTTTCTCTTCCCCCGTCTTGCTCCTGTTCTCATGTCTATTACTGCCTGGATCGAATTGATCGCCTCCGGTCTGATCACCGGGGGCATCTATGCGCTGGTCGCACTGGGGTTGAACCTCCAGTACGGCCTGATGCGCATCCTCAACATTGCCCACGGGGAATTCCTCATGGTGGGCGCCTACCTGACCTGGCTGGTGCAGACGCAGTTCGGCCTGTCGCCGCTGCTCATGGTGCCGGTCGCCTTTCTCGTGCTGATGGCGCTCGGTGTCGTGGTGCATTTCCTGTGCTTCCGTCGCCTCACCGCCACCTCGCCCAACCTCGATGTCTTCGAGGCGCGTGGCCTGATGGTGGCGTTCGGCCTGATGTTCCTGGTGCAGAACTTCGTTTCCTGGATGTGGGGCGGCGACCTGCGCGGTTACGACTACCTGACCGAGCCGGTGAAGTTCGGCGGCATGCAGTTCGCGGCCAACAAGCTGCTGGTGTTCTTGCTGGCACTGGTGTTTGCCGGTGGGCTCATCGCGCTGATGCGCCAGACGCTGCTGGGCAAGGGCGTGCGCGCGCTGATGCAGTCGGCCATCGGTGCCCAGCTCATGGGCATCGACACCAAGCGCCTGCACCCGTTGATGTTCGGCATCGGCCTGGGGCTGTCCGGCATTGCCGGTGCGCTGCTGTCCATGGCCTACACCATCACGCCCTACATGGGCCAGCCCTACACCGTGACGGCGCTGATCGTCATCACGCTGGGCGGTTTCGGCAGCATGAGCGGCGCGCTCATCGGCGGCCTGTTCCTCGGCGTGATCGAGGCGCTGGGCATGCACTTCACCAACCCGTCTCTGAAGGCCCTGCTGTCCTACGCGGTGTTCATCGCCGTGCTGCTGTTGCGCCCCGAAGGCCTGTTCACCCGCAAGTCGCGCAAGGCATGACAGATATGACCCCCACGCTCGTCACTACGTGTATTTCGCTGCCCCCCGAGGGGGCGTTCAGCCCCTTGGGGCGGCCCAGCGGGACTGAAGCATGAACTCCCGTCAATTCCTCATCCGCGACCTGCTGGTGCTGCTGGCCTTCACCGGCTGGGCCCTGGCCCTGCCGGCCTATGCCAGCGAGTTCGTCACCTCCATGGCGCTGACCTGCCTGATGTACGTGGCCCTGTCGTCCAGCTGGGGCCTGTTCTGCGGCAGCACGCGTTACCTGTCGCTCGCCACCTCGGCCTTCTTCGGCATCGGCGCCTACACCACGGCCGTCCTGCTGGGCCAGTTTGGCTGGGTCGAGACCATCGCCATCGGCGCCGGCATCGCGGTGGTGGTGGCGGTGCTCATGGGCGCGGCCGTGCTGCACCTGCGCGGCACCTACTTTGCCGTGCTGACCTTCGGCATGACCGAGCTGATCCTGCACGCCGTGACCTACTTCGAGAAGTCGGTCACCGGCACCGTGGGCCGCGTGCTGACGGTGGTGCCGGAGAACAGCGTGATCTACCTGACGGTGCTGGCTCTGGCTGTGCTCGCGGTGGCGGTCTCCATCGGGGTGCGGCGCACGCGCTTCGGTCTGGCGCTGATGGGCATCGGTGCCGACGAGCAGCGTGCCCAGACCCTGGGCGTCAACACGCGTCTGGTGAAGATCGCCGGTTTTGCCATCACCGCCGCCTTCGCCGGCGCGGTGGGGGCGGCCATGGCGGTGCGCTGGACCTACATCGACCCGCACACGGTGTTCAACCCCTTCATCGGTTTCCAGACCGTGCTGATCACGCTGATTGGCGGCGTGCTCACGCTGTGGGGCCCGCTGATCGCGGCCATCATCTTCAGCGTGCTGGCCGAGTCGCTGCGCCTGCAGTTCCCGCAGATCTACCTGATGTCGCTCGGCCTGTTGCTCATCCTGTGCGTGCTCTACCTGCCGGGTGGCCTGGCCTCCTTGCGCTGGGCCACGTTCAAGAGCTGGTGGACCGACACGCGCGACTGGGCCAAGGACCTGAAGCGCGAACTCAGCGGCGAGAAGGAACGCGAGAAGCAGCGCGCCAAGCGCCGCGAGAAGGAGAGTCATTTTGTCTGAGCAGCTAACCCCCTTGCTGGAAGCGCACAACGTGACCGTGCGTTTCGGCGGCCTGGTGGCCGTGGATGCGGTGAGCGCCAATTTCGCGCCTGGTGAACTGGTCGGCATCATCGGCCCCAACGGTGCCGGCAAGACCACGTTTTTCAACGCCATCTCGGGCGTGCTCGCGCCCACCTCCGGTCGCCTGGTCGCACATGGCCGCGACCTCACCGGGCGTGGCCCGCACCGTTTTGCCGCGCATGGCGTGGCGCGCACTTTCCAGACGCCGCGCGTGTTTGCCGACATGCCGGTGGCCGCCAACATCGAGTTCGGTCTCAAGTTCGCCGGCAAGCGCCGCCGCAAATACGTTTTCTGGGGCGACGAGGTGGACGTGCCGTGGGCGCTGCGCGATGCCACCAGCATCCTCCAATTGATCGGCCTGTCGGCGCAGGCTGCCCTGCCGGCTGCGGCCATCACGCCCTCGCAGCAGCGCCTGCTGGAGATCGGCATGGCGCTGGCGACCCGGCCCAAGCTGCTGTTGCTCGACGAAGTGGCCGCCGGCCTGACCGAAGCCGAAGTGGAGGAGATGGCGCGCCTGATCGGCCGCCTGCGCGACGAGCTCGACCTCACCGTGATCTGGATCGAGCACGCCGTGACCACACTGCTGCGTCATGTGGAGCGTGTCATCGTGCTGCACCAGGGCCGCAAGATCGCCGACGACACGCCGCACAACGTGGTGCGCAACCCGGAGGTGATCGAAGCCTACCTCGGTGACGAGATGGCCGAACCCGGCAGCGAGCCGCAGGACGAAGAGGTTGCCGCATGATGTGGTACCACGAAACCCCCTTTGTGCTGGGTGACCAGCAACGTGCCCACCTGCAGGTGCGGGGCCTGAGTGCCGGTTATGGCGCCTTCCTGGTGCTGCGCGACCTGCGGTTTGAAGTGAAGCCCGGGCTCACCGTGATCCTCGGCCCCAACGGTGCCGGCAAGACCACGCTGCTGAAAGCGCTGATGGGCCTGATCCCGCGCAGCGGCATGGTGCTGCTCAATGGCGAGGACCTGCCCGAGAAGACGCACGAGATCGTGCAGGGCGGCGTGACGCTGGTGGCCGAGGGCCGGCAGCTGTTCCCGCAGATGACGGTGCTGGAGAATCTGGAGCTGGGCGGTTGGCTGGTGAACAAGGCAGAACGCACCCGCCGTATCGAGCAGGTGCTGGCCGACTTCCCCAAGCTGCGCGAACGGGCCCAGCAGCTGGCCGGCACCATGAGCGGCGGCGAGCAGCAGATGGTGGCCGTGGCGCGCGCCATGATGAGCCAGCCGCGCCTCTTGATGCTCGACGAACCCTCGCTCGGCCTGGCGCCGAAGATGGTGGACGAGCTGCTGGCGATTGCCCGCCGCATTGCCGACGGCGGCACCACCGTGCTGATGGTGGAGCAGAACGTGAAGAAGGCGCTGGCCGTGGCCGACCGCGGCTACGTGCTGGAACGCGGCGTGCTGGTGGCCAGCGGCCCGGCGAAGCTGCTGCAACGCTCCAATGTCGTGCGCGAGGCCTATCTGGGCGCCGATGCCGCCGACAAGACCACCGCGGCCGATGCCGTGCATCGCCGCAAGAAGACCACCCCTGTTTAACGAACCGATTCAGTCAAGGAGAAAACCATGTCCGACATGTCCATGCTCATCAACGGCCTCAAGGTGACGGCCGAGCGCGGTGCCACCTTCGAGCGCCGCAACCCCCTGGATGGCACCATCGCCACGCGTGCCCCGGCCGCCTCGCCGGCTGACGCCGTGATGGCGTGTGATGCCGCCGCCGAAGCCTTCAAGACCTGGAGCCAGACCGGCCCGACCGAGCGCCGCATGCTGCTGCTCAAGGCCGCCGACGCGCTGGAGGCCAAGACACCCCAGTTCATCGAGGCCGTGGGCGCCGAAACCGGCGGCACCGCCATGTGGGCCGGTTTCAACTGCATGCTGGCCGCCGGCATGCTGCGTGAGGCCGCCGCGCTGACCACGCAGATCGCCGGCGAGGTGATCCCGTCCGACGTGCCGGGCTCGCTCGCCATGGGTGTGCGCCAGCCCGCCGGCGTGGTGCTGGGCATTGCGCCCTGGAACGCGCCCATCATCCTGGCCACGCGCGCCATTGCCACGCCGCTGGCCTGCGGCAACACCGTCATCCTCAAGGGTTCGGAAAACTGCCCGCGCACGCACCAGCTCATCATCGAGGCGCTGCAGGACGCCGGTTTCCCGCCCGGCGTGGTGAACTACATCACCAATGCGCCGGCCGATGCCGGCGCCGTGGTGGAGGCCATGGTGGCGCACCCGGCGGTGCGCCGTGTCAACTTCACCGGCTCCACCAAGGTGGGCAAGATCATTGCCATGACCTGCGCCAAGTACCTCAAGCCGGTGGTGCTGGAGCTCGGCGGCAAGGCGCCGATGGTGATCCTGGACGATGCCGACCTCGACGATGCGGTGAACGGCGCCGCCTTCGGCTGTTTTGCCAACAGCGGCCAGATCTGCATGTCGACCGAGCGCATCATCGTCGACAACAGAATCGCCGACGCCTTCGTCAAGAAGTTTGCCGACAAGGCCAAGGCCCTGCCGCTGGGCGACCCGCGCAAGCCCGAGCCGGTGGTGTTGGGCTCGGTGATCGGCATGAACACGGTGGAGCACTGCAACGCGCTGATCGACGACGCGCTGGCCAAGGGCGCCAAGCTGGTGTGCGGCGAGAAGGCCACCAGCACGCTGATGCCGGCCACCATCCTTGACCATGTGACGCCGGCCATGAAGATCTACCACGAGGAGACCTTCGGCCCGGTCAAGTGCATCGTGCGCGTCAACGGCGTGGAAGAAGCCGTGGCCTGCGCCAACGACAACGAGTACGGCCTGTCGGCCGCGGTGTTCGGCGGCGACATCGCGCGTGCCTTCAACGTGGCGCGCCGCATCGACTCCGGCATCTGCCACGTCAATGGCCCCACGGTGCACGACGAGGCGCAGATGCCGTTTGGCGGCGTCAAGGGCTCGGGCATCGGCCGTTTCGGCGGCAAGGCCGGCATCAACGAATTCACCGAACTGCGCTGGGTCACGATGCAGACCACGCCGCGCCACTACCCGTTCTGAGTTCTGTTACACCTTAACCAGCGACAGGACCTCAAAGCCTGCTCGCGACGGTTTCTCCGCGCCTTCTTGAAATCAGGTTGGCGCGGTTTCTTTTTCCAGCCGCGCCAGGTAGGCCATGGCTTGCACGTCGGTCGTGCCGCACATGGCGGGCGAGGGCGCCAGGCTGCTGCACACCGCCGGCCGCCCGGGCTGGCCGAAGATCAGGCAGCGGTTGGCCGCATCGAGCTGGATGCAGCGCACGCCGGCCGGTTTGCCCTGCGGCATGCCGGGAATCGGGCTGGAAATCGAGGGGGCAATGCAGCAGGCGCCGCAGCCGGGACGGCAATCCATGTGATTTGCTATTGAATTGATAGCATCTGGCGCAGATGGTGCTTGGGCAGGCGCCGGATTTATAGCCCCAATTGTCGCGTAAATCGGCCCGGCCGGCTAAAATTATGGGTTCTTTCCCCTGCGCAGACCGCCTGACGGTCACCCCCTGCACCATGTTGTACCCACAAGAATTCGATGTCATCGTCGTCGGCGGCGGCCATGCCGGCACCGAAGCCGCGCTCGCGGCCGCCCGCATGGGGTGCAAGACCCTGCTGCTGAGCCACAACATCGAGACCCTGGGCCAGATGAGCTGCAACCCGTCCATCGGCGGCATCGGCAAGGGCCACCTGGTGAAAGAGGTGGACGCGCTGGGCGGTGCCATGGCGATTGCCACCGACGAGGGTGGCATCCAGTTCCGCATTCTCAACAGCTCCAAGGGGCCGGCCGTGCGCGCCACCCGCGCCCAGGCCGACCGCATTCTTTATAAAGCCGCGATCCGCCGCCGGCTGGAAAACCAGCCCAACCTGTGGCTGTTTCAGCAGGCGGTAGACGACCTCATGGTGGAAGGCGACCGGGTGGTGGGGGCGGTGACGCAGGTCGGCATTCGCTTCCGCAGTCGGACGGTTGTTCTGACAGCCGGAACCTTTCTGGATGGCAAGATCCACGTCGGCCTGAACAACTACGCGGCCGGCCGCGCCGGTGATCCGCCAGCGGTGTCGCTCAGCGCCCGTCTCAAGGAACTGAAGCTGCCGCAGGGCCGGCTCAAGACCGGCACCCCGCCGCGGCTCGATGGCCGCAGCATCGACTTCTCAAAATGCACCGAGCAGCCCGGTGATGGCATGCCCGGCGGTATGAACGAAGGGCAGGGCGTGCCGGTCTTCAGTTTCATGGCACATGCGTATGGTGGGGCGGCCATGCACCCGCAGCAGCTGCCGTGCTGGATCACCCACACCAATGAGCGCACCCACGAGATCATCCGCTCCGGCTTCGACCGCAGCCCCATGTTCACCGGCAAGATTGAAGGTGTCGGTCCGCGTTACTGCCCGAGCGTGGAAGACAAGATCAACCGTTTCGCCGACAAGGACAGCCACCAGATCTTCCTGGAGCCCGAAGGCCTGACGACCCACGAGTACTATCCCAACGGCATCTCGACCAGCCTGCCGTTCGACATTCAGTACGAGCTGGTGCGCAGCATGAAGGGGCTGGAAAACGCCCACATCCTGCGCCCGGGTTACGCCATCGAGTACGACTACTTCGACCCGCGTGAGCTGAAGAGCAGTTTCGAGACGCGCCAGATTGGCGGCCTGTTTTTCGCCGGCCAGATCAATGGCACCACCGGCTACGAAGAAGCGGCGGCCCAGGGTCTGTTCGCCGGCATCAATGCCGCGCTGCAGTGCCGGGGCGAAGCATCTTGGCTGCCGCGCCGCGACGAGGCCTACCTCGGTGTGCTGGTGGACGACCTCATCACCAAGGGCGTGACCGAGCCCTACCGCATGTTCACCAGCCGGGCCGAGTTCCGCCTGCAGCTGCGGGAAGACAACGCCGACATGCGCCTGACCGAAGCCGGCCGCCAGCTGGGCCTGGTCGATGACGCCCGCTGGGACGCCTTCAGCCGCAAACGCGATGCTGTTTCACGTGAAACAGAACGCCTGAAAGCCACCTGGGTCAACCCGCGAATCCTGGCCGCGGCCGAGGCCGAACGGGTGCTGGGCACTACCATCGAACGCGAGTACAACTTGTTCGATCTGCTGCGCCGGCCGGATGTGAGCTACACCAACCTGATGTCGCTGGACGGCGGCAAGTACGCCACCCCGGATGTTTCACGTGAAACACTGGGCGACCTGGCTGCGCCAGTGGTCGAGCAGATCGAGATTGCCGCCAAGTATTCCGGCTACATCGACCGCCAGAAAGACGAGGTCGAGCGCGCGGCCTATTACGAAAACCTCAAGCTGCCGCCCAGCCTGGACTACCTGCAGGTGTCGGCGCTGTCGATCGAGGCGCGGCAGAAGCTGCAGAAGCATCGGCCGGAAACCCTGGGCCAGGCCTCGCGCATCTCCGGCATCACGCCGGCCAGCATCTCGCTGCTGCTGATCCACCTGAAAAAAGGCGGCTTCAAAGGCTTCACCACGCTTGAGACGGAAGCGGCCGGGGTATGAGCGCGACGCTAGAAGCAACCCTGAAAGACGGAGTGCGAGCACTTGGCTTGGACTTGAGCGAAGCCCAGCTGACCCAGCTGCTCGACTACCTGGCCCTGATCCAGAAATGGAACAAGGTCTACAACCTGACCGCGGTGCGGGACCCGGCCGAGATGCTGACCCACCACCTGCTCGACAGCCTGGCCGTCATCCGGCCCTTGCGCCAGCAGCTGCAGGGCAGGGCGCCGGCCGATGGCGCCGGCTTCAAGCTGCTCGACGTCGGCGCCGGCGCCGGCCTGCCGGGGGTGGTAATCGCCCTTTGCTGCCCGGACATCACGGTGACCTGCGTCGACACCGTGGCCAAAAAAGCGGCCTTCGTCCAGCAGGTGGCGGTGGCGCTCAAGCTGCCGAACCTGCGTGGTTTGCACGCCCGGGTCGAGACCCTGAGCGAGGGTTATGACGTGGTTTGTTCCCGTGCCTTCGCCTCGCTGGTGGACTTCACCAACTGGTCGCGCAGCGCGCTGGCACCAGCCGGTTTCTGGCTGGCCATGAAGGGCAAACAGCCGGCCGACGAACTGGCGCAACTGCCGGCCGACGTGGCCGTGTTTCACGTGGAACAACTGGCCGTGCCCGGGTTGGGGGCTGAGCGCTGCATCGTCTGGATGCGCCCGCAGGCTTGACGCAGAGGCGGCTGGGCCAAGTGCCCAGGCTTTGGGGACGGGGCAGGGAATCCACCTGCCGCAGCCGCCCGGGCGCTTGCCCAACCTAACGTAAACTCAGGCCTTCGGTTTCCTGGAATTTCCCCATGTTTGGTGTCGCGGACTACGGCGCATTTGTCGCCACGGTCATCATTTTTCTGCTGATTCCCGGCCCGGGCAACCTGGCCCTGATCACCTCCACCGGCAAGGGCGGGGTGCGCGGCGGACTGGCGGCTACCCTCGGCGTGATCCTGGGCGACCAGGTGTTGATGTGGGCCGCGGTGGCCGGCGTGGCGGCGCTGCTGCTGGCCTACCCCACAGCCTTCCATGCCGTGCAGTGGCTGGGCGCCGCCTATCTGGCCTGGCTGGGTGGGGTGATGCTGCTGGCCAAACCCGGCGCGGCACCGGTGCTCAACATCAAGGCCGGCCACTACCTGCGCCAGGCCATGATGATCACCCTGCTCAACCCGAAAGCCATCGTGTTCTACATGGCCTTCTTCCCGCTCTTCGTCGACCCGACCCGCCACCAGGGCCTGCCGACCTTCGGCTTCATGGCGCTCACGATCGCCGTCCTGACCTTTCTCTACGGCCTGACCATGACGCTGCTGACGCACCACCTGGCCGGCCACCTGCGCGCCAACCCGCTGGTCGGCCGCGTGCTGGAAAAACTGGCCGGCCTGTGCCTGCTCGGTTTCGGCCTGCGACTTGCTTTCACCAAATGAATATGGCCCCCACGCTTGTCACTCCGTGTACTGCGCTGCCCCCCGAGGGGGCCGAGTCGCCTTGGGGCGGCCCGGCGGCGACTGATCTTCGATAACAAAAGGGAGCCGACTCTATGGCCAAGATTTTCTGCATTGCCAACCAGAAGGGCGGCGTCGGCAAGACCACCACCACGGTCAACCTGGCGGCCGGCTTGGCCAAGGTCGGCCAGCGCGTGCTGATGGTGGACCTCGATCCGCAGGGCAATGCCACCATGGGCTCGGGCGTGGACAAGCGCCAGCTCAAGCTCAGCGTCTACGACGTGCTGCTGGAGTCGGCCTCTATTGCCGAAGCGCGCGCCAAGAGCGAGAAACTCGCTGAAGGCGGTTGCAGCTACGACATCCTGGGCGCCAACCGCGAACTGGCCGGTGCCGAGGTGGAACTGGTGGAAGTGGAGCGGCGCGAGAAGCGCCTGAAGCAGGCGCTGGCCGAGGTGGATGCCGAATACGACTTCGTGCTGATCGACTGCCCGCCCAGCCTTTCCATGCTCACGCTCAACGGCCTGTGCAGCGCGCACGGTGTCATCGTGCCGATGCAGTGCGAGTACTTCGCGCTCGAAGGCCTGACCGATCTGGTCAACACCATCAAGCAGGTGCACGCCAACCTCAACAAGGACCTGCAGATCATCGGTCTGCTGCGTGTCATGTTCGACCCGCGCATCACGCTGCAGCAGCAGGTGAGCGACCAGCTCAAGAGCCACTTTGGCGACAAGGTGTTCAACACGGTGATTCCGCGCAACGTGCGCCTGGCCGAAGCGCCCAGCTACGGCGTGCCGGGTGTGGTGTTCGACCCCTCGTCCAAGGGCGCACAGGCGTTCATCAGCTTTGCCGAGGAAATGGTCAATCGCATCAAGGCCATGTGATTTCCAAACGAAATCAGGCCCTGCCCCTCGTTTATGCTGCGTTTATAGCTATCAAAATCATAGCAAATGAAGCCCGCCAACGTCCTCGTCCTGCCCGGCTGGCAGAACTCCGGCCCGGCGCACTGGCAAAGCCGGTGGGAGGTCGCGCACGGCTACACGCGTGTGCAAGAGCACGACTGGGAACGCCCGCTCAGAGGCGACTGGTTGATGCAGCTGGAAGAAGCCGTGTTGCGTTGTGACGAACCGGCCGTGCTGGTGGCGCACAGTCTGGGCTGCATCCAGGTCGCGGCCTGGGCGGCGCATTCCAAAAACACGCAGCGCGTGAAGGCGGCGTTGCTGGTGGCGCCGGGCGACGTGGAACGCGAGTCCCTGCGGCCGCTGCTGCCCAGCTGGTCGCCCATCGTGCGCCAACCGTTGCCGTTCAAAAGTATTCTGGTGGCCAGCCGCGACGACGTGCATTGCACCTTTGACAAAGCCGACAGCTTGGCGCGCGACTGGGGCGCCGAGCTGGTGGACCTGGGCAACGCCGGCCACATCAACGCCGCCGCGGGGCTGGGCGACTGGCCGCAGGGTCAGGCGCTGCTGCGCCGGCTGACCGATTTAAATTAAAAGAGAAAAAGAGGACCGTCATGGTGACCAAAAAACCCAAAGGCCTGGGCCGTGGACTCGAAGCCCTGCTGGGCCCCAAAGTGGACGAAGCGGCCGAGGCGGCTGCCGCCAGCGGCGCCAACGCCGGCCAGCCGGCTTCGCTGCGGCTGACCGACATGGTGGCCGGCCAGTACCAGCCGCGCACCCGCATGGACGAGGGCGCGCTGTACGAACTGGCCGAGTCCATCAAGGCGCAAGGCATCATGCAACCGATCCTGGTGCGCAAGCTCCATGACGGCCCGAACGCCGGCAAGTTCGAAATCATCGCCGGCGAACGCCGCTTCCGCGCCTCCAGGCTGGCCGGCCTGGACAGCGTGCCGGTGCTGGTGCGCGATGTGCCGAACGAAGCCGCCGCCGCCATGGCGCTGATCGAAAATATCCAGCGCGAAGACCTGAACCCGCTGGAAGAGGCACAAGGCTTGCAAAGACTCATCAAAGAGTTTGGGCTTACTCACGAGCAGGCGGCACAAGCCGTGGGCCGTTCGCGCAGCGCCGCCTCCAACCTGTTGCGCCTGCTGAATCTGGCCGAGCCGGTGCAGACCATGCTGATGGCGGGCGACCTCGACATGGGCCACGCCCGCGCCCTGCTGGCGCTGGACCGCGCGGCCCAGATCACCGCCGCCAACCAGATCAGCGCCAAGAAGATGTCGGTGCGCGAGGCCGAAAACCTGGTGAAGAAACTCGGCGCCGAGTTCTCACTCACGCCGCAGAAACCTGGCAAGGAAAAGTCACGCGACCTCAAACGCGTGGAAGAAGAACTGTCCGACCTGCTGACCGCCGAGGTCGAAGTGCGCGTCAAGAAACGCGTCAAGCGCCACGGCCGGGTGGAAGAAATGGGCGAGCTTTGCATCCAGTTCGGCTCGCTCGACGAACTCAACGGCCTGATCGACCGCCTGCGCGGCAACGGCCACTGACCACCTCCCGGATGTAAGCAGCCACTGCCGCCATGCTCAGCCGCCTGCCCTGGCCCCTGCCGGCACTTTTAGCCTGGGGGCTGGCGTGGCTGCTGTTTGTGCTGCTGCTGCGCGCCGGGCAAAACGCCGTGCTCGCTTTGGCACTGGCCTCCGCCGCGGGGGTGGCCTTCAGCGTGCTGGGCCCGACCTGGTGGCGCCGCCTCATCATCGGCCTGGGTTTTCCGCTCTCGGCCGGGCTGGCCAGCGGCCTGACCCTGCCGGCCTGGGGCTGGCTGCTGCCGCTGGCCCTGCTGGCTTTGATCTACCCGCTCAACGCCTGGCGCGACGCACCGCTGTTTCCCACCCCGGTCGATGCCTTGAACGAACTACCCAACGTCGCGCCGCTGGAACCCGGCGCCAAGGTGCTGGACGCCGGCTGCGGCCTCGGCCATGGCCTCGACGCCTTGCGCCAGGCCTACCCGCTGGCCGACCTTTACGGCATTGAATGGAGCTGGCCGCTGCGTTTTCTGTGCGCCCGCCGCTGCCCCTGGGCCCGGGTGGTGCGGGGCGATATCTGGAAAGCGGACTGGTCGGGTTACGACCTGGTCTACCTGTTCCAGCGCCCCGAAAGCATGCCGCGCGCCATCGAGAAGGCGCGGGCCGAGCTCAAGCCGGGGGCGTATCTGGTGAGTCTGGAGTTTGAGGCCGTGGGGTTGACGCCGCTGGCCAAGTTGGAGGGGGTGCAGGGAAAGCCGGTGTGGGTGTATCAGACGTTTTTTGAATAGAGCGGAAACTTGGGAGTCCACGATCAAGTGAAGCTGTGCTGCGCCTGCGGCTCGTTTCCGCGGCCATTCTGGGCGATGTTGCCCTGGCCATACGGCAACGGGCACAATAACGACGGGCATTTCCGCATCGCCTACCTGAGAGTCCCGCCTTCATGAAACATCTACGTCGTCCCCTTGCCCAGATCGCCCTCGTGTTCAGTGCAACGCTGCTGGCCGCCTGCGGCACACCCAGCGTGCACCAGAACGAGAAGTTCGCCCAGCAGAGCCCGTATTTCCGCAGCTATGCGCAGAACGAGAGCGTGGCATGCGAGGCAGCCCGCCGTTCGCTGCTGAGCCAGGGGTACCGCATCGACATCTCGATGGACCTGAATCTGAAGGCCCACAAGGACTTCCAGCCGGACGAGGATGTGAATGTGGTGATCGACTTCGACGTGACCTGCATCGCCAAACCCGACGGCAGTGGCACCACGGTGTTCGTCAATGCGGAAGAGTCTACCTACAACCTGAAGAAGACCTCCGGCGCCGCCAGCCTGAGCGTGCCCGGCGGCGGCATCGCCATGCCGTGGGGCAAGACCACAGACCAGCTCGTCAAGGTGGCCGGCAAGACGATTGTCGATGAGCAGTTCTACAAGCGTTTCTTTGACCTGCTCACGACGCACCTGGGCAAGTAAGCGGGCAGGGCAGAACGCTCGCGGTCAGTTGTAGCGTTTGAAAAACGCGATCATGCGTTCGGTGGCGTCTTTCGTGATGGCCGCGTCATAACGGTAGGTCATGCTTACGCCGCTCGCGCTGCGGTAGACATAACCATTGTTTTCCGCCTTGTCCCAGCCGTGTGTGGTGTTGGGGTAGACGTGCCAATCGACCGCCTTGCCCGCGGCTTTCATCTGTTCGAGCAGCGGGAAGCAGGCCTTGGGCGGTGTTTCGATGTCGAGCTCAGCCATCAGCATCAGGATCGGGCGGTCGCTGTCGGCGGACAGCATCTCCAGCTTGGGCGACGAGGGGTTGTTGTGCAGGGCGCAGGTGCCGTAGTGGCCGACCGAGGCGCGAAAGCGCCCGGGCGCCTTGAAGAGTTGCGCCCCTTCCGGACTGGCCAGCAAAGCGGCAGCCAGCGCGCCGAGCGAATAGCCGGTCTGGAAAATCCGGGTCTTGTCGATGTACTGTTGCCGCTCAAGGTGGGCCAGCGCATCATAGGCGTCCTTGGCCACCTCGGCCGGGAACAGGAGGCTGCCGGGGCGGATGCCGCGCGGCCCGTAACTGTCCACCACCAGCACGGCAAAACCGGCCTCCAGCAAGGCCTTGGCTTGCACCAGCATGTGCTGGCTGACACCGCCGATGGTGTGGTTCAACACAACGGCCGGGAACGGGCCGGCGCCTTCGGGGGTGTAAATGCGGTTCGCCAAAGACGCAGCGGTGGTGAATGTCCCCAGGGTCTGTTTATCGGCCTCAAACGTCAGCGGCTTGTCGCTGGCCATCCAGCGCACGGTGCTCGGGTTGCTGGCCGCAGGCGAGGTGTCCAGACCGCAATCGCGACGCAACAGCACACCGGCTTGCGGCCCGGCCCCGGTCGGGTCAGTCAGCTTCTTGGCACCGGCCAGCGCGATCGTGACTTGCACCGTGACCTGCCGTCGTTCCGCGTCCGAGAGCTTGCAGTACGCGCTCAAGTCCGGGAACTTGCTGCGCACGCCGTCATAAACGAGCTGGATTTCCGCCTCGCTGGCGGCATGGGCCGCACCGCTGAACGCGCTAAGCAGGGTGAGGGACGCCAGAAAGCGCCAGAACAGGGTGGTGGGCATGGGTTGGTTTTCTTGAAGAGTCATGACGAAGGCTGCGTGCGCAAGAAAAAACCGGCGATGGCCGGTTTTGCTTCAGGGGACTGCCGGTGTTTCTTAACCGCCGCGGCACTCACGCCCGACTTTCTGGCCGGCTTCGCCGCCCACGGCTTGCGGGTTGCCTTTCACCTTGCCAGAGGCCATGAGGCCCATCACGGCCTCGGTGGAGGCCTTGCGGATGCCGTCAGGCCCCTTCTGGCACAGCGATTTGAAATCCGGGTTGGCGGCCTTCATGGCAGCCACCACGGCATCGACCTCGGCAGGATCGGAGGCCGGTTGTGCTGCCACGGGCAGCGCCGCCAACAACACAAGGGCCAAACCGGTGATGTGCTTGAGCATATCGTTCCTCCTGTGATGAAGAGATGCCAAAGTAACTGAAATCCAGGATCGCCGATTAAGGGGAAACCCGTGCTGCTCGTTACTGCACAATGCCAAGCCTACCTGCTTGTCCTGTTTCGCCATGACCCGAAGCGTCGAGTTTTTTGATCAGCAATTCAGCCATTCGGTCACGCTGCAGGCCCTGGCGCTCAACCCGTTCGAGACGCTGGCCTTGCCCTACCTACAGGGCGAGGTGCTGGACTTCGGCAGCGGCATGGGCAACCTGGCGTTTGCGGCCGCACGACAGGGTTGCCGCGTGACCGCGCTCGACGCCAGCCGGGCCGCGGTGGCGCACATGCAGCAGCGGGCGACGGCGGAGGCGCTGCCGGTGCGGGCGGAACTGGCCGACTTGCGCCAGTACCCGATCGGCGCCGATTACGACGCAATCGCCTCCATCGGCTTGTTGATGTTCTTCGATTGCTCCACCGCGCTCAAGGTCTTGGGCGAGTTGCAGCACCATGTGCGCCCCGGCGGCGTGGCGGCCGTCAATGTGCTGATTGAAGGCACCACCTACCAGGACATGTTCGAGCCCTCGGAACACTGCCTGTTCGCGGCCACCGAATTGCCGCAGCGCTTTGCCGGCTGGGAACTGCTGCAGAACGAGGCCCACGAATTCGAGGCGCCCGGCAACACGGTCAAGCGCTTCTGCACCGTGGTGGCGCGCAAGCCTTACTGACCGCAGCGCAGGCGCCGGTGGCGCCCGTCTGCGGGCGCAAGGACCTCAGAGCGCGAAGATCTTGCCCGGGTTCATGATGTTCTTCGGGTCGAGCGCGCGCTTGATGGCGCGCATCATGGCCACCGCGCCGTCGCCGGTCTCGCTCACCAAAAAGCCCATCTTGTGCAGGCCCACGCCGTGCTCGCCGGTGCAGGTGCCGCCCAGCTGCAGCGCGCGCGTCACCAGCTTGTGGTTGAGCTCTTCGGCAATCTCGCGCTCTTTCGGAAGGGTCGGGTCGATCAGGTAGCCGATGTGGAAGTTGCCGTCGCCCACATGGCCGACCAGGAAGTAGGGGATGCCGCTGGCCTCGGCCTCGTGCACGCTGTCCACCACGGCGGTGGCCAGCTGCGAGATCGGCACGCAGGCATCGGTGGTGATGGCCAGGCAGCCCGGGCGCGACTGCAGGCCGGCAAAGTAGGCCATGTGGCGGGCACTCCACAGCCGCGTGCGCTCTTCCGGCGTGATGGCCCATTCGAAGGCATTGCCGCCGTGTTCGCCGGTGATCTCCTGCACTGTCTCGGCCTGCTCCTGCACGCCGGCCGGCGAGCCGTGGAACTCCATCAGCAGCATGGGCTCTTCGCGCAGACTGAGCTTGGAGTGTGCGTTGACGGCGCGCACCGTGTTGGCGTCGATCAGTTCCACGCGGGCGATCGGAATGCCCATCTGGATGATCTGGATGGTGGCGTGCACCGCCGCCGCAATGCTGGGGAAGGAGCAGACCGCGGCCGAGATCGCTTCCGGCAGCGGGTAGAGCTTGAGGGTGATCTCGGTGATCACGCCCAACGTGCCTTCGCTGCCCACCAGCAGGCGCGTCAGGTCGTAGCCGGCGCTGCTTTTCTTGGCGCGGGTGCCGGTGCGGATCACCTCGCCGCTGGCGGTGACCACCTCCAGCGCCAGCACGTTCTCGCGCATGGTGCCGTAGCGCACGGCGTTGGTGCCAGAGGCGCGGGTGGCGCTCATGCCGCCGATGGTGGCATCGGCGCCGGGGTCGATCGGGAAGAACAGGCCGGTGCTCTTGATCTCGTCGTTGAGCTGCTTGCGCGTCACGCCCGGCTGCACGGTGACCGTCAGGTCTTCGGCGTTGACGGCCAGGATCTTGTTCATGCGGCTGACGTCGATGCTGATGCCGCCTTGCACCGCCAGCAGGTGACCTTCGAGCGAGGAGCCGACGCCGAACGGAATCACCGGGACGCTGTACTCGCCGGCCAGTGCCACGGTGTCGGCCACATCGGCCGTGCTTTCGGCAAACACCACGGCCGAGGGCGGCGGCACATTGGTGAAGGCCGATTCGTCGCGGCCATGCTGCTGACGCACCACCAGCACGGTGGAGCAGCGCTCGCCGAAACGCGCCTTGAGCGCATCGAGCAGTGCCTGGGGTACTTCGCGCTGCTGGATGGTGGGCAACAGATGGGCGGCTTGCGCGGGTGCGTTCATGGGTGTCTCCGGGCGGGGGAAACCAGCGCTTTTTCGGGGCTGGGGAATAATCGTGTCTTCCGGGCCCGAGATACTCAGGCCTGTCAGCCCGTATTTTGATCCAAGGTCGCCATCATGGGAAATCGCCTCACGCAAATCGCCACCCGCACCGGAGACAGCGGCACCACCGGCCTGGGCGACAACACCCGCGTCAGTAAGAACAGCCTGCGCATCCACGCCTTGGGCGACGTCGATGAGCTGAACTCCCACATCGGCGTGCTGCTGTGCGAAGAGATGCCCCCGGAGGTGCGTACGCTGCTGGTGGAGATCCAGCACCAGCTGTTCAACCTGGGCGGCGAGTTGTCCATTCCCGGGTTCGAGCTGCTCAAGCCGGAGGCGGTGCTGGCGCTGGACGAGGCGCTGGCGCAGCACAACGAGCAACTGCCGCGCCTGCAGGAGTTCATTTTGCCGGCCGGTACCCGTGCCGCCGCGCTGGCCCACGTCTGCCGCACCGTGGCGCGCCGCGCCGAGCGTTCGGTGGTGGCGCTGGGCAATGAAGAAGCGCTGAAGGAAACGCCGCGCCAGTACCTGAACCGCCTGAGCGACCTGATGTTCGTGCTGTCGCGCGTGCTCAACCGCATGAACGGTGGGGACGACGTCTACTGGAAGAGTGAGCGTCTGGCGCAGGCCGCCTCCGACTAGACGGGTTTTGCCGTTTCCCAAATAAAACGCCCGTCAGACCGGATCCGACGGGCGCAAGTTGCTACTGAATTAATAACGTCCGTCGATCTCAGCGGCGACGGTTCAACAGCGCGTAGAGCAGGATGGCGCCGAAAGTCGCGGTGCCGATGCCGCCCAGGGCGAACTGGCCGAACTTCAACGTGAAGTCGCCGGTGCCCAGCACCAGCGTGATGGCGGCCACTATCAGGTTCCTGTTTTCGCTGAAGTCCACCTTGTTGTCGACCCAGATCTTGGCGCCTGCCACGGCGATCAGGCCGAACACCACGATCGAGACGCCGCCCATCACCGGCAGCGGGATGGCCTGGATCACGGCGCCGAACTTGGGGCTGAAGCCCAGCAGCACGGCGATTAGTGCCGCGACGAAGAAGATCGCGGTCGAGTAGATCTTGGTGGCCGCCATGACGCCGATGTTTTCGGCATAGGTGGTGACGCCGGTGCCGCCGGCCGCGCCGCTGACCATGGTGGCGATGCCGTCGCCGATGAAGGCGCGGCCCATGTAGGGGTCCAGGTTCCTGCCGGTCATGGCGGTGACGGCCTTGATGTGGCCCAGGTTCTCGGCCACCAGGATGATGGCCACCGGCGCGATCAGCGACATGGCGGTGACATCGAACACCGGCGCGGTGAAGGCTGGCCAGCCGAACCAGGCGGCGTTGATCACCCCCGACAGGTCGAGCGGCTTGCCCAGGCCGAGGCCGTTGGTGAGGGTGGCGTAGATCAGGCTGGCGACGATCAGGCCCACCAGGATCAGCAGGCGCTGCACCATGCCGCGCGTGAACACCGCCACGAAGCCCACGCTGAGGAAGGTCACCAGTTGCATCCAGCTGTCGAAGTTGCTGGTCGCCATGTTCTTGACGGGAACGCTGGCCAGGTTCAGGCCGATCACGGCGACCACGGCACCCGTCACCACCGGCGGCATGAAGCGCTCGATCCAGCCGGTGCCGATGGCCTGCACGATGAAGCCGATGAGGGTGTAGACCGCACCGCAGGCAATGATGCCGCCCAAGGCCAGACCGAGGTTGGCGTTCGGCCCCTTGCCGGCGTAGGCGGTGGCTGCAATCACCACGCCGATGAAGGCGAAGCTCGAACCCAGGTAGCTCGGCACCTTGCCGCCCGTGACGAGGAAGAAGATCAGCGTGCCGATGCCGCTCATCAGGATGGCGATGTTGGGGTCGAAGCCCATCAGGATGGGGGCCAGCACGGTGGCGCCGAACATGGCGATCACGTGCTGCACGCCCATGACGGCGGTTTGCGGCCAGGGCAGTCGCTCATCGGGGCCGATCACCCCGCCTTGCTGCACCACGTCGGCGCTTTTTTCAGTCCATTGGAACAGAGCCATTGGTTTTCCTCCTGCGTTTGTATGGTGCCGCGATGCTAGTGCATTTGGCGTGCCAGGCCCAGCGGGCTGTACCGGGGGCGGCACAATGCGGCACTATCCTTCCTGTTTGCAATCTCCGGCAGAAAGAACACGACCATGACCCCGATCGACCCCGCCGCCCGCGCCAACGTCCACCTGATCGACCACCCGCTGGTGCAGCACAAGCTGACCCTGATGCGCAAGAAGGAGGCCAGTACCAGCAGCTTCCGTCGTCTGCTCAATGAACTGGCGGCACTGATGATCTACGAAGTCTGCCGCGACATGCCGCTGCAGGACGTGCAGATCGAAACCCCGCTGGAGACCATGACGGGCAAGGTGATCGACGGCAAGAAACTGGTATTCGCCAGCATCCTGCGCGCCGGCAACGGCATCCTGGACGGCGTGCTGTCGGTGGTGCCGGGTGCGCGCGTGGGCCACATCGGCCTGTACCGCGACCCCAACACGCTGCAGGCGGTGGAGTACTACTTCAAGATGCCGCGCAACATGGAGGAGCGTGACGTGGTGGTGGTGGACCCGATGCTGGCCACCGGCAACTCGGCCGCCGCCGCCGTGGCGCGCTTGAAGCAGTGCAAGCCGAAGTCGATCAAGTTCCTGTGCCTGCTGACCTGCCCCGAGGGCATCAACACCCTGTACCAGGAGCACCCCGACGTGCCGGTCTTCACCGCAGCCATCGACCGCGAGTTGAACGACCACGGCTACATCCTGCCCGGCCTGGGTGATGCGGGCGACCGCATCTTCGGCACGCAGTAAGCCCGTTGCCGGCTGACCATTGAACGTCAGGCGACGAAGCGCCGGCCTGATTCCTTGATCACTGCTGGTTGAACTTGCTCACCGTAGTTCCGCCTCGGGGTAAATCCGGAGGTGGTTTGTCCCCGACGCGGCTGTGGTCGGCGGGGAGTTCATGCCATGATGCCCCGCATGACGATTGCGCCCTACCTTCCCCAGATCCGCCTGTATCAGAACTGGCTGCGCGAGCAGCGCGGCCTGTCTTTTGACGATTACGACGCCTTGTGGCGCTGGTCGACCACGGACCTGGACGCCTTCTGGCAGAGCATCTGGGACTACTACGAACTGCAGTCGCCCACCCCGCACACGGCCGCGCTGGCCGAGAACCGGATGCCGGGCGCGCGCTGGTTTCCGGGCGCGCAAGTCAACTACGTACAGCAGGTGTTTCGCCATGTCGAGGCAGCGCATGCGGCTGGTTTCCCGGCGCTGGTCAGCCACAACGAGAAAAGCCTCGCCGGTGGTCTGCCGGCACGCGAGTTGAGCTGGCCCGAGTTGCGCCGACAGGTGGCCGCGCTGGCGCTGCACCTGAAAGCCAATGGCCTGCAGCCGGGCGACCGCGTGGCGGCCTACCTGCCCAACATTCCCGAGGCCATGGTCGCTTTTCTGGCAGTGGTGAGCCTGGGCGGGGTGTGGAGCATCTGCGCGCCCGACATGGGCACGGCGGCAGTGCTGGACCGCTTCAAGCAGATCGAACCCAAGGTGCTGATCGCCTGCGACGGCGTGACCTACGGCGGGCGCGATTTCGATCGCCGCGACGTGGTGGCCGAGTTGTGTGCGGCGTTGCCCAGCGTCCGACACGTGATCGTGCACGACAACCTCGGGCTGAATCCGCTTGCTCCTGAATCAATAGCGGATTACACAGTATTCACCAGGGCGACAGGCCAAAATGATGCGGAAGCGGCAGCCTTCGAGCCGCTCTGGCTGCCGTTCGACCATCCGCTGTGGATCGTCTACTCCAGCGGCACCACCGGCCTGCCCAAGCCCATCGTCCATGGCCACGGCGGCACCTTGCTGGTGGCGCTGGCGCTCAAGGGGCTGCACAACGATGTGGGCTGCAGTTACGTGCCCAACAGTTTCGGCGAGCGCTACCACTGGTACAGCTCCACCGGCTGGGTGATGTGGAACGCGCAGATGAGCGGCCTACTCAACGGCACCACCTGCTGCCTGTTCGACGGCAGCCCGGGCGGCAGCACAGTGGATGCGGCCGGCAACAAGATCGCGCCCGACTGGACCACCTTGTGGCGCTTCGCGGCGGCGGTGGGGGCGACCTTCTTCGGTGCCGGCGCAGCGTTTTTTGCCAACTGCCTGAAGGCTGGCATTGACCTCTCAAAGATCGACGGCCTACGCCAGGTGCGGGCCTTGGGCACGACCGGCTCACCGCTGAGTGAGGAAGCACAGGCGTGGGGCACGGCGCAATTTGCCAAGATGGGTACCCCCGACATCTGGTGGTGCAACATCTCGGGCGGCACCGACTTTGCCGGTGCTTTCATCGGCGGCAACCGCGAGCTGCCGCAGGTGCCGGGCCAGATGCAGTGCCGCCTGCTCGGCTGCGCGGTTGAGGCCTGGAACGAGCAGGGCCAGCCGGTGGTCGACGAGGTGGGTGAGCTGGTCTGCGCGCAGCCGATCCCGAGCATGCCGTTGTACTTCTGGAACGATCAGAACAGCGTGCGCTATCTGGGCAGTTACTTCGACATGTACCCGGCCGGCCACGGCCGCCGGCCCGGTGGCGGTGATGGCCCGGCCGAGATGGGGCCGGTCTGGCGCCATGGCGACTGGCTCAAGATCTCGTCGCAGGGCGGCTGCATCATCTACGGCCGCAGCGATGCCACCATCAACCGGCACGGTCTGCGCATGGGCACCAGCGAGCTCTACAGCGCGGTCGAGGGCCTGCCCGAAGTGCTGGACTCGATGGTGGTCGACCTCGAGTACCTGGGGCGCGAGAGTTACATGCCGCTGTTCGTGGTGCTGCGTGAAGGCCATACGCTCGACACGACCATGCAGGCGAAGATCGTGGAGGCCATCAAGACGGCACTGTCGCCGCGTTTCGTACCCAACGAGATCTTCCAGGTGGCCGAGATTCCGCGCACCCTCACCGGCAAGAAGCAGGAGCTGCCGATCAAGAAGCTGCTGCTGGGCCAGCCGATCGAGAAAGTGGTGAACAAGGACGCCATGGCCAACGCCGGCTGCCTGGACTGGTATGTGGACTTTGCCCAGCGGCGGCAGATACAACACAGCTGACCAGCGACCATCGCAACGGCGAGCAAAGTTTGATAATCAGCACATGCTGCATACACCGACTTTGATGCTGGTCAATATTGCCGTCACTGCGACGCTGGGCCTCAGCCTGGCTGCGGTGGCCAGCCAGGCGCGGCGCGACGGCTTGTCGTTGTGGGCCTGGGCGATGGCGACGCACACCTTGTCATACACCCTTTTCAGTCTGCGAGGGCAGATCAGCGACGTGGTGTCCATTGTGGTGGGAACAGGCCTGCTGTCGGCAACGATTGCCTTGTTCACGGAAGGTCTGTGTCAGTTCCAGCAGCGCCGTCCCTTGCGCTGGTTGATCTGGTCTCCAGCCGTGTTGCTCGCCGTGACCATGAGTTTCCACATGCAAGACGCGCAAGTACGCGTCGTTGTGAGCGCCTTGGTCCTGCTGGCGCAATGCGTGGCGATTCTCGTACTCCTGATCCAGAAGCGTCATGACACCGTAGGTCGGGGCCAGTACTTCGAGATGGTGGGGTTTGCGATTCTGATCCTGATATTTGTGTTCCGCATCGTCGGCGCCTTCGCGACCGAGACCGACTTGTCGTCCATCACGGCGTCGAACCAGATGCAAACGGGCACCTTCCTTCTGTCCACCATCGCCCTGGTCCTGATCTGCCTCGGGCTGGTGGTCATGACGAAAGAGCGCACCGATGCGCAAAACCTGGACCTGGCCTTGCATGATGCCCTCACCGGCTTGAGCAATCGCCGCCTGATCGAGGAGACGCTGACGCAGCATCTGGCGCAGACACAGCGCAGCGGCCGTCCCCTGACCTTGTTGATGATCGATATCGATTACTTCAAGCGCGTCAACGACACCTTCGGCCATCTTTCCGGCGATTTGGCCTTGCGCGGTTTGGCCAACTGCATTCGTGGCCGGCTGCGCGCCCAGGACATGGCGGGCCGCTGGGGCGGCGAAGAGTTCCTCGTTATCCTGCCGGACACCGATGCCGAAGGCGCCACCGTCCTGGCCGAGCAGCTGCGCCAGACCGTGGAGCAGACCCACTTCGAATCGACGGATGGGCGGCCCATGCAGTTCACCATCAGCATCGGCCTGCATACGAGACCCGTTTCACCGGCAGAAGGGGTGGACGACCTGGTCGGCACCGCTGACCGGGCCATGTACCTGGCCAAGCAAAAGGGCCGTAACCGGGTGGAACAGCTCTGAGCCGGGGCTCAAAGCCCCAGCTGCCGTGACGCCAGCTCTTTCATGATCTCCTCGGCGCCGCCGCCGATCATCATGACCTTGACCTCGCGGTAGATGCGCTCCGAGGCCGTGCCGCGCATGAAGCCCATGCCGCCCAGAATCTGCACGCCCTGATCGGCACAGAACTGCATGGTCTGCGTCGCGTGGTTCTTGAGCAGGCAGACCTGCGCCACCCACTCGGCGCCTTTGACGCCGGCATCGGCCCGGGCCGACACCGCGTTCAGCCAGGCGCGGGTGGACTCGATGCGCATCTTCATGTCCATGAGCTTGTGGCGGATCACCTGGTGGTCCACCAGTGCCATGCCGAAGGTCTTGCGCTGGCGCGCCCAGGCCAGCGCCTCGTCGTAGCAGCACTCGGAAAATCCCAGCGCCATGGCCGCCATGGACAAACGCTCGCCGTTGAAGTTGGTCAGGATCATCTTGAAGCCCAAACCTTCCTCGCCGACCAGGTAGCGGGCCGGCACACGCACGTTGTCGAAGCGCAGCTGCGCCGTGTCGGAACACAGCCAGCCCATCTTCTTCAGGGGGCTGCGGGACAGGCCGGGCGCATCACCCGGCACCATCAGCATCGAGATGCCCATGGGACCCTTGTCCTTCGGGTCGGTGCGGACCGCCACGGTCAGCCAGTCAGCGCGGATGCCGGAGGTGATGAACACCTTTTCGCCGTTGACCACGTACTCGTCGCCTTCACGCACGGCCGTGGTGCGCAGGGCCGACACGTCGGTGCCGCCGCCGGGTTCGGTGATGGCCAGCGCTGAAATCTTCTCGCCGCGCAGCACGCCGGGGATCACTTCCCGCTGCAAGGCGGCGCTGCCGTGCCGCATCACGGGCGGCAGCCCGATGTTGTGGCTGAACAGGCCGGCCATCAGGCCGCCGCTGCCGCCGTAACGCGCCAGTGCAATGGTCATGGCATTGCGCAAGTGCCAGGGGCTGGGCGTCCCGCCGAACTCCTCGGGGTAGCCCAGCGCCAACCAGCCCAGCTCGGCGGCGCGCTGGTAGAGGCTGCGCGGGAATTCGCCGGCCTCATCCCATGCGCCCACGTGGGGGGCGATCTCGGTCTGTGCGAAACGCCGCGCCGCGTCTTCCATCATGCGCGCATCTTCGTCCAGGGTCTCGGTCATCGACATGTTGCTTCCTTGCGGGTCATACCGACCCGTCGTTGGGGGTTGTCAGGAAAACACCTTCGGCGCCTGCGCCCGGTGAAAGCCGTTGAACGGCTTGATGGCATCGCGCTGCTGCGTCTTCTCGTCGGCCACCCGCATCGGCCAGCCCATGCGGACCTGCGGCCTGGCGCCATCGATGCGCAGCGTGCTGCCGCTGATGAAGGCCGCCGCCGGGCTGAGCAGGAAGACAATGCCGGCCGCCGCTTCAGCCTCGGTGCCGAAACGGCCCAGGGGAACGGTCCTGGCCATCTCGCGCAGCATCGGTGCCATCTCGGGCGGGTACTTGTCCATGCCGCTGGAGGCGATGTAGCCCGGCGCCACCGCATTGACCCGCACGCCCCGGCCGGCCCACTCGATGGCGGCGGTTTCGGTGAAGCTGACCATGCCGGCACGCGCCGCGCCGCTGTGGCCCATGCCGGGCATGGAGCCCCACATGTCCGCCACGATGTTGACGATGCTGCCGCCGTGCTGGTTCATGGACTGCAGGAAACACTCCCGCGCCATCAGGAAGCCGCCGGTCAGGTTGGTGTTGACCACCGCTTCCCACCCCTTGGCGCTGATGGCTTCCAGGGGCGTCATGTACTGGCCGCCGGCGTTGTTGACCAGGCCATCGATGCGGCCGTGCGCCGCGACCACGGCGGCCACCGTCTGCCGCACGGCCTCTTCCTGCCGGATATCGCAGACCTGGAAACTGGCGGCGCCACCGTCCTGGGTGATTTCCGCCATCACCGCTTGCAGCTTCTCGGCCTTGCGGCCGATCAGGACCGTGTGCGCCCCAAGCGCAGCCAGCTCATGCGCCGTGCAGCGGCCGATGCCGGAGCCGCCGCCGGTCACCAGCATCACCTTGCCGACGAACAGATTTTTTGCAAATACCGAACCGTAGCTCATGGCATTCCTTTCAAACAGGGCGTCGCGGCACGCTCAGTCCGCATACATTTTTTCGACCACCTCGCGATGGCGTTCAAGCACCGCCTTGCGCTTGATCTTCATGGTTGCCGTCAGCCCGCCGGTGTCGACCGACAGGGGCTCGTCCAGCACGGTGAACTTGCGAACCCAGGCCACGCGCGCCTGGTGCTGGTTGATCGCGTCAATGCCTTTTTGCAGCTCGGCCAGCACCAGGGGATGCCGACAGGCCGCTGCACCCACGACCTCCGTGACGCCATGGGCTTCGAGGAACGCGCTCAGGGCCTCGGGCTTCAGGGTCAGCAGCGCCGACAGAAAGTGCCGGCCGTCGCCGCAGACCACGCCATGCTCCACCAGCGGCAGGTCCATCAACTCGGCTTCGATGTTGGCGGGCGATATGTTCTTGCCGCCCGACGTGATGAGCAGGTCTTTCTTGCGCCCCGACACATACAGATAACCGTCGTCGTCAAAACGGCCCAGGTCGCCGCTGTGCAGCCAGCCATCCACCAGGGTTTGCGCCGTGTCTTCGGGCCGTCCCATGTAGCCTTGGAAGACATGGGGGCCACGCACCAGGATCTCGCCGTCCTCGGCGATGCGCACCTCCGTGCCCGCCAGCGGTTTGCCCACCGCGCCGATGCGCGTGCTTCCCTGCAGGCTGATCGAGGTCGGCCCGCAATCCTCGGACTGCCCGTAGACCTCGCGAATCAGCAGGTCCAGGCCGGTGAAAAAACGCAAATTCTCGGGCGCAATCGGCGCCGCCGCGGAGATCATCAGGCGCGCCTGGTCCAGCCCCAGGGCTTGCTGCACTTTCTGGTGTATCAGTCGCGAAGCCAGGGCCTTCTGCGCGCGCAGCAGCGCACCCGGCGTCTGGCCCGCCAGCTGGCGGGCGTGCCAGCGCTGGCCGACGCCGATCGCCCAGCGCGCCAGCAGGGCCTTGGCGCCGGTGGCGCTGGCCAGCTTGGCCGCAATGCCGGCGTGCATCTTCTCCCAGACACGCGGCACGCCGAAGAAGATGGTGGGGTGGACCTCCTTGAGGTGGTCTCCCAGGGATTCGATGCTTTGGGCAAAGTACAGCGTGAAGCCGGCGTTCACGTGGTTGTGGATGGCGCCCAGCTGTTCGGCGACATGGGCCAGCGGCAGATAGGAGATCAGGCGATCCGTCGGGTTGGTGCCAAAGGCGGCCGTCAGGGCCGTGGACGTCCACATCAGGTTGCCGTGCGACAGCATCACGGCCTTGGGCGCGCCGGTGGTGCCCGAGGTGTAGATCAGGGTGCCCAGGTCATCGGGCCCCAGCGCGGCCAGGCGGCGGTCCACCTCGGCCTGGTGTTTCGGCTCGCCCAGCGCCAGAAAATCGTTCCAGCCGACCTGCCAGGCATCGCTGGCCTGGGCGCCGCGCATCATCACCACGCGCTGCAGACGGGGCAGCCGGCTGCGGCGGTCTGCCACCTTGGCCCATTGCGCCGCGTTTTCTGCAACGAGTACCGCACAGCGCGAATGGTCGACGATGTACTCGACCTCGCTGGCGGCACTGGTCCAGTAGATGCCGGCCGCCACCGCGCCGATCATCATCGCGGCGTGATCCATGATCACCCACTCGGGACGGTTGAAGCCGAGGATGCATACCGCCTCGCCAGGCTGGACGCCCAGGGCAATCAAGGCCCGCGCCGCGCAACGGACCTGGTCCGCATAACTGCTCCAGCTGGTGGGTTCCCACTGCGATGCGCCGCGCTCGTAGTAGGCGGGGGCCGCACCGAGCTGCTTGGCCGTGGCCAGCAGCTGGGCCGGTGCCGCGACAAACGGAACCCCCGCAACCTGGGGGGCGGGGCTGGAGGCGGCACCCATCATGGGACGAGCCCGAGCAGAACGCGCGCCTCGGCCGCGCTGGCCACCGGCCGGCCGGCGTTGCGCGCGCATTGGGCCAGCGCCGCGATCAACTCGCCGTTGCCGCGCGCGCGCTCGCCGTTCGGCAGGTAGAAGGTGTCTTCCAGCCCGGTGCGAAGCATGCCGCCCAGATCGGCGGTTTTCTGGTGCACCGGCCAGATTTCAGTGCGGCCGATCAGGGTGGTCTGCCAGATGCTGCCGGGGGCGATCCAGCGCGGCAGGAGCGCGAGCAGGTCGACGTCGCACGGCATGCCCGATGCCACGCCCATCACCAGGTTGTACTCGGCGCGCCCCATCTGGGCTTTCAGCATGCCGGCCTTCAGGTACATGCCGACCGAACGCACGATGCCGACATCGAAGCACTCGAATTCGGGGTGCACGTGGCACTCCTCCATCACGTCCAGAAACTGCTGGACCTTGGCCACCGGGTTGTCAAACACCATGGGAGGCCAGGCCCACTGGCCGTCGTCCTTGATCTTGAGGTAGTTCAGGCTGCCGGCGTTGCAGGCGGCGATCTCCGGCCTGACGCGGCGGATGCAGGCCAGCGGGCCCGCAATGTCCTTGCCGATCACGCCCGTCGTCAGGTTGATGATGACGCCGGGACAGGCCTCGCGGATGGCATGAACCACGGACTCGGCGACCGCGGGGTCCCACGAGGGCATGTGTCCCATGCCCTCTTCCTGCATGCGCAGATGCACATGCATGATGGAAGCGCCGGCATTGAAGGCGTCGCGCGCCTCCGCCGCCATCTGGGCGGGCGTCACCGGCACCGGGTGCTGCTTCGGATTGGTCAGCACGCCCGTCAGGGCGCAAGTGAGAATCGCTTTTTCCATCAGGCTTCCTTTTCGATTTCGAGTTCCATTTCGACCAGCAAGGCGCCGGACGCCACCTGTTCGCCCACCTGCACGTGCAGTGCCACCACCGTGCCGGCTGCCTGGGCCGACAGCCACATCTCCATCTTCATGGCCTCGACGCACACCAGGGGCTGCCCCGCTTCAACCCGCTCGCCCACCGCCAACTGGATCTGCGTGACCTTGCCCGCCACCGGCGCGTGGGCCTTGGTCGGATCCTGCGATGCGTCTTGTTCCGGGAAGGGCGACACTTCGGTGAAGACGAACGAAGCGCCACCCCAGGCCATGTGCAGCGCACTCTGGTGCAGCAGCGCCACGGCACGGCGCGTGACGCCCTCCATCTCGAAGCGCAACTCGCCATCCGCGAAACGGACGATCCTGATCTGCCGGGTCTGGCCATCCAGCAGGACGCTGACCTGGCCCTGCCGGTCCGGGTGGACGCGCAGGGTGCGCACGGTCTCGTCGCAGCGCAGGGGAAGATCGAACGCGGCCACGCTGTCGGCACGCCAGCCGGCGCCGTTCTGCATGGCGAATGCCGCCGCCGCGAGGCACCAGGCCGTGTCATCCGGCACCGGGCGTTGCAGCAGCGGCTCGCCCTGCTCCTGCCACTGGTCGATCAGGGTGGTGGTCATCGCGGCGGTACGAAACGCCGGATGGTTCAGCAGATCGACCAGGAAGCGGCCGTTGTTGCGGAGCCCGAGCAGGGGCGCGTTCTCCAGGGCAGCGCGCAGACGTCGAATCGCATCGCTGCGGTCACGCCCGTGCACGATGACCTTGGCCACCATCGGGTCGTAGAAGGGGGAGATGTCGCTGCCTTCTTCAATGCCGTCATCGATGCGCACGCCGGCCCACAGGGCCTGCTGTGGGCGCCACCAGCGCACCGTTCCGGTTTGCGGGGCAAAGCCGGCATAGGGGTCTTCCACATACAGACGCGCTTCGATCGCGTGGCCCGTCAGCCGGATGTCGGCCTGGCTCACCGGCAAGGGCTGCCCGGCCGCAACCAGTAGCTGCCACGCCACCAGATCAAAGCCGGTCACCAGCTCGGTCACCGGATGCTCGACCTGCAGGCGCGTGTTCATTTCCAGGAAGTAATGTTTCAGGTCGGCATCGACGATGAACTCCACCGTGCCGGCGCCGCGGTAGCCGACCGCCAGCGCAGCCGCCACGGCGTCGCGTCCCATGGCTTCGCGCATCGCCGGGCTGACCACGGGCGAGGGCGCCTCCTCAATCACCTTCTGCCTTCGGCGCTGGGCGGTGCAGTCGCGTTCGCCCAGGTACACGGCATGGCCGTGCGCATCGGCAAAGACCTGGATTTCGATATGCCGGCCGTTGTCGATCAGGCGTTCCAGCATCAGGGTGCCGTCGCCAAAAGCACTCTGTGCCTCGCGCCGGGCGCCGGTGATGGCCTGTGCGATTTCATCGACCGCGCGCACCAGCCGCATGCCGCGGCCTCCGCCACCGGCCACCGCCTTGACCAGCAGGGGAAAGCCCAGCTTCAGCGCTTCCTGGGTGAGCCGCGCATCGTCCTGGTCCTCGCCCAGATAGCCAGGCGCGCAGGGGACGCCGGCGTCCAGCATGCGGCGTTTGGCCAGCGCCTTGTCGCCCATGGCTTCGATGGCGCCAGGCGGCGGGCCGATGAAAACCAGCCCGGCATCCAGGCAGGCCTGGGCAAAACCGGCGTTTTCGCTCAGGAAGCCGTAGCCGGGGTGAACGGCGTCGGCGCCGGTCTTGCGGGCGGCTTCGATCAGGGCCTCGCCACGCAGGTACGACTCGGCGGCGGCCGAGCCGCCGATGTGGACCGCCTCGTCCGCCAGGCGGACATGGGGCGCCGCCCGGTCGGCATCACTATAGACCGCCACCGTTCGATAACCCAGGTCGCGCGCGGTCCGGATGACGCGGCAGGCGATCTCGCCCCGATTGGCGATCAGAATTTTGGAGAAAGTCATGGCAGCGCCCAGCTTGGTTTGCGTTTCTGAAGAAAGGCGGTCGTGCCCTCCAGTCCCTCCGGCCCCTGTGCCGCGCGGGAGAACACCAGTGCGGCTTCCTGCACCAGGTCGGCGGGCGGGATGAACCGGGCCTTGGCCATCAGTGCCTTGGTGGCGGCGATGGCGCCGGGGGCACAGGCCCGGATCTCGTCCAGCACGGCGGCCAGCGCCGTGTCGATCTGGCCTGGCGCGTGCACGGCGTGGACCAGGCCCATGGTCAGTGCCTGGGCGGCATCGAGACGCCCGCCGGTCACCGCCAGTCGTTTGGCCAGGGCGTAGCCCAAGCGCTCCACCAGAAAAGGCGCGATCTGGGCCGGCACGACGCCGAGGGCGGTTTCCGGCAGCCGGAACGCGGCGGACTCGCAAGCCAGGGCCACATCGGCCACGCAGGCCAGGCCGAATCCGCCACCCATCACGCTGCCTTCCAGAACGGCCACGAGTGCCAGGGGGGTGCGCGCATAGGCGACGCAGAGTTCGCCGAACTGCGCATTGACCTGTGCCACCGGGTCCTGCGCCACGCCGGACGCCTGCTTCGGCGGCTCGTTCTGCATGGCGCGCAGGCGCGCGGCGGCCATGTCCTTCAGATCGGCGCCGGCGCAGAAATGGCCGCCGGCCCCACGCAGCACGACCACGCGAACGATGCCGCCGGCCTCGGCGCTGGCGAGTGCGGCGCGCAACTCCGTCACCATCTGCAGGGACATGGCATTGCGCGACTCGGGACGGTTGAGCGTGATGTGCAGCACGGGCCCGACGAGCCGGGTTGCCAGCGTTTCGTACGCCGGCGCTGCCGCGTCGCCGGGATGACTTGAGGCCGTCATGCTCAGGCCTTGCCGGGCAGCGTGCCCTCGAGCTTGCAGATGATGCCCAGCATGATTTCGTCGGCGCCGCCGCCAATCGAAATCAGCCGGCTGTCCCGATAGGACTGGGAGATCGGGTTGTCCGCCGTGAAGCCCATGCCGCCCCAGTACTGCAGGCAACTGTCGGACACCTCGCGGCTCAGGCGGCCGGCCTTGAGCTTGGCCATCGAGGCCAGCTTGGTGACGTCCTTGCCGGAAATGTAGGCCTCGACCGCCCGGTAGGTCAGGGCGCGCAGCGCTTCGACCTCGGTGCGCAATTCGGCCAGACGGAAGTGCACCACCTGGTTGTCCAGAATCGGCCGGCCGAAGGTCTTGCGCTGGCGGGTGTAGTCGATGGTCTGGTCAATCAGGCGGTCCAGCGAGCGCAGAGCGCCGGCGGCACCATACAGCCGCTCTTCCTGGAACTGCAACATCTGGAACATGAAGCCCATGCCCTCCTGCCCGATCAGGTTGCGCTGCGGCACACGCACGTTGTCAAAAAACAGCTGTGCCGTGTCAGAGGAGTTCATCCCGATCTTGTGGATTTTCTGCCGCGTGATGCCCGGGCTGTCCATGGGCACGATGATGAGCGACTTGTTCTTGTGCACGGGGCCGTCCGAGGTGTTGGCCAGCAGGCAGCACCAGTCGGCCTGCATGCCGTTGGTGATCCACATCTTGGAGCCGTTGATGACGTAGTCGCCGCCGTCCTTGCGTGCGGTGGTCTTGAGCGCGGCCACATCGGAGCCGCCGCCCGCCTCGCTCACGCCGATGCAGCCGACCAGGTCGCCCGCAATGGAGGGGGCGAGGAATTCGCGCCGGAGCTCATCCGAGCCGAATCGCGCCAGGGCTGGCGTGCACATGTCGGTCTGCACGCCAATGGCCATCGGCACGCCGCCTGCATTGCACTCGCCGAGGGCCTCGGCCATGACCATGGAGTAGCTGAAATCCAGTCCCATGCCGCCGTATTCAACGGGGTACTTCAGGCCCAGCAGGCCCAGGTCGCCCATCTTCTTGAAGACCTCGTGCGCCGGAAACTGCTGGTCCGCTTCCCACTGGGCAAGGCAGGGGTTGATTTCCTTGGCGACAAACTTGCGGACCGTGTCAGCGATCTGTTCGTGTTCAGGGGTGAATTTCATGGAAACCTTTCGTTCGGACAATTCGTTGCAATCGAGGAGGGCACATTCACAGGCGTGCCACGCCAAAGGTGTTGGGGTGCAAGGTGCGGCGCTGCGCCTCTTCGGCCAGGGCCAGGCACAAGCCGAGCAGACGACGCGTATCGCGCGGGTCGATGATTCCGTCATCCCACAGCCGCGCGGTGCCGAACAGGGCGGCGGATTCCTTGTCGAGCCGCTGGCGCAGCCCGTCGGACATGGCTTTCAGGGCCTCCTCGTCGGCCGTCATGCCGCTGCGTTCGATCTTGGCCCGGTTGACGATGTCCATCACCTTGGCGGCCTGCGCGCCGCCCATCACGGCGGTGCGGGCCGTCGGCCAGGAGAAGATGAAACGCGGATCGAACCCGCGGCCGCACATGCCGTAGTTGCCGGCGCCGTAGGAGCCGCCCAGCACCACCGTGAACTTGGGTACCCGCGCATTCGCGACCGCCTGGATCATCTTGGAGCCGTGCTTGATGGCGCCGCTGCGTTCGGCCGCCGAACCCACCATGTAGCCCGTCGTGTTCTGCAGGAAGATCAGCGGCGTGCCGGTCTGGTCGCACAACTGGATGAACTGGCCGGCCTTGGTGGAGCCGCCAGGCTGGATCGGGCCGTTGTTGCCCAGGATGCCGACCAGCCGCCCCTGCAGGCGGGCGTGGCCGCACATCATCTCGCTGGCGTACTCGGCCTTGAACTCCAGGAAATCGGAGCCGTCGACCAGGCGCGTTATCACCTCGCGCACGTCGTAGGGCTCGCGCTCATCGGCGGGCACCACGCCCAGCAACTCCTGCTCGTCGTACAGGGGTTCCGCAAAACCGGTCTCCTGGGGCGCCAGGTCCCACTTCAGCTTGTCCAGCACCTCGCGCGCCATGGCGATGGCGTGGGCATCGTCCTCGCACAGGTATTCACCCAGGCCGGTCACCTGGGCGTGGGTTTCGGCACCGCCGAGCTCGTCTTCGGTGCAGTCCTCGCCAATGGCGGCCTTCACCAGCGGCGGGCCGGCCAGGAAAATGTTGGAGCGCCCGCGCACCAGGACCACATAGTCGGACAAGCCGGGCAGGTAGGCGCCGCCCGCCGTGGAGGACCCGTGCACCACCGAGATCTGCGGCAGGCCCTCGGCCGACATGCGTGCCTGGTTGGCGAAGCTGCGGCCGCCTTCCACGAAGATTTCACTCTGGTACATCAGGTTGGCGCCGCCGCTTTCGACCAGGTAGATCACCGGCAGCTTGTTCTCGCGTGCGATCTCCTGCGCGCGCAGCGCCTTGCGCAAGCCCATGGGCGCCACCGTGCCGCCCTTGACCGCGCTGTCGTTGGCGGAAATCAGGCAGCGTTTGCCCGCCACCACGCCGATGCCGATGATGGAGCCGCCGCCGAGCACGGATTTCTTGCCGTCGTCATCGTGCATGTTGAGGCCGGCCAGACGGCTGAGCTCGAGGAACGGGGCGCCGCGATCGAGCAGGCGCGCCACACGCTCCCGCGGCAGCAGTTGCCCGCGCGCCGCGAACTTGTCGCGTTTGGATTCGGACTCGGCGATCACCATCTGCTCAAGGCGCTGTACCTCTGCCAGCAATTCGCGCATGCGTTGTGCGTTGGCGGTGAAGGCGTCCGACTTGGTGTTGATCCTGGTGCGAATAACTGGCATGGGATGTCATCCTTTTGATCGTTCCGCATTTGACATTGGGGTAACGTTAACGTCAACTGAATTTCGTATAGGTATTTCCCCTATACTTCACGTCATCCGGTCCGGCTACCATCCGGCCGCAATCGATGCGCCGCATTGATGCCCACTTTTCAAGGAAAACCATGAACCTCGAAGCCTGCACCGAAGCCATTCGCACCAAGGTGGGTGCCGACAGCGGACTTGGCGCCACGCTCAAATTCGACTGCGGCGCGGATGGTGTCATCTACATTGACGGCAAGTCCACGCCCAACACCGTGACCAATGACAACAACGATGCCGACTGCACGGTCGGCATCACGCTGGACAACCTCAACGCGCTGCTCAGCGGCGATCTGGAGCCGGCCACGGGTTTCATGATGGGCAAGCTCAAGGTCTCGGGCGACATGAGCGTCGCCATGCGCCTGCAGCGCGTCGTCTGATTGCCCAAGTCCCGGATACCAGGCGTGGCCTCAACGACCCCTTCCGCCAAAACGTCGCGTCCACGCCGCACGCGTGACGCTGCGGCCAGTTCGTCGTCGACGACCGATGCGCAGGCATTTGTCGACTCGCATCGTGACGAGGTCAGCGCCGAACTGTTCGGCATCACCGAGTTGTGCAATGAGTTCGGCATCACCCTGCGCGCTCTGCGGTTCTATGAAGACAAGGGTCTGCTGGCGCCCAGGCGCGTCAACGGGGCGCGCGTTTACACCCGGCGCGACCGGGCGCGGCTGGCACTGATTCTTCGCGCCAAGGCCATCGGCTCGCCGCTGTCCGAAATCAAGCGCTACCTCGATCTGTACGGCGATCACGGCGAAGGCCGTGCGCAGCAGCTGAGTTACGTGATCGATCGCACGGATGCCGCCATCCGGGAGCTGGAACAAAAACGCGCGCAGATCGACGAGACGCTCGCCGAGCTGCGCGTCATCAATGCCAGCTGCCGCAGGCATCTGGAATCGCGCCGCCGCACGGCGAAATAACCTCCTGAAACCGGACGGCGTCCAGGCGCCGTCCATCTCCGAGAGTAAACATGGCGATCGACAACTTTGCATCGGCCTGGATGAGCGACGAGCATCGGATGCTCGAGGATTCGGTCAGGCGGTTTTTCAGCGAGCGCTGGGTTCCGCGCGCTGCGCAGTGGCGCGAGGCCGGCGTGATGGGGCCGGAGGTGTGGCGCGAGGCCGGCGAGCAGGGCCTGCTGTGCGCGGCCATCCCCGAGACCTACGGCGGTGGCGGTGGCGACTTCGGGCACGAAGCCGTCATGATCATCGAACAGGCGCGTGCCAACCTGAGCGGTTTCGGCGGGGCGCTGCATTCGGGCATCGTCGCTCCCTACATCCTGGATTACGGGACCGAGGCGCAGAAGCAGCGGTGGTTGCCCAAAATGGCCACCGGCGAATTCATCGGCGCCATCGCCATGACCGAGCCTGGCACGGGGTCTGATCTGCAGGCCATCCGCACCACGGCGCGCCGTGACGGCGACAGCTATGTGCTGAACGGCCAGAAGACTTTCATCACCAACGGCCAGAACGCCAATCTCATCATCGTGGCCTGCCGGACGGTGGCCGCCGATGACGCCCACGCGGCCGGGACCCAGGGGGCCAAGGGCATGTCCCTGCTGGTGCTGGAAACCGGGCATGCGCCCGGGTTTCGGCGCGGCCGCCGGCTCGACAAGATCGGCATGAAGGCGCAGGACACCTCCGAACTCTTTTTTGACGAGGTGCGCGTCCCCGCCGATCAGCTGCTGGGCGGCAGCGAAGGGCAGGGTTTCTTCCAGCTCATGCAGCAGTTGCCGCAGGAGCGCCTGATCGTCGCCCTGGGGGCCATGGGCGCCATGGAGCGGGCGCTGGCCGAGACCGTGGCCTATACCAAGGAGCGTCACGCCTTTGGCAAACCGATCTGGAACTTCCAGAACACGCGTTTCAAGCTGGCCGAGGTGCAGGCCACGGTCCTCGCGGCACGCGCGTTGCTGGATGCCAGCATGGTGGCCCACCTGCAGGGCCGATTGGGGGTGGACCGGGCGGCGCTACTGAAATGCTGGATGTCGGACCAGCAGTGCAAGGTGATGGACGAATGCCTGCAGCTGTTTGGCGGTTATGGCTACATGAGCGAATACCCGATCGCCGAGTTGTACACCGACGCCCGCGTGCAACGCATTTACGGCGGCACCAATGAAATCATGAAAGAGTTGGCATCGCGCTTCATGTGAGCACAAGCGCTTCCGGCGCGGGTCTGGGTTCAGCCGGCCGTGATCTGCGTCCGAAGCCAGGCCTGGAGCGCCGCCAGTGCGGGGCGCCCCTCGCCACGTTCGGGGGTCACCAGATAGTAGGCCCGCCCGCTCTTCAGGGCGCGGTTGCAGGCCACCACCAGTTCGCCGCGGGCCAGTTCCGGTTCGATCAGCAGGCGCGGCACCAGCGCCACCCCCAGGCCGTGGGCGGCGGCGGCGGCCGTCATGGAGTAGAGCTCGTAGCGCGGGCCGGAGAGCGCAAAGGGTGCGTCCACGCCCATGGCCTCGAACCACTGGCGCCAGGCCTCGGGCCGTGTGCTTTGCTGCAGCAGCGGCAGGCGCGCCAGATCGGCGGGCTGCAGTCGCCGGCGCGCGCCGAGCAGGGCCGGGGCGCAGACCGGCACCACCTCTTCCTCAATCAAGGCCACCGCGCGCGTGCCCGCCCAGTTGGCGACCTGCTCCGGCGTGCCGGAATACAGCGCAGCGTCGAAGCCGGTGTCGGCGAACAGAAAAGGGCGGGTGCGCGTCTCGATGTGCACCACCAGTTCCGGGTGCTGCGCCGCAAGCTGCGGCAGGCGTGGCAGCAGCCAGCGGGTGGCGAAGGTGGGTACTGCTGCCAGCGCAATCGTGCCGGCCGTGCCCTGGCGCGACATGGCTTCCAGCGTGTCGCGCTCCAGCGCCTGCAGGCGCGGCGCGATCTGGCGCGCGTAGTCGGCACCAGACGGAGTCAGTGCCACGCCGTGGCGCGTGCGCCGGAACAGCGCGATGCCGAGGAACTCCTCCAGTGCCCCGATCTGGCGTGATACGGCGCTTTGCGTCAGTGCCAGCTCCTGTGCGGCGCGCGTGTAGCTCTCGTGCCGGGCGGCGGCGTCAAAGCAGGCCAGGGCTTGCAGCGAAGGAATCTTGCGGCGCATGGTGTGCTGAATATACACAACTCATGACTGGCTGGAGAAGATTTCCGGAGGTAAACAAAGAAGAGGTTTCTTTGGGGTCTGGTTTATACATGCAGATAATTCATATCTAGGTGCAAATTTCTCGTTTGCCGTGAGCGCCCATGGGCCGTACCATGGCGCTAACTTTCTGGAGAACCTCTCATGGCCAACGCCGCTTTTCAATGGAACGACCCCTTTTTGCTCGACCAGCAGCTCAGCGATGACGAGCGCATGGTGCGCGATGCCGCTGCCGCCTATTGCCAGGACAAGCTGGCCACGCGTGTACTCGATGCCTTCCGCAACGAAAAGACCGACCCCACCATCTTCCGCGAGATGGGCGAACTTGGCCTGCTCGGCCCTACCATTCCCGAGCAGTACGGCGGCCCGGGCCTGAACTACGTGGCCTACGGCCTGATTGCCCGTGAAGTCGAGCGTGTCGACTCCGGCTACCGCTCGATGATGAGCGTGCAGTCCTCGCTGGTGATGGTGCCGATCTTCGAATTCGGCTCGGAAGCGCAGAAGCAGAAGTACCTGCCCAAGCTGGCGACCGGCGAGTGGATCGGCTGCTTCGGCCTGACCGAACCCGACCATGGCTCCGACCCCAATTCCATGGCCACGCGCGCCTACAAGACCGCGGGGGGGTACAGCCTCAAGGGCAACAAGATGTGGATCTCCAACAGCCCGATCGCTGATGTCTTTGTGGTCTGGGCGCGCGAGGTGAGCGAAGGCGGCCAGGTCGGCCCGATCCGCGGTTTCGTGCTGGAAAAAGGCATGAAGGGCCTGTCCGCCCCGGCCGTGCACGGCAAGGTCGGCCTGCGCGCCTCCATCACCGGCGAGATCGTGATGGACGACGTGTTCTGCCCGGAAGAGAACGCCTTTCCCGAAGTGCAGGGCCTGAAGGGCCCGTTCACCTGCCTGAACTCGGCGCGTTACGGCATTGCCTGGGGCGCCCTGGGTGCGGCCGAGGATTGCTGGTTCCGTTCGCGCCAGTACGTGCTGGACCGCAAGCAGTTCGGCCGCCCCTTGGCCGCCAACCAGCTGATCCAGAAGAAGCTGGCCGACATGCAGACCGAAATTTCGCTCGGCCTGCAGGGATGCCTGCGCCTGGGCCGCATGAAGGACGAAGGCACCGCCGCGGTGGAGATCACCTCCATTCTCAAGCGCAACTCCTGCGGCAAGGCACTCGACATCGCACGCCTGGCGCGTGACATGATGGGCGGCAACGGCATCTCCGACGAGTTCGGCGTGGCGCGCCACCTGGTGAACCTGGAGGTGGTGAATACCTACGAAGGTACGCACGACATCCACGCGCTGATCCTGGGTCGTGCCCAGACCGGCATTGCTGCATTCGCCAACTGAAGATATTGTTCCACTGGTTTCTTTCGGGAGGTTGTGGTGGCTGAAAGAGGGCAGGGGCGGCGGCCTCATAGGCGCTGCGCTTTGCCAAATCGGCCATCACCCCTGCCCTCTTTCAGCAGCCAAGGTATTTGGCGTACCGCCGCCGACAATCCATTTCCCTTCTCGCCACCCAGGGAATGCCCGGGGGCCGATTTGGCAAAGCGCAGCGCCTATGAGGCCCTCGGGCATTCCCTGGGTGGCAGGCGAAGCAGCCGTGTTTGACGTTTGAGAGAAAACAGCATGAATCACAAACCCGCAGCCCTGCCGCACATCAAGGTGCTCGACCTCTCCCGCGTACTCGCCGGCCCTTGGTGTACCCAGATCCTGGCTGACCTCGGGGCCGATGTCGTCAAGGTCGAGCGCCCCGGCGCCGGCGACGACACGCGCCACTGGGGCCCGCCCTTCCTCAAGGACGCGCAGGGCAACGACACCGAGCATGCGGCCTACTACACCTGCGCCAACCGCAACAAGCGCTCGATCACGGTCGACCTCGCCAAGCCCGAGGGCCAGGCACTGATCCGGCAGATGGCGGCACAGAGTGATGTGCTGGTGGAGAACTTCAAGGTGGGTGGCCTGGCGCACTATGGGCTGGACTACGCGAGCCTGAAGGCGATCAACCCGCGCCTGATCTACTGTTCGGTGACCGGTTTTGGCCAGGACGGGCCCTATGCCGAGCGTGCCGGCTACGACCTGATGATCCAGGCCATGAGCGGCATGATGAGTATCACCGGCCGCCCGGACAGCGTGCCCGGCGGCGGCCCGCAGCGTGTGGGCGTGGCGCTGACCGACCTCTTCACCGGCGTGTATGCCGCCACCGCCATCCTGGCTGCGCTTGAAGTGCGGCATCGCACCGGCGAGGGTCAGCACATTGACATGGCCTTGCTCGACGTCGGCATGGCCATCCTGGCCAACCAGGCTGGCGGTTTTCTCAACACCGGCCGCGTGCCGCAACGCCAGGGCAATAGCCACCCGAGCCTGGTGCCGTACCAGGACTTCCCCACGAAAGACGGCGCCATGCTGCTGGCCATCGGCAACGACGGCCAGTTCGCGCGCTTCTGTGCCGCTGCCGGCCGGTCCGAATGGGCGGCGGATGTGCGCTTTGCCAGCAACACGCAGCGCGTCATGCACCGCGAGCTGCTGGTGCCACTGATGGAAGAGGTCACGCGCACACGCAGCACGGCCGAATGGGTGGCGCTGCTGGAAGACAAGGCGGTGCCCTGCGGCCCGATCAACGACATCGGCCAGGGTTTTGCCGATGCCCAGGTGCAGGCCCGTGGTTTGGCATTGAATCAGTCTTGCAGCCCCGTTGTGCAAGCGCAGACGGCTATCAATTCAATAGCAAGTGTGGCCAGCCCGCTGCGGCTACAGGCCACGCCGCCAGTGCTGCGCCGGGCGCCGCCCGCCTTGGGCGAGCACACCGACGAGGTGCTCGCCGAGCTGGGACTGGACGCGGCACGCATAACCGCCTTGCATCAGGCCGGCGTGGTGTAACCCTGTGCCGGGGCGGCCTGGTGGGTGGCCGCCCTAGGGAATTCACGGGGGTCTCGGCGTCACACAGGTGACCTGTTTCACGCAGAGGTGTCTGCCACCATCGAATCTGATCACCCGACGTGCCAGCGACGTCGGTAGACCAGACTCAGGAGACACGTATGAAAAAGCCCGCTTCCCGTGACGTGACACGCCGCCAACTGCTGACCCGCGCTGCCACGCTGGCAGCACCGGCCATCGTCAGCCCCTGGGCCCTAGCGCAGGACAAGTACCCGAACCGTCCCATCACGCTGATCGCGCCCTGGCCGACCGGTGGCAGCAGCGATGCCGTCATGCGCGCCTTTGCCGAGAGCGCCGGTCGTGCGCTGGGCGGCACCGTGATCGTGGAGAACAAGCCGGGTGCGGGCGGCACCTTGGGCGCCGCGGCGATGGTGAACGCCAAGCCGGATGGCTACTTGCTGACGCAGTTGCCGCTGGGCATCTACCGCATACCGCATATGCAGAAGACGTCCTTCGATCCTGTCAAGGACATCACGCACATCGTCTGTCTCACCGGCTACACCTTCGGCCTGGCCGCGCGTCCCGAAGCACCCTACAAGACGCTGAAGGAGATGGTGGCCTACGCCCGTGCCAACCCAGGCAAGGTGGCTTACGGCCACACCGGCACTGGCACCACGCCGCACCTGGCCATTGAGGAATTCGCGGCCAAGGCCGGCATCGAGCTGCAGGACATTCCCTACAAGGGCTCGGCCGAGATCATGCAGGCCATCCTGGGCGGCCACATCCCGCTCATGAGCGGCACCACCGAATTTGCGCCGCACGTGAAGGCCGGCAAGCTCAATCTGCTGGCCACACTGGGCAGCAAACGCAACAAGGCTTTCCCCGAGGTGCCAACCGTCAAGGAAAGCGGCTGGGACACCGTGACCGAGTCGCCGTTCGGCATCGGCGGCCCGAAGAACATGGACCCGGCGCTGGTGAAAGTGATCCACGACGCCTTCAAGAAGACGCTGGACGACCAGCGCGTGCTCGACACCCTGGACAAGTTCTACCAGCCGGTGATCTACATGGACACGGCCGACTACACGGCCTATGCGGCACGCACTTTTGCCGCCGAGAAGGCCACCATCGACCGCCTCAAGGCAGCCGGCAAGATCTGACGTCCAGCAATCGCCTCGTGAGTGGGTTCAACCCGGCCGGCGGTTCACCAGCACGATACCCGCGGCCACCAGCGCCAGCGCGGTGAGCAAGCTGGGGGTGAGTGGCTCGTGTAGCCAGAGCGCGCCGAACAGCAATGCGAACATCGGCGTCAGGAAGACGAACGCCGAGATCTTGGTGGCCGGGTAACGACCCAGCATCCACATCCACACCAGATAGCTGGCAAAGGCGCCCACCACCGTCTGCAGCAGCAGCGATGTGGCGGCAAAGGGGCTGAACTCCCAGGTCCAGCGCTCACCCAGTGCGAGCGACAGCAGCGGCAGCGTGGCCGCACTGACGGCCACCTGATAGAACAGCAGTTTCTCGGCCGAGGCCTTGCCCAGAGCGCTGGCGCGGATGGTGACGGTGGTCAGCCCCCAGGCCAGGCCGGCGATCAGTGCCAGCGCATCGCCCAGCAACTGGCCCTCCGAGGCCGGTGTGACAAAGCTCTCGCGCATGGCGAACACCAGGGCGCAAAACGCCAGCAGCAGCCCAAGCCATTGCAGCGGGCGCAAGCGCTCGGCGCGCACCAGCAGCGGCAACATCAGTGCAACCCAGAAGGGTGAGGTGTAGAGGAATACCGTCAGCCGCGAGGCGCTGGTGAACTGCAAGCCGATGTACAGGCAGGCAAATTCACCGGCAAACAGCGCGCCCGCCAGCAAGCCGGGCCAGAGCGTGCCGTCGCGTACCAGCAAGGGCACGCCACGCCAGCGACACCACAGGACCAGCAGCAACGTGGCGCCGACAAAACGAACGCCGGCCTGGAACACCGGTGGCAACTCCGGCAGCGTGGCCTTTACCAGCACCTGCTGGAAGCCCCAGAACAGGCAGCAGGCCAGCAAGCTGGCCACAGCTACGCCGTCGAGGTGCTCCTTGCGTACCGGTGCAGTCATGCGGAAGATCTGTTTAGCTTGTCGAAGCCGGCAACGTTTGCGTGAAGTGATCCAACCGGAAAACGCCGTGGAACCGGCTCCGCCGGACCACTGGCGTTGCCCCCTGCAAGGGGGGTGGCGTAGGGACACGCAGTGCCCGTAGCCTGGGGGTGTGCCACAGTCACAACGGGTGCTCGGCGTAGAACTTGCCGCCGTGATACAGCAGTGGCGAGGCGTCGGTGCGGTGAGTGCAGCGCTCCACTTCGCCGACGAAGATGACATGGTCGCCTTCTTCGTAGCGGCTGCGGTTGAAGCACTCGAAGGTGGCCGCGGCGCCGGCCAGCAGCGGGGCACCACCGCAGCCTTCCGTGAACTCGACCCCGGCCCAGCGGTCTACCCCTTTGGTGGCGAAGCGTCGTGCCAGATCCTGCTGTTCGGCGGCCAGGATGTTGATGGCGTAGTGCGAGCCACTGCTGAACACCGCCATGGAAGCAGCGGCATGCGACAGGCTCCACAGCACCAGCGGCGGATGCAGCGAGACAGAGTTGAAGGAGTTGGCCGTCAGCCCGACCAGACGGCCGTTGGCGGCACGCGCTGTGACGATGGTCACGCCGGTGGCAAACATGCCGAGGGCGGTACGGAATTCGGTTTGAGAAAAGCTCGGGGGGCGGGCCTGCAGGTCCGCAACAGACAATGACATGGGGGCAATGTACCTGAAATCGCCGCCCTCCGGGCACGGCCAGCCTGTGCTGGCCGGAGGCATAAAATTGCGGCATGCGCTTAGGTTTTCGGATGCTGTCTCTGTCAGTCGCACTGGGTGTGGCGGGCATCGCCCACGCTGGCCGGGCGTGCGACGATTTTTATGCCCGCTTGCCCAACGTCCAGCGTGCGCTGTGCGAGCAGGCTCAGTTGCAGGACTCCAGTGCCCGCAGCGTCAAGGGGCGGCCGATCTACACGCGTGACGTTCGGCCCGAAGGTGCGCGCTTGCGCGTACTGGTGATTGGCGGCATGCACGGCGACGAGTTGTCCTCATCGTCCGTGGCGCTGCACTGGATCCGGTTTGCGCAGGAGGCGCCGGAACGCACGCACTGGCGCTTCATTCCGGCGCTCAATCCGGATGGGTTGTTCAGCCGGCCTTCGCATCGGGTCAACGCCAACGGCGTGGACCTCAACCGCAATTTCCCCACGCCCAACTGGGAGCGTGACGCGCCGTTCTACTGGGAAAAACGGACGCGCAAAGATCCACGCCGTTGGCCGGGCAAGACGCCGCTGAGCGAGCCCGAGTCAAAATTTCTGTATGAGGAGATGCAGCGTTTCCAGCCCAACCTGATCGTCAGCATCCACGCGCCGTACGGTGTGCTCGACTTCGATGGTCCGATCCAGCCGCCGAGCCGGCTCGGCCGGCTGTACCTGGATCAGGTCGGCATCTTCCCGGGCTCCCTGGGTAATTACGGCGGCGTGCACAAAGGCATGCCGGTGGTCACGATCGAGTTGCCCAGTGCCTTGCTGACGCCGCGCAATGTCGAGATCCAGCGCATGTGGAAGGACCTGCGTCAGTGGATGGGCGACACACTGGCGGCCGACGCCACGGACCTGCCGTTGCGGCCCTGAATGACCCACCTCCGCTGGAGGTGGGCGAGCGGCAAACTGGCTTAGCGGACCAGCAGCACCGGCACTTCGCAGTGTGCCAGGACCTTGGTGGCCACCGAGCCCATCACCAGGTTGCCCAGGGCGCTATGGCCGTGGGAGCCCATCACCAGCAGGTCGTACTTGCCGGACTCGGCCATTTTGGCAATGCTCTCGCCGGCATGACCGACTTTCCACACGCTTTTGGCATCGATGCCGTGGCGCGTGAGGAATTTGGAGACCGGGCCGAGCACTTTTTCGGCCTCTTCGGAATAGTACTTGTCCACGATCTCCTTGCCGACAGCGGCACGTGCGCGGGGTGGCAGCGTCGGTTGCACGGTGAAGATGGTGTACTGGTTGGCTGTCGTGAACAACTCGTCGTGGGTTGTCAGGTAGGCCAGCATTTTCTTGGTGTATTCACTGCCGTCAACGGCCAGAAGAATTTTCATGGTCAGCTCCTCATTGCGATAGCGTAGTTTATCCAGCGACTTGGGTCAGCTGATGACCGGCGTCAAATTTCCGGAAAAGATCACTGGACAAGTCCAAGCACAGTGTCGGGTTGAACAGGACCTGTTCGCCCTTGCGAGCATAACCCAGCGGATTGGCCACCACGCGGCAGCCATGCCGCATATAGTCGCTCGGGCAATGCAGGTGACCGTGCAGCCACAGCCGGGCATGCGGCAGCAGGTGGTCCAGCGCATTGCAAAAGCCGGCCGTTCCCGGTGTCAGGCCGTAGCGTGGGTCGGCGCTTTGCAGGCTGGGGGCAAAATGCGTGATGACCACGGTATCACCGGCGAAAGATTGAAGCAGGGTGTCGTGCAGCCAGGCCTGGCAGGCCTGGGACTGTTCACGCACCTGCTCGGCCAGCATCGGCTGTCCATCGCGCGTGCCGCCAGTCTTGCGCAGATAGAAGTTGGCCGCGCGGAAGGCCTTGTCACGTGCTTGCAGGACCTGGGTGAGCGTGCCGCTGGCGGATTGCGCTGCCGGGTTCAGCGCATCGAAGTCACTCCACAAGGTCGTGCCGACAAAGCGCACGGCCGGTGCGGCAGAACCCAGCAACTCGGCCGCCGTCACGACGTCCCGTTCAAGCAGGCGGATCTCCAGCCGGGCGCAGGCCTCGCGCAGACGATCGTGTGCCAGGTCAAAGTCCAGGGCATCGTACTCATGGTTGCCGGGGACGAACAGTACGGGCGTCGGCCAGCCGTGCCGCGGCGAGAAGCGGCCCAGGCCGAAATCGGCATCGGCCAGTTGCGAGCCGTGCTGGTAGGAGCCGATATCGCCTGCCAGAACCAGCAAATCGGCGCCCGGTGCCGGCGTGGGTTTGAAATCAGGCTCGGCCTCAAGATGCAGGTCGGACAGCAGTTGGATCTTCACGTTTTTATTGTCCCAGATCGATGACGCTGGCGCTCGGCTTGTCCGCATGCGCGCGGCTGGGCAGTTGCGCCACCACGCCGCGCAGCCATTCATGGGCGCTGTGATGATGCACACGCCGGTGCCATAACGCATCCACGTGAATGGCGGGCACCTCGAACGGCAGGTCGCGCAACACCAGCTGGTCGGCAATGCCGGTCACACTGACGAAGTGACGTGGCAGCACCGTCAGCAGGTTGGAGGTGGCCACCACCCGCCCGGCGGTGAAGAACTGGTTGACGGTGAGCACGATGTGGCGTTGCCGTCCGAGCGAAGCCAGTGCCTGGTCGATGAAGCCATAGGGTCGGCCGGAGAAGCTCACCAGCAGATGGCGCGCCTCGCAGTAGCGTTCCAGGGTCAGGGGCTCACTGGCCAGAGGGTGGTCGCGCCGCATCACGCACACATATTTGCTGTAGTAGAGACGCTGGTGATGGAAGGCCACGGCCTCGCCCGCTTCGGCCTGGGCGGTCAGGCTGGCGATGACGGCCGGGAAGTAACCGATCGCCAGGTCGGCCGCTTCTTCCTGGAGCAGCCGGCGCGGATCGCGGGTGGTCAGGGGCACCACCCGGATGGTGATGCCGGGGGCGTCCTGGTCGATCACTTTCACCAGACCGGGGATCAGCTCGGCCGCCGTGGAGTCGGCCGTGGCCAGCACGAAGGTGGTGTTGGCCTGCGCTGGAACGAAACTGCCAGGTGACAGTGACTCCTGCAGCTGGCGCAACGCTTCCTGTACCGTTGGCCAGAGCGCCAACGCCCGCGGCGTGGGCTCCAGACCCTGGCCGCTGCGGCGCAGCAGATCGTCGCCCAAGGCCTCACGCAGGCGCCTGAGGGCATTGCTGACGGCGGGTTGTGTTAGTGATAGCTTACTTGCGGCTCGAGTCAAACTGCGCTCAGCCATGACTTCATTGAAGACACGGAGCAAGTTGAGATCGAGGCTACGGAAGTTGAGGGGGCTCATGGTGTCAGGTCAATATATCACCAATATGAATATTGTGCATCACAACAATAAAGTTGAATCACATTAGAGGTAACCCTAATATCATGCCATCGCAAAGATTTTGTTTCGCCAAGGAGGCCCATCATGACCAACTTTGTCCACGTTGAATACCCCAGCCATCATCCGGGCGTTGACCGCTTCGAGAATGTGGTGGCTGCTGCCAGCCAGATGCGCAAAGGTTTTGACAGCACGAAAGGCTTGGCTGCCATGTTGTTGGCCGCCATGGTGGCGGCGCTGGTCGTGGTGGCGGATCAGTTGGTCGACACGTGGGCCGATGGTCATCTGCTGGCTGGTTGGGTCGTGCTGTGGGTGGTGGGCTTTGCCGCCATTGCCTTGCTGGCAGACACGGCACGCCGTGTCGCGGCTCGTGCCATGTCGGCCCTGGACGGCTGGTCGCGCCGCGTGGCGCGCCAGCGCGCCGATGAGCGTCTGTGGGAATTGGCACGCAAGGATGGGCGCGTGATGGCCGATCTGCAAGCGGCCCGTTCACGCGAAGACGCCTGATCGCCGGACTCGCCCCATTAAAAAGCCACCGCATGCGGTGGCTTTTTTTATCTCCCGGCCGGCGCTGCTGCACCGGCGAGATGGATCAGGCGGACAGCAACTTCTCGATGCGTTCGCGCGTATCGCGCAGCGCCTTGGGCAGGCGGGCGTCGATCTGCTCGAACAGTACATCATGCAGCTTGAGCTCGGCCAGCCACTGCTGCTTGTCGATGCTGGTTACCGCGTGGAACTGTTCAGGGGTGAAGTCCAGGCCTTTCCAGTTGATTTCCTCGTAGCTCGGGCTCAGGCCGTAGAAGTGCTCCTGGCCCTTGGCCTCGTCCTCGATGCGGTCGATCATCCACTTCAGCACCCGCATGTTCTCGCCATAGCCGGGCCAGACGAACTTGCCATCTTCGCCCTTGCGGAACCAGTTGGTGGTGAAGATGGCCGGCAGGCGGCCACCCTGCGCGGCAACCTTCTCGCCCAGGTTAAGCCAGTGCTGGAAGTAGTCGCCCATGTGGTAGCCGGTGAAGGGCAGCATGGCAAACGGGTCACGGCGCACCACGCCCTGCTGGCCGATGATGGCGGCAGTGGTTTCCGAACCCATGGTGGCGGCCATGTAGACCCCTTCGACCCAGTTGCGGGCCTCGGTCACCAGCGGCACGGTGTTGGAGCGGCGGCCGCCGAAGATGAAGGCGTCGATCGCCACGCCCTTGGGGTTGTCCCACTCGGGGTCCAGCGCCGGGTTGTTGGTGGCGGCCACAGTGAAGCGCGAGTTCGGGTGGGCGGCCTTGGCGCCGGTTTCCTTGGCGATCTGCGGCGTCCAGTCCTTGCCCTGCCAGTCGATGGCGTGCGCCGGGGCTTCGCCGTCCATGCCTTCCCACCAGACGTCGCCGTCATCGGTCAGCGCGACGTTGGTGTAGATCACGTCGCTCTTGAGCGAGTCCATGCAGTTCGGGTTGGTCTTGTAGTTGGTGCCGGGGGCGACGCCGAAATAACCCGCTTCCGGGTTGATGGCGTACATGCGGCCGTCTTTGCCGGGCTTGACCCAGGCGATGTCGTCGCCGATGGTCGTGACCTTCCAGCCCGCGAAGTCCTTCGGCGGCACCAGCATGGAGAAGTTGGTCTTGCCGCAGGCGCTGGGGAAGGCGGCGGCCACGTGGTATTTCTTGCCTTGCGGGTTGGTCACGCCCAGGATCAGCATGTGCTCGGCCAGCCAGCCTTCGTCGCGGCCCATGTTGGAGGCGATGCGCAACGCGAAGCACTTCTTGCCCAGCAGGGCGTTGCCGCCGTAGCCGGAGCCGTAGGACCAGATCTCGCGCGTCTCGGGGTAATGCACGATGTACTTGGTCTGGTTGCAGGGCCAGCTGCTGTCCTTCTGACCGGCCTCCAGGGGGGCGCCCACCGTGTGCATGGCCGGCACGAATTCACCGTCGGTGCCCAGCACGTCATAGACCGCCTTGCCCATGCGGGTCATGAGCTTCATGTTGACGGCCACGTAGGCGCTGTCGGAGAGTTCGACGCCGATGTGGGCGATGTCACTGCCCAGCGGCCCCATGGAGAAGGGCACCACATACATGGTGCGGCCTTTCATGCAGCCATTGAACAGGGCGGGCTTGCCGTCGGCCGTGCCGTACTGCAGCAGGGCGCGCATCTCGGTCGGTTCGACCCAGTTGTTGGTCGGGCCGGCGTTTTCCTTGCGGGCCGAGCAGATGAAGGTGCGGTCTTCCACGCGGGCCACGTCGCTGGCATCCGAGCGGCACAGAAAGCTGTTGGGCCGTTTGGCGTCGTTGAGCTTGATGAAGGTGCCAGCCTTGACCAATTGGTCGCACAGGCGCTGGTATTCCTCGTCGCTGCCGTCGCACCAGTGGATGGCGTCAGGCTTGCACAGGGCGGCCATGTCGGCAACCCAGGCCAGCAGCTTGGGGTTTTTTACATAGCTCGGGGCATTGAGGTGGATGCCCTGCATCACGGGGGAATTCATGAAAAAGCTCCTGTTGAAAATAATCTTTTCGAAGCCGGCGGTCTCTGTCGGGTGAGTCGGCTCGTCAGCTTTGAAAAAATGGCCGGCGGAATGATGAATTCCGTCGACCCGCCTCATTGTATGAACTTGCCTGTTTGTTACGCCCCCGTGACAGTCAAAATCTATGCAAAACTTGCATGATTTTATGCCCCTCAAAAATTTGAAGGCGCAACAAGCCTGCTAGCAACGGTTGGTGGCCGGCCAAGGTCGAGCGCGAAAGGGAAATCAGAGGCCCGGCATGCGCCAGGAGGGAAAAGTCGAGTCACAGACTCGCAACCGCAAGGCGGCAGCAAGTAGGATCGGTATGGAGAAGGATGCCGGTCCCCGCAGAGGGGTGCATCATGCGCACATAGCCGCCGGGCCGCGAACCAGCGTGGTTGCGGCCGGGGCCTGTGACGCAGCGGGGTTCAGCCCATGAAGACGGCGATGAACGCCAGCAGGAAAATCAGCAAGGCGCCGACCGCGGGAATGACCACGGGAATGGCGTGCACGATGCTCTCGAGCGGATCAGCTTGGCTGGCGTCGTGCGGGGGGGTCGGATGCGACATGATGGTTCCTTCTTGATGCGACAGAGATGACTACTGACCAAATTTTACATTTTCGCGAGCAGGCGCTGCCAGTCCTTGTCGTCCTCGGGCCAGAAACCTCCGTTAGGTGAACATGAAATACCGACTCTCCTTCCTGGCTTTCACGTTGTTGCTTCAGGCCGGATGTGCCGCTACCGGCCCCAGCAGTCCATCGGCCCGTCCGGTGTTGTACCCGAATGCCGCTTTCAACCGGATGGGGGAGGCCAGAGCACGGCAGGAAGTCGATGCCTGTGCGGGACGTGCCCAGGCAGCCGGCCTGACGCCGGAGGAGAAAAACAACGCGACAGCACGCCGGACGGGACAAGGGGCCGCCACAGTCGGCGCGGTAGCTGCAGTCGGGGCCTTGGTCACGGGCCGCGATGCGGAAGGGGTGGTGCGCGCAGGCGCCGCCGGTGCCGCGGTCGGGGGGACGGCCGGTGCCGTGAGTGGGGCCATGCAGGAAAAGCCGAGCAGCACCTACCGCCAGTTCGTGCAGCGCTGCCTCAGCGAGAAAGGGTTGGACGTGATCGGCTGGAATTGATCCGGACCGGGGCGGCCGACCTACAGCAGCGCGTAGGTGGTGGAGGCGCGACAGACGCTTTTGCCGTCGGCGGCGTTGCGGATATCGATCTCGCCGAAGGCCAGGGATTTGCCGGCCCGAAGGAGCCGGGCTTCAACCAGGCCATCCTGTCCCGACAGGGGTTTGAGAAAGCTGCTGCTCATCTGCACCGTGGTGCAGGGGCGGAACTGTCCGAAGTGGCTGAAGATGGCCAGCGCCATGGCGGTGTCGGCAGCCGCCATCAGGGCCTGGCCGCACACCATGCCGCCGGTACGTGCCAGTTGCTCGCTGTGCGGCAAGCGCAACGTGACCTGATGCGTGTCCCCGGCCACCACCTCCAGTGCCAACGCCTGGATCCAGGGCGCGAAATAGTCAGTCAGTGCGGTCTGCAATTGGGCGGTGTTCATGCGGTCTCCGAATGCGGGTTGAGTGTCAACCCGCAAGCCTGAGCCAGCCCCGGGCGGCCGTCAACCGGGTTTTTGCCGGCTATCAGGCATTTGCGGACAAGGACTTCCATCCCGGCGCAGTCTGCGTTATCGTGACTTACGCAGATTCCATGCTGGAGGCGTTGGATGGTCAAGCGTTTGATAGCCGAGAGGACGAATGGACAGGTCCTTGTCTCACCGGGGCTCGGGCAGGCGCCGGTGCTGGACCTGATGTGTTCGCATTTCATCCTGACCCTGACCGCCCGCATGGGTGCAGGGTTCAACGCCCGGCGTGACCTGGCCGGCGTCGTGTCGCTGGCCGGGCGGCACCTGGTGTGGCCCGCACCCGTGCTGCAGCGCCTGCGTGAATTCCTGGTCCGCCGTTGTGCCGGCAATGAACTGTGGCAAGGCCAGGAGTCGCTGAGTGGCAGCGAGTTTCTGTCCCGTTTCGGCGACTGGCGTGGCCCCTACGAGGAGGGCACCCTGTTCTTTTATCTTGACGAGTACGCCAAAGACCAGTCCAAGGACCTGCTGGCCGTGCTGGCGGTGACGCGTGACTGGCTGGCGCAAACCCTGAAAAAGCAGTCCACGCTGGTGGAGAAGAACATCGACGCCCTGGCCGGCCTGCTGCAACTCAACCAGGCCGAGCGTGCCTTGCTGCTGTACGGCACGCTGGCGCGCTACCAGCGCGAATTGCGCAGCGTGCTGGTGGAGTTCAAGGTCAACAATGCGCCTGAGGCCTACGCCGTGATCGCCGAGGTGGCTGGCGTCAACCCGGCCGATGTCGGCGAGGCGCTGCGCGCCGGCTCCCGCCTGGAGCGGATCGGGCTGGTGGACAACCTGATTTCCGAGCACAACATCACTGACCTGGCTGATCTGATGAAGGTCAGCGAGAAACTGCCTCCCGTGCTGATGCGGCAGTACCGCGACCAGTCTGAGCTGATGGCGGTGTTCACCCGGCCCTCGGCCAAGAGTCATCTGACCCCCGGCGACTTCGCCTTCGTCGAGGAGGATGTGCAGATGCTGTGCGCCCTCTTGCGCAATGCCGTGACACGCAAGGAGGCCGGCGTCAATGTGCTGCTGTATGGCCCACCCGGCACCGGCAAGACCGAACTGGCCAAGGTGGTAGCCCAAATGGCGGGGCTGGACCTGTTCGAAGTCGAATACGCCGACCGTGACGGCAACTCGCTCAGCGGCCGTGACCGCTACCGTTCACTGCAGATCGCCCAGGTTTTTCTCAAAGGCAGTGCCCAGGCGGCGCTGCTGTTCGACGAGGTGGAGGATGTGTTTCCGCCGATTTCCACCGAAGCCGCCCAGTTGCTGGCGCGTGCCGAGCAGGTGGCCGTGCCGGCCAGCGGCAGCGTCAGCGGCAAGGCCTGGGTCAACCAGATCCTGGAGTCCAACCCGGTGCCCACCATCTGGGTGACCAACCGCATCGAGCAGATCGACCCGGCGTTCCGCCGCCGCTTCGCCTACCACCTTGAGCTCAAGTCGCCGGCGCCGGGTGCGCGGGAGGGGCTGGTGCGCAAGACCCTCGAAGGGGTGCCGGTGTCGGACGCCTTCGTGGCCCGCTTGACGGCCCGCAAGGGGTTGACGCCGGCCCAGATCCGCACAGCGGTGCGCTTTGCCGGGCTGGTTGGCGAAATCGCCCCAGAAGCCGTCAGGGCGCCGGAAGCGGGCGAAACCGAGGCCCGGCGCGTGGAATCGCTGATCGAGCGCCAGCTGCACAACGCTGATCTGGCGTTGGGCAACCGGGACAGCAGCGTTCTGGCGCGCCGCATGGTGACGCGCTACCAGTTGGACATGCTCAACCTGGAGACTCGCTACGAGGTGACACGCATGGTGCAGGCCCTGCAGGCGCGCGGGCATGGCACCCTGTGTTTCTACGGCCCGCCGGGCACCGGCAAGACGGCATTGGCCGAACACATCGCCAACGTGCTGGGCTGCCCGCTCATGGTTCGCCAGGCCAGTGACATCATGAGCAAGTTCATCGGCGAGACAGAACAGAACATGGCCGCCATGTTTGCCGAAGCCGAGAGCGAAAACGCACTGCTGCTGCTCGACGAAGCCGACAGTTTTCTGCAGGACCGGCGGGGTGCCCAACGCACCTACGAGGTGACCGAGGTCAACGAAATGCTGCAGGGCATGGAGCGCTTCAACGGCATCTTCATCTGCACCACCAATTTGCTGGAGCGGATCGATCAGGCCGCGCTGAGGCGTTTCACCTTCAAGATCCGTTTCAAGCCGCTGACGGCAGCGCAGCGCGAAGCCATGTTCGTCACTGAGGCCTTGGGCGGCGATGCGGCCCGGCTGACGGCTGAAATTCGAGGTCGTTTGGCCGCGCTTGACCAGCTATGCCTGGGGGATTTTGCGGCGGTGCGACGCCAGGCGGTCATTCTTGGGACAGAAATGGAGGTGCCCGAGTTCCTGGCGCAACTGGAAGCCGAGCACCGCATCAAACCGGAGGTGCGGGAGGCGCGAAACATGGGATTCCTCCAGTAACCCTCCCATAAAAATGGTTTTCGAGGCCGTCTGACTCGGGCGAAAACAAAAAATTACACGAAGCTGTCAACCGCGGGGGGGGCTCATACGTGATAACCACATGGCGAAGGTCTGAACCAGCCAGCCTGAAGAAAAGGCTGGGCTGCCGGGAAGGTCTTCATTTCCTCCATTTTTGTATTGCGGTTATGCACAAAGATCCCATCAAGGTGCCGGAAAAGGGCACTTACAAATGGCAGCTTTTCAAGGAATGGACTGACGAGTTCCGTCAGACCCATGCAGACCATGTCGCTTACATCGCCCTGCATCTGGCCGGTGTTCTCGACCCCTGCCGCAGCAAGCTCAACACGCTGATCCAGCAGCATCGCCAGCATCAACGCGATGGCGCCCGGGGCGAGCGTCACCGCCGGGCGATTGCCCGTCTGCAAAACACCATGACGGGCGCTGCCATCTCCTACGAGACCAGCTTCCGCAGCCACTGAGGGGGCAAGACCGGCGGCCTTAACCGGCACCGGTTTGCAGGGCCAGCCAATGCAGATAGCCGGCTGAGCCCGCCGTGATCGGCAATTGCACGATCTCGGGTGTTTCGTAGTGGTGATGGGCGCGGATGAAATCCTCCAGCGCCTGATAGACCGCCGCACGGGACTTGATCAGCAGCAGCCACTCCGGTTCGGCGCAAGGCTGCTCTTTCCAGACATAGAAGCTTTTGACCGCCTGCACCTGCACGCAGGCGGCCAGTCGCGCCTGCACGATTTGCCGGGCCATGGCTTCCGCCTCGGCTTCCGAGGCCGTGGTGGTCATCACGAGGCAGAAGGCATCCGGCATCTGGCTGGGTATTGGCATGGCCGCAATTTACCGCGAAAGCCGTTGCGGCATCCGTGCCCGCAGGCCGGGCGTCACAACCCCGCCTGTTTCTCTTCCGCCTTCTGCGCCGGTGGTGTCCAGCCGCCTCCCAGCACCTTGTACAGGGCAACCTGGTTCTGCTGTTGCGCCAGCCGGGTCTGTGCGAGCAATTGTTGCACCGCAAACAGGGAGCGCTGGGCATCCAGCAGGTCCAGCGAACTGGCGACGCCATTGCGGTAACGCAACTCAGCCAGCCGGGCGCGTTCGTCCTCGGCCGTTGCCTGCGCCTGCTGGGCCTTGAGTTGCTCGCCCAGCGTGGCGCGGCCGGCCAGGGTGTCGGCCACTTCGCGGAAGGCGGTCTGAATCGTTTTTTCGTACTGCGCCACGGCAATCTGGCGCCCGGCCCTGGCTGATTCCAGGTTGGCGCGGTTACGGCCGCCATCGAAGATCGGCACCAGGGCCGAGGGTGCCAGCGTCCAGCCCCAGGTGCCGCTCTTGAACAGGTTGTCCAGGTTGCTGCTGGCCGAGCCGGCAAAGGCGGTGAGTGTGATGCGTGGGAAAAATGCGGCCCGTGCGGCGCCGATGTTGGCATTGGCAGCGATCAGCTGCTGCTCGGCCTGGCGGATGTCGGGTCGGCGCGTCAATACTTCGGACGGAAGTCCGACCGGAACTTCCTTGAACAGGGCGGTGGGTTGGGCGGCATCGGCCGCGCGTAGCAAGGGCTCGGGCACGGTCTGGCCCACCAGCAACGTGAGGGCGTTGATGTCTTGTGCCCGCAGGCGCTGTTGCTGGGCTGCCGTGGCACGGGCAGCAGCGGCCAGCGACTCGGCCTGCCGCAGGTCCAGTGCCGACGTGGCACCATTGTCGAAGCGCAACCGGGTCAGGCGCAGCGAATCCTCGCGTGTGGCCAGGGTGCGCTGCGCCAGGTCCAGCAGCTCGGTGTTGGTCTGCAGGCTGAGCCAGGTGCTCGCGACCGAGGCGATCAGGGAGATCTGGGCCGCCTTGCGCGCTTCTTCGGTGGCCAGGTACTGGGCCAGCGCTGCTTCTTTCAGGCTGCCCAGGCGTCCGAAAAAGTCCAGTTCCCAGGCTGCAGAGGCCGGAATGCTCAAGCCCGCGGTGTAGCTGGAGGTGATGCTCTTGTCGATTTCCGAGCTTGACTGGCGGCTGCCGGTGACACCCGCGCTGATCGTCGGCAGCTGATCGGCCCGACGGATCTGGTACTGGGCGCGCGTCTGCTCGATATTGAGTGCTGCCAGGCGCAGGTCACGGTTGTTGGCCAATGCCAGGCGGATCAACTCACGCAGCCTGGCATCGCCGATGAAATCCTGCCAGTCGAGATCGGCGGCAGCGGCGACGGTTGTTGCCGAGGCTTTGGCATCGGGCCACTGGCTGGCCACGGGGGCGGTCGGGCGCTCGTAGCTCGGGATCAGCGAACAGCCGGCCAGCACAGCGGCGGCAGCCAGTGCCGGCACAGTGCGCAAAAAAAGAGGGTTACTCATGCGGATGAACTCCCATGTGCGCCGCATCGTGCGCATGGACCTGGTGCTGGCGTGCGCTGCCCTTGAACACGCTGCGCACCACCACGAAGAAGATCGGCACGAACACCACGGCCAGCACGGTGCCGGTGATCATGCCGCCGATCACGCCGGTACCGATGGCGCGCTGGCTGGCCGAGCCGGCGCCGGACGCAATGGCCAGCGGCAGCACGCCCAGCGTGAAGGCCATGGACGTCATGACGATGGGGCGGAAGCGCAGGTGGGCCGCTTCCAGCGCCGCCGCAACCAGGCTCTTGCCCTGGGCCTGCAGGTCCTTGGCGAACTCGATGATCAGGATGGCGTTCTTGGCCGACAGGCCGATGATGGTGATCAGGCCGACCTGGAAATACACGTCGTTGGCGTAGCTGCGCAGCAGGGTGGCCAGCAGCACGCCCAGCACGCCCAGCGGCACCACCAGGATGACGGCCAGCGGAATGGTCCAGCTCTCGTAGAGAGCGGCCAGGCACAGGAACACCGCCAGGATGGAAAAGCCGTAGACGATCAGCGCCTGGGCACCGGCCAGTTTTTCTTCGCGCGACAGGCCGGTCCATTCGAAACCGAAGCCCTGCGGCAGCTGGGCGGCCAGCTTCTCCATCTCGGCCATGGCGGCGCCGGTGCTGTAGCCCGGTGCGGCGCTGCCACTGATGCGCATGGCCGGATAACCGTTGTAGCGCACGGTCTGCATGGCGCCTTTGATCCAGCGTGTGCTGGCGAAGGCGGACAGCGGCACCATCTGCCCGCGGCTGTTGGGCACGCTGAGCTTGAGCAGGTCTTCCGGCTGCATGCGCGCCGGTGCATCGGCCTGCACCATCACCCGCTGCAGGCGTCCGGCGTTGGGGAAGTCGTTGACATAACTCGAACCTAGCGCCGTGGAGATGACCGTGTTGATGGCGTCGAAGCCCACGCCCAGGGCGTTGGCCTTGTCGCGGTCGATGTCGAGCTGCAACTGGGCAGCATCTTCCAGGCCGTCGGGGCGCACCTGGGTGATGACCTGGCTCTTGGCCGCCATGCCCAGCAGCTGGTTGCGTGCGGCCAGCAGGGCGTCGTGGCCGAGGCCGGCGCGGTCCTGCAGCCGGAAGCTGAAGCCGGACGAGGAGCCCAGCTCCGGAATCGACGGTGGGCTCAACGGGAAGATGAAGGCATCGCGGACGCCCATCAGTGCACCGAAGGCACGGCCGGCCAGATCCTGGGCCGAACTGCCCGGGGCATGGCGCTCGGACCAGTCTTTCAGCGTGACGAAAGCCAGCGCGGCATTCTGGCCCTGACCGGAGAAGCTGAAGCCGAGCACACCGACCATGCTTTGCACTTCCGGCTGCTTGAGGAGGAAACCCTCGACCTGCTGCATCACGCTCAGGGTGCGTTCTTGCGTCGCGCCCGGCGGCAACTGCACGTTGACCAGCATGGTGCCCTGGTCTTCATTGGGCAGGAAGGAGGAGGGCAGGCGCATGTACACGACGGCCACTGCCGCCAGGATGGCAGCATAGATCACCAGCGTGCGGGCTGCGCGCGGCAGCAAGCGTGCGACCCAGCTTTCATAACCTTTGGCGGTGCGGGAAAAACCGCGGTTGAACCAGCCGAAGAAGCCTTTCTTTTCGTGGTGGTGGCCGGCCTCGACCGGTTGCAGCAGCGTGGCGCACAGGGCAGGTGTCAGCGAGAGCGCGAAGAAGGCCGAGAAGGCAATCGAGGCGCCCATCACAACCGCGAACTGGCGGTAGATGTTGCCAACCGAGCCGCTGAAGAAAGCCAGCGGCACGAACACCGAAATCAGCACCACGGTCACGCCGACAATGGCGCCCGAGATCTGGCCCATGGCCTTGCGCGTGGCCTGACGCGGCGGTAGCCCTTCCTCGCTCATGATGCGTTCGACGTTTTCCACCACCACGATGGCGTCGTCCACCACGATACCGATCACCAGCACCATGCCGAACATGGTCAGCACGTTGATGGAGAAGCCCAGGGCCAGCAATGTGGCAAAGGTGCCCAGCAGTGCCACCGGCACCACGATGGTGGGAATGAGCGTGTAGCGCCAGTTCTGCAGGAACAGGAACATCACCAGGAACACCAGTGCCACGGCTTCGAACAGGGTTTCTGCGACCTGCGAAATCGAGATTTTGATGAAACGAGAGCTGTCGTAGGGGATGGCCCACTTCATGCCCTTGGGGAAATACGTCTCCAGCTCCTGCAGCTTGTCGCGCACCGCCTGCGCGGTGGCCAGCGCATTGCCGCTGGGCGAGAGCTGCACGCCGATGCCGGTGGACGGTTGGCCGTTCAGGCGCGCCGAGGTGGCATAGGTCTGCCCGCCCAGTTCGATCCGGGCCACGTCCTTCAGGCGCACGGCGGAGCCGTCGGCGTTGGCGCGCAGCACGATGCGGCCGAACTGCTCGATGCCCGAGAGCTGGCCGTTGACCACCACCGTTGCGGCAATACCCTGGCCGGCCACATTGGGCAGGCTGCCGATTTCGCCGGAGGCGACCTGGGCATTCTGGGCGCGGATGGCGGCTGTGACGTCGGCAGCCGACAGGTTGTAGCCCAGCAGCTTGGCCGGGTCGATCCAGATGCGCATGGCACGTTCGGTGCCGAACAGCTGGGCCTGGCCGACGCCGGGCAGGCGCTGGATCTCGGGCAACACGTTGCGCGAGGCGTAGTCGCCCAGCGCCACCGGGTCCCAGGCCGGGTCGTCCGAAGACAGAATGGTGAACAGCAGGAAGTTGCTGCGCGACTTGTCGACGCGCACGCCCTGCTGCGTCACGGCCACCGGCAGGCGCGGCGTGGCGCGCGACAGGCGGTTCTGCACGTCCACCTGCGCCAGATCGGCATTGGTGCCGGGCTGGAAGCTGATGGTGATCTGGCCGGTGCCGTTGGCCTGGGCCACCGACTCCATGTAGATCAGACCGGGCGAGCCGTTCATCTCGCGCTCGATGACCGACAGCACGCTGTCTTCCAGCGTCTGGGCCGAGGCGCCCGGGTAGGTGGCCGACACCACGATGGACGGCGGTGCCACCGGTGGGTACTGGGCGATCGGCAACTGGGTGATGGCCACGCTGCCCAGCACGATGACGAAGAGCGCGATCACCCACGCGAAGATGGGCCGCTCGATGAAGAATTTCGCCATGTTGAAATTCCTTTAGCGCGCGGCGCTCGAAGCCGCCGGAGCCGAGGCAGCCGGTGCGGGGGGCGATGCGGCCGGCGCGGCTGCCGGTTTGCTGCCCGGCGCCTGCCAGGGCACCGGCTTGACCGGGGCGTCGCCGCGCAGCTTCTGGAAGCCGTCCACCATGACCTGTTCGCCGGCTTTCAGGCCATCCAGGATGACCCACTGGCCGCCCTGCTGGTTGCCGACCTTGATCGGGCGCGGGCTGACCTTGCCGTCAGCGCCGACCACCATGACCGAGTCGCCCTGCGGCGAACGCGTCACCGCCTGTTGCGGCAGGGTGATGGCGTTGCTGGCCTGGGCCTGCTCCAGCCGCACACGCACGTACAGGCCCGGCAGCAGCGCGCCGCCCGGGTTGGGCACTTCGGCGCGCAGCGTGATCTGGCCCGAGGTGGCGTCCACCGTCAGGTCCGAGAACAGCAGCTTGCCGGCCTGCGCATATTCGCTGCCGTCCTCCAGCACGATGCGCACGCTGGCGGCATCCTTGCCGGCACGCTTGAGCTGGCCCTGCTCCATGGCGCGGCGCAGCGCCATGACGTCGCCAGCCGACTGCGTGAAGTTCACATACATCGGGTTGATCTGCTGCACCACGGCCAGCTGCGTGGCTTCGCCCTGTCCGACCAGTGCGCCTTCGGTCACCAATGCGCGGCCGATGCGACCCGAGATCGGGGCGGTGATGTTGGCGTAGCCCAGGTTGATGCGTGCGGTCTGCACGTCGGCCTCGGCCACCTTCTGTGCGGCCACAGCATTGGCGTATTCCTGCTTGCTCACGGCATTGGCTTCGACCAGCGGTTTGTAGCGCTCGGCCAGCGCGGTGGTCTGTGCCAGATTGGCCTCGGCCCGCATCAGCACGGCGGCGTAAGGGGCGGGGTCGATGCGGAACAGCGGCTGGCCGGCCTGCACATCGCTGCCTTCGCGGAACAGGCGTTGCTGCAGGATGCCGGCGGCGCGGGCGCGCACCTGCGCCACGCGCGAAGCCTCCAGCCGGCCCGGCAGTTCGCTCACCAGGCCGATGTCGCCCGGCGTGACGGTGACCACGCCGACTTCGGCCGGCGGCATGCCGCCGGGGCCGCCGCCCCCAGGCGCGGACGAGGGGCCGCAGGCGGCCAGCAGCAGGCTGATGCTCAGAGTGGTCAGCGCCAGGCCGCCACGAGTCGGCAAATGGGAGAGCGCAGGCTTGATATTGATCAAGGCAGACATGACGTTCCTTCGGGGGTAAGCGTGAATGGCCGGCGGCAAGTCGCGGCAGGCGCCATTTTGCGGGTGAATTGGGTCAATTAAAAGAAACGCAGTATACATACATGCCTGAATGTATGTATAGTCGAATGATTACAAATACGTTGGAGGGTACCCCCATGGTTCGTCGCACCAAGGCGGATGCGCAGGCCACGCGCAGCAGCCTGCTCGACGCCGCCGAACAGTTGTTCCAGGCGCGCGGTGTCTCGCGCACCTCGCTCAACGAGATTGCGGTGGCGGCCGGCACCACGCGCGGTGCCATCTACTGGCACTTCAAGGACAAGGCTGATCTGTTCAACGCCATGATGGAGCGCGTGTCCATGCCATTGGAGGAGTCGCTGCAATGCGCGGTGTCCCCGCGTGCGCAATGCCCGGTGCTGGAGCTGCGCGCGGCCCTGCTGGAAGCCTTGCGCAAGACGGCGACCGATGCCCAGACCCAACGGGTGTTCGACATCGCCACGCACAAGGTGGAGTACGTGGCCGAATTGCTGGGGGTGAAAGAGCGTCACCTGCGGGTGCGCAACGAATGCCTGGCGCGCACCCGGCAGGCGATGCAGCAGGTGACCGAATTGCGCGGGCGCCCCCTGTCCGTGGATGTGGACACCGCTGCGCTGGGGCTGCACGTGATGATCGACGGGCTGATCCAGAACTGGCTGCTGGATCCCCAGGCGTTTGATCTGGTGGCCACCGGCAGCCAGACTTTCGATACCTATCTGGCGGGCCTGGGGCTGCAGCCGGACCAGATTGAAGGCAAAAAAGCAGCCTAGTCCTTGCCAAATCAGCGTAAGACGCTATGGATTCGATAGCGAGATGACGCGCAGCACGGCTTCACCATAAGCCTGCAACTTCTTCTCACCGATGCCGCTGATGCCTTGCAGTGCCTCGAGCGTCTGCGGGCTGCGCCGGGCGATCTCGGCCAGTGTCGCGTCATGGAAGATCACGTAGGCCGGCAGGTTGTGCTCGCGCGCCACCTCGGCGCGCCAGGCTTTCAGGTTGATGAAACGAACCTGGTCATCCACACCCAGATTGGCGGCGGCCGGCGCCGTGATACCGGCGCGGCGCGAGCGTTTGGTGCTCGGCGTCGAGATTGATTCGCGCAGTTGCACCGTCACCTCGCCCTTGAGCACGGCGCGCGAGCCCTCGGTCAGGTACAGCGTGTTGAAGGCTTGGCCATCAACGCCGACGGCGCCGATGGCGATCAGCTGGCGCAGCACGCCCCGCAGTTGCGCTTCGCTGAACTCGGCGCCGAGGCCGAAGGTGCTCAAGGCTTCGTGCCCGTACTGTTTCACCTTTTCGGTCTCCTTGCCACGCAGGATGTCCATGATGTGGCCGGTGCCGAAACCGATGCTGCTCATCTGCTGCACGCGGTAGATGGTGCTCAGCAGCTTGCGGGCGGCATCGGTGCCGTCCCACACCGCCGGCGGGTGCAGGCAGTTGTCGCAATTGCCGCAGGTGTAACGTGCCCCCACGCTCGGCACTTCGTGTCCTCGCTGCCCCCCGAGGGGGCCGCGCCCGCCTTTGGCCGGCTCGGCGGCGGGCGGGCTTGCTCCGTAAATTTCCCCAAAGTACGACAGCAGGCGCACGCGCCGGCAATCGGTCGCCTCCGCCAGCGCCAGCAGGGCGTCGAGCTTCCCGCGCATCGCCTGCTTGAACTCCTCGCTCGCCGGGCTCTCGTCGATCATGCGGCGCTGGTTCACCACGTCCTGCAGGCCATAGGCCATCCAGGCATCAGCGGCGGCACCGTCGCGGCCGGCGCGGCCGGTCTCCTGGTAATAGCCCTCGATGTTCTTCGGCATGTCGAGGTGGGCGACAAAACGTACATCGGGTTTGTCGATGCCCATGCCGAAGGCGATGGTAGCCACCATCACCAGCCCTTCCTCGCGCAGGAAACGGTCCTGGTTGGCCTGGCGCACTGCCGGGTCGAGCCCGGCGTGGTAGGGCAGGGCCTTCAGGCCGGCGTCGCTCAGCGTCTGCGCAATGTCTTCCACCTTGCGGCGCGACTGGCAGTAGACGATGCCGGCGTCACCCTCGTGTTCGCGTTCGATGAAACGCAGCAGCTGGGTGGTGGCGTCCTTCTTCTCGACGATGGTGTAGCGGATATTGGGGCGGTCGAAGCTGCTGACGAACTGTCGCGCCTCTTCCAGCTGCAAGCGTTCCACGATGTCGGCGCGCGTCAGGTCGTCGGCGGTGGCGGTCAACGCCAAACGCGGCACGCCGGGGTAGCGCTCGTGCAGCACCGTGAGCGCGCGGTACTCGGGCCGGAAATCGTGGCCCCACTGGCTGACGCAGTGCGCTTCGTCGATGGCGAACAGCGCGACCTGGCCGCGCTCGGCCAGCGCATCGAGCTGGGCCAGGAAGCGTGGCGTCGTGACGCGCTCCGGGGCTGCGTACAGCAGCGTGATTTCGCCACGCAGCAGGCGTTTTTCCACCGCGGCCGCTTGTTCGCCACTCAGGCTGGAGTTGAGAAAAGCCGCTTCCACGCCCGCTTCGTGCAGCGCGCCGACCTGGTCGTGCATCAGCGCGATCAGCGGCGAGACGACGATGGTGGTGCCTTGCCCGGCTTGCTGGCGTGCAATGGCCGGGATCTGGTAACACAGCGACTTGCCGCCGCCGGTGGGCATGAGCACCAGCGCGTCGCCACCGGCCACCACATGGTCCACGATGGCCTGCTGCGGACCGCGAAAGGCCTCGTAGCCGAAAACCTGGCGCAGGATGTTCTGGGGAGACAAGATGAATGCTATCGAAACAGGAGCGGCTGACGCAGATTCCAAATGGGCTGGAGCCCGATTTGACTTGAGGTTACATCTGCTCCCAGGGCAGGCCGTCAAAGCGCCAGCCGTTCAGCGTGGAGCGGCGGAAGCTGTCGTCCAGATCGCCCTCGAAACCGTGCAGCACGTTGACCAGGTTAGTGAAGCCGGCGGCTTCCAGCGCCAGGCCGGCGTCGAGCGTGCGCTTGCCGCTGCGGCACAGCAGGATGACGGGGCGGCTCTTGTTGCCGGCGGCTTCGCGCTCCACGGCAGCCACGAAGCCGGCCGGGTCGGGCGTCAGTTCCGGGTACTCGTACCAGGGGATGTTGTGCACGCCCGGTGGACGTCCCACGTAGAGCGATTCGATCTCCATGCGCACGTCAATGAAGAGCGCATCCGGTTCTTGCTGCAGCAAAGCCCAGGTTTCTTTGGGAAGCAGGTGTTTCATACCCGCTATTGTCCCGGGTTTTCTGGCGGTGGCTTTCGCAAGCCGGCCAGGCTTTCTACAATGGACGGTCTATGAAGCCCATCCACTACACCCGCGCCCAGGCCCTGCCGGGCATCCTGGCCCAACGCATCGCCATCCTGGATGGCGCCATGGGCACCATGATCCAGCGCTTCAAGCTCGACGAAGCGCAGTACCGCGGCGAGCGCTTCAAGGACTTCCACAAGGACGTCAAGGGCAACAACGAACTGCTGTCGCTCACGCGCCCCGACGTGATCCGCGACATCCACGAAGGCTACCTGGCCGCTGGTGCCGACCTGATCGAGACCAACACCTTCGGCGCCACCAGCGTGGCCCAGGCCGACTACGACATGGCGCACCTGGCGCGCGAGATGAACCTCGCCTCCGCCCGGCTGGCGCGCGAGGCCTGCGACAAGTTCAGCACACCCGACCATCCGCGTTTCGTCGCCGGCGCATTGGGCCCGACGCCCAAGACCGCCAGCATCAGCCCGGACGTGAACGACCCCGGCGCGCGCAACATCAGCTTCGAGGAACTGCGCGCCGCCTATTACGAGCAGGTCGAAGCGCTGGTCGAAGGCGGCGCCGATGTGCTGCTGGTGGAAACCATTTTTGACACCCTCAATGCCAAGGCGGCGCTGTTCGCCATCGACGAGTATTTCGAAAAATCAGGGGAACGCCTGCCCCTCATCATCAGCGGCACCGTGACCGACGCTTCCGGCCGCATCCTGAGCGGCCAGACCGTCACCGCCTTCTGGCACAGCGTGCGCCACGCGCAGCCGCTGGCCGTGGGCCTGAACTGCGCCTTGGGCGCGGCGCTGATGCGGCCCTACATCCAGGAGTTGGCACGTGTCGCGCCCGACACCTTCATCAGCTGCTACCCGAACGCCGGCCTGCCCAACCCGATGAGCGAGACCGGCTTTGACGAAACGCCCGACGTCACCAGCCGGCTGGTGCGCGAGTTTGCGGCCGAGGGCCTGGTCAACATCGTCGGTGGCTGCTGCGGCACCACGCCGGAGCACATCGGGGCCATCCACGACGCCGTGGCGCCGCTGGCCACGCGCGCGCTGAACGCCGGCCCGTTCTACCGCGAAGCGGCCTGAGGGCCGGCGGCCCCCCCGAGCCGCGGCTCGACAATCCCCAGCCTTGCTGGGGATTTGCCGCCGCCGGCACAATCAGGGCTCCCATCAAGGGGAGTAGCCGACCAGCCAGCGGAGCCCACGCTCCCGGCGCTGGGGCCCGCGCCGTCAATACGCTGTGTCAAAACAGCCGGCGCCGGCGGCCCGCATCCATCGTGCGGACCCGACAAGACCTTGCGGGTGTTTCATCAACACTGCAAGCGAGGTTTTTATGCAAAGCATTGCGCCACTGTGGCTGTGGCTGGTTTTTGTCGCCTTCGTGCTGGCGGCGCTGTTTGTCGATTTCGTCGTCCTCAAGAAACAGGGCTCGCACGAAGTGGGCGTCAAGGAGGCGCTGAACTGGTCGCTGATCTGGGTCGCCCTGAGTTTCATCTTCAACGGTCTGTTCTGGTGGGCGGTGCAGCGCGAAACCGGCTCGACGGCGCTGGCCAACGAGAAATCGCTGGAGTTCCTCACCGGCTACCTGATCGAAAAGAGCCTGGCGGTAGACAACATCTTTGTCTTCCTCCTCATCTTCACCTACTTCGCCGTGCCGGCGGCTTACCAGAAGCGCGTGCTGATGATCGGCATCATCGGCGCCATCGTGCTGCGCACGGTCATGATCCTGGTCGGCGGCTGGTTGTTGTCCCAGTTCCACTGGATCCTGTACCTGTTCGGGGCATTTCTCATCCTCACCGGCGTCAAGATGTGGTGGGCGGCCGGCAAGGAAAGCAGCCTGGACGACAACCCGGCCCTCAAGCTGCTGCGCCGGCTTTTGCCGGTGAGCCGCGACTTTGACGGCGAGAAGTTCTGGACCTTCGAGAACGGCCGGCGCATCGCCACGCCGCTGCTGATGGTGGTGGCCCTGGTCGGCCTGACCGACGTGATCTTTGCGGTCGACTCGATCCCGGCCATCTTTGCCATCACGCAAGACCCGTTCATCGTGCTCACAAGCAATGTGTTTGCCATCCTGGGCCTGCGCGCCATGTTCTTCCTGCTGCAGGCGGCGGCCAGCCGTTTCCACCTGCTGAACTACGGCCTGGCGGTGATCCTGGTCTTCATCGGCACCAAGATGATGCTGATAGACCTCTACAAGATCCCGGTGGTCGTCTCGCTCGGTGTGGTGCTGGGCATCCTGGCGGTCACCATGGTCTGGAGCGCGCGCACCTCGTCGCCCAGCCGTTCTGGCAAGCGGGTAAGCTAAGACACCCCGGCCTCCGTCGGGGCCGTTGGTCATGGCGCACTCGCCCTGACCCGTAGCGAACCGACCCCGGGAGGCCGGCTTGGACAAGAAGCAACTTTCGGAGCGATATCTGCGACAAATTCATCCGGCCCGCCATGGAGCGGGCCGGATGGCATGGGCTGGACCAGATCTTTCGCGAGTACCCGCTGCGTGCTGGCCGCGTCGTCGTGCGCGTCGCCAAGGCCCAACGCGACAAGTCCACCGTGCTGCGGGCCGACTACGCCCTGTTCTACAAGACCAACATTCCGCTGGCCGTGGTCGAAGCCAAGGACAACCACCATGCCGTCGGCGCTGGCAGCCGCCCAGACAAGCACATTTCAATCACGTACTGGCGACCAGATGTTGCCCGCGACTTCGGTCTGCTCTTCGAGACAATGAGCGGCCGCATGGAACGCGGAGACGATCATCCTGCGCCCGATTTGCCAATGCCCAAGCGCGGAGCCTGAATCCTCCATCTCAATTTGCGTCTCAAAATTTGAGATGGAGGTTGAGGTGATGCTCGGACCCGCCTGGCACCGTGCCAGCGTTCCGTGTCTTCTTCTCTGCCAAGCCTGCGACTTGGAGGGCGATTGAGTCCAGCTTTGCTGGATGCGCAGGCGAGCGACGGCCAGCGGCCGGCGATAGGGAGCCGAAGCACCACGGCCGCGGGGCCGTGGCAGCCCGCAGAGACGCTTTCCCTGAAGATCCTTCTCATTACTGAGCATCCGTACAGTATTGAGCTCACGGGATCCTGGGTTGATTCCAAACTGCGTGCGCCACGCGGTAAAAAGAGATATATTTAATATATCTTTTTCGGATCCTCGATCAAGATCAGGAGAAATAGGAGAACACCATGGAAACGATCGCAGCACGATCCACAGCTGGTCGTGGCGTGCGTCCGCACGTGAGTGCGACGCCAGCGCCCAAACCTGCAAAGGTTGCCATCGTCAGCAAGCTGAAAAAAACAAAGAACCAGCTGGCGTTCCGCTATCGCGAAAGCGACACGCCCTTAAGCGTTACCAGACGCACAGCGCAAGCTCTCGCAAAAGCGCTTGGCGTCGATGAAACGCAAATGATGCACCTGGCCATTCGCAAACTGGCCGAACAGGTGCTGCCGCAATATCCGCGGGACGATGGGCCGCTGACGGCCAAACAGATCGTTGCGCTGCGCAAGGACGCTGCAGCGCACCTGCCCAAGGGCGAGCTGATTTCGAGGCAAAGCCTTTTCGAATGAGCGCGCCGTGGGGCCCACCCGCACCAGGTGATATTGTCTGGTGTCTCTTCCCAGAGGTGCCTGACATGGAGCCTGGGCCTAAACCGAGGCCGGCGCTCGTGATGGACGTCGAGCGTTGCAAGGGCGGAGACGTCGTCAGCGTGGTTTACGGCACCTCTCAGCACCTCGAAGACATCCGGGCGGGAGAGATGGCCATCAGAAAGCAAACAGACGATCCTGCCTATACCCTGGCCGGGCTGGCCTACGATACAAAGTTTGACTTCGGTACGATCATCAAGCTGCATTGGTCGACGCGTTACTTCAAACCGCCACCAGCACGTCCGTTCGGGAACACTCCAAAGCTTGGAACTCTGCACCCATCGATGATGAGGGCCGCCGCGGCCGCCCACAAAGCGGCACAGCAGGCGCCTGGCCCATAAAGGCCTACACCGCCGCCTCGACTCGCGCGTCAGCCACAGCCCGCTGGCAGCAGCTTCAATCCCTCCATCTCAACTTGCACCTCAAAAGTTGAGATGCAAATCGAGACGAAGCGCCCATCTGACGAATAAGCGATATCGCTTATTTTCCAGTAGCGCGAGAACGCAAGACGTGGTAATTTATATTCATGGACGCACTCTTCGCCGCAACGAAATCCACGGGCTTTGCCGCCCGAAGGGACGTTGCTGCGTGCGATAAGCGCAGCGCCTCCACACGCAATACAGAGGGTGAGATGCGCTCGATTGAGACCACCAATCGAGCCATACGTGCGATGACCTCCACCACCGCGTCCGCCACCCCCTCTTCCCCGATCTTCCCGATCAACTAGCTTCGAGCCAGCACCTTCATCTGGCTCCACACACAAGGAGTCCAGATGGAAAACAAGTTCCCCGTCCCCGCAGGTTTCGAGCATTACGACGAAGACCTCATCAAGCGTTTCCCGTACCAGTTCGACGGCTGCCGCCTGGGCGCGAGCGTGCCGGCCGGCTGGGCCGCTGTATTTTCCAAGCTGTGCGAGGACGTGGACGCCTTGCTGGGTGAGAACAAGCGCGGTTTCCGCTGGGATCAGGTCAAGGAAAAATGGGGCTCCATGCGGGCCTACTTCCTCCTTGGAAAGCACGATCCTGACATGCGCCTGGACATCATGTCCGAAGCGCCGGGCGGCGGCGCGGCATCTCTCATCGTCAAGCCCAAGGCCGAGGGCAGCCGCCCCAAGGACGTTCAGGAGCTGATGCACAAGCTGCGCAGCGTCATTCTTGAAGCTGAGCAGCAGACGCAAAAGCTCTGCGCTGTCTGCGCAAAGCCCTGCGAGATTGCCATGCACGGCGGCCTGGTCATGGCGCTATGCGAGGAGCACAGCGCGAAGTACGTCGATGGCGGCTGCGATGCGGATGCTTTGGGTAATTTCTGGATCTCCTTGCATCCCGGCAGTTGGGATGACTTTGGCGCGTTGCTGTTATTGCCCAAGGGCGTCAAGGTCAAAAGCTCGAAGCAGCCCATGCCGAAGTCGGCAGCCATCAGGGCGGCCGAGCAGGCGGCTCACGCCTATGCGGACGACCTGGTGCAGCGCTTTCCCTACCAGTTCAGCGGGCCGAGTATCAGGATCGCCGAGGGCTGGAAGGGCATCTTTGCCAAGTTGTGCGCTACGGTCGATGAACTGCTTGGCCAGGACAAGCGCGGGTTTCACTGGACCCAGGCGGGCGAGCAGTTCGGCGCGGCGAGCTTGCACTTCGAGCTGGGCTCCGATGTGCCAGCGGATGTCGTCAGCGAGCTTTCCGGAAAGCTGCGCGCCGCTATCGCCGAGGTGGAAAACCAAACGGGCCAGATGTGCATCGTCTGCGGCAGGCGTGGCGAGCTCGACAAGTCCCAGCCGTGGGTGCTCGCGCTGTGCAAGCAGCACGCAGCCGGCGGCAGGAACCGTCTTTTGTGGGTAGGGATTCCGAAAGGACTGCCGTGAAGATCCTTGTCCTCTCCGATTTGCACGTCGACGCGTGGGCAGACGAGCCATTGGACCCAGAGTCTCACTTCGAGAACAGGCGCATTGAGGAGGGCGCCGACGTGATCGTGCTCGCGGGCGACATCCATGAGGGCGTGAAGGCGCCGATCTGGGCAGGCGAAACCTTCCCGGACAAGCCGATCGTGATGGTGGCCGGCAATCACGAGTTCTACAACGGGCAGTGGCACGCAAGCCTGAAGGAGCTGCGCGAGAAGTCGCAGCAGCTCGGCATTCACTTCCTGGAAGACGACGCGGTCGAGATCGGCGGCGTGCGCTTTCTGGGCTGCACGCTGTGGACGGACTTCATGCTGTATGGGGAAGATGCCGCCTCGAAATCAGCTACCCAGGCCTCGTTCCTCATGAGCGACTACCACCTGATCGGGTTTGACCAGCAACCAGGGGCCCAGAAGCGCCGCTTGTACCAGGCGCCGGATGAGCTGCGGCCCATTGACTCCATCGAGCGGCATTTGGCAAGTGTTGCCTGGCTGGAGCGCCAACTGGCCGAGGGAGACCCCGCCAGGACGGTCGTGGTCACGCACCACGCACCCTCGGCCAAGTCGATCCCGCCTGAGTTCGCCAACGACGTTCTCAGCCCGGCCTACGCCTCCAGTCTGGAGCGACTCATGGGCAGGAGCGCCGTCTGGATCCATGGGCACGTCCACGACAGCTACGACTACCGGGTCGAGGGCACGCGGGTGGTGTGCAACCCTCGCGGCTATCCCGACCGTGACATGGAGCCGCTGAACCCGTTGTTCGACCTATCGCTGATGGTCGAGGTCTGAAGAAAGAGAGGTTGCAATGTTCGAGCGAGACGATGAGACAGTTCCGGGCTTTGCGCATCACAAGCTGGAGTTCACCGATGACGAATTGCTGTACGGCACGAATGTGAATGTGAGCCGAACCCCGAAAATCCTTCTGCCCCAGGAGCTGGTCAAGGATCTGAAGAACCAAGCCCGTCTTCAAGCACTGGCAGCAGAGCGGGAGGTGCTTGCCGCCCGAAAACCCGTGGATGTGCAGAAGGACAAGCTCGAAGCCGATGCGCAGCAGATGGCCCAGGCCGCGCAAGAGGCCGAGGCCCGTAACGACGGCACCAAGGTGGCTGTCTTCGACCGGCTGGCGCCTTCCAACATGATGCGTGACCTGCAGACGCGCACATCTGACCGCGATGTCGTGAAGCGGTTCACTGCGCTGATGGATCGCCTCAAGGTGCTCGGGCACCTGCGCGAGATGCGTCCTGCCAGCAAGGAGACGCTGCAAGACGTGAACGATCTGCGCGAGTCGTTCCCGAGCTTCAGCGCGGTTCTGGACCTGGCGCAGGAGCAAGTCGAGCTATCCATCCTCACCGGACAGGGCGTATCCCTGCCGCCGATCCTGCTGGGCGGGCCGCCTGGCGTGGGTAAGACGCGCTTCACGCAGGAGCTGGCGTCTGCCCTGGGAACGACGCAGCGCAAAGTCAGCTTCGACTCGGGCGTGAAGGGCACGGTCCTGCTGGGAAGCGACAAGCAATGGTCCAACACCTCGACCGGCTGCGTGTTCGAGGCGGTGGTGCTAGGTCAGCACGCCAATCCGGTGATCGTGCTCGATGAGATCGACAAGGCCCACCGCTACGGCCATGAGGACTCATCCCCGCTGGATCCCCTGCACGGGCTGCTGGAGCCCTCCACGGCCAATCGGGTCAGGGACATCAGCGCGGACTTAGAGTTCGATGCCAGCCATGTCATCTGGATTGCCACGGCCAACAACCTTGCGCGGATTCCGCCCTCATTGCTGTCTCGCTTTCGGCAGTTCTGGATCGAGCAGCCTGGCGGCGAGCGGGCCATCCAGATGGCCAGGGCCGTCGTGCGCGATCTGCACCAGAAGGTCGGCAAGAGCCGGCCCTTCGCCAGGGAGCCGAGCCAGAGGATTGCCCCTGCCATCGCGCATCTGAGCGCACGCGAGCAGGTGCAGGCCTTGATGCGAGCGTATGCCCGTGCGGCGTCTCGGGAAGCACTGTCGATTGATCTTGAAGACCTCCCGAAAGAGGCACTCTTTCTGGATGAACCGCCACAAAAAGACAAGAGGGTTTTGCACTGATGCGAAACATCGACCAGGAACGCGCCGAAGCGCTACGCCGGATCTGGTTCGTGGGCGATGTCCACGGCTATTTCATCCACCTGGCCAGGGCGCTTGAGAAGGCCGCGCTGCGCCCGGCCTGGATTGTCTTCGCGGGTGACGTCGACATCGCGCACAAGCCCTTCAAGGAGATCCTGGAGCCGGTCAAGCGCTTCGATCCCTCGATCCGCTTTGCCTTCATCCATGGCAACCACGATGCCGACAGTCATGACCATTGGGAGATGCTGCACGACTGCGGGCCGGCAGTGCCGCTGCATGGCCGGGTGGTGAACCTCTCGGGCGTGCTCGTGGCAGGCCTGGGCGGGCACTTTGTCGGCCGCGTCTGGATGCCACCAGAGGCACCGTCCTTCGCATCGAAGGACGCTGCCATGAACCGTGGCGCCTTCCAGTACCGCGGTGGCCAGCGGCCTTCGTCCGCCTACCACGCAGCAATCTATCCCGATGACCTGGACCGGCTGGCCAAGCAGCGTGCGGACATCCTGATCGCGCACGAGGCGCCGAGCTGCCACCCCCGCGGCTTCGAGGTGCTGGACGGCCTGGCACGGTCCCTGAATGTGGCCCGCGCCTTCCATGGCCATCACCACGATGACCTCACGGCCGAGTACGCGCCCCAGCGCGAGCGCCTGGGCTTTGATGCTGTGGGCCTGCGGTTTTGTCAGATCAAGAACGGTCTGGGCGAGGAGATTTTTGAAGGAGAGCGGAATTGGTGAATGCACGAAAGATCAAGCGGCGAGCCATGCGAAGACACAAGCTCTTGCTCTCTACGCCATTCTTGCGTCGCGCGCTGGCCAGGTTCGTGCCGGCGCGGCACGGCGGGGAGTTGCTTGGGCCCGCCCTTCAGCCGGCTTGCTGCCGGCCTTCAGGCATCGGGCGTCATCGAAGCCACAAAACGAGAAAGGCAAGGTCCGTGAGCAAAGTCCTCTTCCTGGACTTCGACGGCGTGCTGCACGCTATCTCGGGCCCTGGCCCGGACATGCGCCAGTTCGTATGGCTGCCCATCCTCAAAGATCTGATTGCGGGGCGCCAGGACGTTCGCATCGTGATTCACGCCTCCTACCGCCGCACGTCGCCTGCTGGCTTCCTGCGCGAGCAGCTCGGCTTTGGCAAGGACGTCTGCCTTGGCGTGACGAACCCGCACTTGGAGCGCTGGGAGTCGATCGTGTCCTGGATGCAGGAGCACCCTTGGGTCGATTCCTGCCGCATTCTGGACGACCAGGCTCGCGAGTTTCCGGATCCGCCGCCGCCACAGCTCATCCTGTGCGACGGCCGTCGCGGCCTGTCGGAGGAAAGGGTTCAAGCAGCGCTCAAGGACTGGTTGAACCCTGATGTTTTGCGCGAATGGGATCGTGCCCCGATGGTCGGGCGCGAGCTGGATGGATGGCGGTGATGCTCATTTCGCTCTGGAGCCAGACCCAAAAACGTGCAAGGCTATCTGTAGGGTCCAAATAAACGAACAGGACGGCCAAGAATGAAACTCCACAAGCGCTTTCCCTACCAGTTCGCCGCCGGCCAACTGATGGTCAGCCTCGGTTGGCTGGCGCTGCTGGAGAAAACATGCCAAGACATCGACAAGCTCTTGGGGGATAACAAGCGTGGCTTTCGCTGGACGGAGATCCGCCAGAAGTACGGCGGCCTGCACCTTTATTACGAGATCGAGGGACGGGACGATGAGATCCGCAAAGGTGTCGACAAGATCGTCTTCGATACTGAGCTGCGCAGTGAGCAGGTTTGCGAAATCTGCGGCGAGCCCGGGGCGGTTCAGCAGCAAGATTTCTGGCAGGACACTCTGTGCATGAAGCATCGCGAGATGCGCAAGACCATGAAGACCGGTGACTGGAGGGCTCTGGTCAGCTACGAGAGGCTGTACAAGAAAGACACCACTGAACCATGAAGATCCAACTCGCATCAGATCTGCACCTGGAGGGTTTGCCTGACGCCCTGCGCCATAGCAACCCGCGGGTCATCACGCCCGCGCCAGACGCGGATCTGCTCGTGCTGGCAGGAGACATCCATCAGGACTGCGCTGGCATCGAATTGTTCAAGGACTGGCCGGTGCCGGTGCTGTACGTGCCAGGCAACCACGAGTTCTATGACGCCGGCTGGCCAGGTGCTATTGACCACATGCGCCGCGCCTGCGAGGGCACGTCCGTGATGCTGCTGGATAAGGACGAGGTCGTGATCGACGGCGTTCGCTTTCTGGGCGCAACACTGTGGACAGATTTCCGCCTCAATCGAAACACCCCCGTGGAGACGGCCATCCGGGCGTCCGAGACCCGCCTGCTGGACTTCTTCAGGATTAAGACCCAGATGGGCCTTCTGCGCGCAGACAACACCCGCACCGAGCACCTCAATGCCAGGTCCTGGCTCAAGAGCGAGTTGGAGAAACCTTTCGACGGCAAGACGGTGGTCATCACGCACCATGGCCCTCATCCGCTGAGCGTCCATCCACGCTTCGTCGGCGATGAGCTGACGCCGGCCTTTGTGAGCGACCTGCGTGAGTTGCTCTTTCTGGCGGACCTTTGGCTGCACGGCCACGTCCATGACAGCTTCGACTACCAAGTTGGCCGCGCCAGGGTCGTCGCCAATCCATCAGGCTACGTTCTCAATCGCGCCCCGGTCAGTGGCGGCGCGGCACCGATCTGGGAGAACAGATCCTGGCAGCCTGAGTTCGTGATCGATCTCAGTCGCACTAGGGCAGTATAGAAAGCTATGCCGTCTCGAAAGACAAGGAGAGAGAGATGGATTCTGGATTGGTAAAAACGTGGACTGAAGCGAAATGACAACGAGAAAGGATTGGCCAGCGTTATGGAAATGCCGCTGCGGCTGGATCTATGCGGAGATCGAAAGTGCCAAGGAGCTGGCGACAACAGGAACGATCGACCAGCCTGGCAAATATACGGCTTGCATGCGTTGCGGCACGCCGTCATTGCAGTTCGTGCCGGCAAAGCCCAGTGACGTTCCTTTGTTGTCCAGCCCTCCACCCATCATCATCAAACGAAAATAAAATGAAACTACTCATCCTCTCCGATCTGCACAACGACATTTCCAGCATGCCCACGGAGATCGACGGCCGCCGCATCGACGCCGGGGCCGACGTGGTAGTGCTGGCTGGGGACATCCATGAAGGCGTGCAGTCGCCCATCTGGGCGCGCGGGGCCTTTCCGGACAAGCCGATCATTCTGGTGGCCGGCAACCATGAGTTCTATGGCCGCTACTGGAATCGCAACCTGCGCAAGATCCGCGAGAAGTCGGAGCAGTTGGGTATCCACTTCCTCGAGAACGATTCGGTGGAGATCGAGGGCGTGCGGTTTCTGGGCTGCACGCTGTGGACGGACTTCATGCTTTTTGGTGAAGTGATGCGCAGCGCGGCTATGGTCGAGGCTCGCGCCAAGATGACCGACTATCACCGCATCAAGCTCGATCGCAAGCCTGGCGAAAACCAGGAGTGGAGGGAGGTGCGTTCGGTCAAGCTGATTCCTGAACTGACGCGCCGCCGGCACCGAGCGAGTGCCGAGTGGCTGAACAAGCATCTTGATGCTGGCGACCCTGCCAAGACGGTGGTCGTGACGCACCACGCGCCGTCCGACAAGTCGATCCCTGTGCAGTTCAAAGGTCACGTCCTGAGCCCTGTCTACGCCTCCAACCTGCACCAGCTCCTGGGCCGCTCAGCACTCTGGATCCACGGCCACATCCATGAACGCTGTGATTACATGGCCGGCGACACGCGCGTTGTGACCAACCCCCGCGGCTATCCGCTGCGACCGGGCTCGCGCGCCAAGCAGGAGAACGAGCGATTCGATCCGTTTTTTACGGTCGAGGTGTGAGGCCGGGATGACATTTGACCCGGACAAGGTCCTGGCGGAGGCTACTCTAAAAGCGGCGAAGCTGCTCGGTATGGAAGACATCGAGCTGGCCAGCGCCATCGGTATTGACGACGCGCATACGTTGCACGACCTGCGCTGCGGCATCGTGCTGGTGAAGAACGAGTCGGAAACCGGCAAGCGCTGTCTCTTGCTCATTCGAGCGTACAAGGCGTTGAGCAGCTTGGTGTGCGGGAATCCTGCGCAGATGCAACTTTGGTTGCGGGGTCACAACAGCGCCCTTGGCGCTGCACCCATGGAGTTCATCTCGACCGAGGCAGGAATGACACGGGTTGTCAGTTTGCTCGAGGGCTATCTCAGGTTTGAAGGAGACATCCATGACAACGCCGAGCGCCGCGGTCGTTGATCTGAGTTGCTGGGCCATCCTGGGCATCGAGCGTTATCTGGACTCGGGCCAGATCTTGCTGGCTACCGAGCGGCGCCTGCTTGGCATGACCTTGGGAGGCCTGAAGGTAAGCGCTCAGATCGTTTCTCAAGACCTGACCAGGGGTGTGGCCACCTGCGGGGACTTTAGGCGCTACAGACTCATTGGCGAGCCTGTGAGCTACTCCGCCGACCAGATTGCCTGGGCGGTCAAATTTCTTGAACCGCTACGCGTCGAGGTCGAGTTGATGTCCTGATGGCATTCGCCGGCTCGCCGCCGGCGGGCTTGGCAGAAGGAAGGGGTGGAGAGCGGGCGTGGGCGGCCTGTCGGGGATCTGGCGTGCGGCCGAGGTGGTTGGTTGGCCAAGGCCGCTGCGTCTACGCCGCAGCTCCAAGCCGTGAACACGATGGCCGGCAGGGAGACCTGGTTGGTCGCGCACCCCAGGCGCGGCCGGCGCCGCGCCGCCGAAAGGCGAGGTGATGGGCACGCAGCCATCTTCAGAGCGTCTTCGCCTTTTCGGCCTCGCGTCTCTGCTCAGCCGCTGCCGCGGCAGCACGCGCTTGCTCGAACTGCGCTTGCAGGGCCTCTTGCGAGTGGGTTGTGACGCCGGCGGAGGACGTCTGCTCTTGCTCGATCTCGACGTCCTTGCGTGGGATCTTGAGCTTGCCGGCCTTCGCATCGCGGATCCACCCCTCGATCGCGCGACCCGATTCCAGTTTTCCCTCGTTCTTCAGGTTGCGCGCCCCCGTCCAGGCGACGGCCAGGCCGTGGACTTGATAGCCGTTTTCTCTGTCGGCCTCCGCCACCGTTTCCATAGTGAAGGTCTTGCCAGCGCCTGCCGTGCCCTCGACAACGGAGACAGCGTTTTGGTCGGCAGCGACGGCGAGCAATGCAGCGCGCTGCTCGTAGATTAGGCGCTCTCCCTACAAGGCCGTTTCGAACCACATGCTGCCCGGCGTGCCAGTGGTCATTGACAAGTTCCACATCGTCAGAATGGCCAACTACTGCATGGAGCGCGTCCGCATCCGGCTCCAGAAGAACAAGAAAGCTGGAGTGCGCCAGGACTGGCTCCAGTCCAAGCACATCCTGAACATGCGCGGAGCTGACCTGACGGAGAAGCAGCGGTTCAATCGCGATATGAGGCTGGGCAACGAACCCGAGCTGGCCGAAGCCTACCGACTCAAGGAGGCGTTTTACTCCATCTACGAGCTGCCCAAGGCCGATGGGTTCAGCGGTCATTTACTGAATTCCATAAAGTAATCCGTTGAGCCGAAATTTAAAGTAGCGTTGGAATTGCAAAAGACTGTATAAACATCCATTCCTCAGAAGAAATAACCCTGCTTTTGGTCTCGTTTAATTACCATAATGGTAAAAATATTCGTCCTTTCCGAGTACAGTACGAGTCCGCCCACCCAATTGGGTGCCGGGCGGATCAAGATTGAAGGAGGGCCGTTGTATGACCTTGCTCGGGTGCAGTCTTTGGCACTAGCTGGTGGTCTTAACAGCTGGACGGACCGATGTGACAAAACAATCTACGAACTGTTTGGTGGCGATTTGGATGCGGTTGCGTCGCTGATGTCTGCGTTGCAGCCTTCGAACTACAAAGATTCCGAGTGGTGTAGCAATGGTCGCAACGCATGGGCAGCCTGTGATGCCTACAGCATTCGCCGTGTTGAGTGGATTGCCACGTCGGGAAAAGAAATGCCCATTGAGTATTTTTTGAAATTTGCGGTGAGCAAAACAGGCCAACTGGTGTTGTTGGTGTCTTGCCACCTATGAAAGGAGTGTCCGCATGGACGAAAGAGCAGTCTGTGCCCTCTGCGGCGAGGGCCATGTGACACCCCAGGTGCGGCAGGTTGAGACCGAGTACAAGGGCACAAAGGCGTTGGTGCCGTTGCACTACCAACTGTGCGATACCTGCACGTCCGACTATGCAGGAGCTGCCGAAAACAAGCTTAACAAGCGCGAGGTCATGGCGTTTCGCAAGCAAGTGGATGGTTTGCTGACCGGCGAGGAAATTACGGCATTGCGCAAGCAGTACAAGTTGACCCAGGCCAAGGCGGCGAAGTTGTTTGGCGGCGGGCCGGTGGCATTTAGCAAATACGAAAACGAGGATGTGGCCCAGTCTGAGGCCATGGATACGTTGCTGCGCCTGGTGCGCCGGAGCGCAGAAGCATTTTGGGCGCTGGTGACGGAGAAGGGTATGGAGTCAGAGTTCATGCGCGAGCCCATCACGATTCCCGCACAGTCGAAGGTGCTTCATTTCACTGCCAGGCGGGGCAATGCGGACCGGCCTGATCCGCGATACAACCCGCGTCAATTGCGGTCTTTCGCTCCAGGAGCCAAGCAATGGAAGCAGTAAAGCCGCGCGCAACCATGCGCAGCTTTCGCGCCTTGGCATTCCACGGTGAAAACCGCGGCGAGGCGACAGGGACTGAAATGCGTTTGGACTTGCAACAGGACATCGAACTGGGCTTGGCTGTGCCCACAGTAGCGGGCGGACCATTGCAGGTATCTGTGCTGATCAACCTCAAGGCAACTGCCACCAACGAAAAGGACGCCAAAGATCAGGCGACCTTTTCTGGGAACTACGAAGCCAAGTTCTACTTCGCGACAGATGTGACCGAAGCTGCGGTGACGCCGTTAATGGAAGACTCGGAGTACCAGTATGTGCTGGTCGCTCAGGCTTACCCCTTGGCAATGACACATTTCCGGCGAGAGCTGCAAGCCATGGGAATGGACGCGCGGCATCTGCCCTTGGGAATCGCCTGAGGCGGTATGCGTATTGCGGACCTGCGCCAGCGGTTGTGCTCGCTCGGTGCCAATCCCCGGCATGAGCACCGCGTGCTGCGCCTGTGGTCGCAGGCCTTGCCACAAAACCATGGCAGCCGGCCGATTGAGGCCTTCCTGCCGACCACGCTGCGCAACGCCTTGCCTGAGATCGAACGCGATCTGGCTGCGTTGGCCACGGTCCATTCAGAACATCCGGGCGAGGATGGTTCGCTGCGTCGCGTGGTGGCGCTGGCCGATGGGCAGCTGGTCGAGAGCGTGCACATGCCGCCGGGTCGCATTCCGGCGTTGTGCGTGTCGACCCAGGTCGGCTGCGCCGTGGGCTGTACTTTCTGCATGACCGGCAGTACCGGCCTGATTCGCCAGCTCGGCAGTGCCGAGATCGTGGCCCAAGTGGCCTTGGCGCGGCAGCACCGGCCGGTGAAGCGTGTGGTGTTCATGGGCATGGGCGAGCCGGCGCACAACCTGGACAACGTGCTGGAGGCGATCGACTTGCTGGGCACGGCGGGCAATATCGGACACAAGAACCTGGTGTTTTCCACCGTCGGTGACCCGCGTGTGTTCGAGGCTTTGATGGCACGAAACGAAGGGCAGGTGCGGCCGGCGCTTGCGCTCTCGCTGCACACCACCCGGGCTGACTTGCGCGAGCAACTGCTGCCGCGGGCGCCGCGCCTGACGCCGGACGAGTTGGTGGAAGCGGGCGAGCGTTATGCACGCCACAGTGCCTATCCGATCCAGTACCAGTGGACGCTGCTGGAAGGCATCAACGACACAGACGAGGAAGTGGACGGCCTGGTGCGTCTGCTGCACGGCAAGTACGCCATCCTGAACCTGATTCCCTACAACGAGGGGGAGGGCATGCCCTACCGGCGACCCCGTTGGGAGCACGCTGCCGACATGGCGCGCCGGCTGCACCAGCGCGGCATCCTGACCAAGTTGCGGCAATCGGCCGGGCAGGACGTGGACGGCGGTTGCGGCCAGTTGCGTGCGCGGGCCGTGCAGGAAAAGACCGTTCAGTTACAACGCGTGATCCCGCTGCATGCGTCAGCGATCTGACGCAGCTAACAGCGCATTCAGTACACGTACCCAGCAGGCCGGTCGCAAAGCCTTTAAAATCACGGCTTGTCCAAGGAGCGTTGCAGCGGCATTCGATGTCGTCAGGCTTGGATGTCCCAACGACGCTCACCTGTTTTGAATCCCCCAGGTGAGTCGCATGTCCGAAATTTCCATTCCCCCCATGAAGCTGTCCGGTCTGGAGCCGGTGCTCATTGGCGCGGGCAGCCTGTTCGTCAACATTGGCGAGCGCACCAACGTCACCGGCTCCAAGGCCTTTGCGCGCATGATCCTGAACGGCCAGTTCGAGGAAGCGCTGGCGGTGGCGCGTCAGCAGGTGGAGAACGGGGCGCAGGTGATCGACATCAACATGGACGAGGCCATGCTCGACAGCAAGGCCGCCATGGTGCGCTTCCTGAATCTGATCGCCTCCGAGCCGGACATTGCGCGCGTGCCGATCATGATCGACTCCTCCAAGTGGGAGGTGATCGAGGCCGGCCTGCGCTGCATCCAGGGCAAGGGCATCGTCAACTCCATCAGCATGAAGGAAGGCGTGGAGGCGTTCAAGCACCAGGCCAAACTGCTGCGCCGTTATGGCGCCGCTGCCGTGGTGATGGCCTTCGACGAAAAAGGCCAGGCCGACACCTACGCCCGCAAGATTGAGATCTGCGAACGCGCTTACCGCATCCTGGTCGACGAGGTCGATTTCCCGCCGGAAGACATCATCTTCGACCCCAACATCTTCGCCATTGCCACCGGCATCGAGGAGCACAACAACTACGCGGTGGACTTTATCGAGGCGACGCGCTGGATCAAACAGCACCTGCCGGGCGCCAAGGTGTCGGGCGGTGTATCGAATGTCTCTTTCAGCTTCCGCGGCAACGACCCGGTTCGCGAGGCCATCCACACCGTATTCCTGTACCACGCTATCCAGGCTGGCATGGACATGGGTATCGTCAACGCTGGCATGGTGGGCGTGTACGACGAGCTGGAGCCGGCGCTGCGCGAACGGGTGGAAGACGTGGTGCTCAATAGAAGGCCGGATGCTGGTGAGCGCCTGGTGGAAATTGCCGAGAGTGCCAAGGGTGCGTCCAAAGACGACAGCAAGAAAAACGAATGGCGCGTGGGCACGGTGGCGCAGCGTCTGTCGCACGCGCTGGTGCACGGCATCACCGACTTCATCACCGAAGATACCGAAGAGGCCTACCAGGCCGTGCTGGCCAAGGGCGGGCGTCCGCTGCACGTGATCGAAGGCCCGCTGATGGACGGCATGAACATCGTGGGCGACCTCTTTGGCCAGGGCAAGATGTTCCTGCCGCAGGTGGTGAAAAGCGCGCGTGTCATGAAGCAGGCGGTGGCGCACCTCATTCCCTACATCGAGGAAGAAAAGCGCCAGCAGGAAGCGGCCGGCGAAGACGTGCGTGCCAAGGGCAAGATCATCATTGCCACCGTCAAGGGTGACGTGCACGACATCGGCAAGAACATCGTCACGGTGGTCCTGCAGTGCAACAACTTCGAGGTCGTCAACATGGGTGTCATGGTGCCGTGCCACGAGATCCTGGCACGCGCCAAGGTCGAGGGGGCCGACATCGTGGGTCTGTCCGGCCTGATCACACCCAGCCTGGAAGAGATGCAGTACGTGGCCACCGAGATGCAGAAGGACGAGCACTTCCGCATCAGGAAGATTCCGCTGCTGATCGGCGGTGCCACCACCAGCCGCGTGCACACCGCGGTCAAGATCGCGCCGCACTACGAAGGCCCCGTGGTCTACGTGCCGGATGCCTCGCGCAGCGTGAGCGTGGCGCAGGGCCTGCTGTCGGAGCAGGCGAGCAAATACATCGACGAGCTCAACGCCGACTACGAACGCGTGCGCAAGCAGCATGCGGGCAAGAAACAGACGCCGCTGTGGCCGCTGGAGAAGGCGCGCGCCAACAAGACCCCCATCGAATGGGCCGGTTACGCACCGCTGAAGCCGAAGTTCATCGGCCGTCGTGTGTTCAAGAATTTCGATCTGACCGAGCTGGCCAGGTACATCGACTGGGGCCCGTTCTTCCAGACCTGGGACCTGGCTGGCCCGTTCCCGGCCATCCTGAAGGACGAGATCGTCGGCACCGAAGCGCAACGCGTGTTCTCGGATGGCAAGCGCATGCTGCAGCGCCTGATCGAAGGCCGCTGGCTGACGGCCAACGCCGTGCTCGGCCTCTACCCGGCCAACAGCGTGAACGATGACGACATCGAGCTCTACACCGACGAGAGCCGCAACCAGGTGGCGCTCACCTGGTACGGTCTGCGCCAGCAGACCGAGAAGCAGATGATTGACGGCGTGATGCGCCCCAGCCGTTGCCTGGCCGATTTCGTGGCGCCAAAAGGCACGGCGCCCGACTACGTGGGTGTGTTTGCCGTGACGGCCGGCATCGGCGTGGAGAAGAAGGAGCAGTATTTCATGGACGACCATGACGACTACTCCGCCATCATGCTCAAGTCGCTGGCCGACCGGCTGGCCGAGGCCCTGGCCGAGTGCCTGCACCACCGCGTGCGCACCGACCTGTGGGGTTATGCGCCGCAGGAAGCGCTGAGTCCGGAGGCGCTGATTGCCGAGAAGTACCAGGGCATCCGCCCGGCGCCGGGTTACCCGGCCTGCCCGGACCACAGCGTGAAGCGCGACATGTTCGAGCTGCTGCAGTGCGGCGAGATCGGCATGGGCCTGACCGAGAGCCTGGCCATGACGCCGGCGGCCAGCGTCAGCGGTTTTTACCTGGCGCATCCGCAGAGTACCTACTTCAACGTTGGCCGCATTGGTACCGACCAGTTGCAGGACCAGGTGCGTCGCCGTGGCGTGGCGGAGCAGGACTTGCAACGCCTGCTGGCCCCCAATCTTTGAGGTGGTGACGCGATGGCCCTGGCGTGTTCAGGGTCATCGTGCCGTTTGTGAAAGATGGCACGGTGTCCGGCAAGTCGCACAAATTTACCTAAGCTTACAAAGCAGACACGTGAATCGCGTGATTCCTGTTTACCTTAGCGTCCTCAGCGCGTTACAGAAGGCGTGGTGTCAGAGACGCCCAGTCTTCTGACCGTTGTCACAGGAGGAACTCAAGATGAACGATATGTCGCACACGGCTTCCCGTCCGGCCCGCAACCAGACCCTGTGGGCCGCCATTGGCGTGCTCGGCGTGGCGGTGGTGGCCCTGGGCTCGGCCCTGTATTACGTGCAAACGCGCCAGGAGGCGCTGCACACCGCCGCGGTCAGTCCGATCCCCGTGCCGGTGGCGGTGCCGGCGTTGGGCGCGTCCCAGCCAGCACAGGCAGAACCCAAAGCGGCCGCGCCCGAGAAAAAAACCGGCACCGGCAAGGTGGTGTCCACCCGGCCGGCCAAGCCGGCCACCAGCCACAGCGGATCGACCGCAACAGCGCCAGCCGACACGGGGGCGGGCAAATCCAGCACGGTGTTGCCGGCCAAGGAGGTCTGCATGAACTGCGCCACGGTGACCGCCGTGACACCGGTGGAGCGCGAGGGCACGGGCAGTGGCGCCGGCGCAGTAGCCGGCGGCGTGCTGGGCGCGCTGGTCGGCAACCAGTTCGGCGGCGGCGATGGCAAGACGCTGGCCACCATTGCCGGCGCGGTGGGCGGCGGCATGGCGGGCAATGCGGTCGAGAAAAAAATGAAGAAGGTGACGGCCTATCGCGTGGACTTGCGCATGGATGACGGCAGTGTCCACAGCATCGAGCAGGCCACGCCGGCCAGCGTCGGTGCGCGTGTCCGGCTCGAGGGCAACACCCTGCAACCGCTCAACTGAAGCGGGCCTGGGCGGCAGCACACCTCAGTGTCGCTGCCGCGCCAGCTGCTGGGCCCGGGCCAGAGCCGCCACGCCGACCAGGCTCAGGCCCAGCATCAACCACAAGCCGGCGGCATAACCGCCTGACGGGCTCCACAGCAGTCCGAGCAGCCACGGTGCCGCCGCCCGGCCCAGGGCCATCGGCACGCCGAGTGCGCCGTTGAGCGAGGCGACCTGGGTGCGGTCCACGTACTCAGCGACCGCCGTGCCCTTGACGATGGTGAGCATGCCGTTGCCCATGCCGTAGAGCAGTACGAACAGCAGCACCACCGCCACCTGCGCGCCGCCGAACCAGGGGGCGGCCAGCAGCGCGAGCAGGCCCAGCGGAATCAGGCCGGGAATCAGCCGGTTGGCGAGGTGCAGGTCCACGTGGTGTTCGAAGAAATACAGCAGCAGGCGACCCAGCACCTGCAACACGCCGATGGCCGCCGGCACGGCGATGACCCAGGTCTCGGGCAGGCCGTTTTCGCGCAGCAGGCTCACCATGTGGGCCGGCAAGGCCGCCGTCACGCCCATCAGCAGCACGATGAAGAGGCCCACCAGCAGGAAGGGGGCGCTCAGCAAGTGGGGCTTGAGCGCGGGGGGTGTGGTCTGCTGTGCCGCGTGGACCTGGCCGGGCGGTGCATGGCGCAGCACGAGCGCGTGCAACGGCGCACACACCAGCAGGTGCAGGGCCGCCAGCACCAGCAGGGCATGGCGCCAGCCGACAGCGTGGATCAGCCAGGCGGTCAGCGGGATGAACACCGTGCTGGCCAGCCCGCCGAGAAAGGTGATGGTGATGATGGCGCGGCGAAAGTCGTTGGGGAAGCGCCGGATGACCACCGCGAACACCGGCGGGTAGAGCGTGGCCGCCAGTCCGGCACCGAGGCCGAGCCAGACGGCATAGAAACCGGCCATGCTGCTGATGCCGCTGTGCAGCGCCAGGCACAGGGCCAGCAGCAGTGAGCCGCCGGTCATCACGGCACGCTCGTGGCCGCGGTCGATCAGGCGGCCCACCGGGTAGGCCAGCAGCCCTTCGGCCAGCAGTGCCAGGCTGAAACCCAAAGAGGACTGGGCGCGGCTCAGGCCCAGTTCGCGCTCCACCGGTTCGAGCAGCAGGGAGAAGGCGTAGAACACGCTGCCCCAGCTGATGAGTTGTGCCAGCGACAGCCAGCCGATCAGCTGCGGGTCATTGCGGGAGGCGTGGGGCATGCCTGGATTATGGCAAAACCATGCATGAATTAACGGTTTTGCCCTTGACGGGCTCAAAAGTGAAGTGCAACACACCAATTGAAGAACCAATAAGGTGTGAACATGAAACAAGCACGACAGTACAAGCAGCTCGACTACCAAGAGCGCCAGACCATTGCCATCAGCCGGGAG
>Ga0208633_100018_pt1 | contig 153034 bp, 151 predicted proteins | sample LakWasMet63_LOW9_2_FD_183895 | JGI IMG/M metagenome (GOLD analysis project Ga0208633, IMG submission 183895) | Freshwater sediment methanotrophic microbial communities from Lake Washington under simulated oxygen tension - Sediment Metagenome... | ecosystem: Environmental > Aquatic > Freshwater...
CCGGCGGCTGGGCCGGCAGCGTCAGCACGATCGAGCTGCCGCGCCCCGGCGTGGAGATGATGTCGAGCCGGGCGCCGATGCGCTCGGCCCGCTCGCTCATGATGCGCAGGCCGACATGGGTCTCGTCGAGCTTGTTGTCGCTGGAGAAGCCGATGCCGTTGTCGCGCACCTCGAAGCGCCATTCGGGCTGCTGCTGCACCTCGAGCCAGACCTGCGAGGAGCGCGCATGCTTGCGGACATTGGACAGCGCCTCCTGGATGATGTGCAGGACCTGGATCTGCAGGTCGGGCGACAGCGGCAGGCCATGGCCCTGGATGGCCAGATGGGTTTGCAGACCGCTCTGGTGTTCGAACTTGCGCAAGGTGGTGGCCAGCGCCGGCTCGATGTCTTCCGTGTTGGCGCGGGTGCGGAAGTGCAGCAGCAGCTCGCGCACGTCGCCGTAGCTTTCGCGCACGCCGGTGTCGATTTCTTCCAGCACCTGTTTGATGGTCTGCTGGTTGCCGCTGGCCAGGGCATCGCGCATGAGCTGCACCTGGATCTTGAGGAAGGCCAGGGACTGCGCAATCGAGTCGTGCAGTTCGCGCGCCAGCAGATTGCGCTCCTGTGCCACGGCGGCTTCTTTTTCCAGGGCGTTGAGGCGCAGGTTTTCCATCGCACTGGCCAGGTGGCTGTTCAGTGCCTCGTAAAGGGATCGTTCGGAGGCCGAGGGTGATACCTTGGCGTGGAAGAAGAGGTCCACTTCGCCCATCAGGCGGTCATGCAGACGCACCGGGATATTGACCAGGGTCTCGAAGCCGGCCTTGCCGCACAGGCGTTCCTTGGTGTCGCCGAGGGCATGGATCGGAATCACGCGCAGTTGGCTGGCTTCCGTTGACGCCCCGCAATCGCAGTCACCCTTGTGGATGCAATGCTCGACCTCCAGCATCTCGGCGGGCAGTCCGCTGGCGGCCAGCATCAGGTAGCGCTGGTTGGTCTGGTCCGACCAGCGCAGCGCCACGCCGTCGGCGTGGGCGATGTGCAGGATGCTGCGTGCGAAACCCTGGGCCAGCTCGTCCAGTGTGGTGGCGCGTGCCACCATGGTCGTGACTTCGTACAGGCTTTCCAGCCGCTCGCGCTTTTCCTCCAGTGCCGCCGTTTTTTCCGCCACCTTGCTCTCCAGGCTGCGGTACATCGACTGCAGGTTTTCAGCCATGCCGTTGAAGCCCTCGGCCAGGGTGCCGAACTCGTCGCGCGTGAGCTTGTCGACCCGGGCCTCAAAGTCGCCGCCCTGGATCTTCTCGATCGCCTGCTTGAGCAGGCTGACCGGCTCCAGCACGAACAGATGGCCGGCATACAGCAGCACCAGTGAGCCGAGCACGACCATGGCCATCAAGGTGGTCTGCAACAGGTGCAGGATGGCAGTCCAGCGCGAGATGTGGTGCTCGATGCCCTTGACGAAGGCATCAATGTGCTCGACGAAGCCGATCGTCCGGGTGCGCAACTCCTGCGACGGCCCGGGCGTGGCAGCCAGTGTGCGAAAGCGCTTCCAATCCTGTTCGATGACGGCAAAGCGCTGCTGAACGGTGTCGTCCCAGGGCACGAAGAGGGGACGTTCCGGGTCGCCATGGCGCAGCACGGCCAGGCTGTCCTCGAATTCGCGCACCTGGCGCGGCAAGGCATTCATGTCGCCGGTTCCCAGCGAGAGCGACAGCCGATAAGCCTGCATGCGCATGCGGCCTGCCTCGTTGACGGCCGCTGCGCCGCCATCGAGCTGCCACGACACCCACAGCGTGGCCGCCGTGGCCAGCAGGGCCAGCAGCACGAAGGGCGTGCCGATCAAGGCCAGCTTGGCGCTCAGGCTCCAGTACTTGCGGCGTGTCATGGCTGGCATCTTAGCCCGAGGACCGCACGGGTGGCGGGTGCAAGCGGCGCAAAATTGATGTGGATCATGACTTTCGGAAACCAGTCCCTTAGACTGAAGCGGTTCAAACCCAGGAGATCAAGAATGGATTTGCTCAAGCACGACATTGCTCACGAGTTTCCCCAGTTGAAGGACAAGATCCATGCCTTGAAAACGACGCATCACCATTTTGCGCGCCTGTATAACGACTATGACGCGGTTAACCACACCATCGCCAAGGTCGAGACCGGCGGCGCCGTGATGGCGGACGAAGCGCTGGAAAACCTCAAGAAGCAGCGCCTCAAGCTCAAGGACGACATCGTGCGGATGCTGCACGCGGCCTGAGACTTCGGGCGCCGGATCATGTCAGGCGGCGTGAGTCACCTGACTGAACCCGGTGCATTTCAGCTGCGCACGTCAGCCACGGGCTCGCTGCCGAAGTCGGGGCGGTTGAGGTAGGCCAGCACCTTGCGGGCAGCCGCCTCGGGGCTGTCGAGCTGGCCGCCGGCCTTGAGCTGCTCGAAGCGGCTGCGGTCGGGGAAGGCGGAAGCCTCGGCGCCGCGCAGCTGCACCTGCATGTCGGTGTCGATCACGCCGGGCGCGAGTGAACAGACCCTGGCGCCATTCGGCTTGTGCGCCTCCTCCAGCGCCAGGCAGCGGGTGTAGTGGTCCATGCCGGCCTTGGCGGCGCAGTAGGCGGCTTGCGAGGCCATCGGGCGGCGGCCCAGGCCGGAGGAAATGTTGAGCACACGGCGCGGCATCGTCCAGTCTGCAGTGGCGGCCAGGAAGGCCGCGCTCAACAGCAGCGGGGCTTCCAGGTCGACACGCAGCGCCTGCGCCAGTTCGTCGGGATCGAGGTCGGACAGGGGAGCGATGCGCGGGATCATGCCGGCGTTGTTGATCAGGGTGGCGCTGGCGTAGCGCGCACCGGGGCGGCCCAGCCATTGACGCAACATGGCGGCGGCCTCGCGGCTGTGGGCCAGGTCCAGCGGCCACTGCTCCAGCTGACAAGCGATTTGCTGCGCCTGCGCGGCCAGGGTCGCATTGGTCTGGCGCGCGATGCAAAGCAGGGCATGGTCAGGCTGCAGCAGCAGCTGCCCAATCGCCAGGCCCATGCCGCGCGAGGCGCCGGTCAGGATGTAGAGATGGGGGTGGGACATGATGGCCTCCGTTTTGAGCGTCAAATGTGGTGCTTTCCCTTGTCGATTGTGAGAATGCAGCTATTATTTTGATAGCGATCTGGGTGTCGCTTCAGAACGGTGGCGGGCTGTCGAATGACAAGGTCTGGCCGGTCAGGGGATGCTGCAGCGCTATTTCGCTCGCATGCAGCAGCAGCCGCACGCTGCGGGCCTGCACTTCGGCACTGGCGTAGAGGGCATCGCCGACGATGGCATGGCCCAGGGCCTGCAGGTGCACGCGCAACTGGTGCGAGCGACCGGTGACCGGCTCCAGTTCCAGCCGGGTCTGTGGCCGGCCCGCTGCATCCGTCTCATGCGCCAGCACGCGCCAGCGCGTCAGGCTGGGCTTGCCGTTCGGGTCGATGATGTGCAGCGGACGGCGTGGCCAGTCCAGCAGGATGGGCTGCTCGATCACCTGCCACGTGTCAGGCGCTTGTTCGATGCGGCCGTCGACCACGGCGACGTAGCGTTTGTGCACCTCGCGGTTGGCGAAGGCCATGCTGAGCGCCCGCTGCACGGTCGCGCCGCGCGCCATCAGCAGCAGACCCGAGGTCGCCATGTCCAGCCGGTGCACGATGAGTGCGTCGGCGAAGTGGCGCTGCGTGCGCGCGCTCAGGCAGTCCTGCTTGTCGGGGCCGCGGCCGGGCACCGAGAGCAGGCCTGCCGGCTTGTTCAGCACCAGCAGGGCCTCATCGGCATGAATCAGTTCGATGCCGTCAAGGACTGACATCGGGATCCGCGGCGGGTTCCCCCCGGAGCAGGCGCTGCACGGTCTCGCACAGTTCATCCACGTCATTGGGCTTGTGGATCAGGGCCCGCGCACCGGCCGCCCGCGCGCTTTGCTCGATCTCGGGGGTGACATAACCGGAGGCCAGCGCCACCGGCAGGTCGGGCCGGATGGCGGCGGCATCGCGCAGCAGGTCCACCCCGCTGTAGCCCGGCATGTTGTAGTCGGTGACCAGCAGGTCGAAGTCGGCCGCGTTCTCGCGCAGCGCGGCCAGGGCCTGCTGCGGATCGGTGAAGGTGCTGACCTTCAGGCCCTTGCGGCTCAGGGCGCGCTGCATCAGGAACGTCAGGGCCTGGTCGTCGTCGACATACATGACGTGCCCGCTGCCCGAGCTACTGCTCTTCGCCCGACGCACCTTGACCGGGGCAGGTTCCGCCGGCTCGTTCAGGGCCGGGAAGTAGAGGGTGAAGGCGCTGCCCACACCGGGTGTGCTTTGCACATCGACCGTTCCCATGTGGGTTCGCATCACCCCGTGCACCACGGCCAGCCCCAGGCCTGTGCCCTGGCCGACCTGCTTGGTGGTGAAGAACGGCTCGAACAGGCGTTGCAGCGTGGCCGGGTCGATGCCGCTGCCGGTGTCGCGCACGGTGAGGGTGGCGAAATGGCCCGGCAGCAGCCCGAGCGGTTCGGCCTGCGGGATGTCGAGGTGCACATGACCCAGTTCGATGCGAACCGTGCCGCGCTTGGTGTCCATCGCATGGACGGCATTGGTGCACAGGTTGAACAGGGCCTGCCCGACCTGGGTGGCATCGGCCAGCACGTCGGGGGTGTTGGCATCGATGTGCGCCTGCAGCTTCAGATGGGGCGGCAGGGTGACCTTGAGCAGGCGTTTGCATTCCTGTACCACGTCGGCCAGATGGACCTGCTCCCGGCGTGGCGCCTCGTTGCGGCTGAAGGTGAGGATCTGGCGTACCAGGTCGCGTGCGCGCTGGCCGGCCTTTTCGATCTGGGCCAGGCTGATCTGGGCCGGCGAGTCCGGCCCGGCATCTTCCATGGCCAGCGCTGCATTGCCCAGAATGGCGCCCAGGATGTTGTTGAAATCGTGTGCAATGCCGCCGGCCATGGTGCCGATGGCCTGCATCTTGTGGGATTCACGCAGTTGCGCCTCCATCGCCTTGCGACCGGTCAGGTCGCGCGCGAACACAGTGGTGATGTTGCCCTGCGGATGGCGTTCGCACGACACGCTGACCTCCAGCGCCAGCGGCTGGCCGTCGGCGGTCTGGCCGCCCACTTCGCCGAGCTGGGCGTGGCTGGAGACCTGCGTGGCGGCAATGGCGTCCATGGCCTCGGGTAGAAAACGTGCCAGTGAGGTCGACAGGGCATGCTCGGCCGGGCACTGGAACAGCGCAGCGGCGGCCGGGTTGAACACCGAGATGCGCTGGTCGGCATCGACGCAGATGATGGCGTCGAGCGAGGAATTGATGATGGCGGCCATGCGGTTTTCGCTGAAGCGCAGTTCCTCGTTGCGCTGGCGCAGTGCTTCGGCACTTTCCTGCAGGGCATAGCGCTCGGCCAGCAGCGGGCCCTGATCGATGATGGCGCAGATGAAGTGCGCCATCTCGTCGTCTTTCGCGTACTCGATGCGCGCCATGTGCAGGTCGCCGGTGAGCGTGCCCTCCGAGCCGCGCAGGAACACCACCTCGGTGACATCGCCGGTGCCGTTGCGGCGCGCTTCGTCGAAGCAGCGGCCGACGCGTTCCAGATGCACCTCGTCCACCAGCGGCAGCAGGAAGTTCAGCGGCGGGTCGTATTCCCGGGGGCGGAACAGGTGCAGTGCCTTGGCATTGCTCTGCACCACCATGCCCAGTTCATCCACCACCATCAGGGCCAGCGGCACGTTGGAGAACAGTGATTCGAAGCGCTCCGAGGCGCCCTCTGCGGCGATCCGGCTGTAGCGCAGGGCCTCGTTCTGGGCTTCCAGTTCGGCCTGGTAGCTACGCAGTTCCTCGACCAGCTGGGACAGGGATTTCTGGGATGGCTCGTTGCTCATGGGCGTGGGGGTATCGCGTGCGCTATTATCGCCCGCTTGCTTCCGCGGCGAGATTGCCGCACGGTTTTTCGAACGAGTTCGCTTTTTTCATGTCCAGCTACACCATCCGCCCCGCCACGCTGCGCGACGCCAAGGCCATTGCCTCCATCCATGCCAATACCAGCGAGACCATCTACCGCGATCTGGTGCCGGCCGAATTCTTCAAACCTCAGGGCACCGATGCCCGCCTGGCCTTCTGGCGCGAAGCCATCGAGTACGGCGAGCCCCAGGTGCAGGTGGCCGTCGACGAGAACAACAAGGTTATCGGCTTTGTCGGTTACGACCGCTCGCGCGACGAAGGCACCAAACCCACGGTAGGCGAAATCTGGGCCATCTATGTGCTGCCCTCGCACTGGGACAGCGGCGCCGGTCTGGCGCTGTGGGATGCCGCGCGCGAAGGCCTGCAGGAAGAGGGCTGCACCCAGGTCACGGTCTGGCTGCCGCTGGGCAACGAGCGCGCCCTGCGTTTCCACGAACTGGCCGGCTTCAAGCGCGAACTGACCTCGGCCAAGACGGTGCCGATGGGCGGCTTCCGCCTGGAAGAAATCCGCCTCAAGCGCGCCACGGCCTAAGCCGCGTCGGCAGTCTGGGACCGCACGCTGTGAGGGTCGGCTGCCCCCGTCCCGGGCAGTCGAAGCCAGGCTGCCGGTAAGGCGGGCATGTAGGATAGACCGCCTGCGCCTGGAGCCTGTTTTTCCCATGCCAATTCTTCTTGCTCCGATGGAGGGGCTGCTCGATTGCGTGCTGCGCGACATCCTGACGCGTGTCGGCGGTGTCGACCGCTGCGTCTCCGAATTCATCCGCGTCACCGACCGCTTGCTGCCCGACCGCGTCTTCACCCGCATCGTGCCCGAGCTGCGCAACGGCGGCTGCACGCTGGCCGGCGTGCCGGTGCGCCCGCAGCTGCTGGGCTCCGACCCGGCCGTGCTGGCCGACAACGCCGCGGCCCTCGCTGCACTCGGTGCGCCGGGGGTGGACCTCAATTTCGGCTGTCCGGCCAAGGTGGTGAACCGCCACGGCGGCGGGGCTGCGCTGCTGGACGAACCTGAGCTGATCGCCCGCATCGTGGCCGAAGTGCGCCGCGCCGTGCCGTCGCAGGTGCCGGTGTCGGCCAAGATGCGCCTCGGTTTCAACGACGACAGCCGTGCCGAGGAATGCGCCCAGGCGATTGCCGACAGCGGCGCCGATGAACTGGTGGTGCATGCGCGCACCAAGGCGCACGGCTACCGGCCGCCGGCCTACTGGGAGCGCATTGCCGACCTGCGTGCCCGCGTCCGCGTGCCGATGGTGGCCAACGGCGAAATCTGGACGGTGCAGGACGCATTGCGTTGTCGCGAGGTGACGGGCTGCGACAGCCTGATGCTGGGGCGCGGCATGGTGGCCGACCCGGGGCTGGCATTGGCCGTATGGGCCGCTCTTGGCGTGCAAGCCGCATCGCCGGTGGCCTGGTCATCCCTGCTGCCGTTGATGGCGGATTTCTGGCGGCAGGTTTGTGGCCGCGTCGAGCGGCGCCACCGCGCCGGCCGGCTCAAGCAGTGGCTCAACTACCTGCGCCGTGTCTATCCCGAGGCGCAGGCGGCCTTCATGGCCTTGCGCACCCTCAACGATCCGGTGCTGATCGAACAGTGGCTCAGCGCGCAGCTGGCCACTGCGCCAGCAAGGGCTGAATGTCGGCCAGGTCTGCAACCGGCGTGATGCCGTCGAGGTCGCGCCTTTTCAGTGCCGGGTGATTGCCGCCGGCCCAGATGCTGATGTCGGCCGGCAGCTTGGCACGCAGCTCCTGCAGCCCGCGCAGCATCTGGTTGGTGTTGAGGCTGGCGCTGAAACTCAAACCCACGACCTGAACCCGGTTGGCCTGCGCCGCCTGCGCGATCTCCAGCAGCGGGGTCTGCACCCCGAGCGAGACGCAGTCGCAGCCCTCCAGCACCAGCATCGCTTCGGCCATCAGCAGGCCTAGCGCATGCGGCTCCTGCGGGAAGGTGGTGAGCAGCACACGCGGACGCCCCGGCAAGGGTGTTGCTGGCGTGCTGCCGATGGCGCTGCGCAGCACCGCCGTCACGCTCTCGGTGTACATGTGTTCCTCGAACACCTGAATCTCGCCCCGCACCCAGGCTTCGCCCACCAGCACATTCAGCGGCGCCAGCAGTTCGGTGACGAAGCGGCCCAGGCCCATGCGCAGCACGGCCTGATTGAGCGCGCGGCGCAGGCCGACGACATCGTGTTCCTTGAGTCCTTCGAGGATGGCCCGCTGCTCCGTGCTGGCCACACCGTCGCCGCTGGCGCCTGGTGCCGCCTGCTGCACCAGTTGCTGCAGCGCCGGCATGGGCAGTGACACCACCCGGCCCGGGCGTTGCCCGCTGTTGAGCAGGCGGGCTATCAGGCGCAAGCGCTCCACCTGGTCGGCCGGGTACACCCGCTCATCGAAGGCATCGCGCACCGGCTGCGGAAAGCCGTAGCGGCGCTCCCAGACGCGCAGGGTGTCCTTGGACAGGCCGGTGTCGCGTTCGACGGCCGAGATCGGCAGGGCGGCGGGTGAACTGGCTGCGGTCATGGTCGGCTGATTTGGGACTTCAATGGTCGACTTATACGTAAGGTTTTTAACGTCGGCGAATTATTTGTCTAGGACAAATGCAATAATTTTCTTCAATTGTTCGAATGTTACCCGTTTATTTCTAAATTTGTCCATGTCAAATTTTCGATTTGATGTTTCTGCCCAAGCAGGTCAAGGCGATTGACAGGACGTCCAAAACAACAGGCAAACCATGAAGATCGCGATTGTCGGTTCAGGCATTTCAGGGTTGGCTGTGGCCCATGCCCTGCGCGGGCGCGCCGACGTCACGCTGTTCGAGGCGGCCGACTACTTTGGCGGCCACACCCACACGGTCGATGTCACGCTGCCCACGGCACAAGGGCTGCGCACCTGGGGCGTGGACACCGGTTTTCTGGTGTTCAACGAGCGCACCTACCCGAACCTGATCCAGCTGCTGGCCGAACTCGGGGTGGCCACCGCCAAGACCGACATGACGTTCTCGGTCAAGGCGGCGGATGCAACCCGTGGCCGCACGCTGGAGTGGAACGGCGCCAACCTCAACACCGTGTTTGCCCAGCGCGGCAACCTGCTGAATCCGCGTTTCCTGCGCATGCTGCGCGAGGTGCTGCGCTTCAATGCCCTGGCCACCCGACTGGCCGAGAGTGGGCAGGAGAGCGAGCTGGTGCAGCCGCTGGGCGAGTTTCTCGATGCGCACGGCTTCAGCGCCGAATTCCGCGACTGGTACTTCCTGCCCATGATGGCCTGCATCTGGAGCTGCCCCACCGCCCAGATGCTGCAGTTTCCGGTCTCGACCATGATCCGCTTCTGCCACAACCACGGCCTCATCCAGGTCAACGGCCGGCCGCAGTGGTGGACGGTGACAGGTGGTGCCCGCCATTACGTCGACAAGATCGTTGACGGCATCGCCGACAAGCGGTTGGCCACGCCGGTGCGCCTGATCGAGCGTGATGCGGACGGCGTCACCGTCTTCACGGACCAGGGGCCCGAGCGCTTCGACAAACTGGTGCTGGCCACACACTCCGATCAGGCTCTGCGGCTGTTGCGCCGCCCCTCCGAACTGGAGGTCCGCACCCTGGGCGCCATTCGCTACCAGGCCAACCGCGCCGTGCTGCACACCGATGCCGCGGTGTTGCCGGCCAGTCGCCGTGCCTGGGCGGCCTGGAACTACGAACGCGCGCCGGCCACCGAGCAGGAGCACAGCCGCGTCTGCCTGCACTACCTGCTGAACAAGTTGCAGCCTTTGCCCTTCACGCAGCCGGTCATCGTTTCGCTCAACCCGGTGCAGGCCATCGCCGAGCAGCAGGTGCTGGGCGACTACGCGTACGCGCACCCGGTGTTCGACGTGCCCGCCATCCGCGCCCAGGCCGACATGCCGCAACTGCAGGGCCGGCAGCACACCTGGTACTGCGGCGCCTGGATGGGTTATGGCTTCCACGAAGACGGCCTCAAGGCCGGGCTGGCCGTGGCACGCCAGCTGCTGGTGGACATTGCCTTGCGCGAACTGAGTTACCCATGAACACGGCCACCCCGCTCATCGGTTTTGGCCAGGTGCGCCACACGCGGCTGCGGCCGGCACGCCACGCCTTTGCCTACCCCACTTTTTTTCTCATGCTGCCCTTGCGCAGCATGCGGCAGCAGGGCCCCGGGGCGCTGGCCTTTAACCGGGCCGGCTGGTTGAGTTTTTTTGATGCCGACCACGGCGATGGCCGCGGCGCGGCGCAGGGTGGAGCACTCGGCTGGCTGGAGGAACTGCTGCACAGCCACGGCATCAAAGATGCCGATGGCGAGATCTGGCTGCACTGCTATCCGCGCGTGCTGGGTTACACCTTCAAGCCGGTGAGCTTCTGGTATTGCCATGCGGCCGACGGCGAGCTGCGCGCGATCGTGGCCGAGGTCAACAACACCTTTGGCGAACGCCACTGCTATTTGCTGGAGGCCCCGCGCTACGGCCAGGAGTTGCGTGCAAGCAAGGTGTTCCACGTCTCGCCCTTCTGCCGTGTCGAAGGCGACTACCGCTTCCGTTTCCTGCGCACGGTGCGTGACGGCGTGCCCCACACCGTGGTGCGTGTCGACCTCGATGACGCGCAGGGCCCCTTGTTGCAGACCAGCGTCAGTGGTGTGTTGGAGCCGGTGACGCCACACGCCATCCGCAAAGCCGTGTGGCGGCACCCGGCCATGACGCTGGGCCTGATCGCGCACATCCACTGGCAGGCCTGCCGCCTGTGGTTCAAGCGTGTCCCGTTTTTTGCCAAGCCGGCACCGCCGCCGGAGTTCGTCACCCGTTCCAACCCCACGTCCTCCACGCCATGAACACCACCACCGCACCGACCCTGATGTTTCCGCGCAGTGCCCCGGCCAGCGCGCGCACCGTCTTCAAGCTGCTGCAGCGCCTGCGCCATGGCACGCTGACCCTGCATCTGCCCGACGGCACGGTGCAGCAGTTCGGCCGGGGCGAGCAGCCCGCGGCCACCCTGGTGCTGCACAACTGGGCCGTGTTCGGTGCGGCACTCAAGTCCGGCGACATCGGGTTTGCCGAAAGCTACATGGCCGGCGACTGGAGCACGCCGCAGCTGGCCGAGTTGCTGCGCCTGTTCGTGCGCAACCGGCAGGAGATCGAGGGCGTGATCTACGGCAGCTGGCTCGGCAGCCTGTTGTACCGGCTGCGTCACCTGCTGCATCGCAACACCAAAGCCAACAGCCGGAAAAACATCCACGCCCACTACGACCTCGGCAATGCCTTCTACCAGCTCTGGCTGGACGAGACCATGAACTACTCCTCGGCCTGGTTCGAAGGCCGGCTCGACGGTGACATGGTGCCGGCACAGCAGGCCAAGGTGCGCCGTGCGCTGCGCATGGCTGGCGTGGGGCCTGGCGACCGTGTGCTGGAGATCGGTTGCGGCTGGGGGGCACTGGCCGAGATGGCCAGCACCGAGTTTGGCGCCAGCATGGTCGGCGTCACGCTCAGCACCGAGCAGCTGGCCTGGGGGCAGGCGCGCCTGGCCCGTCTGGGTGTGAGTCAGGGAACGGGCCAGCGTGCCGACCTGCGCATGCAGGACTACCGCGACATCAACGACGGCCCGTTCGACGCCATCTGCTCCATCGAGATGGTGGAGGCCGTGGGCCGCGAATACTGGCCGCAGTACTTCGAGACCGTGCACCGCCTGCTCAAGACCGGTGGCCGTGCCTGCATCCAGAGCATCGTCATCGACGACGCCCTGTTCGAACGCTACGTCAATTCGACCGACTTCATCCAGCAGTACATCTTTCCCGGCGGCTGTCTGCCGTCTCCCGGCGAGTTCCGTCGCCAGGCCGAAGCGGCCGGCTTGAAGGTGGTGGACGAGCTGGCCTTCGGCCCCGACTACGCCGAGACACTGCGGCGCTGGCGCCACCAGTTCCTGGCCGAGCAACGCCGCATCCTGCAACTGGGTTTTGACGAAAGGTTCATGCGCTTATGGGAGTTCTACCTAGCTTACTGCGAAGCGGCTTTCGACGAGGCGAACATCGACGTGGTGCAGTTCGTGCTACAAAAAGCATAGCGACTGGCGCATTGTTTCTATGGGCTACGGCCATTTTTTGCCTTCAATCGACGGCGCAGGCGCAAACTGCCGCACCACCGCCGGTGGCCACCGAGCTGGTGCAGCCGCGGCTGGCCGGGGTGTCGCGCTTCACCTTCTGGGGCTTTGATGTCTACCAGGCCAGCCTGTGGGTCGAACCCGGCTTCGACAGCACCACGCTGGCGCGGCAGCGTTATGCGCTGGAGCTGCGCTACCTGCGCGGCTTCAAGGGGCGCGACATCGCGCAGCGTTCCATCGACGAAATGCGCCGGCTCGGCCGCTTTTCCGAGGCGCAGGCGCAGGCCTGGCTGCAGGCCATGACACAAGCCTTCCCTGATGTGGAACCTGGCGATCGCCTGTTGGGCATCTACCTGCCGGGGCAGGGCGCGCGTTTCCTGGCCAACGGCCGGCTCACCGCCGAGGTGATGGACGCCGAATTTGCCCAGCTGTTTTTCGGCATCTGGCTGTCGGACAAGACGTCCGAGCCACGCCTGCGCCAGGCCTTGCTGGGGCAGGCCGTGGCCAGCAGCAACTGAGGCCGGGTTCTCCGACGCATCGCATGTCCACCGCCCACACGCTCACCTTCGGCCAGGGTTGGCGTTACGGCCTGATGGGGCTGCCGCTGGCCTTTGTCGCCCTGCCGCTGTACGTGCTGCTGCCCAACCACTACGCGCGCGAGTTCGGTGTGCCGCTGGCCGCGCTCGGTGCCGTGCTGCTGGTGACCCGCCTGCTCGACGCCCTGATCGACCCGCTGCTGGGGCGTTGGTGCGATCGCCTGTTCCGTCGCTCGGCGCGTACCGTTCTGGCATGGGCGGCGGCGGCGTGTGTCTTGCTGGCGCTCGGTTTTCTGCTGCTTTTTTTCCCGCTGACCCAGCAACCGCAAGCCTTGCTCTGGTCCAGTGCCGTGTTGCTGATGCTGACCTATGCCAGCTACAGCGCGGTTTTGGTGGCGCACCAGTCCTGGGGGGCCCTGCTGGCGGGCGATGCGGTGCAGCAAAGCCGGCTGGTGGCCTGGCGCGAAGGCCTGGGGCTGCTGGGCGTGCTGTTGGCGTCGCTGGCCCCGGTCCTGTTCGGGCTGGCGCCCACCGTGCTGCTGTTCTGGCTGGCATTGGTGCTGGGCGGTCTGGCCTGGCTGCGGGCGCCACGACCCCAGCTGCAACACGAGCCTGAAGCGTCGCGGGCGGCAGCACTGTGGCTGCCCTGGCGTCGCGCTCCCTTTCGCCGTCTGCTGACGGTGTTCATGCTCAACGGCATAGCCAGCGCCATACCGGCAACGCTGGTGCTGTTCTTCGTGCAGGACCGGCTGCAGGCACCGCCGTCGCTGGAGCCGCTGGTCCTGGGCAGTTATTTCTTCTGTGCCGCACTGTCCATGCCCTTGTGGCTGCGCGGTGTGCGGCGTTTCGGGCTGGCGCGTTGCTGGCTGGCCGGCATGCTGCTGGCGATCGGCGTGTTTGTCTGGGCCAGCGGGCTGGGGGCCGGTGACACGTTGCCTTTTCTCCTGATCTGCATGCTGTCCGGCCTGGCGCTGGGTGCTGACCTGGCCCTGCCCGGTGCCCTGCTCAGCGGCCTGGTGGCACGTGCCGGCGATCTGGGCCAGGCGCAGGGCGCCTACTTCGGCTGGTGGAACTTTGCCACCAAGCTCAACCTGGCACTGGCCGCCGGCCTGGCGCTGCCGCTGCTGGGCCTCTTTGGTTATGTGCCGGGCACACGCGAGCCGCAGGCGCTGCAGGCGTTGAGCTTGGCCTATGGCCTGCTGCCTTGTGTGCTCAAGCTGCTGGCCGCCGGCCTGCTGTATCGGTTCTTCATCCGCCATGCCGGCGGCACGAAAGGAAGCTCATGAAACGACGTCTCCTGCTGGCCGGCTCGGCCGCGCTCGGCACCGGCCTGCTGGCCGGCTGCTCGGCACCCAGGATTGCGGATTACGCGAACGAAAAGCCGCAACTCGACCTGCGGCGTTACTTCAACGGCACCATCGACGCCTATGGCGTTTTCACCGACCGCGCCGGCAAGGTGGTCAAGCGTTTCACCGTGGTCATGCAATGCCGTTGGCAGGGTGAAGCCGGGCGGGAGGAGGGGGTGCTGGACGAAGACTTTGTCTACTCCGACGGCACAACCCAGAAACGCATCTGGCGCCTCCAGCGCGAGCCCGGCACGGGCGGACAGGGCCGCTACCGCGGCCGTGCCGACGACGTGGTGGGCGAGGCCGCAGGCGAAGAGCAGGGCAATGCCTTCTACTGGGCCTACACCCTGAGCCTGCCGGTGGATGGCCGCATCATCGAGGTTCGCTTCGACGACTGGATGTACCTGATGGACGAGCGTGTCATGCTCAACCGCGCCACCATGCGCAAGTTTGGCGTCACCCTGGGCGAGGTCACGCTGTCGTTCGTGAAGCGCGCATCATGAGCTTCAATCCGCCGTTGCGGCAGTGGGCCGGCAAGGTGGTCTGGGTGGTGGGCGCCTCCAGCGGCATCGGCCGCGCCACGGCCTCGGCGCTGCACGCGCAGGGCGCTACGGTCTTCGTCTCGGCCCGCAGCGCACCGGCGCTGGCCGCGTGGGTGGCGCAGCATCCGGGCGACGATGCAAACGGTCAGGCGCGCGCGGTGGCGCTACTGCTGGACGTGACGGATGTGGCCGAGCTGCGGGCCGCAGTGAAGCAGATCGAGGCGCGGCAGCCGCTGGACTTCGTGCTCTACTGCGCCGGTTATTACAAGCCGCAACGTGCGCAGGACTTCGATCTGCAGGAGATGCTGGCGCACCAGCGCGTCAACTACCTCGGCGCGCTGTATCTGCTGGACGCCGTGCTGCCGGTGCTGCGTGCGCGCGGCCGCGGCCACATCAGCCTGGTCAGCAGCGTGGCGGGTTTTCGGGGCCTGCCGCAAAGCCTGGCCTACGGGCCCACCAAGGCCGCACTGATCAATCTGGCCGAGACGCTCTACCTCGATCTGCAACCGCTCGGCCTGGGGGTGAGCGTGGTCAATCCGGGGTTTGTCGAGACGCCGCTCACGGCCCAGAACGAATTCAAGATGCCCGGCCTCATCACGCCCGAGCAGGCGGCGCAGGCCATGCTGGCCGGCTGGGCACGCGGCGACTTCGATATCCATTACCCGAAGCGGTTCACGCGCTGGCTCAAGCTGCTGCGCCTGCTGCCCTATCGCCTTTATTTCCCACTTGTGCGAAAGTTCACCGGACTATGAGTCACGCCATCGAACGCATCGTGGTCTTCTTCGAAGCGCTGACGCCGCAGAGCGTCGAGCGCTTCGACGAGTTTTATACCGAAGACGCCTGGTTCAAGGACCCCTTCAACGAGGTGCGTGGCGTTCCGGCCATTCGGCGCATCTTCGGCCACATGTACAAGAACCTGCATGAGCCGCGGTTTGTCATCACCAGCCGCGTGGTCGATGGCGGGCAATGTTTTCTCACCTGGGACTTTCATTTCCGTTTCCGCAAGTTCAGCCCGGACGTGCAGCAGGCCATTCGCGGCGCCACGCACCTGAAGTTGGCGCCGGACGGGCGCATCTGCTTTCACCGCGATTACTGGGACGCGGCGGAGGAGCTGTACGAGAAGCTGCCGGTGCTTGGCGGTCTGATGCGCTGGCTCAGGAAGCGCGCCAACAGCTGACGTCCCCTCAGACGAACAGGCCTTCGAAGCCGCCGTGCGGCTCGAAACGCTGGTTGCGGAAATGCAGGCGTGTCGGGCCGGGCAGAGCACGCTCAGAGACCGGGTGTCGCTCGTCGCCGGGGTAGCAGATCACGCGGGTGCCGTTGTCATCAAATGGTTCGGGCAGGATCACCGGCGGTGGCCGGCGCCGTGCCTCGGCCAGCACGCTGTTCACGGTTCCGTGACGCGCCAGGTGGGCCAGGCTCATGATCTGCGGTGGCGCCAGCGCGATCTGGCCGTCCCAGTACTGCTGCAACGCCAGGCGCGGCGCCAGCCATACGCTGGCGGTCGCCTCGTAGTCATCGTGGCGCGCCGTCTGCTGCGCCGGCACGGCGGCCACAAAAAATCGCGTGTCGAAACGCTTGCTGCCGACCGAGGGCATGCGCGGCGTGATCCAGCGTGACCAGGGCAGCACACTGCGTGTGTCCAGCTGCAGTGCCAGCTGCGCCAGCATGGCATCGAAGGCCAGCCCCTGGCGCAGCAGCCCGGCGGCTTGCTGCAGTTGCGTGGCGTTCGCTTCCGTGGCGAACAGCACGCCCGATTCCTCGAACGCTTCGCGCAGCGCCGCCACATAAAAGCTGCTCGCGGTCGGCAGATCCAGGTCCGGTTCGCCCAGTGCGGTGTGCAGTTCGGACACCGGCTGGTCGAGATGCCCGGCCAGGTCGGCGTCGTCCGGGTCCACCTTGCCGCCGGGAAAGACATAAGCGCCGCCCAGCACGTCCGAGTTGCCGTGGCGTTTGAGCAGGAACACCTCCAGCCCGTCAGGGGCATCGCGCAGCATGACCACGGTGGCGGCCGCACGTGGCGGGGTGGTAACGACTTCGGAATTCAGTTCCATGGTGCTGTCAGACAGGTGACCGGTCTTGCAAAAAGGGTGAATTAAGATTTGACCGTTTCAAAGCATACGCTGACAGCAACCAAGGAGACAGCATGATCGATTTCAAGGGCCGCGTGGCCATCGTGACCGGCGCCGGCGGCGGCCTGGGCAAGCAGCATGCGCTGGCATTGGCCCGGCGTGGTGCCAGGGTGGTGGTCAACGACCTCGGCGGCGCCCGCGACGGTTCGGGCGGCTCCGCCTCGGCCGCGCAGGCGGTGGTGGACGAAATCCGCGCCGCCGGTGGCGAGGCGATTGCCAACGCTGCTTCCGTGACCGACTTCGCTGCCGTGCAGGCCATGGTGCAGCAGGCGGTGGACACCTGGGGCCGCGTCGACATCCTGGTCAACAACGCCGGCATCCTGCGCGACAAGACCTTTGCCAAGATGGACTTGGCCGACTTCCGCCTGGTGCTGGACGTGCACCTGATGGGCGCGGTGCATTGCACGAAAGCGGTGTGGCCCATCATGACCGAGCAGAAATATGGCCGCATCGTCATGACCACCTCGTCAACCGGCCTGTACGGCAACTTTGGCCAGTCGAATTACGGCGCCGCCAAGCTGGCGCTGGTGGGCCTGATGCAGACGCTGGCGCTCGAAGGCGCCAAGCACGACATCCGCGTCAACTGCCTGGCCCCGACCGCCGCCACGCGCATGACCGAAGACCTGATGCCCGAGGCCGTGCTGCAGGCCCTGAAGCCCGAAGCCGTGGTGCCGGCCATGCTGGTGCTGGCCAGCGCCGAGGCGCCGACCCGCACCACGCTGTGTGCCGGTGCCGGCAGCTTTGAGGCCGCGCACATCACCATGACACAAGGCGCCTGGATCGGACTCGACCAGGACGCTGATTCGCGCCTGGCCGAACAGCTGGCCGTGGTGACGGATCGCGCCGGCGAAACCGTGCCGCCCAACGGCAGTGCGCAGGGCACGCATGAGGTGGGCCGCGCCATGGCCCGGCTCGGCAAATGCTGAAGAGGCCTGGAGAGGCGGCGCCTCAGGGCGCCAGTTGCAGCAGCGCCTCCTCGCGCCAGTAGTCCACCGCCGCGTAAAAACCTTCCCAGACGCAGCCATTGCAGCCGCGGCCGCAGCAGGTCGTGGGCGCGGGCGGCGGCTGGCGCAGGGTCACGCCGGCGTCCAGCGCACGCTGTTGCAATTCGGCAAACAGGGCCTGGGCGGCTTCAAAAGGGCTGGGCTGGGCGGTCATTCGGCGTCAATCAGCGCGGACGGACAGGGTTTTCGACGGCGGCCATTATCGCGTCAGCCCTTGACGGAACAAATGCTTACAAATGCGGGGGTGCCCAAAAGGCGCAGCTTTGTTAAATTGCAGTTGCAGGTCCAAAGGTATTGCCATGAACGTCGCCTCTTCCATCGCCCAGTCCGGTCTCAATGTGTCCCAGCGCCGCATGGATTCGTCTGCCCACAACATTGCCAACGTGGAAACCGACAACTTCCGTCGTGAGGAAGTCACGCAGGCAGCCGTCGCCGAGGGCGGTGTCAAGGCCAGCACCCGTCGGGCAGCTGTGCCGGGCGAGGCCCTGGCCAAAGACCTGGTGGAGCAAAAAAATGCCGGGTACGCCTTTGATGCCAACCTGAAGGTCATCCAGACCGAAAAACAGATGATGGGCAAGCTGCTCGACGAGCAGGCCTGACCCCCCCGGCCGGCCGGCACCGCTGCCGATGCCCCATTCCGATTCCGGCCACCCCGGATCGCGAGTTCTGACCCGCCTCAAGACCTTACGCCGGACGGCTTGGCCCGTCCGTGTTAATTTCCGGGTCCGATCAGAAGAATGAGATAGCAGTCATGACTAATGCGCATGCGGGGTTGGCCGGGCGTCTGGATGCGCTGGCGCCCGATCGCCTGCTGGGCATCCGCCGCGGCATCGAGAAGGAGAGCCTGCGCGCCTTGCCCGAAGGCACGCTGGCGCTCACCCCCCACCCGGCAGCGCTGGGCTCGGCGCTCACGCACCCGCACATCACCACCGACTACAGCGAGTCCCAGCTCGAACTCATCACCGGCGTGCATGCCGGGGTGCAGGCCTGCCTGGACGAACTCACCGAGGTCCACCAGTACACCTACCGCACGCTGCGCGAGGCCGGTGACGAGATGCTGTGGGTCTCCAGCATGCCCTGCGGCCTGCCGACGGATGAAACCATTCCGATCGGACGCTACGGCTCGTCCAACATCGGGCGCGCCAAGAGCGTCTACCGCATGGGGCTGGGCCACCGCTACGGCCGGCGCATGCAGACCATCTCGGGCATCCACTACAACTGGTCGCTGCCCGGCGTCACGAGCGAACAGTACTTTGCGCTGATCCGCAACTTCCGCCGCCACGCCTTCCTGCTGCTGTACCTGTTTGGCGCTTCGCCGGCGGTATGTTCCAACTTCGTGCTCGGGCGCCAGCATGACCTGCAGCAACTGACCCCCAACACGCTGTACATGCCGCACGGCACCTCGCTGCGCATGGGGCGGCTGGGTTACCAGAGCGACGCCCAGGCCTCGCTGGCGGTGAGCTACAACAGCCTGGAGGGTTACGCCGCCTCGCTGCACGATGCGCTTGTGCGTCCCTGGCCGGCCTACGAAGGCCTGGGCATCCTCAACCCCGGGGGCGACTACATCCAGCTCGCCACCAGCCTGCTGCAGATCGAGAACGAGTTCTACGGCACCATCCGCCCCAAGCGCACCATCTACTCCGGCGAACGGCCGCTGCACGCACTGCGCGAGCGCGGCGTCGAGTACGTCGAGGTGCGCCTGCTCGATCTCGACCCGTTCGAGCCGGTCGGCATCAACGCGCAGACCATGCGCTTCATCGACGTCTTCCTGCTGCACAGCCTGCTCAGCGGCAGCCCGCCCGATACGCCGCAGGAGATCGCCGAACTGGCGCACAACCAGCACCTCACCGCCGCACGCGGCCGCGAGCCGGGCCTGCAGCTGCAGCGCGGTGGGCGCGAGGTGGGGCTGGTCGAATGGGGCACCGAACTGCTGCAGGCCTTCGGCCCGATTGCGCAGGCGCTGGATGCCGCGCATGGCGGCAACGATTACAGCCAGGCCGTGCAGGCGGCCGGGGCCGTGCTGCAGGACACCGCGGCGCTGCCGTCGGCCCGCGTGCTGGCAGCCATGGCGGCACACGACAACTCGTTCCTGCGCTTCACGCGCGAGCGTTCGCAGCACACGCGCGAGGCGTTGCTGGCGCTGCCCTGGTCGGCGCAGCAACAGGCCCGTTTCGAGGCCCTGGCCGAGCAGTCGGCGGTCGACCAGAAGGCGATCGAGACGGGCGACACCATGCCGTTCGAAATCTTCCGTCAGGAATACGTGTCGCCCCAGCGGTTGGGGCTATTTGCCGGTGCGACGGTGTAGAAGGTAGCGCCCGATCAGGGCGCAGCCCAGCACCAGGGCGAACCAGCCCACCAGCGCTGAGCCGGCCAGCATGGCCTGCAGTTCCGGCGATTTGCTGAAGTAGGGCGCCAGCAGCACGGCCAGCCCGATGAGGGCGACGACGATGCCCTTGATCAGCAGATCGTTGGCGTTCTTGTCGCGCTGGCGCGAGGGGATACGGGGTGGATGGGCCATGCGTTCATTATCGGCGCCGCCGCCATCCGGGGCAGCCGGTGGTACACAATTCACCCCATCCAACTGATTTATCCGCACAGAAGAACACGCCATGGCTGTCCAGTGGTTCCCGGGTCACATGTACCTGACCCAGAAAGCGATCGAAGAGCGCATCAAGAACATTGATGTGGTCATCGAGTTGCTCGACGCACGCCTGCCCGGCTCCAGCGCCAACCCCATGCTGGCCAGGCTCACGGCGCACAAGCCCACGCTCAAGGCGCTGAACAAGCAGGACCTGGCCGACCCGGCGCGCACCGCGTTATGGCTCGAGCACTACAACAGCCTGCCCGGGACCCGTGCGGTGGCGCTCGACGCCGGCATGGCGACACCGGCCAAGGCGCTCATTTCTGCCTGCCAGATGCTGGCGCCCAGCCGCGGCAGCATGGCCAAGCCCATGCGCGTGCTGATCTGCGGCATTCCCAACGTGGGCAAGTCCACTCTCATCAACACCATGGTCGGCCGGCGCGTCACCAAGGCGGCCGACGAGGCCGGCGTCACCCGGACGGAGCAGCGCATCACGCTGACCGACGGCTTCTACCTCTATGACACGCCGGGCATGCTGTGGCCGCGCATCATCGTGGCCAAGAGCGGCTACAACCTGGCGGCCAGTGGCGCCGTGGGTCGCAATGCCTTCGACGAGGAAGAGGTGGCGCTGGAGTTGCTGGACTACCTCAAGACCCCCTATGCCGATCTGCTGGCGACGCGCTACAAGCTCGATACCGTGGCGGGCCTGAGCGACGAGCAGTTGCTGGAAGAGATCGGCCGCAAGAACGGCGCGCTGCTCAGCGGTGCGCGCGTCAACACGCAAAAGGCGGCCGAGGTCGTGCTGTCCGATTTCCGTGCCGGCCGGCTGGGGCGCGTCACGCTGGAAACACCGGCCGAGTTCGCCCGGTGGCTGGCCGAGGGCAAGCAGCTCGATGCCGAGCGCCAGTTGCGCAAGGAGGCGCTGGTCAGCGAGGGCCTGATCCGTGTGAAGAAACCGCCGGCGTCCTCACCCGCCGCCAAGACAGCGGCCAAGACAGCCGCCAGGCGGCCCGTCAAAGAGGCGGCTCGAGCCACCGGCAAGCCGCCGGCCCGGGGCGCTGCCAAAACTTCGGCCCAAAGCCCGGCGCGCAAGCCGGCGACGTTCAAGGTCAAGCGCTAGCGTGTCAGCGAGGAGGGGGGCAACAGCGGCGACAATAGGGCGCATGAAAAAAACGATTCTGCCGTTGGCTCTCCTCGTCTCACCTGACCGTCACGACCCTTCCCCCCTGGTTCTCTACCATGCCCGCTGCCCCGACGGCTTTGCCGCTGCGCTGGCGGCCTGGTTGTTCTACGAAGGCCGCGCCGAATTCCGCGGCCTGGACCATGGTGATGTGAAAACCCTGGCCGACCTGCCGGCCCTCGACGGCCGTGCCGTCTACATCCTCGACTTCTCCTTCGCGCCCGAACTGATGCGCGAGATCGAGCAGCGCGCCGCCAAGCTGGTCATGCTCGACCACCACAAGAGCGCGGCCGAAAAGCTCACCGGCTTCAGCTGCCGCTGTGGCGTGGTGCACTTCGACATGGACAAATCCGGTTCGCGCCTGGCGTGGGAGTTCTTCCAGCCCGACCGCGCGCTGCCCGACCTGGTGCGCTTCGTCGAAGACCGCGACATCTGGAAGTGGGAATTCGCCGAGAGCGCCAGCTTCCTGGCCGCGCTCGACATGGAGCCCTACGAGTTCGAACGCTGGGCCGACATCGCATCGTTCACGCCCGCGCTGCTGGCGGATTTCAAGGCGCGCGGCCATGCCATGGACGAGAAATTCGCCAAGCTCTGCGCCGACATTGCGGCCGGCGCCGAGCCGGTGATCTTCAATGGCGTGCCGGGCCTGATGGTCAACGCCCCCGGCATGTTCCACAGCCTGGTGGGCGATATCCTGTCCCGACAGAGCGGGACCTTCGCGTTGATGTGGAGCGCGGCCAAGGGCGGCGTCATCAAGGCCGGCCTGCGTTCGCAGCGCAGCTACGACTGCATCCCGCTGGCCGAAAGCATGGGCGGTGGCGGCCATGCGCAGGCCTGCGGCTTCCGTATGGGCGCGGAGCGCCTGCCCGAGTTGCTGGCGGGCCGGCTCGACGCCCTCAAGTAACGCCGCCGGGGCGTCAGGGCGTCAGTAGCCCTGGCGCAGCGCCACGTTCGAGCACGGGTGCGCCACGCAGGGCAGCACGTAACCCTCGGCCTTTTCTTCGGCGCTCAGGCCCGGCCAGTCGGTTTCGTAGCGCACCTCGCCGCTCGTCAGCTGGCCGATGCAGGTGCGGCAGGTGCCGTTGCGGCACGAGCTCGGCCAGTCGATGCCGCCTTGTTCCATCGAGTGCAGCAGCGGCTGGTTGCTCCAGGCATCGAATGGCTGGTCGAACGGCTCGGCGCGGCCGATGAAGAGGTCCGGGGTGTCGGTGGGGTTCATGCAGGAGAACGGTTGGCAGTCAGGATGGCACCGCATTGTATGGGGCATTCAATTGACTCTCTGCCCTTGTGGAATATGCGCCATAAGCTATCAAAATAATAGCGTCTGACTTGCCGCCCCGTGCCGCCATGACGCCGGCTGCCGCATCGGGCGCCGGCCTGCGGGCTTCAGCGCGGGGCCAGCTTGAACACCGACACCGCTTGCACCAGCTCTTGTGCCTGGCTGCGCAAGCTGCCGGCGGCGGCGGCCATCTCTTCCACCAGCGCGGCGTTCTGCTGCGTGGCCTGGTCCATCTGCGTCACCGCTTCGCCGACCTGGGCCACACCCTGGCTCTGCTCGGTGCTGGCCGCGCTGATCTCGCCCATGATGCCGGTCACGCGGCGGATGCTGCTCACCACCTCGGTCATGGTGTTGCCGGCCCGGTCCACCAAGACACTGCCCTGTTCGACCCGTTGCACGCTGTCGTCGATCAGGGTCTTGATTTCCTTGGCCGCTTCGGCGGAACGGCCCGCCAGGGAACGCACTTCGCTGGCCACCACGGCAAAGCCGCGCCCCTGTTCGCCGGCGCGGGCGGCTTCCACCGCCGCATTCAGCGCCAGGATGTTGGTCTGGAAGGCGATACCGTCGATCACGCTGATGATGTCGGCAATCTTCCTGGAGCTGTCGTTGATGCCCTTCATGGTGTCCACCACCTGGGCCACCACTTCGCCGCCCTGCACGGCAACCGTGCTGGCGCTTTGCGCCAGCTGGTTAGCCTGGCGTGCGTTGTCGGCGTTCTGCTTGACGGTGGAGCCGAGCTCCTCCATCGAGGCCGCGGTTTCCTCCAGCGCGCTGGCCTGGCTTTCAGTGCGGGCGCTCAGATCCTGGTTGCCCTGGGCAATCTGGTCACTGGCGGAGGCCAACGCTTCCGAGCTGTGGCGAACGGTACCGACCACCTTTTGCAGTGAACTCTGCATGGCCGCCATCGCCGCCATGATGCTGCTGGGTGCGCCCGGCTGGAGCTGGATGCTGGAGCTGAGATTCCCCTCGGCCACGGCGTCTGCAATCGCCATCACCTCGCTCGGCTCTCCGCCCAACTGCTGCGTGATGGAGCGCGCTGCCGCAATGCCCACCACCGCGCCCAGCACACCCAGGGTGAGCAGCACGCCGATCAGCACCAGCAATTGACGCTGCAGGTTGGTGACGCGGCTGTCGAGCAACTGGCCCAGCACGTCCATTGCCATGTCATTGAGCTTGACCTGGGCATCAATCGTCTTGGTGAGCAAGGTGAAATAGTCACCCGAGGCATAACTGAGCTCTTCCGGCGTGATCACCTGTTCCGTCGCCAGCTTGATGGCCTGTTGCGTCAGCGACGCCATCGCCTGCACCTGTCCATCCAGGGCCTGCTTGATGTTGCCATTGGCGGCCGCTGACTTGCCATACGCCAGGATGACGCGCTCCTGTTCCACCCGGACCCGTGCCATGAAAACCGCCAGCGCCTGGCGCTCGGCCGGTGTGGCCCCCTTGTTGGCGAGCATCACGCTGCCGCGCGCACGTGACTTGCCCAGCTCTTCGCTGAGCACCGGCAGGGCATACAGCACCGACTGGATCAACTGGTAGCTATCGGGTTCCGGGTCCAGCGACAGACCGAAGCCATCGGCGAGACGGTCGGTGAGCGCAAGCAGTTTTTCAATCAGCGCGGTGTGGGCCGCAAAGCTCTGTGGCGCCACCAGGCTGCCACCGGCCACCTGGCCACTCAGAGTTTTCCAGTCCTTATGGATCGTCTGCCATTCGGACTTCAAGGCCGGCTCCAGCAGGCTTTCGCCTTCGACCAGCGTGGCCAGTGCCTGATAGGCCTTGTCGGCCTCGGCCTGCTTGTTGCTGCGGTCCGTTTGCGCGGTGCCATTGCCGCCCAGCGCCAGGGCGCTCAGACCGCGGTGCTGCTGCGTGAACTGGATCACCTTCAGAACCCCCTTGGTGAACGGAATGCCCCGCGCTTCGACCTGTGCCGACTGCATGTTCTGGTAGGCCATCCGCACATACAGCAGGGTGGGGGCCAGAGTCAGCACAAACCCGATGACGCCAAGCAAGGCAAAGCGGTTGATGACTTTCAGATTGCCGATGAAGCGCATGTGGAGATCCTCTTTATGGGGGCGCAGAGGAACACCGATGCCTCACCTTGCAGTCAAGACCTCGTCCCCAACGCCTGTTTTTGGTCGCTCATCTCATTGTCGACATACGCACATGGGTATTGATGAGGGATAACCCTTGCATTGAGCAAGGTTATTGGAGCGACGGTCTGCCCGGCAAGACGCCAGCCAGTCTGCGGTCATCCGCGACGCTCAGTTGCCCACGAGGGAGATGCTTGCTTGCTCCGCGCTGCGTTGGCCAGAGCGGTGCCCAGCGGCAGGCTCGATGGTCCTGCCGTGCGCGTTCATGCGATGGGTTGTCACGTGCAAAGCCAGCCTGGCGGCAGGCTGGCCCACGCGCTCACTTGTTTTTGTCTTTGCCGCGCGGAATCACGCTGGTGATGGGCGCCATGGGGCGGTCTGAGCCCGATGGCGGCTTGGGTGGCGAAGTGTCCTTCTTGGGTTTCTTCGTCATCTTGTTGCTGCGCTGATCGCCTTTGGCCATAAGACCTCCTTAGGTTGGGTCTCGGAATGGGACCTGATGGCCTGATGGTACGGCAGAAACTGCGGCAGCGTCTCCGCGGCGGCGGGCGCATCTACTTCGGGGGCAGGCTGCGCACGCACTGCATGGCCAGTGCGATCCAGTGCTCCAGTCCCTCGTCCAGCGCGGCATCGGCATCGACCCAGATGAAGCCGCTCATGCGCCGGCCGCTGGCCTCCATGCGCGTGGCGCCCGGGCGCGCCAGCGCCTCGGCCTCCAGCGCTTTGCCCACGCGAAACAGGTAGCGCCCCGTGCCCGCGCCGCAAACCAGGTGGCCCTCATGCAGCCAGCACCAGGTGCCGAACATGCGTTTCTCGGTGAAGCCGTGCTGCCGCCGCACGGCGGTGCGCATCAGGTCGATGAGATGCAGGTCGTAGGCCATTTCAGCTGAGTGAATGCAGGCCGATGGTGTTGCCCTCGCTGTCCTGCACGAGGGCGAAGAAGCCGTATTCGCCAATGCCCGTTTTGGGCTGAAGCACGGCGCCCCCGGCGGCAGCGGCACGAGCCGCTTCCACCGCGCAATCCAGGCAGGAAAAGTAAACCAGCGTACCGCCGGGGCCAGGTTTCATGTCCGGGCTTCTGGTCAGTGCGCCAGCGGTGCCCGTGGCTTCCATGTCCATGCTGAACATGGCCATCTGCGTGTCGCCACTCTGTGACGCCGGCAGGTCGGCCAAGGGACGCTGGAACACCGCTTCGTAAAACTTCTTGGCGCGTGCCATGTCGTCCACGTACAGCTCAAACCAGCCGACCGGGTTGAAGTTCTGGCTCATGACAGCCTCCTTGAGTTGCGTTGCACCGGGCCAGTGTAGGCAGCGTGGGCGACGATGGCAATTAGCCCCGGGGGTGTGCGTTGTGCGCGTGCCGGGGGCGGTGCTAGCATGAACCCACTCTTTGTCACACGTATCGGGGGGCAATGCATGAACAAGTCCAGAACCGTGCTGGTGGTGGTCCTGCTGGCGGCCGTGCTGGGCGCAGCCTACTTCGGCTGGCTGCGCCGTGACGAGGTAACACCCGAGCCCGTGGCGCCACCGGTCGTCACACCAGCGGCACCTGCGCCCGCACCTGCTGCGTCCGAGCCCGCCATCCAATACCCGGTGGCCGCCATCGAACCGGCCGAGGCCCCCACCCAGCCCCTGCCGGCCCTGGCGGAGTCGGATGCCTACGTCCAGGCCGCGCTGGTCGAGCTGCTGGGCAAAAAGAACGTGCTCACCTTCCTGCAGCTCGACGGTTTTGTGCGCCGCGTGGTGGCCACGGTCGACAACCTGGGGCGCGAACACGCGCCGCCCCTGGTCTGGCCGGTCAACCCCGCACCCGGACGCTTCAGCACCCGCGGCCAGGCCGGCGCCGAGACCATCCACCCCGACAACGGCCAGCGCTACACCCCGTTCGTGCTGTTCGTCGAAGCGGTGGACGCGGCGCAGGCCGTCAAGCTGTACGTCCGCCTGTACCCGCTGTTCCAGCAGACCTATGAAGAGCTCGGTTTTCCCAAGCGCTACTTCAACGACCGGCTGGTGGCCGTGCTCGACCAGCTGCTGGCCGCGCCGGTGCAGGACGGCCCGGTGGGCGTGCAACTGGTGGAAGTGAAAGGGCCGGTGCCTTCCGAGCGCCCCTGGGTGCGCTACGAGTTTGCCGACCCGAAGTTCGAAGCACTGTCCGCCGGGCAGAAGATGCTGATCCGCACCGGCCCGGTCAACCACCGGCGTCTGCGCGCCAAGCTGCTGGAGGTGCGCAAGCTGGTCACCGGGGCCGCTGTGGCGCCGGCTGCGGCTGCCAGTGCGCCGCGGTCGTAGTGCGTGAGCACTCAGAGCGCCAGCATCAGTCCCTCGCGCGCACCGCTGCGGCCGGCGCCATCAGCTCTGCACCAGCGCGCCACGGCAGTAGTGCGTTTTTAGATCAACTGGGCGATCTGTGCCCGCAACCCAGACAGGTCTTGCTGGATGGTTTGCCAGACGATGGTGTGGTCCACGGTGAAGTAGCCGTGCGACAGGGCATTGCGCATTTCATAGGCAAAGCTCCAGGGTACGACCGTGTGCTTTGCCGCAAAGTCCGGGTGATGCTTGGCCACGTTGTGACATGCTTCGCCAATCACTTCCAGGTTGCGCACCACGGCATCGCGCGTCTTGCGGTCTGCCATGAAAGCAGCCAGATCCATGCCTGCGGTGTAGTCGCGGATGTTGTCGATGGCTTCCAGAATGTGTTGCAGGTAGTCTGCAATGCGCAGCGGGTCCGCCCGGCTCATACGGGCACGGCCTCGCGCAGCACCTGGTCCCGGAACTTGGGCGGCAGGCCGGCGGGCGTGAGCACATCCACTTCCAAACCCAACAGATTTTTCAACTCATGGCGGATGGCGCCAATGTCCAGCAAGGTGGTCTGCGCGGTGGGTTCTACCAGCAAGTCCAGGTCGCTGCCTGGTTCGTCTTCTCCGCGCAGGGCCGAGCCGAACACCCGCACACCGCTGACGCGGTGGCTCAGCGCAATTTCGCGGATGCGGTTGCGATGCAGAGCGAGGGCTTCAGAGGGGCGCATGTGGCTTAGTGTAGTGGCACGTGAGCGGGCTGTCACGCCCGTACACCCCACGCAGCACGCCAACGGCCGTGTTGTATCCGGCGCGAGGGCCTTACTTGCCTTTGCTCGCCACCAGCCCCTGCACCAGCGCACCCAGCGCAATGCCGCCCAGGGCCCACAACAGATCGAGGTTGCCGGTGCCCAGGCCCGCAATGGCCGGGCCGGGGCAGACGCCGCACAGGCCCCAGCCGATGCCGAACAGCGCGGCACCCACGGCGGTGTCGCGGTTCCACTCGCTCGGGTGGGTGTGGAAGTAGTCGCCCAGCAGCGGGCGGTTGAGCAGGCGTGGCGCCAGTTTGTAGGCCAGCACCACCACCAGCATGGCACCACCCATCACCAGCATCAGGCCGAAGTCGGAGAGGTGCAGAAAACTCAGCACCACCTCCGGCCGCACCATGCCCGAGAGCGAGAGACCGAAGCCGAACAGCGCACCGGCGGCCAGCGTGGCCAGCACGCGCGGCAGGGAATTTTGTTGAATGCTCATGCCAGCCACCTCGCGGCCAGGTTGGCGGTGAGGAAGGCGGTGGCCATGAAGGTCAGCACCGCCAGCGCCGAAGGCCATTGCAGCGAGCCCATGCCGCAGATGCCGTGGCCCGAAGTGCAGCCGTTGCCCAGCCGCGCGCCGTAGCCCACGAAGAAACCGCCCACCAGCAGCTGCCAGGCCGGCACCCGGGTGCCAAGCGGCGTGCCATCGGTAAAGCCCAGCCACCAGATCGCCGCGCCCACGATCAGCCCCGCCGCATACACCAGGCGCCAGCCGCGCGAGCCGGTGAAGCGCGGCTGCTGGAAAAACGGCCCTTTGACCACATAAGACCAGGTGCTGGAAAACACCGTGCTCATGCCGCCAATGCGGCCGGTGAAAACGAACAGCAGCGCCGTGCCGCAGCCGATGAGCAGGCCGCCCAGCAGGTAGTGCTGCCAGCCGAGGGGGAAAAGAGAGGTCAACATGGGGCGAGATTATCCCCGTGTCGCATTCAGCTTGCCCGTGTCCACACCAGCAGCAGGTTGTTGGCCGGCATGGCGTGGCGCGCGGCGAGCTGCAGACCGGCGCGCTGGGCTTCACGTTCCACGTCGTCGCGACGGCGGAGGCCCCAGGCCGGGTCTTGTGCGCGCAGGCTCTGGTCGAAGGCCAGGTTGCCGTCCGACGTGGGCACGCCGTCTTCCAGATAGGGGCCGTAGGTCACGAGCACACCGCCGGGCGCCAGGTGGCGTGCGGCGCCGCGCATCAGGGCCGCGCAGCAGGCCCAGGGCGCGATGTGCAGCATGTTGGCGCAGTAGATCAGCTCGAACCGCGGGGCCTGGCCTGTGGCGTCATCCGGCAGCCAGCGCTCGGCCAGCACGTCCAGCAGCCGGGGCGGTTGTACGTTGCGCAGCTGCGCAGCGCCCGCGTAGGCCGTGATGGACGGGAAGAGGTCAACCTGCGCATCGCTGGGCAACCAGGTCCACTGCGGCAGCTGGGCGGCGAACCAGGCTGCGTGCTGGCCGGTGCCGCTGGCAATTTCCAGCGCGTGGCCCTGCATGGGCAGTAGCTGGTGCAGCACGTCGAGGATGGGCTGCTTGTTGCGCTCGGCGGCGGGGCTGAAGGCGGGTTCGGTCATGGCGGCATGATAGCGGCCGCAATTCATGCATCAAACTGAACTCGATGCGGGATGAGATATGCGTTGGCAGCTATCAATCATGTAGCAATTTCAGCGCTGGCCTTCTATCGTCTGGCAGCGGTAAACGGTACGATCAACACCGCAAAAGGAGGGAACATGGCAGCCAACAACGAAAAACTCGCGGTACTGATCGACGCCGACAACGCCCAGGCCTCGGTGATCCAGGAACTCCTGGCCGAAGTGTCGCGCTACGGCACGGCCACCATCAAGCGTGCGTATGGCGACTGGACCACGCAGAACCTCCGGAGCTGGAAAGACGAACTGCACAAGATGGCCATCCAGCCGATTCAGCAGTTCAGCTACACCAGCGGCAAGAACGCCACCGACTCGGCGCTCATCATCGACGCCATGGACATCCTGCATGCGGGCAGCGTCGACGGCTTCTGCCTGGTGTCGTCCGACAGCGATTTCACCCGCCTAGCCACCCGCATCCGCGAAGCCGGGCTTACGGTGTACGGCTTTGGCGAGCGCAAGACGCCAGAGCCTTTTGTGGCGGCCTGCGACAAGTTCGTCTACACGGAAATCCTGCGCGACGAGCCGGCCGAGGCGCAGCAGGAGGTCGCCGCCGATCTGGGTAACCTGCAGCACTTGATGAAGGCCGCCATCGACGCCAACGCACGCGATGATGGCTGGGCTGCTCTCGGCGGCATCGGCAGCCACATCGGCAAGATCCTGCCGGCCTTCGACCCGCGCAACTACGGTTTCAAGAAGCTCAGCGAGCTGGTGCGCAGCCTGGCTTATGTCGAGGTCAAGGATGTGCCGGTGACGCGCCCGGACGGCACCACCATGACCAATGTGATGCTCCGGCTCAAGCGCGCGACGCACTGATCAGCCGCACCTGAACGGCAGTGCGCTAGCATCGCCTCATGAGTTCCCATTACGAGAGCGTTTTAACCGCCTCCCTTTATGCCGACGCCTTCCATGTGGAAGCCCCTGCCTCACCCGTGGGGCGTGCGGTGTGGCCGCGCCAGCCGGGGGTGTTCATCCGCCTGGGGGCGGCCCCGGCCGAAACCGACGCAGCGGCTGATGCGGATGTGGACGCACCGCCGCCTGCGCCAACGCGTGAGCTGATGGCCGGCCAGTTTGGCCTGGTGCCGCGCTGGGTCAAGTCGGCGTCGGACGCCAAGCTGCGTTCCACCAAGCTGGTCAATGCACGCTCGGAAATCGTCACCACCTCCAACAACTTCCGCGATGCCTGGCTGGCCGGGCAGCGCTGCATCGTGCCGATGATGGCGTTCATGGAAGACGACTGGCGCAGCGGCAAGGCCGTGCCCACCCGCATCGCCCGGGTGGACGGCAAGCCCATGGGCGTGGCGGGTTTGTGGGAGCGCTGGGAAGGGGCCGACGGCGAGGTCATCACCAGCTACACCCTGCTCACAGTGAACGCCAATAGCCACGCCCTGATGCACCGCTACCAGCAGCCCGGCAACGAAAAGCGCATGGTGGCCATCCTGAACGAGGGCGCTTACGACGCCTGGCTGAGCGCCCGCCCCGAGAAGGCCCGGGAGTTCATGCGCGCCTACCCGGCCAACTGGCTGACCGCCAACCCGGTGGAGAAAACCCGCTGAGCTGCGGGCCAAGCGCCCGCGCTTGCGGACGCCGGTTTTTCAGTGGGTGACGAACTCGTAAACGACTTCTTCGCTCTCCACCATGTCCAGGATGTCGTTCAGCTCTTCATCGCTTTCGGTGCTGCTCCAGGTTTCCTCGGGGTTGCTGGCAAACAGCGGCTCGATGGCCAGGTCCATGAACACGCCGTTGGGCATCTTCACCACCGGCGTGCCTTCGGAGGTTTCGACCAGCTCCCAGTCGTCCGGCACGGACAGCTGCAGATTGATGGTGACGTTGAGTTTTTTCATGGGAGTGTTCCTTGCGTATCGCTTGATGGGTGAGGGCGCGAGCTTAGCCCAAACCCGCCCCTTTCATGACACCCCGCAGAGAAAACGTCGACAACGTGGCGGCCGCGGGGCGGCAGATGGCCGCAGGCGGCCACCTCAGGTGATGGTGGTTTCGTACAGCACCAGCCGGCCGCGTCCGCTGTTCTTGGCGCGGTACAGCGCGGCGTCGGCGCGCGCTATCAGCGACTCGATCGTCTCGCCCGCAGTGCGGTATTGGGCGTGGCCGCTGCTGAAATCCAGCGTGCAGGGCAGGCCAGCGGCGGCGGCGCTGGTGGCCAGCTCGGCGCGCAGGCGGGCGTCAAAGGCCTGCGCTGCCGCAGCATCGGTGTGCGGCAGTAGCACGCAGAACTCCTCGCCGCCCACGCGCGCGCTCACGTCACCCGCGCGCTGGCAGCGCTGCAGCAACTGGCCGATGAATTTCAGCGCTGCGTCGCCGGCCTCGTGGCCGTGCGTGTCGTTGATGCACTTGAAGTGGTCCAGGTCCAGCATCAGCAGCGACAGCGGGTGCCCGTGGCGCTGTGCCTGGCGCAGCGGGTGGCGCGTCTGCATCGTCCAGCCGTGACGGTTGAGCAGGCCGGTCAGCGTGTCGGTGCTGGCCAGCTTGTGCAGTTGGCGCTCGGCCTCCTCGCGCCAGGCCGCCAGAATGGCAATCGTGCCCAGCACCAGCGACATGTTGGCGCCAATCAGCGCTGCAATGTTCACCGGTGTGGGCGCGCGGAAGAAGGGGTACAGCTCGGTGAACCAGGCCCCCAGCACGCCGCGTGCCGCGGTAAAGCCCGCCATCACCACCAGGCAGCCGGCCAGCGGGTAGCGCCAGGAGCGGCGGCCGAAGTCGCGGCTGGCGGGGTAAAGGCAGGCGCGCGCCACGATCAGCATCTGCGCCGCCAGCACCAGGTTGGCCCAGCCCACACGCACCGGGTAGCTGGAAAAGCTCAGCGCATAACCCAGCGGCATGATCCACACCAGCAGCCGCAGCAGGCCGCGCAGCGGGCGCGGGCCCAGCCAGCTCTCCAGCGCGCGGTAGACCATCCACTGACTGGCGCAGATCAGGACCATGGCCAGGGTGGACAGGATGAGTTCCGGCGCCTGCCCGTACCAGAGGCTGGAAGTCAGCAGGCAGATCCAGGCAGCGGCATTGAGGAACAGCGCGAGCCGTGCATGGCTGGCCGCCGGGCTCAGACCCTGGCCCATGATGAAGGGCAGCGCCGTGGCCATGACCAGCAGGTTGGCAACGTTGACGAGGATGAGCGAGGTGGGATCGATCTGCACGGCGGCGGGGCCCCGTAGGGCGCAAGCTGTTATCTAGTGTACTTGCCGCGCCGGTTTTCAGCGCCCGCCCAGCCGGGTGCTGAGCTCTGTCGCATCCGGTGCCGCCAACGCCGTGTTGTGCCCGTCCGTCAACGGCCCGCCGCCGGGCACCACGTTGCCCGCCGCGTCATAGCCCACCGCCTTGAACTTCCACACCGCGCCAATGCGTTTGAGGTTACCCACGTGCGTGCCGTCGGGCGTGTGCACGCTGTAGACGTCGGCATTCACGGGGTGCAGGGTGAGGGCGGGCATGGGTGGAACGCTGGAAGATTATGAATAAAAACGGGCTGTAGCCCTTGCTAAATATGCGCTGGCAGCTACTAAATCAATAGCATTTTATCTGGCAAGAGTTGACGCCTCTGCCCAGGCGTGGATGGCCTTCCAGTCGCGGAAGTCGCCTTCCGGTTGCGCCTTGGACTGCATGACCTTCTTCATGGCCCAGGACAGCTTGCCGTAATCCAGCGCGCCGGCAAAAGCGCCCACGCCCACCGGCTTGAGCGGTGGCGCGGCCTTGAGAACTGGGTCCAGGTAGGCGAGTGCCTTGGCCATGTTGTCCGGGGTCGGCTCGTGCAGCAGCATGCAGACCACAAAACACGCCAGCGGAACCCGGCCCAGCGCTTCCACATGCTGTTGCACGAAGTCGGCCGCCTCCGGCAGCCACTTGCCCATGTACACCGGGGCACCGAGCACCACGCCCTGGTAGGTCTCCAGGTTGCGCACGTTCTTCATCAGCCGCACGTCCACCGCCGCGCCCTTGCCGCACAGCGTCTGGCCCATGGCATCGGCCACACCGCCGGTGGAGCCGTACTTGCTGGCGTACGCCACCAGGATGCGACGGCCCTCCAGGCTGCGCGGCCCGCATTGCCCTTCGGCAAACGTCGCTGCAGCGGCGTGGCTCGCGGTGGCCGTGAAGCCGGTGCCCAGCGACACCGCGGCCCAAAGCGCTTCGGCCATGCCCAGAAAATGCCGGCGGTTGATGGTGGTGGGGTCCTGGTCTTGTGTGGCCATGGCGTTCGCTCCCTGTCTGTGGGGCTCATTCTGGCCACGAGGCCGGGCAGCGTCAAACCGCCGCGGCCGGGGCGGTGTTCAGGCCTGCCAGACGCCAAAGCCGGCCGAGCGCAGGTCGATGCCCACTTCCACCTCGCGTTCCTGGGCGTCCTGGTAGTTCATGGGGTTGAAGCCTTCGTACAGGTCCGGCAGCAGGCGCAGGCCGTATTGGGTGACGTAGCGGTTGGCCTGGATGCCGGCCTTGTGTTTGTCAAAGCGCACGTCCGGGTCCAGCCCCGTCATGCCCACGTAGACGCAGGGTTTGCCTTCCACATAGTCCGGGTTGTTCTTGCGGAACTTGGGCTCGTCCAGCACGTCGGGCGAGAGCTCGATGACGTAGACGTGGTAGTGGGGGCGGCGGGCCATGGCAAGTGGAATGGGTGATCCGGTCTATTATCGATACCAACTACAAACGCGAACAACCAGGGAGGTTGCTCAATGGGCATTGAAGATCGTGACTACTACTGGGATAAGCGACGTGATGACTCCCCGTTCTCGCCGCCCGCAAAGAAACGCGCGCTGAAAGATTGGCTCTACATGGCGCTTGTCTGGGTCGGGCTGCTGTTGCTGCTGGTCAAGGCTGCGACGTATTTTTTTCCGAAAGAGATGGCGCGATTGAAGCGTCTTGAAGTTCGATCGGCGGTGGTCGTTGCGCCCTCAATGCAAACTCAGCCGGAACCGTCGCCGTCGATACAACGGGAAGCGCCGGCCCCAGTACGGCAACTCAATTCCCACTCGGATGCCCAATGGCCAGCGGAGGTACAAACGCAAACGCCTCTAGCGCAGGCGCCCACCACAACCACGATCTATCTCTGCAAGGCTTACACGGGTGGGCTGTTCTGGAGTTCGGCGCACTGCAACACGCAACGGGCATTGATCGACCGTACGGCGACGGTACCCACCAGCCTGTCTTTCGACCAGCAGGTGCAGCTGGCCGATGCGCAGCGCAAGGAGGCTGAGAGTCTCTACCACCAGCAGCCCGCGCCCGCAGTGCAGGTTGCGAGTCGGTGCATGGTACTGAGAGCGGAACGTGAGTCCATTGACGCCCGCTACGCCAACTGGAAGTGGCAGCCGCCCGAGGTGATCAACCCAGACCAGATTCGCATGCGAGCGCTGCGTGAGGAACAGTCCCGCCTCGGCTGCCCGGATCGCTGATCACTCCTCGATCTTCACGCCCTTCCAGAAGGCCACACGACCCTGGATGAGATGGGCCTCGGGGGTCGGCTCGGGGTAGAACCACACGGCGTCGGGCAGCATGTCGCCGTTGACCATGAGCGAGTAGTAATGCGCCTCGCCCTTCCAGGGGCAGGTGGTCTTGTGGTTGCTGAAGGTCACGTACTCGCGCTTGAGCGTGTGCTCGGGGAAGTAGTGGTTGCCTTCCACCAGCACGGTGTCGTCACTCTCGGCGATGACGGTGTTGTTCCAGGTGGCTTTCATGGTTAACAGCTCGCTGCATTCATGTTGGACGAAAATTCTGGTTGCGATCTACTTACAAAGTCTCGAGTAGCCATTTGTCTAATGGTTTTCGCTCCCTAAGTCGCCAGTGGTTGTCCAGAATAGACACCAAGTTCTTTTGACGGGCAATGATGACGCTGGGCAACCATTCCTCTTGATTGAGAACTTGCGTAGTCATTACAAAGGGAGAAATGCCACCTCGACGGAAATATGACTCTTTCTTCCTGTCAAAGTCCCAGTTTGAGGCCTGACTATTCTTGCGTCGAGAAAGTAGGGCTAAATTCCCGAGGCGATGAACCAGTTCTGTTCGTAGGATTTGGTCTGGAAACCACTCAAGCCACTTGCTTCCAGATTTTGGCGTTTGAGGCAAGACATGCTCAACAGTAATGACGTCAAAGTCGTAGGTTGCTCCCCCATCAGATAACAAGCTGTCAAGTCGCAGGATGATAGGTGTTCGCGCTTTGGCTGATAGTGTGTCGTAGATCGGGCCATCAAGCCGTTCATAGAAGGCAAACTGTTCAGGCGGAGAGAGTTGCAATGACGATCCGTTATCGAAGATTTGCCGATCTGCTTCAATGTCGGCAGTGACTTTTGCGAAGCGTTCGATACGATCGTTTACTCCCTTGCTAGTTGCCAGCATGAAATAAGCCAAACGCTCTAGATCACGAATAAATGAGATTATCTTGGGCGGATTTTCTCTGTGTCGAACGAAGAATGCGAGCGTAGGTGGAACCCAGTCGTTGAACTCAAGACGATTGAGCCAGCGAAGGTGCTCGTTGACTTTGTCCGCGTGATTCGGTGCGGAATATGCTGCAGCACTTATTTCGCCGAAAGCTTGAGACATTGGAAGTAGAACGCTCTCAATGAACTTGATGGGTGTTTTGACCTCAGTGACGTGCTCCTCGAATTCCTTTAACAGCGTCTCTTTGGCTTTGACTTTGCGATAGACAGTCCTGATATGAGCAAACAGATTGTTAAAGTCGTCCCGACCAAGCTCTTCCTCGGCATCCTCCCACTTTTTTGTGTAGGAGTCGCGCTGAGGCTCGGGTATGTCGCCAATTATTTTGGCTTTCAAAATGTCGGTTGCAGTTAAATCGAGTCCGCGACTGTTGAGTACGGCAAAAATTCGATACGCTGAATTCTGGTCGGGCGTCGAAACGACCACCAAGAAACAACGCTGAAGTACGAATTGTGCGAGTTGAATTCGCTCAGGTTCGGTCAATTTCTCGAGGCGCTTCTGAAAAGCTCTTGCGTTATCACGAAGGTTCAATCGACTATCTGCTAAGCCGGTTTCAAGATTGAGTAGGTCTTGAAAGCCGCCATCCCGCTGAATATATTTTTGGAAGAACTCAGCGTCACGGTCACGTAAGGTGAGTCGAAATCGATCTTCCGTTCCCGCAAAAGTATCGCCTTCTTCATAAATCCGTTTTGTTATTTGAGAGCGAAGGGCCGAAGTGACATTGGCCCTAATTGCTGCCAAAAGGAGGGTTAGAGTTGTTAAGCGCTGCTGGCCATCCACCACGTCGGCATCGGGTGTTTCGCCCTTTATCAGGACAATGCTGCCGAGGAAGTAACTCGGCATGTCGGCTACTTGGCCAGGATTTGCGTCCACAAAGCCAAGTAGATCTTCAATCAGTTCATTGGCCTGTTCGGGTGTCCATGAGTAAGGTCTTTGATAGTCTGGGATTCGAAATACGTAGTCGTCACTGAACACCTTCTGAATGGGTTGTTCGTGCGCCGTTAGACTTTTTGACACTCTGTCTCCCTTGTGGTTTTGTTGTTACTTCCCCCAACTGTCCTTCAATCCCGTGACCCGGTTGAATACGGGCTTACCCTGTGCATGGTCCTTGCGGTTGGCCACAAAGTAGCCATGCCGCTCGGGCCGGAATCATGCCGTTTTCTTCAACGACAGCTTGACGGAGTAGCCCAGGCTGGCGGCCACGTTCACCAGGGCGTCCAGCGTGAACTTCTGGGTGCGGCCCTTGACCAGATCGTTCATGCGCGGCTGGGTGATGCCGGCGCGTTTGGCGGCTTCGGCTTGGGTGACGCCCAGCTTTTCGATGACCTTGCGGATGTGCACCACCAGATCAGCGCGCAGCAGCAGGTTTTGCGCTTCGGCTTCGGGAAAGCCGAGGTCGCGGAAGACGTTGGCGCTGCCGTGCAGGATCTGCATGTCGAAACTCATGCGGCTTTCCGGAACTCCAGCGGTACCAAACCTTCTTTTTTGGCATCCAGCAGCACGATTTCAACGATGGTGCCGTCTTCGGCGTAACTGATGTTGGTATGCCAGTCTTGCGACACTTCGCGCACGATGGGCTTGTCCGATACGCGGATTTGCAAAATGTCGTCGTTTTCGAAGTAGATGCTTTTCATGGCTGGGTCTCCCAGTGGTGCATGACAGTTTTGACCACAACTGCATTGTCGATCACAGCCGCCACGCAAAGCAAGTTGTCCGCGCGGCTGGGTACATGCTTGTAGAGCCAGTAATGCCCCTTGCCTGCGTCTTTGAGGGTGCCGGTGTCGATGACCTCCAGAACCAGGTCTTCGCTCATATTGCGCTCGGCCATGCGCTGCCGGGCGTGCTCCGTCAGCACCACCGGCAGGCCAAAGCGCGTGCTGTGCATCACTTGGCCCAGCTGTCCTTCAGCCCGGTGACACGGTTGAACACCGGCTTGCCGGTTTGGTGGTCCTTGCGGTCCGCCACAAAGTAGCCATGGCGCTCGAACTGGAACTTGTCGTCCGGCGCGCAGCTGGCTAGTGCCGGCTCCACGTAGGCCGTCACGGTCTTCAGGCTGTCCGGGTTCAGGCTGGCCAGGAAGTCCTTGCCGCCGGCGTCGGGTTGCGGGTCGGTGAACAGGCGGTCGTACAGGCGCACTTCGGCTGCCACGCCGTCGGCCACGCCCACCCAGGTGATGACGCCCTTCACCTTGATGGCGTCACTGCCCGGGGTGCCGCTCTTGGTGTCGGGAATCAATTCCGCGTGCACTTCGGTGATGTTACCGTTGGCGTCTTTCACGGCACCCTTGCATTCGATCACGTGGCCGTATTTCAGGCGCACCTTGTTGCCGGGAGTCACAGAACCATCCGCCGTGCGCTGCGGCGGATACAAGCGGTGGTAGCCCTTGGGCGGTACCTCTTCGTAGTCGGTGCGCTCGATCCACAACTCACGGCCGAACTTGAAGGCGCGTTTGCCCAGGTTGGGGTGGTGCGGGTGCACCGGGGCCGAGCAATCATCCAACGCGCCGGCGCCGTGCAATTCGTCCCAGTTGGTGATGACGAGCTTCACCGGGTCCAGCACGGCCATGGCGCGCGGGGCCTGCACGTCCAGGTCTTCGCGCAGGCAGCCTTCCAGTGTGCTGTAGTCGATCCAGCTGTAGTCTTTGGTGACGCCAATGCGCTCGGCAAAGTTCTGGATGCTCTCGGGCGTGAAGCCACGCCGGCGCAGGCCGACGATGGTGGGCATACGCGGGTCGTCCCAGCCGGTGACGTGCTTGTCGTTCACCAGTTGCGCCAGCTTGCGTTTGCTGGTGATCACATAGGTGAGGTTCAGGCGCGCAAACTCGTGCTGGTGCGGCAGCAAAAAGACGTTGGGGCGTTGGCCGTCCAGCGCGTGCTGCAGCAGCGGGGTGAACTGCGCGGTCTCGTTTTTCAGCAGGGCGAAGAAGGCGCCCAGGTCTTTGAGCACGGCGTCGCGGTCGTGCTCCCACTTGGCGAACAGGGCACGCATCTGTTGCTCGGCCGTGCTGGCAAACAGTTTGTCGGCGTGGTTGAAGCAGTGCAGGGCAAATTCCTTCTGCGCTTCCACACCCTGGGCTTCGATCTTCTCCACCAGCGCCTTGGCCTGTTTGAACTGCGGCGCGCGCAGGATAGGCACGATGCGTTCCACCGTCCAGTCGTAGAAGGGGCGCTGGTCTTCGAACTCCAGCGTGCAGATGCTGTGGGTGATGTTCTCCAGCGCGTCCTCGATCGGGTGCGCAAAGGAGTACATGGGGTAGATGCACCACTTATCACCCGTGTTGTGGTGGGTGGCGCGGCGGATGCGGTAGATGGCAGGGTCGCGCAGGTTGATGTTGGGGCTGGCCATGCTGATCTTGGCGCGCAGCACGGCGGCGCCGTCGGCCAGTTGGCCGTCGCGCATCTCGCGGAAGCGAGCCAGGTTCTCCGCCGGGGTGCGGGTGCGGAACGGGCTGTCTTTGCCGGGCGTCACAAAGTCGCCGCGGTTGGCACGCATTTCGTCCGGCGTCTGCTCGTCCACATAGGCGTGGCCGGTTTCGATCAGGTATTCCGCCGCGCGGTACATGAAGTCGAAGTAGTTGCTGGCGTAAAACAGGTGCTCGGTGTTGTGGCCTCCATACGCGGTTTGCCAGCTGAAGCCGAGCCACTTGACCGCGTCGAGGATCGAATCGACGTACTCCTGCTCTTCCTTCTCGGGGTTGGTGTCGTCGAAGCGCATGTGGCACACGCCGCCGTAGTCGCGCGCCAGGCCGAAGTTCAGGCAGATGCTCTTGGCGTGCCCCACGTGCAGGTAGCCGTTGGGCTCAGGCGGGAAGCGGGTGCGGATCTTGGCCGGGTCTGGCTGGCCCTGCTCGTGGTGCGTGGCGTCGCCGGGCGAACCGCCCCAGCGGCGGCCGGAATAGGTGCCGTGCGTCAGGTCGTTTTCGATGATCTGGCGCAGGAAGTTGCTGGCCTTGGCGGGGGCCTTGTCGTTGTCAATGGGGCTGGCGTTACTCATTGGACGATTTTAGACCCGGCGCAGACTCCTGCGCATGGCCGGCGCCCTGCGGGACCGGGGCGAAAACTTCTGTCATGTCACACGGCCGTCAAGCGGGTCATACTAAGATGGTTCAGGTGTTTGTGTTCAGTCAAAGGAGAGTGTCATGCTGAAGAACAAGGTGGGCCTGGTCACCGGCGCGTCGTCGGGCATCGGCCGCGCGATTGCGCTGGTGTGGGCGCGCGAGGGCGCCAAGGTGGTGGTGTCGGACGTGAACGCGGCCGGTGGCGAAGAAACCGTGGCGCTGGTGCGCCAGCAGGGTGGCGATGCGATTTTTGTGGCGGCCGATGTGGGCAAACCGCAGGACAACGAGGCGCTGGTGGCCAAGGCGGTGGCGCACTATGGCCGGCTCGACATGGCCTGCAACAACGCCGGCATTGGCGGCCCGCAGGCGCCGCTGGCCGACTACCCGCTGGATGGCTGGGCGCAGGTGATCAACATCAACCTGTCGGGTGTGTTCTACGGCATGAAGTACCAGACCGCTGCCATGCTCAAGACCGGGGGCGGCGCCATCGTCAACGTGGCGTCCATCCTGGGGGCGGTGGGTTTTTCCGGCTCACCGGCTTACACCGCGGCCAAGCACGGCGTGCTGGGGCTGACCCAGACCGCCGCGCTGGACTACGGCCCGCAAGGCATCCGCGTGAACGCGGTGGGGCCGGGTTTCATCCACACGCCCATGATCGACGCGCTGGAAGAGAACGCCGCGGTGAACGCCATGCTGGTGGCGGCGCACCCCATTGGCCGCCTGGGCCGGCCGGAAGAGGTGGCCGAGCTGGTGGCCTGGCTGAATTCGGACCGTGCGTCGTTTGTCACCGGTTCCTACTACCCGGTGGACGGCGGCTACCTGGCGCGTTGAGGCCGCCGCCGTAGCCACAGCCCGGCGGTGGCCGGGTTTGTTACTTTTGGCGACGTACTTCACAAAAGAGCAGTCGTCGCTGCAGGGCGCAGCGCGTTGACGGGGACGGGGCCTGTGTTTTTGCCCCGACAAAGGAAATGCGATGAAAGCCAAAACGTCCGTCAAAACCCTTGCAGTGCTGGCATGCGCCACCGCGCTGACGCTGGGCGCCAGCGGCGCTGCCCAGGCCCACGGCGACAACATCTACTGGTCCATCGGCGTGGCCTCACCCGGCGTGCACGTGGGCGTGGCCAGCGCACCGCCGGTGGTGATGCACCCGCCCGTGGTGTACATGCCGCCACCGCGCCCGGTGATGTATGCGCCGATGCCGGTGGTCTACGGCCCGCCGCCCGGCTGGCGCCACCACCACCGCGGCTGGGACCGTGGTTACGCCTATGGCGGGCGCGGGGGAGAGCGCTTCGAGCATGGGCGCGAGGGCCGCTGGGAAGGTGGCCGCGGCGAGGGCTGGCGTCGCTGAGCCGGCCCCATAAAAAAGCCCGCAGGAAGAGACACCTGCGGGCTGAAGGCCAGGCCCTGATCGAAGCTGGCCGAGGAGACATGACCGATAACCGGCATCACCCCGCGGGGTGGGCCACCGGGCAGTTCGTCAAAACTGCAGCCAGTACTACTGATAACGGCGGGTGGTGCGCGAACTTGAGACCGGCGCCGACCGGCGGGCGGTGGTGGCTGGTGCCGGTCGGCCTCACATGGCCTTGAACAGGTGCGCGTAGAGCCGGCTCACGGCCAGTTTGTCGCTGCGGCCGTGCAGGCGCAGCCAGAGCCGGCCCGCTTCGTCGCGCGTCACGGTCTCGATGGCGGCGGCGCGCACCACAGTGCCGCGGTGCACCTGCCAGAAGGCCTGCGGGTCGAGCTGCGGCAGCAGTTCTTTGAGCGGGGTGCGCAGCAGGTACTCGTGCCCGGCGGTGAGCACACGCACGTACTTGTCGGCCGCTTCGAAATACAGCACCTCGTCCACCGGCACCATGCGGATGGCCGTGCCCTGGCTGGCCTGGATCAGGCGCAGCGGGGCGCCGGGGGTGGCCGGTGCCGCTGTGGGGGCGGCAAGCAGCTGACGCAGCTGTGCCAGCGTTGCTTCAAAATTCATAGCGGCGGGCGACGTTTTGGCAAGGGCCAGCTGCAGTTTGGCCACGGTTTTCTGCAGGCGCTCGGGCAACACGGGTTTGAGCAGGTAGTCCACCGCCTGCGCTTCGAAGGCCTGCACCGCGTACTGGTCGTAGGCGGTGACGAACACCAGCGCGGGAAAGGGTTTGGCCTGCGGCCCGTCATTCGGCCCATTTTGTGGCCAGGCATCGGCCAGCGCGGCGGCGGCTTCCAGCCCGCTTTGGGCCGGCATGCGGATGTCGAAAAACAGCACGTCGGGTTGTTGCGCCAGCGCCTGCGCCACGGCCGCTTCGCCGTTGCCGGCCACACCCAGCACCTGCAGCGCCGGCCAGGCGCGCGCCAGCTCGGCCTGCAGGGCCTGGGCCAGCAGCGGTTCGTCTTCGGCAATCAGGGCGGTGGGGTGGCTGTTCATGTTTTGCAAGGAAATGTGATGGTAGCCCGGGTTCCGCCTGCGGGTTCTGCTACAAATTCAAGAGCAGCCTGCGCGCCGTATTCGGTGGCCAGGCGCTCGCGCACCTGGGTCAGGCCGAAGCCGGTGCCGTGGCTGGTGGCGGCACCCGGGCCGATGCCGGTGTCGCTCACCTCCAGCACCAGCTGCGTGCCGTCGCGTCGCGCCTGCACCGTGATGCTGCCGCCCGCCACCTGAGGCTCCAGCCCGTGCGTGATGCTGTTTTCCACCAGCGGCTGCAGCAGCAGTGCCGGCACCGGCAAGCCGGCCAGTTCGGGCGGCAGGTCCAGCGTGTAGTGCAGGCGCGGGCCCATGCGCACGGCCATCAGTTCCAGGTAGTCCTGCAGGCGCTCGAACTCGGCCGCCAGCGGGTGCGTGCCCTGGCGCGAGGCGCTGAGCGTGGCGCGCAGGTAGGCAATCATGCGGTCGAGCATGGCGGTGGCGCGCGGCGGGTCGGTGCCGATGAGCGCGCGCAGGTTGGCCAGGGTGTTGAACAGCATGTGCGGCTCGAGCTGAGATTCGAGCAGGCGCAGGCGCGCTTCGTCGGCCTGGCGGCGGGCGATTTCGAGCTTCTGCCGTTCGGCGGCGAGCTGGCTGCGGCTCAGGAAGTAGTAGGTCAGCACGGTACCGGCCACCAGGCTCAGCACCAGAAAGCCGATGGCCTTGCGCGGCTGGGTGAGCCAGTACTGGCTGCTGGTGTTGCCCAGCAGCGCATCGGCCAGCAGGGTGCCCAGCAGGAAACCCGCGCTGGCACCCAGCGGCACGATCAGCACCAGGCGGCGCCACTGGGTGGGCCAGTCGCGGATGAACCACTGGCGGCTGAAGTCGATCAGGGCCAGGATGCTCAGGCCGATGCATTGCGAATAGACCAGGTTGGTGGCGAAGCTCTCCTGGCCGAAGACCGTGATGCCCAGCGCAATCAGGGTGTTGAGTACGGCAGCCTGCACGGCGCGCAGCAGCAGTGAGGATGGGATCTGGACTCGCATGGGCAGGAGGTGTCGGTTCCCGGAGTATGCCCGGGCGGCATGACGGTGGGGCAGCGGTGTTTCACCAGAGGTCGCGCTGCTGGCCCAGGCGCTGGCGTTCCTGCTGCACCAGCCGTTCATGCAGGCCGCCGCCCGGCAGGGCCAGCCAGACCACGGCGCTGTGGATCAGCAGGCCCAGGCCCCAGCCCAGGGCCGGGAAGATGGCCCACGGGTGCTGGCTGCGGGCCGAGAGCAGTGCCAGCAGGATGTTGACGCCGACATACACCACGGCATGGATGTACCAGCCGAGTTTGGCGCCGGCGCGCTTGCGGGCCAGGCGGGTGAGGTCGTCGTCGGAATAGGTGCTTGCTTCCATGGGGTTCTCCTGAGGGTTTAGACGAGGCCGAGCCACTGGCCCCATAGCAGCTGGCCCAGGTAACGCCCGGGCAGCAGGGTGAAGCCGCCGGCCACCAGGCAGGAGGCGATGTAGGTGATCTGCATGGTGCGGCGGTGGCCGGCGATGTCTTTGCGCGCCAGGTACCAGAAGGCGCCGAACAGGGCGGCGAACACGGCCGGGATCAGCAGGTGGATGGGGCCGTAGCCGTGGAAGTGGGGCAGGTTGTTGCCGTGGATGAACAGGGCCGAGACGGCGGTGGCCAGCATCAGCGTGACCCAGGCGTAGCCAAGGGCGCGGTGCAGGCGCGGGCGCTGGGTGCGGCCGCGGCGCGCCCACAGGGCGAAGGGGCCGATGACGGTGGCCGCCAGGGCGGCACTGAGGTGGATGGCGATGACGGGTGTCAGTTGCATGGGGGGTCTCCAGAGGGGTGAACCGTGGAGCGGACTGTGCGCGGGCCCGTCCCGGTAAACCAGCGCCGTGCGACGAAATGCCGCCGGCGCGGCGTGACATGCCATGGGCCGGCGTGAATGGCGGCCAGGTTTGCCGTGTCTTTACATGGCGGATACCTGACTTGACGCGGGGGCAGGGCGGCTCTTCCTACAATGGCCGCATGAAAAAGACATATCTCGTGGCGGGCGTGGCGGCAGCAGCCGTGGCGGTGGCGGCCGGCGTGTGGTGGTTTCAGCGTGGCGGCGCCGACGACGTGCAGTACCGCACCGGCAAGATCGAGCGCGGCCCCTTGCAGGCGGCGGTGGCGGCCACCGGGGCGGTGAGCCCGGTGACGCAGGTGACGGTGGGCACCCAGGTGTCGGGCCAGATCAAGGAGATCCTGGTCGACTTCAATTCCGAGGTGAAGGCCGGTCAGCTGATTGCCGTGATCGACCCCGAGACCTTCGAGTACCGCGTGCGCTCGGCCCAGGCCGATGTGGACGCTGCCCGTGCCGTGGTGATGACGGCGCAGGCCAACGTGGCCGCCAGCCGGGCGCAGGTGTCGCGCGCGCAGACCGACCTGGCCGAGGCGCGCCGCACGCACGAGCGCAACCTGATGCTGGTGAGCAAGGAGTTCATCGCCCGCAGCACGGCCGACCAGTCGAACGCGCTGGTCAACACCAGCCTGGAGGCCGTGAAGGCGGCCGAGGCGCAGCTGGGCGTGACCGAGGCGCAGGTGAAGAGCGCGCAGGCCACGGTGGCGCAGCGCGAGGCGGCGCTGGCACAGGCGCGCATCGACCTGGCGCGCACGCGCATCACCTCGCCGGTGGACGGCATCGTGATCAAGCGCGCCATCGAGAAGGGCCAGACCGTGGCCGCCAGCCTGCAGTCGCCCGAGCTGTTCATCATTGCGCAGAACCTGCGCGAGATGCAGGTGGAGGCCGCCATCGACGAGGCCGATGTCGGCCGCATCCGCGGCGGGCAGAAGGCCAGCTTCACGGTGGACGCCTTCCCGGGCCAGACCTTCGAGGGCCAGATCAGCCAGGTGCGCAAGGCCGCCACCAACGTGGCCAATGTGGTGACCTATGTGGCGGTGGTGACTTTCGCCAACAACGACGGACGCCTGCTGCCCGGCATGACCGCCAATGTGCGGGTGGTGACGGATGTGCGCGAGAGCGCGCTGAAGGTGCCGAACTCGGCGCTGCGCGTGCGCATCACCGGCGTGGAGCCGGCGCCGGATGCTAGCAATAACGTAGCGGCCAGCGCAGCGAATACGGGGGCTTCTGCCCCAAATGCCGCTGAAAAACCGGCGGCCACCGCACCGGCGGCACCGGCCGCTGGCGGTCCGGCCACCGAGTTTCGCAACCGGCTGGTCAAGGAGCTGCAGCTCGACGCGGCGCAGACCGAGAAGGTGGATGCCATCTACGCCGAGGCGCGGCCGAAGTTCCTGCCCTTGCGTGATCTGCCGGAGGCCGAGCGCACCCGGGCGCGTGAACGCATCACGGCCGACATCCGCGCCCGCATAACCGAGCTGCTGACACCGGAGCAGAAGACGCGCTACGCCACCCTGGTGGCGGAGGTGGCGGGCCGCACCGTGACGCGTGGCCGCATTTATGTGATGGAGGATGGCCGGCCGAAGGCGCTGAACGTGCGCCTGGGCATCACCGACGGCACCAGCACCGAACTTCTGGTGCTGCCCAACTCGCCCAACGCGGCCGAGCTGAAAGAAGGCACCACGGTGATCACCGGCACCGTGAGCGCCGGTTCCGCCCCGACCACCACGCGCCCGGCCACCACTGGCCCGCGCATGATGTTCTAAAAGATGTTGTACACCCCCAGGCTGCGGGCACTGCGTGTCCCTTCGCCACCCCCCTTGCAGGGGGCAACGCCAGTGGCCCGGCAAAGCCGGTTCCACGGCGTTTCCCGCTTTATGTCCTCGCATGCGCAGGTGTTTGCAGCTGCTGCTGTGGAGCAGACGACATGGCCTTGATCGAAGCGCGTCAGCTGACCAAGACCTACCGCATGGGCACGGCCAAGCAGCAGGCGGCGGGTGGGGGCATGACGGTGCATGCGCTGCAGGGTGTGTCGCTCGACATCGAGGAGGGCGACTTCGTGGCCATCATGGGGGCGTCGGGCTCGGGCAAGTCCACGCTGATGAACATCCTGGGTTGCCTGGACCTGCCCACCAGCGGCGAGTACCGGCTGGCCGGTGAAGAGGTGGAGGCGATGGCGCCGGACCAGCTGGCTTCGATCCGCAACCGGCGCATCGGTTTCGTGTTCCAGCAGTTCAACCTGCTGCCGCGCACCAGCGCGCTGGAGAACGTGGAGCTGCCGATGGTCTATGCCGGCGTGAATGCGGTGCAGCGGCGCGAACGCTCGCTGGCCGCATTGCAGCGCGTGGGGCTGGGCGAGCGTTACAACCACACGCCGTCGGAACTGTCGGGCGGGCAGCAGCAGCGCGTGGCGATTGCGCGCGCGCTGGTGAACCACCCGCAACTGATCCTGGCCGACGAGCCGACCGGCGCGCTCGACAGCAAGACCAGCGAAGACATCATGCGGCTGCTCAACGAACTGAACCACCAGGGCATGACGGTGGTGATCGTGACGCACGAGGCCGACATCGCAACCTGGGCGCGGCGCAAGCTGGTGTTCCGCGACGGCCAGATCGTGGAAGACACACAGCTTGGCCCGCTGGCCGAGTGGCGCCAGACCGAACAACACACGCGTGTGGCCGGCGTGGGGCAACTGGCGGGCGGGGTGAGTGAGGTGCAGCCATGAACCTGCTTGCCGCCGTTCGCAGCGCCTGGCGCGCCCTGGCCGCCAACACGCTGCGCAGCATCCTGACCATGCTGGGCATCATCATTGGCGTGGCGGCGGTGATTACCATGATTGCGGTGGGCAACGGCGCCACCGCGCGCGTGCAGGCGCAGATGAAGGGCCTGGGCTCCAACATCATGCTGGTGCTGCCCGGCGGCGTGTCGCAGGCCGGTGTGCGCCTGGGCGCGCAGACGCGCCAGCGCCTGACGGAAGAAGACGCGCAGGCGATTGCGGTAGAGATTCCCGAGGTGCAGGTGGCGGCGCCGACCTCGCGCACCAGCGGCCAGGTGGTGGCGGGCAACAGCAACTGGGGTACCACCATTTTCGGCGTGACCAACGACTACCTGGAGGCGCGCGACTGGGGGCTGACCTCGGGCCGCCTGTTCGACCAAGCCGAGCTGGCGGGCTCGGCCAAGGTGGCCTGGATCGGCGCCACCGTGGCGCGCGAGCTGTTTGGCGAGCAGGACCCGGTGGACCAGATGGTGCGCGTGCGCGGTGTGCCGATGAAGATCGTCGGTGTGTTGCTGCCCAAGGGCCAGAACTCGATGGGGCAGGACCAGGACGATGTGCTGATGATTCCCATCAGCACGCTGCGCAACCGCATCTGGGGCGGCGACGCCACCAGCCGCCTCAAGCGCGTGGGCTCGATCTCGGTGAAGATCCGCGAAGGCCAGAGCATGAAGGCGGCGGAGGAGGGCATCAAGGACCTGCTGCGCCAGCGTTTCAAGGTGCAGGCCGGCGGCGAAGACCCGTTCATGGTGCGCAACCTGACCGAGATTCTGCAGGCGCAGGAGGAGGCCAGCCGCATCATGACGCTGCTGCTGGCAGCGGTGGCCGGCATCAGCCTGATCATCGGCGGCATCGGCATCATGAACATCATGCTGGTGAGCGTGACCGAGCGCACACGCGAAATCGGCCTGCGCATGGCGGTGGGCGCACGCGGCAAGGACATCCTGGCGCAGTTCCTGATCGAAGCGGTGACGCTGAGCCTGATCGGCGGTGCCATCGGCGTGCTGCTGGGCGCGGTCTCGACCTGGGCGGTGGGGCGCTTCGCCGGCTGGCAGGTCAGCATGTCGATCGGTGCCATCCTGCTGGCGGCCGGCTTCTCGGCGCTGGTGGGTATCTTCTTCGGTTTTTACCCGGCGCGGCGCGCCTCGAAGCTGTTGCCGATCCAGGCGCTGCGCTACGAGTAAGGGCCGGCGCAAGCCGGCACCAGGCCGGCACCTTGCTCGATCAGCGCATCTCGAACAGTTCCTGCTGGAAGCGCTCGGCCGGCAGGCCGTGCGCCATCAAGTCCTGCCGCAGCGCATCGCCAAAGGCGGCCGGGCCGCAGAACCAGACATCGGCGTCCTGCCAGTCGGGCAGCAGGGTGCGCAGGCGTTCACCGTTCAGGCGGCCGTCGCGTGCCGACACCAGGATGTGCAGGCGTACGCCGGCAGCCTGAGCATCGGCGCGCAGCAAGTCCAGCGCGCGATCGTCGACTGCGCTGGTGGGGTGGATGAGGTCGATGCTGCGGCCATCCGGTTGGGCGGCCAGTGCCTTCATGCGCGCCACGAAGGGGGTGACGCCGATGCCGGCACCGATCCAGATCTGGCGCTGCGACGCGCCTTCGAAATGGAAGCGGCCGTAGGGGCCTTCGACGGTGACGGTGTCGCCCGACTGCAGCGTGTGCTCCAGCGTGCGGGTGTAGTCGCCCAGGGCCTTGATGAGGAACTGCACCCGGCCGTCGCCGGTCCAGGCGGAGGTCAGCGTGAAGGGGTGCGCGCCCTCGCGCTCGTCGAAGGTGACGAAGGCAAACTGGCCGGGCTCGTGGCCGGGCCAGGGGCCGAGGAGCTGGATGGTGACCGCGTTGACCTTGACGCCCGGCAGGTAGCCCAGTTCGCCGATCTCGCCCACCACGCGACGCTGGATGCCGATGCGGCGGAACAGGCTGATGAACGCCGCCACGCTGCCCGCCGCCATCATCAGCGCCAGCGCGGCGCCCATCGGGTGGCGCCAGTCGGCGAAGTTGAGCAGCGGCACCGAATGGACCACCAGCGCCAGGTAGACAAGGGCCAGCCACTTGTGAGTCTTGATGAAGTAGCGGTAGGGGAAGCGCCGGATCAGGGCGATGGCGATCAGCACCACCGCGGCGTAGAAAGCCTTTTCGCCGATGTCCTCGGCCAGGCCGCGCTGGCTCTGGAAGAAACGGAACAGGTCCACCGTTTCGGCCGGTCGCGGCCCGCGTGCCGGCCGCGTCAGCAGGCCAGCCTGCACCAGCCACTTCGGCGCCTGGGAGCACAGCCAGTGCAGCACCGCGAGCACCAGGCCCGAGATGCCGAGCCATTTGTGCAGGCGGTACATCTTGTCCAGGCCGTGCAGCCGGTGCTCCAGCCAGGCCGGGCGCACGGCCAGCAGCATGGCCACGCTCATCACGCCCATGGCCAGCACGCCGGTGTACTGCACCAGCAGGTTGCGCCAGGGGAAAAAGCCCTGTGCGCCGGCCAGCGCCGTGGCCTCGGCCCAGACCCACAGGAGGGTGAGCCCGAGCAGCAGGCCGGGCAGGCTGCGTTGGATGTTCTTCATCAATCTGTTTTCGCGGCAATGCCCCGGGATCAGCTGTCTTCGGTTTTGGGCGGCGCTGTCGGTATTTCCTGCGCGTCCTTGCCCCAGTCTTCCCAGCCTTCACCGAAAAGTTCAATGGGGTGCTGAGTCCGATCTGATCCATTGCCGCAGCGCATGGAATTGGCGGGGCAATACAAATCGCATCCCCAGCAGATTCGTTCCGGGTTGGATGGATTCGATGGAAATTTCTTCACCATGGCAGATCATTCAGGCGGCGGCCATGTGGCTGTTGCCAACAGGCAGGACCTGACCTTGAACGCCCCCAATTTACAGGATATGGCCTCAAAGTCAACACGGTTCGGCCGGGATGGCGGGCGGTCGCCGGCATCGGGTCTCCCACAGCGATAATCCACCATCTTTTTCCGGGAGTTTCCGTGGATATTGCGTTGCTGATCAAGGCCGCCCTGATGGGCGTGGTCGAGGGCCTGACCGAGTTTTTGCCGATCTCATCGACCGGCCACCTGATCTTGGCCGGCGCGCTGCTGGGTTTCGATGACGAGAAGGCCAAGGTGTTCGACATCGCGATCCAGACCGGCGCCATCCTGGCGGTGATCCTGGTCTACTGGCAGAAGATCCGCGACACGCTGGAGGCGCTGCCCAACAGCCGGCAGGCACAGCAGTTCGCGCTCAATGTGCTGATCGCCTTCGTGCCGGCGGTGCTGCTGGGCCTGCTGTTTGGCAAGCTCATCAAGGCGCACCTGTTCACGCCGGTGGTGGTGGCCAGCACCTTCATCCTTGGTGGTTTCATCATCCTGTGGGCCGAGAAACGGCAGGCCCGTGCGGCCACGGCGCCGCGCATCCTCGATGTGGACGCCATGCGCTGGCAGGATGCGCTCAAGGTCGGGCTGGTGCAGTGCCTGGCCATGGTGCCGGGTACCAGCCGCAGCGGCGCCACCATCATCGGCGGCATGCTGCTGGGCCTGTCGCGCAAGGCGGCCACCGACTTTTCGTTCTACCTCGCCATCCCGACGCTGATCGGCGCCGGCGCCTACAGCCTGTACAAGGAGCGCGCGCTGCTGTCGATGGCGGACCTGCCGATGTTCGGCGTCGGTCTGCTGTTTTCCTTCGTCAGCGCCTGGCTGTGCGTGCGCTGGCTGCTGCGCTTCATCGCCACGCACAACTTCAACGGTTTTGCCTGGTACCGCATCGTGTTCGGCCTCGTGGTGCTGGCCACGGCCTGGAGCGGGTTGGTGCAGTGGACCGCCTGAGGCCCTGGCTTCGCGCAAGAAAAAGAAGGCCGCATGCAGCGGCCTTTTTTGGGGCTGGAAAAGTTGTGGCTGGCAAGGCGCCGCGGGGAATCCCGGTCAGTTGAAAATTTCCTTCACCAGGGTGATGCTGGATTTGTAGAGATAGAGGATGAAGAGACACAGATCGAGCACCAGCAGGGCGTGGGCCATCGTTTCGATCGCCAGGTAGGTGAAGCGGCTCACGCCGCCCAGCAGGACGATGCTGTCTGCCCCCATGTCGAGGGCGATGGCGATGGAGGCCAGACACACGAAAAGCAGCGTGCCGGAAAGCATGTGCTGCAGTTGCTCTTTCACCAGTTGGTTGTGGTTTGACATGACTGAACAGACGGGTTGACTTGAAAACAGGGATGGCCAGCGGGTCTCAGTGCCCGTTGTGCTTCAGTTCGCGCACGCGGTGCAGGTTCAGCAGCGACGCCTCGATGGCGGCGGCGGTGGCCACCGGTTGCTCCATCGGGAACAGGTGTGAACCGTCAAGCATCATGATGCGGCCCTTGGTGATCTTCTCGGTCATGGCCATGCCGACCTGGCGCATCTCCACCGAATGGCGCCCGCCGAGGAAGGCAGCCGGGCATTTGAGCGGGTGGCGCTTGAGGAGTTTGTCCAGGTTGTCGGGGATGGTGTTGTAGATCGCGGTTTCCACTTCGCGCCGGAAGCTCAGCACACGCTTGCCGTCTTCGTCGTGCATGCCGTGTTCCACGTAGTCGCGCAGCACCTGCGCGTCCCAATGGGCGAAGGCCTTCTTGTGGCGGAAGTGCTCGAAGGCGGTGTCGATGTCGGGCCAGCTGTTGCGGCGCTGGCGGCTGATGGCGCCCGGCGACACCGCGCCGATGATCTGCGTGGTCTTGGCCACGCCCACGCTGGTGGCGCGCCAGCCGCCCAGGATGGGCGAGTCGATCAGCAGCACGCCATAGACCAGTTCCGGGTGGCGCGCGGCGGCCATCAGGCTCAGGAGGCCGCCCAGCGAGTGGCCGACCAGGAAGGCGGGGCCGCCGAACTTGTCGGTCTCGGCCTTGGCGAAGTCGGCCAGTTGCTGCACCAGGTGCGGCCAGTTGTTGGTGACAGGGTAGCGTTCCTCGTGGCCGAACTTGTCCACGGCCTTGACCTTGAAGCCGCGCCGGCGCAGCTCACCGAACAGCATGCGGTAGGTGCCGGCGGGGAAGCTGTTGCCGTGCGAGAAGATGATGGGGGGCAGGTGGGTATTCATGTCTTGTTTCCCAGTTTCTTGAGAGCGTACAGCGCATCCAGCGCTTCGCGCGGGCTCAAGGCGTCAGGGTCGATCTCGGCCAGCCGGCTTTCCACCGCGCTCGGCGCGCTCGCGGCGGCTGCCGGGGGGGCGGCAAAGAGGTCGACCTGGGCCTGTGTCTCGGAGGCATTGGCCTCCAGATTTTCCAGCGCATGGCGCGCGTGGTTGACCACGGCTGCCGGCATGCCGGCCAGGCGCGCGACCTGGATGCCGTAGCTGCGGCTGGCCGGGCCGGGCTGGATCTCGTGCAGGAAGACGATGTCGTGGCCGGATTCGGCGGCGCTCACGTGCACGTTGACGGCGGCGTGGTGTTTCGCCGGGAACTCGGTGAGCTCGAAGTAATGCGTGGCAAACAGGGTGAAGGCCTGCGTCTTGTCGTGCAGTTGCGTGGCAATGGCGCTGGCCAGGGCCAGGCCGTCGAAGGTGGAGGTGCCGCGGCCGATCTCGTCCATCAGCACCAGCGAGTTGGGCGTGGCGGCGTGCAGGATCTGCGCCGCTTCCGTCATCTCCAGCATGAAGGTGGACTGGGCGTTGGCCAGGTCGTCGGCGGCGCCGATGCGGGTGTAGATGGCGTCGATCGGGCCCAGGCGGCAGCTGGCGGCCGGCACGTAGGAGCCGATCGAGGCCAGCAGCACGATGAGCGCCACCTGGCGCATGTAGGTGGATTTACCGCCCATGTTGGGGCCGGTGATGATCTGCATGCGCTGCTTGACGCCGAGCCGGGTGTCGTTGGCAATGAAGGCGCGGCTACCGGAGGGGCCTGCCTGCCCGCTCGTTTCGGCCAGCCGGGCCTGCACCACCGGATGGCGGCCCTGGCTGATGTCGATGCAGGGCTCCAGGGCGAAAGCGGGGGCGCACCAGTCGAGCGTGAGCGAGCGTTCGGCCAGGGTGCACAACACGTCGAGCGAGGCCAGCGCGCGCGCCGTGCGCGTGAGGGCCGGCACATGGGGTTGCAAGGCATCGAGCAGCTGCTCGTACAGCCACTTCTCGCGCGCCAGGGCGCGCTCCTGCGCGCTCAGGGCCTTGTCTTCGAAGGCTTTCAGCTCGGGCGTGATGAAACGCTCGGCGTTCTTCAGCGTCTGGCGACGGCGGTAGTCGTCCGGCACCTTGTCGATCTGGCCTTGCGTGACCTCGATGTAGAAGCCGTGCACCTTGTTGAACTGCACGCGCAGGTTGGTGATGCCGGTGCGCGCGCGTTCGCGGGTTTCGAGGTCGAGCAGGAAACCGTCGCAGTTGGTCTGGATGGCACGCAGCTCGTCGAGGTCGGCGTCGAAGCCGTTGTTGATGACGCCGCCGTCGCGCACCAGGGCGGCCGGTTCGTCCAGGATGGCGCGCTTGAGCAGTTCGGCGCAGCCCTGGGGTGGTCGCAGTTGCTCGGATATCTGGGCCAGAAGTGCCGTCTGCCCTTGCAGAACGGGCGCCAGCAGCTCTGTTTTTTGTAGCGTCTGCTGCAGTGCCACGAGTTCGCGCGGCCGCACCTGGCGCAGCGCGATGCGCGCGGTGATGCGCTCGACGTCGCTGCAGCCCTTGAGCTGTTCGCGCAGGCGCTGCCACGGGCCGGTGCGTAAAGCGCTGATGGCGTCCAGCCGCGCCTGCGCCGGGGCGCGGTCGCGCTGCGGCTCCAGCAGCCAGTTCTTCAGCAGGCGGCTGCCCATGCCGGTCATGCAGGTATCGAGCAGCGAGAACAGGGTGGGGCTGTCTTCGCCGCGCAGGGTCTGGACCAGTTCCAGGTTGCGCCGCGTGGTCTGCGGCAGGTCGATCAGCTCGCCGCTGCGCTGCACGCGCACGCTGTGGACGTGGGTGAGCGCCCGGCCCTGGGTGTGCTCGGCATAGTCGAGCAGGGCGGCCGCGGCGGCGTGGGCCAGCGGGCAGTCCTGCGCCCCCCAGCTGGCCAGGCTGGCAGCGCCCAGCAGTTCCAGCAGTTTGCGCTGGCCCAGGGCGCTGTCGAACGGCCACTCGGAACGCAGGCTCAGGGACAGGCCGGACGACTGGCGCAGCGCCTGCAGCCGCTGCTCGAAGGCCGGTGTGGTGCCGGCGCTGTAGAGCAGCTCGCCGGGGGCGATGCGCGCCACCCATTCCTCGAGTTCGTCGGGGCTGCACTCGGCCAGCTTGACCTCGCCCTGCGTCACGCTGAGCCAGGCTAGGCCGCAGGCGTGGCGCGGGCCCTGATGCACGGCCAGCAGCAGCGATTCGGACTTGTCGCTCAGCAGCGCGCTGTCGGTCAGGGTGCCGGGCGTGACCACACGCACCACCTTGCGTTCCACCGGGCCTTTGGCGGCGCCGACTTCACCCACCTGCTCGCAGATGGCGACCGATTCGCCGAGCTTGATGAGGCGGGCCAGGTAGGTTTCGACCGCGTGAAAGGGCACACCGGCCATGATCACCGGCTTGCCGGCTGACTGGCCGCGCTGGGTGAGGGTGATGTCGAGCAGGCGGGCCGCCTTTTCGGCGTCCTCGTAGAACAGCTCGTAGAAGTCGCCCATGCGGTAGAACACCAGCGTGTGGGGGTACCCGGCCTTGATGGCCAGGTACTGCTGCATCATGGGGGTGGGGGTTTCCAAAGGAGGGGCCTGTGATGTGCGATTGCTGACAGGGCACTGACTTTATCAGTTCGTTCCTGTGGCATCGGGACAACTCCGGGGGGCAACTCATCCGGCGGTGCGTGTCCATGGGGTAGGATGCGCGCTGCCGGGAATGAACAAGGAACTTACAACATCATCCAAGAAACAACGCAGGCACCGCGAGTGGCTGGCGTTGGGCTTGGCTCTTGTTCTGGGCGCCCTGGTGCCGAGTCTGGTCCTCTGGAACGACGCCCGGCTCACCGGCGATAACGAACGCGACCGTCTGCAGGTGCAGGCCCGGGTGATCGACGAATACCTGGAGCAACTGCTCGGCGGGGTGAGCAGCGCCTTGCAGGGGGTGCGCGACGAGTTGCCCCAATGGAAGGGGCACGCCTTCCAGATGCGCACGTCCAGCCGGCTCAGGGCCCTGACCGAGGCCATTCCCGGTGTGCGTTTCATCAACATCGTGGACCAGGACGGCGTGATCCTGACCAGCAGTCAGGACACGCTGGCCGGCGCTGACCGCCGCGACCGCGAATTCCTCAAAACCCCGCTGGCATCGCCCGATCCGGCGCTGCTCTACATTTCCGAGCCCTTTGTGGGTGCTCGCGGCGTGACCGGCATCCTGGTCGGACGGGTGGTGCCGCGGGCGGACGGCCGTTTTGGCGGCATGGTGTATGCCAAGCTCGATTCGGACTTCTTCGGCGTGGTGATGCGCTCGGTGCTGTACGCCAGTGACATGCGCACGGCGCTGGTGACCCAGAGTGGCCAGTTGTTCCTGCAGGTCGGCCGGAGCGCACTGGCGGAGGGGGGCGAGCTGAACCGGGAGGATTCCCTGTTCATGCGGCATCAGCAGAGCGGCGTGATCAGCAACTTCTACCACGGTCAGAGCGCGGCTACGGCCGTGGACAGCCTGATGGCCTTGCGCACCACCCAGCCGGCCCGCTTCCGGGTCGACAAGCCGCTGGTGATCCAGGTCAGCCGCGACGTGGCGGCGGTCTATCGGTCCTGGTTCCAGCGCATGTGGTTGTCGCTGTCGCTGTATGTCACGCTGGCCCTGATGGCCATGGCGGGCCTGCATCTGTTTCAGCGCCAGCGACGCGCGCGCGAGCGCTCCGCCGCCGAGCAGGAGAAGGAGCGCCGTGCCAACGCCGAGCGGCTGGAGATGGCACTCGGCGGCGCCGAGCTGGGCCTGTGGGACCGCAACTTCTCCACCAATGTCCGGACCTACAACGCGCGCTGGAGCCAGATGCTGGGCTACGCGCCCGACGAGATCGAACCGTCCGGCACCATGTGGCAGGAGTTGCTGCATCCGGACGACCTGACCGCGGCCAGCGATGCCCTGGGTGCTCACATCCGTGGCGAGACCGCGTTCTTCGAGTCCGAGCACCGCCTGCGGCACAAGCAGGGACATTGGGTCTGGATCCTGGCGCGCGGGCGCGTGGTCGAGCGCGACGAGGCGGGCATACCGGTGCGCATGGTGGGCACGCACATGGACATCACCGAGCGCAAGCGCGTGGAGGAGGGGCTGCGCGAAAGCGAACAGCGCTTCCGCAGCCTGACCGAACTGTCCTCCGACTGGTATTGGGAAATCGACGAACAATTCCGTTTCACCCGCATCGACGGCAATCTGGAGGCCAGCACCGGGCTGGCGCGGTTCGATGACATTGGCCGTACACGCTGGGATATCCCGGCCCTCAACATGAACGAGGCGGCCTGGGAGGCGCACCGCGATGTGTTGCGCGCGCGGGAGGTGTTTCGCGAGCTGGAGCTGGAGCGGGTCGGGCCGGATGGCGTCAGCGTCTGGATTTCGGTCAGTGGCGCGCCGATCTTCGACGACAAGGGCAAGTTCCTGGGTTACCGCGGTGTCGGGCGCAACATCTCGCAGCGCAAGCAGGTGGAGCAGCGCATCGAGCAGCTGGCCTTCTTCGATGCCCTGACCGGCTTGCCCAACCGGCGCATGCTGACCGACCGGTTGACCAAGGCCCTGGCCACGGTGACGCGCAGCCGCCGCAGCGGTGCGCTGATTTTCATCGACCTGGACAACTTCAAGGACCTCAACGACACCAAGGGCCATGATGTCGGTGACCTGCTGCTGCGCCAGGTGGCGGCGCGGCTGCGCGACTGCGTGCGCGAGATTGACACCGTGGCACGCCTGGGGGGAGACGAGTTCGTCATCATGCTCGAGGAGCTCAGTCCCTATGCCGGCGAGGCGGCTTTTCAGGCCGAGGCGTCGGCCAAGAAGATCCTGGCCACCATCAACCAGCCTTTCGAGCTGCTGGGCCATTTCCACCACAGCACGCCCAGCATCGGCATTGCCCTGTTCCACGATCAGGTGCAAAGCGTGGACGAGCTGCTCAAGCGTGCCGACCTGGCCATGTACCAGGCCAAGGCGGCGGGGCGCAATGCGCTGCGTTTTTTCGACCCCGGCATGCAGGCGGCGGCCACCGAGCGTGCCGCCCTGGAGGACGACCTGCGCCAGGGCCTGAAGCGCCAGGAATTGCGGCTGCATTACCAGCCGGTGATCGACGAGAACGGTGTCACGGTCGGCGTCGAGGCGCTGGTGCGCTGGCAGCATCCGCAGCGCGGCCTGATCCTGCCGGGCGAGTTCATCGACCTGGCCGAGAAGACCGGCCTGATCATCAAGATCGGCCAGTGGGTGCTGGAGGCAGCGTGCCAGCAACTGGTGATCTGGGCGGCCGAGGCATCCACGCGCGACCTGAGCATTGCGGTGAACGTCAGCGCACGCCAGTTCCGGCACAGCGACTTTGCCGAGCAGGTGCTCAACCTGTTGCGCACCACCGGTGCCAACCCTTACCGTCTCAAGCTGGAGCTGACCGAAAGCATGCTGCTGACCGATTTGGAGGACGCCGTGTGCAAGATGCGCGAATTGCGCTCCATCGGCGTGGGCTTCTCGCTCGACGACTTCGGCACCGGCTACTCCTCGCTGGCCTACCTCAAGCGGCTGCCGCTGGACCAGCTCAAGATCGACCAGAGCTTCGTGCGCGACGTGCTGACCGATCCCAACGATGCGGCCATCGTGCGCACCATCCTGGCGCTGGCGCGCAGCATGGACCTGATGGCCGTGGCCGAGGGCGTGGAGACCGAAGGCCAGCACCAGTTCCTGCTGGACAACGGCTGCTGGGCCTTCCAGGGCTACCTGTTCGGCCGGCCCGTGCCGGTGCAGGAGCTCACGCTGCTGTCGGCAGAGCGGGTTGCCTGAGGCGCCGCGTTCCTCGTATACCATCCATTCCATGAGGGGGCTTTCCTTGCCGGGACGCAGTTCCTGGTTCATTCTCTGAGCATTCATGGAATCCAGTTCCGATATCGAAGAAGTCAGGCGTCTGCGCGCTGCGCTGGACGTGGCCCTGTTTCGCCTGCAGAGCCTGGGACCGGCCGATGAAGTGGATGCCGGGCGCGTGGCCGGTGCCGAGAGTGAACGCCTGCGCTCCGAACGGCTGTTTGCTGCCGCCTTCGACGAAAGTCCCGAGGCGCTGGTGCTGTCGCGTTTCTCCGACGGCCTGGTCGTCGATGTGAACCGGGAGTGGTTGCAGCTGGTGGGCTTTGCGCGCGAGGACGTGATCGGCCGCACGCTGGTCGAAATCGGCATCTGGCCCGACGCGCAGACCCGGCAGCAGGCCTTGCTGCCGCTGAGCCGCCACGGCAGCGTGCGCAACCTGGACGCGACGCAGTTCCACAAGGACGGATCGCCCTGTCTGGTGCAGCTCAGTGGCAACCTGATCGATGTGTTCGGTGAGAAGCTGGTCCTCATGCACGTGAGGGACATCACCGCCGAGCGCATGGCCGAAGAGGCGCTGCGCGCCGGCGAGATGGCGCTGGAGCGGGCCAACGAGCAGCTCAGTGCCCAGCTCGAACTCTATGAATTCACCGAACAGCTGGCGCATGTGGGCCACTGGACGGCCAGCATGGACGGCCAGACTATCCACTGGTCCGACGGCCTGCTCAAGCTGGCCAACATGACCCGCAACCCGGACATGACCATCCAGGAGTCGCGCAGCTACACCCACCCGGATGACCTGCCTGCATTCCTGGAGGCGCGCAAGCGCATGAATGGCGAAGTGTTCGAATACCGCTGGTGTCATCCGGACGGCCGGGTACTCTGGCTGCGCACGCGCATGCACCGGAAGTTCCGGCGCGATGGCAGCGGCACCGATTTCGGGGTGGTGCTGGACGTGACCCAAGAGCACCTAGCGCGGCAGGCGCTGCAGGAGCGGCTGGATTTCATCCAGAAGATCACCAGCCGCATCCCGAACATGGTGTTCCAGATGCAGAGGGGGCCTGACGGGCGCACCAGTTTTCCGTTTGCCAGCGACGCCGTCTTCAAGATATTCAGTGTCAAGCCGGAACAAGCCCGCCAGGGGGCCGCCTTCCTGTTGACGAATGTGCATCCGGAAGATCTGCCCGCACTCAAGGCGTCCATGACTGCGGCGGCGTTTGATGGTGCCAACTGGCAGCATGAATTCCGCGTCTGCCACGAGGATGGCAGTGTGCGCTGGTTGCTGGGCAACGCGGTGGTCCAAATGGAGGGTGGTGGCAACCTCATGACCTATGGCGCCATCACCGACATCACCGAGCGCAAGCTGACGGAAATGCGCCTGCAGGAGAGCGAGGCCCGCTTTCGCAGCCTGACCGACCTCTCTTCCGACTGGTACTGGGAGATTGACGAGCAGTTCCGCTTCACCCGTTTCGACGGCTTCCGCAAGGGCAAGTCGGAGATCACGCAGCAGAACAGCCTCGGCAGGACCCGCTGGGAGATCGGGGCGCTGAACATGACGCCGGAGGACTGGGCGGCGCACCGCCAGGTCCTGGCGTCCCACCAGCTGTTCAAGGACCTGGAGTTGCAGCGGCTGGATGCGGAGGGCAGGTCGTACTGGATTGCCATCAGCGGCATGCCGATGTTCGACGAGCAGGGCCGTTTTCGGGGCTACCGCGGCATCGGGCGCGACATCAGCACACGCAAGAACGCCGAGGACGAAACCCAGCGCCTGGCCTTCTACGACACGCTGACCGGCCTGCCCAACCGGCGCCTGCTGATGGACCGCCTGACCCACCTGCTGGCCATGAGCGAACGCAACCACCAGCACGGCGCGCTGTTGTTCATCGACCTGGACAATTTCAAGGACCTCAACGACACGCTGGGTCACGATGTCGGCGACCAGTTGCTGGAACAGGTGGCGGACCGGCTGGTGGGCTGCATCCGCGACGGCGACACCGCGGCGCGTTTCGGCGGCGACGAGTTCGTGGTGATGCTGGAGGGCTTGAGCGAGGCGAGCAACGAGGCCGCCAACCAGGCGGAGATCGTGGCCGAGAAGATTCTGTTGCGGCTCAACCATCCCTATGAGCTGATCGGCAAGCAGCACAGCAGCACACCCAGCATCGGCATCACGCTGTTTTCAGGCAACGACCCGGGCGCCGACGAGTTGCTCAAGCGCGCCGATGTGGCCATGTACCAGGCCAAGGCGGCTGGCCGCAACACGCTGCGTTTCTACGATCCCGAGATGCAGGCGGCCGTGATGGCGCGCACCCTGCTCGACGCCGACCTGCGCCAGGGGCTGCAGCGCCAGGAGTTGCTGCTGCATTACCAGCCGGTGGTCGACGTGCAGGGCCGCACCACCGGTTTCGAGGCCCTGGTGCGCTGGCAGCATCCGCAGCGCGGCCTGGTGAGGCCGGGCGACTTCATCGACCTGGCCGAGCAGACCGGCCTGATTCTGCCGATTGGACATTGGGTGCTGCAGGCCGCCTGCCGCCAGCTGGTGGCCTGGGATGCACAGCCCGCGACGCGCGCACTGACCCTGTCGGTCAACGTCAGCGCGCGCCAGTTCCGGCGCAGCGATTTCGTGGCCCAGGTGCTGGCGGCGCTGCACGACACGGGCGCCGACCCGCACCGCCTGAAGCTGGAGCTGACCGAAAGCGTGCTGCTGAGCGATGTGGAGGACGCCATCCGCAAGATGAGCTCGCTGCGTGACTTCGGCGTGCGCTTCGCGCTCGATGATTTCGGCACCGGCTACTCCTCGCTGTCCTACCTCAAGCGGCTGCCGCTGGACCAGCTCAAGATCGACCAGAGCTTCGTGCGCGACGTGCTGACCGACCCCAACGATGCGGCCATCGTGCGCACCATCCTGGCGCTGGCGCACAGCATGGACCTGGTGGCCGTGGCCGAGGGCGTGGAGACTGAAGGCCAGCGCCAGTTTTTGCTGGACAACGGCTGCACGGTGTTCCAGGGTTACCTGTTCGGCCGGCCCGGTCCGATCGAGACCGCCGTGCTGCCGGCCTGAGGCGGCCGTCTTTCGCCGGTCTTATTCGAAGGCGGTCTGGTCGCGCTCGTCGTCCTCGGCAGGCGCTGCCGGCATGGCCAGGGTGGCCGCCGCCTGGCGCGCCGCAGCCTTGTCGCCGGCGCTGGCGAACTTGCTGTACTTGTTCAGCAGCGGCACCAGCTGACCATAGATGCGCGGGTTGCCGGCCAGGCATTCCTTCTGATCCAGGAAGTCGGACTCGCCGGTGAAGTTGCCGACCAGGCCACCGGCCTCGGTCACCAGCAGCGAGCCGGCCGCCACGTCCCAGGGCTGCAGGCCCGTTTCGAAAAAGCCGTCGGTGAAACCGGCCGCCACATAAGCCAGGTCGAGCGCAGCGGCGCCCGGGCGGCGCAGGCCGGCAGTGCGTTGCATCACGTCGCTCATCATGGCGAGGTAGGCCGGGAAGTTGTCGCCCTTGCGGAACGGGAAGCCGGTGGAGATCAGGCATTCCTGGAGTTGCGTGCGCTTGCTGACGCGGATGCGGCGGTCGTTCATGTAGGCGCCGCGGCCCTTGGTGGCGGTGAAGAGGTCGTTGCGCGAGGGATCGTAGATGACGGCCTGCTCGACCTTGCCCTTGACCGCCAGCGCGATGCTGACGCAATAGACCGGGAAGCCGTGGATGAAGTTGGTGGTGCCGTCCAGGGGGTCGATGATCCAGACGAATTCCGAATCCTTGGCGCCATGCGTGCTGCCGGTTTCCTCGCCCAGGATGCCGTGGCCCGGGTAGGCGGTGAGCAGGGTTTCGATGATGGTGGCTTCGCTCGCGTGGTCCACCTCGGTCACAAAGTCGTTCACCTGCTTCTGCGAAACGCGAACCGCCTCGACATCAAGGGCGGCGCGGTTGATGATGGCGCCGGCGGCGCGGGCGGCCTTGATGGCCACGTTGAGCATGGGGTGCAGGTTGGTCGACATAAATTGTGGAGGCGTTGGGGGGACGGCGGCAGGCGCTGGGTCCCCGACTGGCTGGAAGAGCGGGAGAGGCCGGCCGGCGATGCGGGCGGCGACAATAGCGTGATTTTACCTGCCCCGCCCGTTTCCCATGCAAGCCTCCACTTTCCGCACCCGTTTCGTCCTGATCCAGACCAGCCACGCCGGCAATGTGGGCGCGGCAGCGCGCGCCATGAAGGTGATGGGTTTCGACGACCTGGTGCTGGTGGCACCGCGCTGGGCCAACGTGCTGCGGCGTGAGGAAGCCATCCAGCGCGCCAGCGGCGCGCTGGACGTGCTGGAGAAGGCGCGCATTGTGGAAACGCTGGACGAGGCGCTCGACGGCATGACGCACCTGTGCGCCACTGCCATGACGCCGCGCGACTTCGGTCCGCCCACCCGCACGCCGCGTGAGCACTTCAATCTGCTATTAAAACAGGAGCGTTTGGCGCATGAATCACAAGGGCTGGAGGCCGAAAAGGCTTCAAATCCCGAGGCGGGGCAGGGCGTGGCCTTTCTGTTCGGTTCCGAACGCTTCGGCATGCGCAACGAAGACGTCTACCGCTGCCATGTGGCCTTGAGCATCCCGACCAACCCCAAGTTCGGCTCGCTCAACCTGGGGGCGGCGCTGCAGGTGATCGCCTACGACTGGCGGGTGGCCCTGGGTGGCTACGCCGTGCAGGCCGCCACCGCACCGCCGGTGCTGGCCGACGTACCGCAGGTGGCCGGTATGCTGACGCACCTGGAGCAGGCGCTGGTGGCCATCGGCTTCCTGGACCCCGAAGCCCCCAAGAAGCTGATGCCGCGCCTGAACGCCCTGTTCAACCGCGCCGAACTGACACAGGAGGAAATCCATATCCTCAGAGGTGTCGCCAAGGCCATGTTGGAGACGGCCGGGCGGGCCAAGAAGTAAACTGCCAGCATGTTTGCCCGCCTCCGCTCCGACATCCAGTGCATTCTCGACCGTGACCCGGCCGCCCGCAGCGGCTGGGAGGTGCTGACCTGCTACCCCGGTCTGCATGCGCTGCTGTTCCATCGCTGGGGCCACTGGTGCTGGACCCATGGCCTGAAATGGCTGGGGCGTTTCATTTCGCACTTGAGCCGCTGGCTCACCGGCATCGAGATCCATCCGGGCGCCAAGATCGGCCAGCGCGTGTTCATCGACCACGGCATGGGCGTGGTGATCGGCGAGACCGCCGAAGTCGGCGACGGCTGCACCATCTACCACGGCGTCACGCTCGGTGGCACCTCGCTCTACAAGGGCACCAAGCGCCACCCGACGCTGGGCCGCGACGTGGTGGTGAGCGCCGGTGCCAAGGTGCTGGGCGGCTTCGAGGTAGGCGATGGCGCCAAGATCGGCAGCAATGCGGTGGTGATCAAGCCGGTGCCCGCCGGTGCCACCGCCGTGGGCATTCCGGCGCGCATCATCCCGTCCAAGGCGGGTGAAAGTGCCGACGTGACGGCGCCGGAGAAGAAGTTCACCGCCTACGGCATCACGCAGGACGACGACCCGCTCTCCCAGGCCCTGCGCGGCCTGATCGACAACGCCTCGTCGCAGGAGCACCAGATCGCGCTGCTGTGGCAGGCAATCGAAAAACTCTCGTCCGGCAAGCCGACCGCCGAGTGCGTGCCGTGTGACGCGGCGCGCGAAGAGCAGTTCGAAAAGGACAAGCTCAACCAGCTGGTCGGCAAGTAGACCTGCGGCGGTTCAGAAGAAGTTGAGCACCCAGATCGTGTCGATCAGGGCAATCGGGAGCAGGTAAAGCGCCAAGGCGGTCAGGCGGCGCGGCGTTGTGGGTCGCAGCAGCCGCGCACCCAGCCAGGCTGAGAAGCCGCTGCCCAGCACCAGCAGGACGATGCGCACCGGCGCCACCCATTCCAGCGACACCCGTTCGGCCTTGAGGTGGCCCAGTGTCAGCATGGACAGGCCGAGAAAGATGCCCATGCCGGCCAGCGGAATCAGCGCCAGCGACAGGCGTTGCCAGGACAGGTCAGGATCGGCGGCCACGCGCGCGGCCAGCCGGATGCAGGCCAGCACCATCAGCCCCACGGCCACACCGCCGCCCAGGATGAAGGCCAGGATGCAGAAGCCGTCGAGCCAGGTGAACAGGTCGTTGGCCGCGGGGTAGTGCGTCAGCAGCCACCAGGGGGCATCGTCATTCAGCGGCCACAGGATGTCGTGCTCGACCAGCCAGTTGGCGAGCAGGGACTTCACCTGCACCAGCCAGCGGCTGGACGACCAGAGGAAGGCCGCGGTGGCGATGCCCAGCACGCCGAACAGGAGCGTGAGCGCCTCTTCGGTTCGCACGTCGCGGTTGCGGGTGGTCAGGATTTCCTGCGCCGGCGAGCGGGCCGCCAGCTGCACGGCATCGCGGTAGCCGCTGCAACGGCCGCAGGCGTGGCAGGCCGAGGCGCTTTTCATGTGGCGGATGTCGATCAGCGGGGCGCAGTTCACCATGGACCGGCGCTCGGGGCTGGCTTTCCAGGCCTGCTCGTCGACGCGGAAATGCACGGGTGCGATCTTGGCCAGCAAGGAGAACACGCCGTTGGCCGGGCACAGGTAACGGCACCAGACGCGCGAACCCCGGCCGTAGACCAGGCCCACGGCCACGGCCGCCACGGTCGAGCCGCCCAGCACCAGCAGCGCGGCTTGCGGGTATTCGTACACGCTGACCAACTGGCCATAGACGGTGGTGCAGACGAAGGCCACGAAGGGCCAGCCGCTCCAGCGGATCCAGCGCGGAATGGGGCGCCCCAGGCCGTGGCGGCTGGCGAGTTCGGTCAGTGAGCCTTCCGGGCAGAACACGCCGCACCAGACGCGGCCCATCAGCATCATGCTCAGCATCACGAACGGCCACCAGATGCCCCAGAAGATGAACTGTGCGGACAGGCGCAGGTTGTCCCAGAGGTGTGCGTCCTCGGGCGGCAGCGGCATGAAGGCCGGAATGACCAGCAGCGCCAGGTAGGCCACGACGACGAACCATTGCAGCGCGAGGATGGTGCGGCGGTGCGCCTGCATGGCTTGCCCCACCCGCGCCAGCCAGCCCGGGCGGGGCCGGCTGGCGCTACCTGCCGGGTAGAGGGTGATGGGGACCTCACGCATGGCGGTTCAGGCGGCGCTGCACCAGCAGGACGCTGCTCCAGTAGGCGGCGTAGAGGGTCACCAGCATCAGCGAGGGGCGGGCGCGGTAGCCGGTGAAGGCCGAGACCATGGCGCCCAGGCGGCTGGTGTCGTCCAGCAGGACGCTGCTGTCCCAGAGCGGATCGATCAGGGGCGGCAGCCAGCCCATGCCGATCAGGCGTTCGGTGCCGGCCACCAGCAGGGCGATGGCCAGCAGCAACAGCAGGAAGCCGCTGATGCGGAAAAAACGGCGGTAGTCGAGAAAGCGCAGCCCGCGGTTGACCGCCCAGGCCGTGGCCAGGGCCAGCAGCAGGCCGAGTGCGGCGCCCATTGCCAGTTGTCCGGAGTCCGGGCTCTCCAGCCCCATGCCGTAGAGGAAGATCACTGTCTCGGCGCCTTCGCGTGCGATGGCCAGCGCCGCCACGGCCGCGATGCCGAAGGCACCGGACGATGCCGCGGCGCGGGAGATGTCCTGCTCCAGGCTTTGTTTCATCTGGCGCCCATGCTTTTGCATCCACAGCACCATCTGCACGATCAGGCCGGCTGCCACGAAAAGGATGGCGGTCTGGAACCATTCCAGCGCCTCGCCGGTGAGTTCGCTTTGCACGCTCAGCATGGCCCAGCCCAGTGCCAGTGCCAGCCCCAGGCCGGCCACGACGCCGCTCCACAGGGCGCGCAGGCCTGGGCCGGCGCCGCCGTTGCGTTTCAACCAGGCGTGCAGGATGCCGATGACCAGCATGGCCTCGATGCTTTCCCGCCAGACGACAAACAGTGAGTTACCCATGACGTACGTTCATTTCGCGACAAACCGGCCCTGGGCCGTGTCGGGGTGGAAATCGCCGAAGAACTTGTAGCTACCGGGCTTGAGCGGCTGGAAGATCAGAAAGCTGGAGGCACCCGGCGCCAGCACCTTTTCCTTGCGCAGCTCGATGCTTTCGAACTCTTCGGGGCCCGGCCCCTCGTTTTTGATCAGCAGGCGGAATTTGGTGTTCGCCGGCACTTCCACGGTCTCGGGGTAGAAGCGGCCCGCCTTGATGGTGAGGTTGAAGCTCGGCATGTCCTGGGCCTGCAAGGCCAGGGGGCTCAGCAGCAGTGCCAGCGTCAGCAAGGTGATGCGGCGAGGGTTCATGGTGGGGTGGTGCATGGTGTTGTCAGAAGGTGAGTTGCGCGCGCAGGCCGATCAGGGCGATCGGCGAAGCGCCCGGCGCCGCACCGGGCTGGCCGATGTACTGGAGGTCGGGCGAGAGTTCGAACTGCTTGTTGATGCGGAAGCGGTAATAGAACTCGACGACCTGTTCGCCGACGGAAGGGGCGAAGCCATAGTCCGTCAGGGTGATGGCGTCCCGCGCAAAGCCGGAACTGGTGTTCAGCCAGCCCAGGGCCAGGCCGATCGAATCGCCGGCACGCCCCCAGCCGTAGCCGGCCAGTTCGCCGCCCAGCGTCAGCGCGCGGTCGAAGCGCGCGCCGCCACCGGCGATGTGCTGGCTGTAGCGGCCGAAGAGCGTGGTGGCGTCGCCCACGCGCTGGTCAATCGACAGGCCCCAGCCGCTGCGGGTGCGCGTCACGCTGTCATAACCCGCGGCCTGGCCGTTCTGCCAGTAGTAGAGGCGGTAGTTGCCGGGGTTGCCGTCCCAGCGCAACTGGGTTTCGGCCTGCGCCAGGACCAGCGGTGCGGAGAAGAACTGCTGGTAGTTGGCGCCGCGCCCGGCGCCGAACACGCCCAGCGACAGGCGCCAGGCCTCGCTCTTGCTGCGGTTGTTCAGGTAGGAGACGCGAAAGCCGGGCGAGAAGCCGTTGGCGTCGACGCCGATGTCGCCGCCGGCATCGAGCAGGGCGTTGTGCACGAACACGGTGTTGAGGAACTGGCGCGTCTCGTCGTTGGCCGCTGCGTTCTGGTCGAAGAAGACGAAGGGGTCCATCTTGCCGAAGTTGATCTCCAGCTTCTCGCGCGAATGCGGCTGGAAACCGCCGAAGGGCAGCGGAATGCTGGCCTGGTACCAGGCCTGGCCCAGCACGGCGACCGAGTCGTCCGGCTGCGCCGAGAGGACACGGAAGGCGCTGGCGTTGGGCTTGGAATAACTCGTCATGCCGTTTAGCCCCGAGCCTTGCCCCATGCGGAACTGGGCGAAGATGCGGCTTTCGGTGTCGCCCACCTTGGGCAGCGGCAAGGTCACGAAGGCATCGGCCCGGTAGTTGAGCTGGCCGTTCTCGGTGCCGGCCGGCGAGTTGACCGCCGTGCCGTTGGGATGCTGCGCCACGGTGGTCAGGCTGATGCCGGCGGTCACGCCTTCGAGCGACTCGATGACCCGCGCGGCCTTGAGCGTGTTGAGCGACTGGTATTCCACCGCTTTCAGGCGCGAGGTCAGTTCCGGCTCGTTCTCGCTGATGCTCTCCGATTCCAAGCCCTTGTCGATCTTCACCTGCGCCTGTTCGAGCTGTTGCACGCGCTGCTCCAGCGCCGGGGATGGCGCCACGGGCGCGAGAGCACGTGCCGGCTGTGCCTGCAACTGTTTTTCGAGTTCGCTGTTGCGCTTTTCCAGCTGGTCGAGCCGCTGGCTCAGCTTGGTCAGCAGTTGCAGCAGTTCTTCCTGAGACGGCGCCGCCCAGGCCGGCACGGCCAGCAGCGCGGCGCACGCCAGGACCAGCGCTCGGGTCTGCGCAGAGACGGCCGGGCGGCGCATGTTCAGTAGCCGCCTTTTTTGCCAATGCCGGCGTAGACGAAGTCGTACTCGACATCAAAAGGCTTGAACCACGGGCGCACGCCGGTCAGGCGGTCGGTATGACGGCCGAAATGGGTGTGGGCGTTTGCCGACGGCGGCAGCACGGAGATCTTCACGTGGTACTTGCCGGGGCCGAAGATCTTGACGTTGTCGCCATAGTGCGGGCCGTCATTGGCGACCATGGGCATCAGGTCACCGCTGATCTTTTGTGGGGAGCCCACCTTGCTGACTTCGTATTTGACGACGAGGTAGGGAATCCAGGCGCCTTCTTCAAAACCGTTCGGGTTGTTGGCCAGGGCCTTGATGTCGGCTTCGAGGTGGATGTCCGACTCCTCGGCCTTGCGCATCATGCCGTCGGGTTCCATGGTGACGGGCTGCAGGTAGACCGCGGCAATCTCCATCCCGACACGCTGGTGCGGGGTGCCGATGGGGTATTCCACGGCCCCGGCGTGCAGGGTCAGGGTGGCGGTGAGGATCAGGAGCAGGCGTTGGAGGTAGGACGTGGTCATCATGGTGGTGACGTGTGAAGTATTAATAATCGTAATGATAACGATTATTATTAACTCTTCCAAGGACTTGAACCTGATCTGGATCAGAAGTTGGTGTTGTCAGGCTGGGGGCGGGCGTTGTCCGAGCAGCACATTGACGGCCAGCCCGGCCATCACCAGGGCCGCCGCCACGAGCTTCCAGGCTTGCAGCGGTTCGCCCAGCAGCAGGGCGGAGGCGCCCATGCCGAAGAAGGGGATCAGCAGCGCCATGGGCGTGATGGTGGCAGCCGGGTGGCGCGCCAGCAGCCAGCCCCAGGCGCCGAAGCCGAACAGCGTGTTGCCCAGCGCCTGCCAGAGCATCGCCGCCCAGGCGGCCCAGCTGGAGCGCGCCAAGGCTTCGGTGATGGCAGCAGGGCCTTCGAACCACAGGCTCAGGCCCAGCAACGGTGGCACAGCGAACACGCTGCTCCAGACCATGAAACCCAGCATGTCCACCTTGCCGATGCTGCGCGACACTACGTTGCCCGCGGCCCAGCACAGCGCACCACCCAGTGCCAGGCCCAAGCCCAAGGGGGTGACGTCCTGGTGGCTTTGATCAAAGCTCTGCCACGCGATCAGCACAAAGCCCAACGTCGACACCGCCAGGCCACCCAACTGCGCCCAGCGTATGCGTTCATGCTGCAGCCAGGCCACCAGCAGCAGCGTGAAGAAGACCTGCGATTGCATCAGCAACGAGGCCAGGCCGGGCGAGACGTCGGCCCGCATGGCCAGGAACAGCAGCCCGAACACGAAGCCGATGAACACGCCGTAGCTGATCAGGTAGCGCCAGGCCACGGCCGGGCGTTGGATGAACAGCAGCCAGGGCAGGGCGCTGAGCAGGAAGCGCATGGTCGCCAGCAACAGCGGCGGCAGTTCGGTCAGCCCGAACTTGATGACCACGAAGTTGGTGCCCCAGACCGCGACGACGGCCAGGGCCAGGAGTAGGTGTGTGACGGGCACAGGGCGGTTGCTGGGGGGCGTTGCGCAAGTCCTGCCCACCCGGCGGGTGCACGACTCGCTCAACTCAGAACATATTGTGCCATCCGGGTGTAGAGCGGAATGCCGAACAGGATATTGAGCGGAAAGGTCACGCCCAGCGACAGACCGAAGTACAGCGCGGGCTGGGCCTCCGGAATGGCGTGGCGCAGGACGGCCGGCACGGCGATGTAGGAGGCGCTGGCGGCCAGCACCATCAACAGGATGGCGTTGCCCAGTGGCACGTCCAGCGCCCAGGACAGGGCCAGGCCGAGGCTGGCATGCACCAGGGGGGCCAGCAGTGCGTAGCCGACCAGCCAGGCCGGCTGCTGGCGCAGTTGACCGAGATTGCGCGCCGTCAGCAAGCCCATGTCGAGCAGGAAAAAGGCCAGCATGCCCTTGAACAGGTCGCCCGAGAACGGTTGCATCGCGGCCTTGCCGCTTTCGCCAGTCAGGATGCCGACCAGCATGGCGCCGAGCAGGAGCAGCTGGGCACCGTCGGTGAACGATTCACGCAGGATGGCTCCCAGGCTGGCGGTCTTCGCAGGCGGCAAGGCCGCGACGCCGGCACCGGCGCAGACCAGCGCCGGCTGTTCGCGTTGCCGCAGTGCATTGGCCAGCACCACCCCGAAGATGATGGCCGGGGATTCCATCAAGGCCATGGCGGCGGCCATGTGGCCACCGAATCCGATCTGCTGGTTCTCCAGAAACTGGGTGGCGGTGACAAAGGTCACGGCGCTGACGGAACCGTAGGTGGCTGCAATCGCCGCCGCGTCATAGGGGGCGACGGCATGCTTGAGCACCTGGTAACTCAGTAGGGGGACGGCCACGGCCAGCGCGACCGCACAGCCCAGGCTGGTTGCCACCTCGCTGGTGAAGCCGGAATGGGACAGCGCGAAACCGCCCTTGAGGCCCAGGGCCATCAGCAGGTACAGGGAGAGGAAACGCGCGATCGGCTGCGGGATTTCGAGGTTGGATTTGAGGGTGCCGGCCAGTATGCCGAAGACGAAGAAGAGGATGGCGGGGTCGAGCAGGTTTTGCATTGGGTTCTCCAGACAGGGTGATCGTAGAAAAACCGGCGTGCAAAGTAAAATCGATAATCAAGCACACTGATATAGAGTTTTATCTATGAATGTCACATTTCGCCAGCTGCGCCTGTTCCTCGCCTTGGCCGAGACAGGCAGCGTCAGCGCCGCGGCGCGCGCGATGCACGTCACCCAACCGACTGCGTCGATGCAGTTGCGCGAAATCAGCGAGTCCGTCGGCGTGCCGCTCTACGAGGTCGTGGCGCGGCGTGTCCATCTGACGCAGGCGGGGCTGGAGCTGGCGCAGACCGCCCGGGCGATGGCGGCCGAGTGGGATGCCTTCGGCCAGAAGATCGACGGGCTCAAGGGCTTGACCCGTGGTCGGCTCAAGGTGGCGGTGGTGAGCACGGCGAAATACTTCATCCCGCGCCTGCTCGGCAAGTTCTGCAGCAAGCATCCGGAAATTGACATTTCGCTCGAGGTGCTCAACCGCGACGGTGTGGTGGCGCGGCTGCGCGAGAACCTGGACGATCTGTACATCATGTCCCGCCCGCCGGCCGACATCGACCTCGAGGACCGCGTTTTCCTGCCCAACCCGCTGGTGCTCATCGGCAGTGCCTCAAGCCCGCTGGCCGGCCAGCGTGGCGTGACGCTGCCCTCGCTGCGGGAGGTGCGATTCATCCTGCGTGAGCAGGGATCGGGAACACGGCTGGCGATTGACGACCACTTTCGCAAGCAGCGTTTCAAGCCGCAGCGCCTGATGGAGCTGGGCAGCAATGAAGCCGTGCGCGAAGCGGTGGCAGGCGGCCTGGGGGTTGCCGTCATTTCCGTGCACGCCCTGGCGGAGCGGCCCGCCTCGCAGGGGGTGGCGATCCTGGATGTGCGGGGCTTTCCCATCCAGTCGCAGTGGCACATCGTGCACCCCAACGGCAAGCGCCTGTCACCGATTGCGCAGGTGTTTCAGGCGCATCTCGTCGCGCAGGCCGTGCACCTGGGGCCGAAGCAGGCCCGCTAGCGAGCGGGTTGCGGCTCAGGCCGGCTTCGGACTCCGGATCGCCGCCTTCGGCCGGAAGGCCTTGCAGACGTCGTCGTTGGTTTCCAGGTAGGGGCCGCCGATCAGGTCCATGCAGTAGGGCACGGCGGCAAAGATGCCGTCCATGACGGACTTGCCGTTGGCGTCCTTCAGGCCTTCCAGCGTTTCGGCAATCGACTTCGGCTGCCCCGGCAGGTTGATGATCAGACTCTTATGCCGGATCACCGCCACCTGGCGCGACAGGATGGCGGTTGGCACGAACTTCAGGCTGATCTGGCGCATCTGCTCGCCAAAACCTGGCATTTCCTTGTGCGCCACAGCCAGCGTGGCCTCCGGCGTCACGTCGCGTTGCGCCGGGCCGGTGCCGCCGGTGGTCAGCACCAGGGCGCAGCCGGCATCAACCAGTTCGATCAGCGTGGCGCTGATGGTGGCCTGCTCATCCGGGATCAGGCGCGGCTCGAAGGTGATCGGGTTTTTCAGCGCGCGGCTCAGCCAGTCTTTCAAGGCGGGCAGGCCCTTGTCTTCGTAGGTGCCGCTGGAAGCGCGGTCACTGATGGAAACGATGCCGATCTTGACGGGATCGCAGGATGAATCACTCATGGTCGTTGTCCGAAGTGTCTGTGTTCGAAAGCTGTTCGCGCACCAGCTGGAATACCTCGCGGTAGGCGCGGCCCTGGCGCGGTGCCAGGCCCTGCGAGACGGCGGTATTGTCGGCCGGCTTGGCGTCCTTGCGTGCCTGGCGTACCAGGGCGCGCAGCTGCTGGGTGTCGGTCTGCGGGAAAGTGCTGACCCATTGCGCCACCGCGTCGTCGTCGGCTATCAGGCGGTCGCGCCACAACTCGGCGCTGTGCAGCAGCTGGGTTTCGCGGGCGGAGGGGGCGTGCTGCTCGGCCAGTGCGGCACGGGCAGCGTTAATCACCTCCGGCTCCAGCAGGCGCATCAGCTTGCCAACGAACTGCATTTGCCGGCGTTTGCCCTCGAAGTTGGTGATGCGCTTGGCCTCAGCCAGTGCGTCCATCATCTTGTCTGATAGCTCCAGCTTGGCCAGGAGGTCGGCGCGCAGCGTCAGCAGCTCTTCACCAAGCTTTTGCAACTCGGTGCTTTCGCGTTTGAGGTCGGTCCGGCTGATTTCGGTATCGCCCTTGAGCTCGCGTTTGAGCTCCAGGTCGAGTTCGCTGCCTTCGGCGACGAACTGGCCTTTGACGTAATAGCCTTTTTTCGGTTTGCGTGACATGTCTGGGGGAATCCGGTGGGGCGCGGTCGAGGTGCGCACGGCCAAGTATCATAGCTCCCGCTATGAATAAACCCGACCCTCGCGCAGAAAGCGGCTTCAGCTACAGCCGCGCCTTCTTTGAAGACCTGGTGGATACCGCCCTGGCGCATGCCAAAAAACTGGGCGCCACCGATGCTGGCGCCGAGGCCTCCGAGGGCTGCGGCCTGAGTGTCTCGGTTCGCAAGGGCGAACTGGAAAACGTGGAGCGCAACCGCGACAAGTCACTCGGCGTCACGGTTTACGTCGGCAACCGCCGCGGCAATGCCAGCACGTCGGACTTTTCGCGCGCCGCCATCGAGCAGACCGTGCAGGCCGCCTACGACATCGCCCGCTTCACCGCCGAAGACCCGGTGGCCGGCCTGCCGGACGAGCAGGACATCGTGTCGCCTTCTGCCGCCAGCAAGAACTTGGACCTGTTCCACCCCTGGGCCATCAACAGCGCGCAGGCGGCCGAACTGGCCCGTGTGACCGAAGAGGCGGCCCTCAAGACCGACCGCCGCATCACCAACAGCGAGGGCGCGGCGGTGTCGGCCCAGCAATCGCATTTCTTCAGTGCCCACACGCACGGTTTTCGCGGTGGTTATGCCAGCTCGCGCCATTCGGTCTCGGTCTCGCCCATCGCGGGCAAGGGCGACGACATGCAGCGTGACTACTGGTACAGCTCGCAGCGCCACCCCGGCGACCTGGCCTCGCCGCAGGCGATTGGCCGTTACGCCGCCGAGCGTGCTCTGAGCCGCCTGAAGGCGCGCAAGATCAGCACACGCGAAGTGCCGGTGCTGTTCGAGTCGCCGCTGGCCGCCGGCCTGCTGGGCGCGCTGGTGCAGGCCCTGAGCGGTGGTGCGCTGTACCGCAAGAGCTCCTTCCTGCTCGACTCGCTGGGCAGGCCGGTGCTGCCGAAGCACATCGACATCCTGGAAGACCCGTTTGTGCTGCGCGGCAAGGGCAGTTCGCCGTTCGACGAGGAGGGCGTACGCGTCAAGGCGCGCTCGGTGGTGGAGGCCGGCCGGGTGCAGGGTTATTTCCTGAGCAGTTACTCGGCACGCAAGCTCGGCATGAAAACCACCGGCAACGCCGGCGGTTCGCACAACCTGACCCTGACCTCGCGCCTGACCCGGGCTGGCGACAACCTGGACGCCATGCTGGAGAAACTCGGCACCGGCCTGTTCGTCACCGAACTGATGGGCCAGGGCGTCAACTACGTCACCGGCGACTACTCGCGCGGTGCCAGCGGCTTCTGGGTCGAGAAGGGTCGCATTGCCTACCCGGTGCATGAGATCACCATTGCCGGCAACATGAGAGACATGCTCAAAGGCATCCAGGCCGTGGGCGCCGACGCCTACAACTACGGTGCCAAGACCGTAGGCTCGATCCTGCTGAGCAAGATGAAGGTGGCGGGGAGCTGACCGCCTCTTGGCAAGAGGTTTCTTCCCCTCCCCAGCCCCGGCGGGACAGGGGGGAAGAAACACCTCTTGTGAGGAAAAATCAGCCGGCCAGCGCCGCCTTCACCGCGGCCGACACCTGGCCCATCTCGGCCTTGCCGGCCAGGCGGGTCTTGACCACGCCCATGACCTTGCCCATGTCGCCCGGAACCTTGGCGCCCAGTTCGGCCACGATGGCCTTGACTTCGGTCGCCACTTCCTCGGCGCTCATGCGCTGCGGCAGGTAGGCTTCCAGTACCTTGATCTCGGCGCTTTCCTTGTCAGCCAGGTCCTGGCGGGCTGCCTGCTGATAGGCGGCGACCGAGTCCTTGCGCTGCTTGATCAGCTTGTCGACGATAGCCACCACACCGGCATCGTCGAGCGTGACACGCTCATCCACTTCCTTTTGTTTCATGGCCGCCAGCAGCAGGCGCACGGTGCCCAGGCGCTCGCTGTCCTTGGCGCGCATGGCGGTTTTCATATCTTCGGTGATCTGGTCTTTGAGTGACATGACGGTGCTTCCTGAAATGGGTGGGTCAAAAGTAAAAAAGCCCGCCGGAGCGTCCCCAGGCGAGCTTTTTTGGGCCTTGGAAGGCAGTACTGGATCAGTACAGCTTCTTGGGCAGCTGCATCGAGCGGATGCGCTTGTAGTTGCGCTTCACAGCGGCAGCCTTCTTGCGCTTGCGCTCGGCGGTCGGCTTCTCGTAGAACTCGCGTGCACGGAGGTCGGTCAGCAGGCCCAGTTTTTCAATGGTGCGCTTGAAGCGGCGCAGAGCCACGTCAAACGGCTCGTTTTCTTTAACACGAATGGTCGTCATTACGTCTTGATTTCCGAAATGTGCGGTCAGAGGGTGGGCAGGAAGATCGGGCCTGCACGCCATGTACCGCGAAGTGCCCCGCCTGTAACTAGTATTGGCCGGCGGGGCTATGCCAGCAAAGTCCAACATTATAGCCGTTTGGCCAGCGCCGGCAAGCCGCCCGGTTTCCAACCACGGCCACGCGTCACGTGGCCTGCCCCCGGATGGGGGCCAGCGACCCACACGCAGTGGGGAGCGCGGGGGAGAGCCTCATTCAGCCCGCAGGGCTTGGGCGAGCGCCACGCCGCAGGCGTGGGCGCTCGCCCAGGCCCACTGGAAGTTGTAACCGCCGAGCCAGCCCGTCACGTCCACCACCTCGCCGATGAAGTACAGGCCGGGCTGTTTCTGCGCTTCCATCGTCTGGCTGGAGAGTTCGCGCGTGTCAACGCCGCCGGCCGTGACCTCGGCCTTGGCATACCCCTCGGTGCCGGTGGGCGTGAGTTCCCAGACCGACAGACGGGTGGCCAGTGCGGCCAAGGCCTTGTCAGTGGCCTCGTTCACCGGGCGCTGCCAGGCGGCGTCCTGCTGCACCCAGGCGTCGGCCAGCCGGCTGGGCAACTGCGTGGCGAGTTCGTTGGCGATCAGCTTGCGCGAGCGGGCCTTGGCGTCCTGCAGGAACTGCAGCAGGTCCTGCTCGGGCGCCAGGTTGAGGCGGATCGGCGTGCCGGGTTTCCAGTAGCTGGAGATCTGCAGCACGCCAGGGCCCGACAGGCCGCGATGGGTGAACAGCAGGTCTTCCAGAAAGGCGATGCGTTCTTTCTTTTTGCCGCCGGGCCGCCCCAAGGCAAAAGGCGCCCCCTCGGGGGGCAGCGACCCGCGTAGCGGCGGAGCGTGGGGGCTGGATTGCGTGCCAGTCTCGATCTGCACCGGCAAGGCCAGGCCCGACAGCCCGGCGTAGGGCGCCCAGGTGGCGCCGTCGAAGGTCAGCGGCACCAGGGCCGGGCGCGGCTCGATGAGCTTCAGGCCGAACTGCCTGGCCACGCGGTAGCCGAAATCGGTGGCGCCGATCTTCGGAATCGACAGGCCGCCGGTGGCCACCACCACGGCACGGCACTGGATCGTGCCCTGGTCGCTATCGATTTCATAGCCGCCGGCGCTTTGCCCTTCTGGGCTGGCGACCGAAAAACGGATGGCTTTGACGCCGCAGGGCTGCCAGCGCGCCACACCCCCGGCCTCGCACTCGCGCAGCAGCAGCTGGACGATGTCGTCCGCCGAGCGGTCGCAGAACAGCTGGCCTTTGTGTTTCTCGTGGAAGGGGATGCCGTCGCGCTGCAGCAAGGCGAGGAAGTCCTGCGGCGTGTAGCGCGACAGGGCGGAGCGGCAGAAGTTGGGGTTGTCGCTGATGAAGTGCTTGTGCGGCGCGCGCACGTCGAGGTCGCGGTTGGTGAAGTTGCAGCGCCCGCCGCCCGAGATGCGGATTTTCTCCGCCACTTTCGGGCTGTGGTCCAGCACCAGCACCTTGAGACCGCGCTGGCCTGCCACCCCCGCACAAAACAGGCCGGCCGCGCCGGCGCCGATCACGACGACATCGAATTTCTGCATGGCCCGCAGTGTAGGGGCTGCGGACGATCGATCAGCTGGCGGGTGCTCAGGCGGCCAGCATGGCCGGTTGCTGCTGCAACTGCAACATGCCGGCAAAGACGTCCCCGACGACGATGACACACGGGCTGCCGAGTTCCTCGCGCACCAGTGTGGCGTGCAGTTCGGCCAGTGGGGTGACGGCGTGGCGCTGGCTGGGGAGCGAGGCGTTCTGGATCAGCGCCACCGGTGTGCTGCCCGGCAGGCCGGACAGCAGGCCGTGCTCGATCTGCTGCGCACCGCTGACACCCATGTAGATCACCAGCGTGAGCTTGGCCGTGCGCGCGGTGGCGGCAATCGCAGCCCAGTCGGGCCTGCTGTCGCCCGGCTTGGCGTGGCCGGTGAGGAACAGCACACCGTGCGCGTGGTCGCGGTGGGTGAGCGGCACACCGAGCGAACTGACGGCGGCCAGGCCGGCGGTGATGCCGTTGATCACCTCGACCCGGATGCCGGCCTCCTGCAGGTGTTCCACCTCCTCGCCGCCGCGGCCGAAGATGAAAGGGTCGCCGCCTTTGAGGCGCACCACGCGCTCGCCTTCGCGCACCGCGGTGATCATGAGCTTTTCGATGAAGGACTGCGGTGTCGACTTGCAGCCGCCGCGCTTGCCCACGTGCACGATGCGTGCGCTGGGCGCCGCGTGCGCGACGATGGCCTCGTTCACCAGGTCGTCGACGAACAGCACGGTCGCGTGCTGGATTGCCTTCAGCGCCTTGAGCGTGAGCAGTTCCGGGTCGCCCGGGCCCGCGCCCACCAGGGTGCAGCTGCCGAGGGTCGTGTGCGAGTGCGGGTTCATGACAGGCTCCAGGGGCGAGTTAGATCTGACGAATCAGACGCAAGATGTGTTCCACCTGCACCGCAATCGGTGCCGGCACTTCGCTGCGGCCGGCCAGCACCTCGCGGATGTAGGTTGCGGTGGCGGCGGCATCGGGACTTTGCGGCAAGCCGGGCAGCGCCAGCAGCGAGCCGCTTTGCGTTTCCTGCAAGGTGCTGCGCTGGCCGGCGATGAAACCGTCCATCTGCGGCAGGCGGCGCGCATCGGCCACCGGCTCGCCTTCGGTGCCGCGCAGCAGCAGTGCGTTGGCCTGCAGCAACGCAAAGGTGGCGGCCATCGACTGCGCGTATTCCGGGTGCGTGTAGCTGCTGACGATCAGCGCTTTGCCGGCCACCGGGTTCATGAGCTTGACCAGGCTGTGCGCCGGGTTGCGCAGGCCGACCACGCGGCGCACTTCCAGCAGGCGCTGCAGGCCGGGGCTCAGCAGCGCAGTGGGAACGAACTGGACTTCGCCAGGCGCTATTGTTTTGATAGCTGTCTGCGCAGGAACATCAAGCGCCAACAGCACTTCCGATGTGTAGACACGCGACGTCTCGGTCGGCGTGCCGTGCACCAGCACCGGCAGACCCGCACGTGCCAGCAGCAGCGCCAGCAGTGGCAGCAGGCCGGGCAGCTTGCGCGCGCCGTTGTAGCTCGGCAGCACCACCACCGGTTGTTGGGCTGGCACGTGCAGCAGGCGCGCGTGGGTGGCATCGAGAAAGCCGGCCATCTCTTCGGGCGTTTCGCCCTTGATGCGCATCGCCAGGCAGAAGGCGCCAATCTCCAGGTCGCTCACCGTGCCGTCAAGCACCTGGCCGAACAGATCAGCCGCCTGCGCGCGCGTGAGCGACCGTGCGCCTTCCTTACCGCGGCCGATGTCTCGGATGTAGTGACTGATGCTCATGACGCAATTCTGGATCAGTTGTTATAAATTTTGGTAATAAGCTGATTCACGGTTCGGGCGGCATCGGGAGTCATCTGTGCCCCCCAACTCAAGCCGCCTGTTTCACGGGTGAAGTGGTGCGCACCAGGCGCTGCAGCTCGGGCACGCAGGAGCCGCAGTTGGTGCCGCAGCGCAGCGCCTGTTGCAGCTGGGTCAGGCGCTCGCCTTCGTTGCCGCGGCAGTGCGTCAGTTGCGCGTGGATCGTGTTTTCGCTGACGTTGAAGCAGGTGCAGACCTGGCGGCTGCGCGGCGCCAGTGCCACCGGGGCGGTGGCACTGCCTTGCAGCAGCGCACGGCCAAAAGCCTGGGCTGGCAGTTCGTCCTGCAGCAGGGTCTTGAGCCAGGCTTCGGCACGCGTGTCGCCGGCCAGCAGAAAACCTTCCACCGTGGTTTTCTCGGGTGTGCGGTGCACCCGAACGGCACGGCGCTGGCTGCGTTTGGGGTCGGCGTAGTGCAGCACGCTGGCATCGTCCAGATCCAGCAAGGCTTCCACCTCGGCCAGCAGCTCGGCCGGCGGCGCTTCATGCGCGGCAGCGCGCAGCAGCACGCCGCTGCGTTCCCGTCCGAACGGCACGCAGCTGGCAAAGGGAAAACGCAGCATCAGGCGGCGCAGCGCTTCGCGCGTGCGCAGCGCGCTGTCCGTCGGCAGCCAGGCCATGGCCAACAGCGTCCACGGCAGCTCGGTCTTGAGGATCTTGACCGCCGCGTGCTTGAGCTCGGGTTGTTTGGCATCGGGGCAGAAGGCCGAGGTGGTGAGCGCGTTGACGCCGGCCAGCGGCTGGCCGGTGCTGCTTTGGCCGCCCAGGTACTCCGGTCCCCAGTGCATGGCGATGAAGGCCTGGCCCGTCGCCACTTCCGCGCTGGCCTGCAGCGGCACCACGATGGAGCCGCGTTTGCTGGTGACGTGCACCAGATCACCCTCAGCCAAGCCGCGACGCGTCATGTCCTGCGCATTCATCTGCACCGCCGGTTCCGCCACGTGGCCGAACAGCCGGCCCAAGGTGCCGGTGCGGCTCATGCCGTGCCAGTGGTCGCGCAGGCGGCCGGTAGTCAGCGAGAACGGGTAGCGTGACTCGCGCGGTTCGGCCACTTCTTTGTAGACGGTGTTGGCAAAACGGGCGCGGCCGTCGGGTGTGGGGAAGACGCCGTCTTCGTACAGGCGTGCCTGGCCGGTGGTCTGGCCTTCAGGGTACGGCCATTGTTGGGGCGCGTTTTCTATCTGCGCGTAGCTCAGGCCGGTGATATCGAGGTCGCGGCCGCGGGTCGATTCGCGGTGTTCGTTCCAGACCGACTCGGGCGTTGCGTAAGGAAAGAGCTCGTTGCGCGGGCCGATGCCGCGCGCCTGCAGGCGGCGCGCGAAGTCCACCACGATCTGCCAGTCGTGGCGCGCCTGGCCCGGCGCCGGCACGGCCGCGCGCACGCGCGAGATGCGGCGTTCGCTGTTGGTGACAGTGCCGTCCTTTTCACCCCAGGTCGTGGCCGGCAGCAGCAGGTCGGCGAAGTCGCAGGTGGCCGGGGTGGCAAAGGCTTCCTGCACCACCACGAACTCGGCGCGTTGCAGGGCGCGGCGCACGGTGGCCTGGTCCGGCATGGACTGCGCCGGGTTGGTGCAGGCAATCCACAGCGCCCGGATTTCGCCATCGGCCGCGGCCTGGAACATCTCGACCGCAGTCTTGCCCGGTTTTTCCGGCACCGAGGGCACGCCCCACAGTGCGGCGACCTCGGCACGGTGCTGCGGGTTGGCCAGATCGCGGTGGGCACTGAGCAGATTGGCCAGGCCGCCGACCTCGCGCCCGCCCATGGCATTGGGCTGGCCAGTGAGCGAAAAGGGGCCGGCGCCGGGCTTGCCGATCTGCCCCGTGGCCAGGTGCAAGTTGATCAGGGCCGCATTCTTGGCCGTGCCGCTGCTGGATTGGTTGAGGCCCTGGCAGTACAGGCTGAGCGTGGCACCGCGGCGTTGCGGGTCGCCGCAGCCGCCGGTGGCAAACAGCCGCGCCGCTTCGTACAGCGCCTGTTTGTCGATGCCGCAGGTCTGCGCCACCAGGTAGGGCGTGTAGTCCTGCAGCGTGGCCTTGAGGGTCTCGAAGCCGCTGGTGTGGGCGGCCATATAGGCGCTGTCGAGCCAGCCTTCCCACAGCATGATGTAGAGCAGGCCGTTGAACAGCGCCACGTCGGTGCCGGGCTGGATGGGCAGGTAGAGGTCGGCGCTGCCGGCGGTGTCGGTGCGGCGTGGGTCGGCGACGATGATCTTGAGATTCGGGTTGTTGCGCTTGGCGTCCTCGATGCGGCGAAACAGGATCGGGTGGGCCCAGGCCGCGTTCGATCCGACGATGAACAGGCAGTCGGCGTGGTTCACATCGTCGTAACAGGCCGGCGGTGCGTCGGCGCCCAGCGTCTGCTTGTAGCCCGCCACCGCGCTGCTCATGCACAGGCGCGAGTTGGTGTCGATGTTGTTGGTGCCGATCAGGCCCTTGGCCAGCTTGTTGAAGACGTAGTAGTCCTCGGTCAGCAACTGGCCGCTGACGTAAAAGCCAACTGCGTCGGGGCCATGCTCGCGGATGATGTTGGCAAAACGCGTGCTGGCCAGGTCGAGTGCAGCGTCCCAGGCCACGGGTTGTGGCGTTGCGTCGCGCTGCAGGCGCTGCATCGGCTGCAGCAGGCGTACCTGCTGCGTGATCTCAGGGCTGGCCGTCAGGTGCAGCGTTGAACCCTTCGAGCAAAGGCGGCCGAAGTTGGCCGGGTGCGCGGGGTCACCGCGCACGCCAGTGATCTGAGCGCCCTGCGACTCGATGATGACACCACAGCCTACACCGCAGTAGGGGCAAGTCGAGCGAGTTTCCTTATGCATGCGAAGCCCCTACGGAGGTGTTTCCGATGCTCGCAAAGCGAACCGTGGCGCCAGCCGCGAGACCGCAGTAGGGGCAGGTCGAGCGAGTTTCCTTATGCATGCGAAGCCCCTGCGAAGGTGTTTCCGATGCTCGCAAAGCGATCCGCAGCACCCGCTGCGAGATCGCAGTAGGGGCAGGTTGATCTGGTCTCCTTGACGGGGCCAGGGCTCATGCGCAGGCGGTCTTTCTTTGGCACGGCCCTGCCACCGGGGGCTGGACGTCGATCGCCAGCGTGGCGAGTTCCTGCGCGTCGAGCTGCACCAGGCCGTCGGTCACCTGCACGGCAAAACGCGGTGTGCTGCCTTCGTCGGGCGCGCGGGCACAACCGGTGTCGAGGCCGATGGTCCAGTTGTGCAGCGGGCAGGCGACGTGGGTGCCGAACACGATGCCCTGGCTCAGCGGGCCGCCTTTGTGCGGGCAGCGGTCGAGCAGGGCGAAGACCTGGCCCTGGTCGTTGCGGAACACCGCTACGTCCATGCCTTGCGGGCGTGCCACGCGGCGCGAGCCCAGCACCGGGATGTCTTCCACGTGGCAGATGGTTTTCCATTCACTCATCACTCTCTCCTTTTCTGTGCGCCTGCAATGAGCGAACTGCTACGCACGAACTGTTCCAGGCGGGGAACGCCGTGGAACCGGCTTTGCTGGGCCACTGGCGTTGCCCCCTTGAGGGGGGGCGGCGACAGCCGCTTCGGGGGTGTTTCTCTTCATGCTGAAATCTTCTCGAACTGACGGGTGTCCACCGTGGCCTTGTCGAATTCAAACCACGGATCGGGCTCGCCGTCGAGCGCGAACTGCAGGCGCCCCCACAGCGCTTTGCGGCCTTCGTGGTCGTCCAGAATCTTCTTTTTCACGTAGTCCAGGCCCACGCGGTTCACGTAGTGCACGGTGCGCTCCAGGTACCAGCCTTCCTCGCGGTAGAGCTGCATGAAGGCGCCGGTGTACTCCAGCACCTCCTCGGCCGTCTTGAGCTTGGTGAAAAAGTGCGCCACCTCGGTCTTGATGCCGCCGTTGCCGGCGATATGCATCTCCCAGCCCGAGTCGACGCCGATGATGCCCACGTCCTTGATGCCGGCCTCGGCGCAGTTGCGCGGGCAGCCGCTCACTGCGAACTTCACCTTGTGCGGTGCGTACATGCGCCACATCGCCATTTCCAGGTCCTTGCCCATCTGCGTGCTGTCCTGCGTGCCCATGCGGCACCACTCGCTGCCGACGCAGGTCTTCACCGTGCGCAGCGCCTTGGCGTAGGCGTGCCCGCTGGGCATGCCGATGTCGCGCCACACCGCCTGCAGGTCTTCCTTCTTCACGCCCAGCAAGTCGATGCGCTGGCCGCCCGTCACCTTGACGGTCGGGATCTGATACTTGTCCACCGCGTCGGCAATCCGGCGCAGCTCGTCGGCCGTGGTCTCGCCGCCCCACATGCGCGGGATCACGCTGTAGGTGCCGTCCTTCTGGATGTTGGCGTGGCTGCGCTCGTTGATGTAACGGCTTTGCGGGTCGTCCTTGGCTTCCTTCGGCCAGCTGGAGATCAGGTAGTAGTTCACGGCCGGCCGGCACGAGGCACAGCCATTGGGTGTCTTCCATTCCATGAACTTGAAGACGTCGGCGATCGTCAGCAGCTTGTGCTCACGGATCGCGTCGCGCACCGCCTGGTGGCCGTGCTCGGTGCAGCCGCACATGGCCTTGGTCTTGGGCGTGGCCGAGTAGTCGCCGCCGGCGGTGAACATCAGGATCTGTTCTACCAGCCCGGTGCAGGAGCCGCAGGAGGCGCTGGCCTTGGTGTGCTTGCGCACCTCGTCCAGCGTGAACAGGCCTTTTTCCTTGATGGCCTTGCAGATGGTGCCCTTGGTGACGCCGTTGCAGCCGCACACTTCATCGGTGTCGGCCATGGCGGCGGCCTTGCTGTGGCCTTCGTGGCCGGCGTCGCCGATGTTCGATTCACCGAACATCAGCTTGTCGCGGATGTCGGCCACCGGCCGGCCGTCGCGCAGCAGCTTGAAGTACCAGCTGCCGTCCACCGTATCGCCGTAGAGGCAGGCGCCGATGAGCTTGTCGTCCTTCAGCACCAGCTTCTTGTAGACACCGCCGGCCGGGTCGCTCATCACGATCTCTTCGGTGTCGTCACCGCCCATGAACTGGCCGGCAGAAAACAGGTCGATGCCGGTGACCTTGAGCTTGGTCGAGGTCAGCGAGCCGGTGTAGCGGCCGATGCCGAACTGCGCCATGTGGTTGGCCAGCACCTTGCCCTGCTCGAACAGCGGCGCCACCAGGCCATAGGCAATGCCGCGGTGCGCGGCGCATTCACCCACGGCGTAGATGCGCGCGTCGGTGGTGGTCTGCAGCGTGTCGCTCACCACGATGCCGCGGTTGACGTGCAGGCCCATGGACTCGGCCAGCGCGGTGTTGGGGCGGATGCCCACCGCCATCACCACCAGCTCGGCCGGCACCTCGCTGCCGTCCTTGAACTTGACCGACTTGACGCGACCGTCGTCACCGCCGACCAGCTCCTGCGTTTGTGCGCCGATCAGGAACTTCATGCCGCGTTCTTCCAGCGATTGCTGCAGCAGCTTGCCGGCCACGTCGTCGAGCTGGCGCTCCATCAGCCAGGGCGAGACATGCACCACGGTTACGCTCATGCCGCGTTTCATCAGGCCGTTGGCGGCCTCCAGCCCAAGCAGGCCGCCGCCGATCACCACCGCATGCCGGTAGCTGGCAGCGGCGTCGATCATGGCCTGCGTGTCGGCAATGTCGCGATAGGCCAGCACGCCCGCCAGCTCCTTGCCCGGGATCGGCAGGATGAAGGGGTTGGAGCCGGTGGCCATGATCAGGCGGTCGTAAGGGGCACTGATGGTTTCGCCGGCGGCGTTTTTCGCGTGCACCAGACGCTTGACGCGGTCGACCTCGGTCACGGTCCAGCCGGCATGCAGGGTGATGCCATTGTCCTGGTACCAGGCCCAGTCGTTGAGGATGATGTCCTCCAGCTTCTGCTCGCCGGCCAGCACCGGCGACAGCAGGATGCGGTTGTAGTTGGGGTGCGGCTCGGCACCGAAGACGGTGATGTCGTACAGGTCGGGTGCGATCTTCAGCAGCTCTTCGAGCGAGCGCACGCCGGCCATGCCGTTGCCGATCATCACCAGCTTCATCTTGGTTTTGGGGTTGACGCTCATGTCCATGTCAATCTCCTCAAGCTACTTTTTCGACATGCGCCTGGCGCGTGTAGAGGAAGTCGATCACCGCCTTGCGGCAGTTGATGTAACGCGGGTCCTCGGCCAACTGCACCCGGGATCTAGGGCGCGGCAGGTCCACCGCCAGCACCTCGCCGATGGTGGCGGCCGGGCCGTTGGTCATCATCACGATCTTGTCGCTCAGCAGCACGGCTTCATCGACGTCGTGCGTCACCATGACCACCGTGCTTTTGGTGCGCGCCACGATCTCCAGCAGTTCGTCCTGCAGCTTGGCACGTGTCAGCGCGTCGAGCGCGCCGAAGGGCTCGTCCATCAGCAGCACCTGCGGCTCCATGGAGAGGGCGCGGGCAATGCCGACACGCTGTTTCATGCCGCCGGAGATCTCGCCCGGGCGTTTCTGCGCGGCGGCGGTCAGGCCCACCAGTTCGAGGGCCGCATCGGTGCGCACCTTGAGCTGGGCCTTGCTTTCTTTGGCTGCGAAGACACGTTCCACCGCCAGGTAGACGTTCTCGTAGCAGGTCAGCCAGGGCAGCAGCGAATGGTTCTGGAACACCACTGCGCGCTCGGGGCCGGGGCCGGCGATCTCGCGGTTGCCGCACAGCAGGGTGCCGGCGGTGGGGGTGGTGAGGCCGGCAATCAGGTTGAGCAGTGTGGACTTGCCGCAGCCCGAGTGGCCGATCAGCGCCACGAACTCGCCTTTGGCGATCGTCAGGTTGATGTCGCGCAGCGCGGGGAACAGACCCTTCTTGGTGCGGAAGGTCTGCTCGACGTCCTGGACTTCGATGAACTTGGTGGTGAGAGAGTCGCTCATGGGGTGCTCCTTTTCTTTCCGGGGGCCACCGTGGAACCAGCTTTGCCGGACCACTGGTGGCGCCCCCTTGAGGGGGTGACGCGCCCTTGGGCGCGGCTCAGGGGTGGGTTAAGTCTTCACTTCCTCGAACGTAAAGGCGCTGGCCAGTTTGATCAGGGCGTACTCGAGCACCAGGCCGACGATGCCGATCACGAAGATGGCGATGATGATGTTCCTGACGTTGAGGTTGTTCCACTCGTCCCAGACCCAGAAGCCGATGCCCACGCCGCCGGTCAGCATCTCGGCTGCCACGATCACCAGCCAGGCGGTGCCCACTGCCAGCCGCACACCGGTCAGCATGTAGGGCAGCACGGCGGGGAACAGGATCTTGGTGAAGATCTTCCATTCCGACAGGTTCAGCACGCGTGCCACGTTCATGAAGTCGCTCGGCACACGCTGCACGCCGACCGCGGTGTTGATGACCATGGGCCAGATCGAGCAGATGAAGATGGTCCAGATGGCGGCCGGGTTGGCGCCCTTGAACACCAGCAGGCCGATCGGCAGCCAGGCCAGCGGCGACACCGGACGCAGCAGGCTGATGAGCGGGTTGAACATGCGGCTCAGGAACTCGAAGCGCCCGATCAGGAAACCCGCCGGGATGCCGACCACCGCCGCCAGGCCGAAGCCCAGCGCCACGCGCTCCAGCGACATCAGCACGTTCCAGCCCACGCCCTGGTCGTTCGGGCCCTTGCGGTAGAACGGGTCGCTGAAGACATCCAGCGCCTGCTTGAAGGTCTCGGTCGGGCTGGGGATGCCGCTGCCGCTGCTGAGCGTCACCAGCGCCCAGATACCGATCAGCAGCGCCAGGCCCAGCACCGGCGGGATCACACGCAAGGCCAGGCCGCGCCAGTCGTAACCCATGGCCTGCGCGGCGGCAGGCGCCAGGGGTTCAGAAGGTTTTGCAGCCCTGGCCCTGGTGGGATTTGCGCCAGGTGCTACGTTTTCTGTAGCGTTCGAGGGGTGGAGCGCGACGCAGCCAAGCGGGGTGCGCTCCACCGGGGTATGAAACACGGCACTGACCATGATGGATTCCTCTCAGACCTTGACTTTGAAGCTGTCGGCGTATTTCTTCGGGTCCTTGCCGTCCCAGACCACGCCGTCCATGAACTTGGAAGAACGCATGACGTCCTTCGGCACCGGCGCCTTGGCGGCCGTGGCAGCCTGTTTGTAGAGCTCGATCTGGTTGATCTGCTTGGCCACGGCCAGGTAGTCCGGGTGCTCCTTGAGCAGGCCCCAGCGCTTGTGCTGGGTCAGGAACCACATGCCGTCAGACAGGTAGGGGAAGTTCACCGCACCGTCGTTGTAGAACTTCATGTAGTTGGGGTCGTCCCAGGTCTTGCCCATGCCGTCCTGGTAGCGGCCCAGGATGCGCTGGTTGATGGCGTCGACGCCGGTGTTGACGTAGCTCTTGTCGGCAATCGTCTCGGCCATCTTGTTCTTGTTCGACAGGCTGGCGTCAATCCACTTGCCGGCTTCGATGATGGCAGCCGTCACCGCACGCGCGGTGTTGGGGTATTTCTTGACGAAGTCGCCGGTGGTGCCCAGCACCTTCTCCGGGTGGTCTTTCCAGATGTCCTGCGTGGTGGTGGCGGTGACGCCGATGCCGTCGATGATGGCGCGGTGGTTCCACGGTTCGCCGACGCAGAAACCGTCCATGTTGCCCACGCGCATGTTGGCCACCATCTGCGGCGGCGGCACGGTGATGACCTTGGCATCCTTCATCGGGTTGATGCCGTTGGCCGCCAGCCAGTAGTACAGCCACATGGCGTGCGTGCCGGTGGGGAAGGTCTGGGCGAAGGTGTATTCGCGCTTCTCGCTGGCCATCAGCTTGGCCAGGCCGGCACCGTTGATGGCGCCCTTGTCGGCCAGCTTCTTGCTCAGCGTGATGGCCTGGCCGTTGTTGTTGAGCGTCATCAGCACGGCCATGTCTTTCTTGGGGCCGCTGATGCCCAGGTGCACGCCGTAGATCAGGCCGTACAGCACGTGGGCAAAGTCGAGCTCGCCGTTGACCAGCTTGTCGCGCACGCCGGCCCAGCTGGCTTCCTTGCTCGGGATGATCTTCACGCCGTACTTCTGGTCGAAACCCAGCACCGAAGCCATCACCACGCTGGCGCAGTCGGTCAGCGGAATGAAGCCGATCTTCACTTCCTTCTTCTCCGGGCCGTCGGAGCCGGCGGCGTAGACGGCGGCGCGCAGGGCGGGGTCGATGCCGACAGCACCGACAGCGGCGGTCTGCAGCACGGCGCGGCGGCTGAGTTTGGCGTTCAGAAGATCAGGCATCACTAGCTCCTAGAGTCGACGAAGAAAACAAAAAAGGCGTCCTCACGCGGTGGGCCCGTCGTGCTGACGGTGCCTACCGGTGGGGACGCCTTTGTCCTTTTTCGGTCGCCTCATCCGCCGTTGGATGGGGTGGCCGGCAGACCGTTATCGGTCTTGTTGTCTTCTATGCAAGGGGCGTGCCAGAATTCGAATGCGCTTGGTTGCTATGAATTCAATAGCTGGTGACGAAATAAATACAAGGTCTGGACGCTGTTTTGACTTACTGTTCTGCGGCTGCACCGAATTTGTGCGCCGCACCAAAACGGGCGGGCGGCGCGTACGGATTGCTGGTGCTACAGCAGGTCCGCCACATCCAGCATGCGCTGCGCCACTTCGGCCAGCTTCAGGCCCTTGTCCATGGCCGTCTTGCGCAGCTTGGCGTAGGCGGCCTGCTCGTCCAGGCCCTGGCGCTGCATCAGCAGGCCCTTGGCACGGTCGATCAGCTTGCGTTCCTTCAGCTCGGTGCTGAGTTCGTCCAGTTCGCTGCGCGTGTCGGCCAGCGCCTGGTGCAACGCCTGCTCGTGCTGGAAGCGCACCAGCGCCACATCCAGAATGGGGCGGATGCGCTCGGCCGACAGGCCGGCCACCACATAGGCCGTCACGCCGGCGGCCACCGCCTCGCGCACGTGCGAGGTGTCGCTGTCGTTGGTGAACATCACGATTGGGCGCGGCGCCTCGCGCGTGGCCATCACCACATGCTCCAGCGCGTCGCGCGCGTCGCTCTCGGCATCCACGATCACCATGTCCGGCTGCAACTGCGCCAGCCGCTCGGTCAGGAACACGTCCGCCGGCAGCGTGGCCACCAGATTGCAGCCGCTTTCCAGCAGCCCGATGCGCAGGCTGCGCGATCGCTCGGCCAGCAGGCAGGCGTGCTCGTCCTCCGGGTCGGCCACGGCCAGGTCGGGGGCGACAACGACAATGCGCAAGGCTTCACTCATGTGCATGACAATGCAAGAAATGCGCCAATATGGGTGCGACGGGTATAAACCGCCTGTGCCGTGCGTCGTGGAATGGGTATGCGGGCCGTGCCCAGCCATGCCGCGTCAAATCATCTGAAAGAACATGACCTTGCGTGCATCGGAAAACTTCAGGCAAGCGGCCGCGTACCTGGCAGTCGTGCTCATCACGTTTGCCGTGCTGCAGTCGGTTGTGGTTGTAATGCATGAACTCACCCATAGCACGGTCGCCTGGCTGCTCGGTGCCATGGGGCACCCGTTTGACATTGTCTGGGGCAATCCGTTGACGATGACAGGCTGGGACGAAGGGGTTGCGTATTCCCGTCTCTTCCCGCAGGGGCACGATCCGGCGGAGGCGATCATTGGCGCAAGCCCGCTGCTGGTTCACGCGCTTATCGTCACATCGGGCCTGCTGGCACTGCAGCGGAGGTGGTTGATCGAGCGCAAATGGCTGTTCCACACGCTGTTCTGGTTTGTCATCGCCAACCTGATGGAGCTGGTTGCCTACATCGTGATGCGACCGTTTGCCGCCGGCGGCGATACCGGGCATTTCAACCAGGGCTTGGCGTTGTCTCCCTGGGTCCTGTTCATCGCGGGAACGTTGCTGATCCTGGCCGCGCTGTACGCCCTGTACAGGTTCACGCTGCCGCGCCTGTACGAGCTCTTCGCGCCGGGCAACCAGCCTGCGCAACGGACCCTGCTCCTGCTGACCAGCTTCTTCCTGTTCCTGTGGGGGAGCGGGATCCGGGTGCTGGTTCACATCTACCCGGACCCCCAGTGGATGTTCGGGCTCATCGGTGTTGCGGCCTTCGGTGCCGTGCTGCTCGTCTTCAAGCCCTCGCGGTGTGGCTGAGATGTCGCTGCCGAGCCCGCTAACCAGCCGGGCCTCAGGTCGAAACCCGTGACGTAAGCTAGGGCTAGCTTGGGTAAACGAAAGAGGCGTTGCCGGTGGCAACTCCCGCCTCAAACACCCAATCAGCTGGAAGTGGCAGTTGGCCCCCAGGCATCAAGCCGGGGTCAGGCAATTTTCTTCATGACCTCGATCATCGTCGGCGTGAGCTGCTTGAACAGTTCGGCGTTGTAGGAGGCGCAGTACGGTACGCCATCCACCTCGCCATAGTGGATGCTCGGATCGAGGGAGTCGTCCTGTGGGCGTGTGGGGTCCATGCTGTCGACCTTGAGCCGGCTGCCCTGGAAATACACACGGTTGGGCTCGTTCTGCCGCAGGTTGTTCCGGGCAAGCTGATGTTCCGCAATCGCGTACTTCCGCGATGTTGCGGCGGGCGTGCCTTCGGCCACTTCAGGGTCCACGTTGACGGCCACGATGGACACCGTGTAGTCGCTGTTCAGATAGATCTCGAAGGTACGAAACTGCTGCGGGAAATGCTGCAGGGAGGAGGTTTCCACCTGCCAGAAGCTCTTCTCGGGCACGAGCTGGGTGCGGGCTTCGTCGCGGTAAGCGGGCAGCGCCTTGACCGTGTTCAAGTGCCGGTGGCCAGACATCCACATCAGCAGGTTGGGCGTGTCCTGCAGTTTGCGGATCAGGTCGGGCAACCTGACCGCGTTGTCCATGACCGCATGAGGATCATTCTGTGACGGCGTTGCCTGTCCTTTGGGGTTCCACCACTCCATCAGGCTGCCGCTGGCTGCCACGGCAATCGGGACGTGCGCTGCAATCACCATCAGCTGATTGGCGGCCTGCCCGGCGTCGAGCTCATCCTGCAACCACTTCCAGCGCACCTCGTCCAGGAAACCATGTCCGTGGATGTCGTGCGAGCCATCGGTTTCCAGCTGGGTGTTGTCCAGCACGATGATCTTGAGCGGAATGTCCGACTTGGGGACAAAGCTGTAGCAGGCGAACCCGTTCTGGCTGCGGCGCAAGGCCTCCGGCACCAGGTCAAAACCATGGCCTTTGGGAAGGGTCGTGGTGTTGAAGAATTCCGCGATCCATTCGCTTCGCAGCAAGGCGCGCCGGTCGGGGTCGGCCGCCACTTTGGGGGGCGATTTGAAGTCTTCCGCCTTGCCCGTGTAGCGGATGGCACCATAGGGACTGGCACCGTCGATCACACCCATGTAGAAGGTATTGCCCACGATGCCGGTGACCGGGTCATTCAGGGTCGCTTTCGAGATCCCCGCCAGGCTGGTGTTCAGGTCATACACCACCGGCGGCAATGCCATGGGCGTGGACTTGGCCGCGTTGGGGATGAGCACATCGCCAACCGCCCAGACCTGATCACTGACGTAGCTCTCACGGATCTTGAGTGCAGGGTTGGCATCTACCGGCGCAGAGCCGATGTAGAAGTGATCATGATTGCCCAGCGTCTGGTACCACGGGATGGATTTGTTGAGCCCGGCCGCCTGAAAAGGCCGCTGGAAATCGACCGTGTCCTCGCCCAGATGCGCGCCCGAACTCGGCCTGATGGGCTTGCCGTCGATCACGTCGATGTACCAGCGCAATTCGTTGTACCGGCTGCTGTCGCATACATCGCCCAGCGAGATGCCGAAGTCGAACGCGCTGCGCTCATGCAGCGCATTGGCGGTCTGAATGGCAGCGTCCAGCAGCTGGGTGGTGTACATCATGACGGGCGAGTAGATCGAGGTCATCTCGCCTCCGTGGGCCGAATCCGCTTGCTGGATATAGATCAGCTGGTTGGGCGCCTCCTTGTCCGTGATGTGGATGTCGGTCATGGCAAAAAAATTCGCCAGCCGCTTGCGCTTGGCAGGCGCAGCGTAGTTGCCCGCGTTGGCCAGCAAGTCATAACGTGGCACGACAGCAAGACCGCTGGCAAGCCGGTACTTTCCGTAGCCGTACTTGTCGTAGTCCTGCACCTGGCTCATCTCCGTGGCATGCAGGCCCTTGTTCGACTTGGGCTTGTCGATGGGCGTCGGAAGGTCGAAGGCCAGCATCTGCTCGGTCGTTTTCTTGACCTTCCTGCCGTCGATCGGATAACGAAGCAGCCGATGGTTGCTGCCGCCATAGGCCATGGAGAAAGTGGTCCCGGAGAGCCCGGCCACGACACCGAAAGAGTACTTGACGAATTGGCGCCGGTCCAACCCCGAACGAGGCGTTACGTCATCCGTCGTGGATCTTGTCGAAGTTGTCTGGGGGCTGTTCGGTTTCATTCTGTTTTTCTTCAATGGGCGGTATTCGAGGTGCAGAGCCGATAGGTTTCTTATCAAATTAAACCACTTGGGCATTCTGTCACCATCGGAAGAAAATCAGAAGAAATGGCGCCGATGGCCCAAGGGCGAGAGACGTCTCCCGCCTCACTCCGCGTAGAATTCCAATCGCTCCGGGGTGCAACCCTGCCGGTGACGGCAGGGCGGCTGAGATGGTGACCACCGAACCCGCGAACTTGAATCGGATCATGCCGACGTAAGAAGAGCTGTCAGGAACAAGCGTCCCGCCCCTGCCACCCTTTCGGAGCACCAACGCCCGGCCCCGGCCAGGCACACCACCGGAAGAAGGGCGAACGTGAATCACACCTCCATTGCGAGACAAGCACCGGCCAGCGGCACCGAAACGCTGGTGGCCGACCTGCTGGCCTTCATCGCGCAGCCCGACGCGACCGACGACGCTTTCAACGCGCTCGCCCTGCGCCTGTTTGCCCACCAGTTCCAGCATAACGTCCCCTTCCAGCGCTTTTGCCAGCAGCGCGGCCGCACGCCGCGCACCGTGAAAAGCTGGGCCGACATCCCGGCGGTGCCGATCAACGCCTTCAAGGACCTCACGCTCAGCTGCGTGCCGCCCGAGCGTTGCGAACGCGTCTTCATGACCAGCGGCACCACGCGTGGTGACGTGAAAGGCCGGCACTACCACCCGCATCTGCAGGTGTACGACCTGTCGATGACACGCAACTTCGACCAGCGTTTCATGGCCGGACGCGACCGTGTTCGCATGGGCATCCTGTTCCCGGACGAGCAGCTCATGCCCAACTCCTCGCTGGCGCATTACCTGGCGCTGGCGCTGCACGACTTCGGCACGCCCGGCAGCCGTTATTACCTGGACGCCAACGGCCTGCAGCTCGACGCATTGTGTGCCACGCTGGCCGAGGTGCAGGCCAGCGGCGAACCGTTGGCGCTGCTGGGCGCCAGCTACAGCTTTGTGCACCTGATGGATGCGCTGCAGGCGCGCGGGCTTCAATTCAAGCTGCCGGCCGGCAGCCGCCTGCTGGACACCGGTGGTTTCAAAGGCCAGTCGCGCGAGATGGACATGGACGCGTTCTACGACCAGCTCGCGGCCACCTTCGGTCTGCCGCGTAGCGCCTGCATCAACATGTACGGCATGACCGAACTCAGCACCCAGTTCTACGACGACGGCAACGCCGTGCTGCCGGCCGTCAAGTCCGGCCCGCACTGGATCCGCTCGCGCCTGCTGGACCCCTTGAGCGGGCTGGAAGTGCCCACCGGTGAGCGCGGCATCCTGGCGCATTGCGACCTGGGCAACTTCAATTCGGTGACCACCATCCTGACCGAGGACGTGGGGGTGGCCGTAGCCGGTGGCTTCCTGCTGCTGGGCCGCGCCCAGGGCGCGCAGGCCAAGGGTTGCTCGCTGGCAGTGGACGACTTCCTGCGCGCGGCGCAGAGCGGAGCCGCGGCATGACGACCCCAACGCTTGCCGGCTACCTGCCGGGGCTGCCGGCCGAACAGGTGCAGTGGCAGACGCTGACGTTCGGCGAGGGCGCGCAGCGCGTCGATGTGGCCGTGCCGCACCTGACACCCGCGCAGCTGACGGCGCTGGCCGCGCATGTACGCCAGGCCGGCCGCCAGCAGCTCAAGCGTTTGCCGGTGTCGCAGATCATCGCCGCCATCGACCGCGCCATCGCCCGCCTGCTGGATGCCAACGACCCGTACCGCATCGAGGCCGAGCGCTTGCTGTCCCTGGTGAGCGGTTTTGATGCCGAGATGGTGCGCCTGGGGCTGAACACCTACCTCAAGACTTTCCGCGCGCCGCAGCTGCAACGCTTTGTGGCCGAGGACTTTGCCAACCCCAAACTGCTCGACGAGTTCCAGCCCGTGGTCAAAGGCGGCATGGCGCGCGCGCTCGGCCCCGAGCTGCTGGTGCACGTCTGGGCCGGCAACGTGCCGGGCCTGCCGCTGTGGAGCCTGGTCTGCGGCCTGCTGGTCAAGGCGCCGGCCATCGGTAAGGTGGCCAGTGCCGAGCCGGTGTTTGCCTCGCTGTTCGCGCGCTTGCTGGCCGAGGTCGAACCGCAGCTGGCCGATTGCCTGGCCGTGGTCTGGTTCAAGGGCGGCGACACGATCAGCGAAAGCGCGCTGTTCAGCGCCGCGGATGTGGTGCTGGCCTACGGCGGTAACGATACCTTGGCCGCCTTGCGCCAGCAGGTGCCGGTGGGCACGCGCTTCCTGCCGCACGGCCACAAGCTCAGCGCTGGGCTTGTGTCCAGCGCCGCGCTGGATGCGCAACGCGCGCAAGCCACGGCGCGGGCCGCTGCGCTGGACGTGGTGCGTTACGAGCAGCAGGGCTGTTACTCGCCGCAGACGTTTTACGTGGCACGCGGCGGCCGCGTCACGCCGCGCGAGTTTGCACAGCAGCTGGCTGGTGAGTTGGCCGCGCTGCAACATAAGTTCGCGCGCCGCACGTTGACGCTGGAAGAGGCCGCCAGTGTGGCCGGCTGGCGCGAGCGGCAGGAACTCCAGAGCTTTTCGCAAGCCGGTGTGGAACTGCTGGGCGATGCCGCGGCGCCGTGGTGCGTGGCCTATGCGGAGGCGGCGGGTGCATTGCAGCCCTGTGCCCTGAACCGCACGGTGCAGGTGCAGGCGGTGGACCGGCTGGACGATGCCGTGCCGCTGCTGGCCGCGCAGCGTGACTATCTGCAGACGGTGGGCATGGCCGCCGCGCCGCACGAGTTGTATGCCCTGGCGGAAGCGCTGGGGCAGGCCGGCGCCACCCGCATCTGCGCCCTGGGCGCCATGACCGCGCCCGAGGCCGGCTGGCACCACGACGGGCGCTTCAGCCTGCTGGACCTGGTGCGCATGGTCGAGCTGGAACAGTCGGCGGAAACGGCCGCGGAAGATTTCGCGCCGTACAAGGACTAAGGACGATGGCCTTCCTCGACATGCAGGGCGTGAGCTACACCTACCCCGGCTGGCCGCCGGTGGTGCAGCGCGTGGACTGGGACATCACGCAGGGTGAGTTCCATTGCCTGGTGGGGCGCAGCGGCTGCGGCAAGACCACGCTGCTCAAACTCGCCGCCGGCTTGTTGCGACCCGACGAAGGCCAGGTCAGCCTGCAGGGCCAGCCGGTGCGCGCGCCCGGCCCGGGCACCGGTTTTGTGTTCCAGCAGCCCACGCTGCTGGACTGGCTCACCGTGCTGGACAACGTGCTGCTGCCGGTGGCGTTGCAGCGCCGCCCCACGGCACAGGACGTGGCGCGCGCCGAACAGTTGCTGACACAGATGGGCCTGGTCTCCCATGCCGGCCATTACCCGCGCCAGCTCTCGGGCGGCCAGCAAAGCCGGGTGGCGATTGCACGCGCGCTGGTGCTGGAGCCGGCCATTCTGCTGATGGATGAGCCGTTTGCCGCGCTCGACGCCATCACGCGCGAGGAACTGCAGGACGAGTTGCAGGCCATGTGCCGCGCGCGCGGCACCTCGGTGTTTTTCGTCACGCACGACATCACCGAGGCGGTGTACCTGGCCGACCGCGTGGCCGTGATGGACGCCGGCGACGTCCGGCACGACATCCGCGTCGAACTGCCGCGCCCGCGCAACCAGGCGGTGCGCTACAGCGCGGCCTTCAACGCCATCTGCGTCGAGCTGCGGCAGGCCATGGACCAGGAGGGCGGGCGATGAAATATCCTCGCCTCTTCGCCCTGGTCTTGCTGCTTGTCCTGCTGCTGGGCTGGGAATGGGCGGTGGGTGTTTTCAAATTCTCACCGCTGGTGCTGCCGGCACCGAGTGTGATTGGTGCCGCGCTGTGGCGTGCTTTCAGCACTGGCTACCTCTGGCCGCACCTGACGCAAACCACGCTGGAGCTGGGGCTGGGCCTGGCGCTGGGTGTGGTGCTGGGTTTTGCCGGCGGTCTGCTGCTGGGTGAATCGGCCACGCTGCGCCGTGTGCTGATGCCTTATGTGGTGACCAGCCAGGTGGTGCCTAAGTTGGCGCTGGTGCCGCTGTTCATCGTCTGGTTCGGTTTCGGCACCACGCCTACGGTGGTGATCACGGCGCTGATCTGTTTTTTCCCGCTGCTGGAGAACACGCTGACCGGCATCGCGCAGGTGGACGCCGCACGCCTGGAGCTGTTCCGCATGCTGGGCGCCACGCGTTGGCAGACCTTGTGGCGGCTGAAGGTGCCGGCCGGTTTGCCGGCCATCCTGGCCGGGCTGCGCGTGGCCGTGGTGCTGGCGCTGGTCGGCGCCGTGGTGGGCGAATTCGTCGGCGCCAGCAAGGGCCTGGGCGCGCTGATCATTGCCGCCCAGGGCTCGATGGACACGCCCCTGATGTTTGCCGTGCTGCTGGTCATCACCGCGCTCGGCCTGCTGCTGTACGAACTCACGCTGTGGCTGGAGCGTGCGCTGTTGCGACCCTATTCCCAACTTTCCGACTGATGAGGACGACGATGATGAAACGAACCGCCCTGCGCACCCTGGCGGCGCTCACCCTGACGGGCCTGTGTGCCAGCGGCACATGGGCGCAAGCGAAACTGGACAAGGTGACGATTGCCGGCTGGGGCGGCCCGATCTCCGAGATCACCAACATACTGGTCGAGCCCGACAAGGGGTTTTTCCGCGCCAAGGGGGTCGATGTCACGTACATGCCTGGCAACGGCGGTGGCGACGCCATCCGCAACCTGCTCAGCGGCCAGGGCGACGTGGCTTTCACCGACCCCGGTTCGCTCTACGCTGCGCTGGACAAGGGCGAGAAGCTGCGCGTCATCTACGACATCTACCCCCAGAACATCTTCAACGTAGTGGCGCTCAAGTCCAGCGGCATCACGAAACCGGCCGACCTGAAAGGCAAGAAGATCGGCGTCTACAGCCTGTCCAGCGGCACGTTGACCAATCTGCAACTGCTGCTGAACCAGGCCGGCCTGTCCGAGAAGGACGTGACCATCGTCGTCACCGGCCTCTTGAACTTCGCGCCGCTGATGCAGGGCCAGGTGGATGCGACGGCGGCCACCGACACCGGCCTGCTGGTGGCGCGCGCCAAGGGCGTGGGCGACGTGAACGTGATGGAAGTGCGCAACTCGCTCAACGTTTCCAGCGACATCTTTGTCGTGCGGGAAGACACATACCAGCAGAAGAAGGACGTGCTCAAGCGTTTCCTGGCCGCCTACCGCGACAGCATGTTGTGGATGATGACCCAGCCGCAGGAAGCCGCCACGCTGGCGGTCAAGCGTGCCATCAACGGGCAGAACGAAGCGGTCAACCTGGAAGTGATCAAGCTGCGCAACGCCTCCAGCGTCTCGCCGCTGACGCAAAAACAAGGCCTGGGCGCCATCGACGTGCAGATGCTGCAGAAGGGCGCCGAGGCCTGGAAGAAGATCGGCCTGATCCAGCGCGAGCTGAAGATGAACGACGTGGTGAGCCCGGATCTGCTGCCGGGCAAGTGAGCGGAAGAAAAGAGGCGCGCATGAACTTCACAGGCAAGGTCATCCTGGTCACCGGCGCCAGCCGCGGCATTGGCGCAGCCGTGGCGCAGGCCTTTGCGGCCGAGGGCGGTTTTGTGGTCGTCAACTACCTGCGCAACGAAGCGGCGGCGGACGAGGTGGTGGCCAAGTGCAAGGCCGCTGGCGCGCACAGTGGTGGTGACGCTTGGGCCATCCGCGCCGACGTCAACGACCCGGTGCAGGTGCAGGCCCTGGTGGCGCAGGTGCTGGCCGAGGTGGGCCGCATCGACGTGCTGGTGAACAATGCCTTCGCGCCTTACCGCTTCGACCCCGAGCAGCGCCAGCGTTTCTGGGAAACGCCCTGGGCCAACTATCAGACGCAGTTCGACGGTGCCGTGCACGCCACCTACAACCTCTGCCAGGCTGTGCTGCCCGGCATGCGCCAGCGCGCGCAGGGTTGCATCGTCAACCTGGCGAGCGACCTGGTGGCGCGGCCGGTGGTGCCGTACCACGACTACAGCACCGCCAAGTCGGCGCTGGTCGGCTTCAGCCGCAACCTGGCGGCCGAACTCGGGCCGCTGGGCATTCGCGTCAACTGCGTGGCGCCTGGCCTGGTCTACCCGACCGACGCCAGCCGCGCGACCAAAGAGGACGTGAAAGAGGCCATCGTCGCCCAGACGCCGTTGCGCCGCATCGCCACACCGGCCGACGTGGCCGGGCCGGTGCTGTTCCTCGCTTCCGACTGGAGCCGTTTCATGACCGGGCAGGTGCTGTATGTGGACGGCGGGCTTGTAATGGGATGAGGCGCGGTGAGACAGCGCATCGCCTAAACTCGCAAGCTATGTCAGACACCGCGCCCCTGATTCTGGGCATCGAATCCTCCTGCGACGAAACCGGCGTGGCTCTTGTCGAGTCGCTCGGTACGGCAGTGCCCAAGCTGCTCTCGCACGCGCTCTTCAGCCAGATCGAGATGCACCAGGCCTATGGCGGTGTGGTGCCCGAGCTGGCCAGCCGCGACCACATCCGCCGTGTGCTGCCGCTCACCACCCAAGTGATGAACGAGGCCGGCAAGTCGCTGCAGGACGTGGACGTGGTGGCCTACACGCGCGGCCCCGGCCTTGCTGGGGCGCTGCTGGTGGGCGCCGGTGTGGCCTGCGCCCTGGGCGCGGCCCTGGGCAAGCCGGTGCTGGGTGTGCATCACCTGGAAGGGCATCTGCTGTCGCCGTTCCTGAGTGCCGATCCACCCGAGTTTCCCTTTGTCGCCTTGCTGGTGTCCGGCGGTCACACGCAGCTGATGCGCGTGGACGGCGTGGGACGCTACGAAATTCTGGGTGAAACCATCGACGACGCGGCCGGTGAGGCCTTCGACAAGTCGGCCAAGCTCATGGGTCTGGGTTACCCCGGCGGGCCAGCCTTGTCGCGGCTGGCAGAGCAGGGTGATGGCACCGCCTTCAAGCTGCCGCGCCCCCTGCTGCATAGCGGCAACCTCGACTTTTCCTTTGCCGGTCTGAAAACGGCGGTGCTGACACAGGCGCAGCGTCTGGGGGTTGAACTGGAAGTTCGCAAGGCGGACCTGGCGGCCTCGACGCAGGCGGCCATCGTCGAAGTGCTGGTGAAGAAGTCCCTCGCAGCACTGGACCAGACGGGCATGAAACGCCTGGTGGTGGCCGGCGGCGTGGGCGCCAACCGGCACCTGCGCGAGCAGCTCAACACCCAGTGTGCGAAACGCAAGGTGCGCGTGCACTACCCCGAGCTGCACCTGTGCACCGACAACGGCGCCATGATCGCCATGGCCGCGGCCATGCGCCTGCAGGCCGGCATGCAAGAGGCCAGCCGGGCGTATACCTTCGAGGTGAAGCCACGTTGGCCGCTGGATGCGATCAGTCAGTCGGTGTGAATTTGCAGCCTATATCGAGTTAGGTGATCTGGATGGCATTCCCTAAAAAAGAACTAAAGCTAAGGGCATTTCGGCGTGCGGCCGATGTTCTCTATTCTTTTTGGGAGGAGCAGAAAGACAACCTGCCGAGATCAGCCGCGGTTCATTCAAGGTTGTTTGACACCCTGATATATGACGAGTACATCGAGCTGAACAAGAAGGCGCCTGGAAGACGATACCCAGAACATGTTGTTCCTTGTGCGTACATCCGGAATTTGGCGTTTGAAATGTATTGGAAAGGGGAAAGTCCTGCCGATGTCGCTGTCATGATCGGTCGTCTTTTGCGGATTGCATATATCTCTACCGAGCAAGCAAGGGTTGTTGACGCCAAGCATAAGCACACCATGCCTCCGAACTGGGACCCGAAAACTGGATCCATCTTGGAGCGTCTGGAATTGGTGGGAATTCCCTTAGAAGATCCGCTGGAGATTACCTAGCCTGCTGTAAGGTAGTCGGCCCTGAACTCAAATGCCGAGCTCATAGAAAAAAGGCCGCGAATTTCGCGGCCTTTTTTATCGTCGTCAAAGACGACTCAGTTGATCGTCAGCTTGGTGACCTTGCTCTCCGGCTGCACCTTGGCCAGCTTGAGGGTCAGTACACCGTTTTCCAGTTTGGCCACGCTGCTGGCGGCGTCAATGTCTTGCGGCAGTTCGTAGGCAGCCTTGTACTGGCGTGCGGCTTCCGGCAGGGTTTCCAGGCGCACCACATTGGCTTCGATGCCGATCGACAGCTGCTCGCGCGTCACACCGGGCACGTCGAAGCTCAGGGTGTAGGCCTTGTCATCCTGTTCGATGCGGCAGCTGTTGGTCTGGATGACCGGGGCCTGCAGGGCGGCGTCGAAGAAGCGATCCAGCGAACGAATGGAGGGGGCAAAAGCAGAACGGCGGGTGACGGGGGCGAACAACATGATCAGACTCCTTGTTGGCACAAACGATGGTGAGTAACTGGTTCGGCAAGGGGGTATTGACCGCATCCCTTACACTGCGCGGCGCTCGTTTCCGATTGCCGTCTGGATCGAAAATGAGAGCATCTTTTCTGTTTTCAAGAGTCGTTTCACCATGAATATTTTTCGTCGTCCGGTATTGAAATCGCTGGTGCTGGCTTTATCTCTGCCCGTTGCCCTGCTGGCCCAGGCCCAGCCGGCCCCCCTCAAGATCGCGATGATCGAAGGCCTGAGCGGTCCGTTTGCCAACACCGGCGAGGCGGTTTACCGCAACCTGGCGTGGGCGGCCGAGCGCGTCAATGCGCGCGGCGGCGTCAAGCTGCCGGCCGCTGCCGGAGGCAGCCGCCCGCTGGCCATCGAGCGCTACGACAGCAAGGGCCAGAACGAAGAGGCGCTGGCGGCCTTGCGTGCCGCCATCGACGACGGCGCCCGCTTTGTGGCGCAAGGCAACTCCTCGGCCACGGCCGCGGTGCTGATCGATGCCATCAACAAGCACAACGAACGCGAACCGGGCAAGCGGGTGATCTTCCTCAACTACGCGGCGGTCGATCCGATCCTGACCAACGAGAAATGCAGCTTCTGGCATTTCCGCTTCGACGCCCATGCCGACATGCGCATGGCGGCGCTGATGGAGGTGCTCAAGGATGACAAGGCCGTCAAGAGCGCCTACCTGATCGGGCAGGACTACAGCTTCGGCCAGGCGGTGGCGCGCGAGGCGCGGCGCCAGCTGGGGCAGCAGCGGCCCGATGTGCAGATCGTCGGCGATGAGCTGCACCCGATGGGGCGCGTCAAGGACTTCATGCCCTATGCGGCCAAGATCAAGGCCAGCGGCGCGCAGGCAGTGATCACCGGCAACTGGGGCAACGACCTGACGCTGCTGGTGAAGGCAGCACGTGAGGCCGGTTACGACGGCAAGTTCTACACCTTCTACGGCAATGCGCTGGGTGCGCCGGCCGCGCTGGGCGAGGCCGGCATCGGCCGCGTGATTGCCGTGGCCGACTGGCTGCCCAACGCGCCGGGCAAGGACAGCGAGGCCTTCTACCAGTCCTTCCGCCAGCGTTTCCCGAAGCCGGCCGACGACTACGTGCACATGCGCATGCAGCTGCTGGTGGAGTCGCTGACCCAGGCGATCGAGCGCGCCGGCTCGCTGCAGGCGGTGGACGTGGCAGGCCAGCTGGAAAAAGCCAACGTGTCGCTGAACGGCCAGCGTGGCACCATGCGCGCGCTGGACCACCAGTTCCAGCAACAGTTGATGGTGGGCCTGATGGAGCGCCAGGGCGCTGCCGGTGTGAAGTTCGACGTGGAAGGTTCGGGTTACGGTTTCCGTGTCATCAAGGTCCTGCCGGCGGCCCGTGCCGAGTTGCCCAGCAGCTGCAAGATGCAACGCCCCTGACTTTCTGAGGCCGCCCATGCGTGACGTCATCCACCAGTTGCAGGAATCGAAGATCCGCGAGGTGGCCAATGCCGGCCTGGGGCGGCCGGATGTGCTGGCTTTCTGGTTCGGCGAGGGTGACGAGGTCACGCCCGACTTCATCCGCCAGGCGGCCATCGAGTCGCTGCAGAAGGGTGAAACCTTTTATGCTCACAACCTCGGCCTGCCTGAGCTGCGCGAGGCCATTGCGGGTCACATGAGCGCCCACCACGGGCCGATCGGAGTGGAGCGCATCGCCGTCACCTCCGGCGGCGTGAGTGCGCTGATGCTGGCCATGCAGGCGCTGGTGACCGCCGGCGACGAGGTGGTGGCCGTCACGCCGGTGTGGCCGAACCTGACGGCGCAGCCGGTCATCATGGGCGCGCGCCTGAGCTGCGTGCCGCTCCAGCCGGCCGATGGCGCCTGGACGCTGGACATTGAGAGCCTGCTGGCGGCCGTGACGCCGGCCACCAAGGTGCTGATCCTCAATGCGCCGAACAACCCGACCGGCTGGACGCTGACGCGCGCCGAGCAGCAGCGCATCCTGGACCATTGCCGCAGCACCGGCACCTGGATCGTGGCCGACGAGGTGTATTCGCAGCTGTACTACGAGCAGTCACCCAATGGCTGTGCGCCAAGCTTTCTCGATATTGCCGCGCCGGACGATCGTCTGGTGGTGGTGCACAGCTTCTCCAAGAGTTTTCTCATGACCGGCTGGCGCCTGGGCTGGCTGGTGCTGCCGCCTGCCCTGACGCATGACGTGGGCAAGCTGATCGAGTTCAACACCTCGTGCGCCAGCGTTTTCACGCAGCGTGCCGCCGTGGTGGCGCTGCAGCGAGCCGGGGAGGTGACGCCGCGGGTGGTGGCGCAGCTCAAGGCCGGCCGCGACACCCTGCTGCCGCTGCTGCAGGCCGTGCCGGGCGTGCAGGTGGCCACGCCGGCGGGCGGCATGTACGCCTTTTTCCGCCTGGCGGGCTACCCGGACTCGCTGGCCACGGCCAAGCGCCTGGTGGTGGAGGCGGGCTTGGGGCTGGCGCCGGGCGAGGCCTTCGCCCCCGAGGCGCAGGGCTGGCTGCGCTGGTGTTTTGCCTCGCGTGATCTGCAGCGGCTGGGGCAGGGCGTGGCGCGGCTCAAGACCTGGCTGGCAGACCAGGCCTGAACCGGGTCTGCCCGGGCGCCGGCGCAGGGTAGGGGCCTGAAACGGTCGCTTTCGGCTATAATCGCTAGGTTTTGCACTGTGCAGAGCGCACGTCAGCAGCAGTTCCAGCCGCTGACGCAAGTTGAAAACCCGGGACGTCACAGCCAGAAGGCTGGTGCCGCCCCACATCTCAGGAAGAATGAAATGATCGCATCCAGCATCAAGGCTGAAGTCGTTAAAGCCAACGCCCGCAGCGCTACCGACACCGGTAGCCCGGAAGTCCAGGTTGCCCTGCTGACCGCCCGTATCAACGAGCTCACCCCCCACTTCAAGACCCACGCCAAGGATCACCACGGCCGTCGTGGTCTGCTGCGCATGGTGAGCCGTCGCCGCAAGCTGCTCGACTACCTCAAGGGCAAGGATGCCGACCGTTACACCGCGCTGATCGCCAAACTGGGTCTGCGTAAGTAATCGACAGAAACATGACGAAGCGCCTGAGTTAGTTCACTAGCTCAGGCGCTTTGTACTTCGGAGAAGGTAAAAACAGAGCGAAGCTGTGTCATTCCAGAGAAATTTGAGTCCAATGGTCGACTTTCTCTGGAATGGCATCGTGTTCTGTGTTGCTGACTCCGGGCCAGAGGTGAGGTGGCCTTTACCTCCCGAATTGATAGGAGAGACACATGAGCATGTTCAATAAAGTTAGCAAGACCTTCCAGTGGGGCCAGCACACGGTCACCATGGAAACCGGCGAAATCGCCCGTCAAGCCACCGGCGCCGTGCTGGTCAACATCGACGACACCGTGGTGCTGGCCACCGTGGTGGCCACCAAGACCGCCAAGCCGGGCCAGGACTTCTTCCCCCTGACGGTGGACTACACCGAAAAGTCCTACGCCGCCGGCAAGATCCCGGGCAGCTTCTTCAAGCGTGAAGGCCGTCCGAGCGAACTCGAAACCCTGACCTGTCGCCTGATCGACCGCCCGATCCGTCCGCTGTTCCCCGAAGGCTTCTACAACGAAGTCCAGGTGATCGTGCACGTCGTGAGCCTGAACCCCGAAGTGCAGGCCGACATCGCCGCCATGATCGCCACCAGCGCCGCGCTGAGCATCAGCGGCATCCCGTTCAACGGCCCCATCGGCGCCGCCCGCGTGGGTTACATCAATGGCGAATACGTCCTGAACCCGGGCCAGACCCAGCTCAAGGACAGCCAGATGGATCTGGTCGTTGCCGGTACCGAGTCCGCCGTGCTGATGGTGGAGTCCGAAGCGCAGCAGCTGTCCGAAGAGGTCATGCTGGGTGCTGTGGTGTTCGGCCACGAGCAAGGCAACATCGCCATCAACGCCATCCACGACCTGGTGAGTGAGGCTGGCAAGCCGGCCTGGGACTGGAAGGCTCCGGCCAAGGACGAGGCCCTGATCGCCAAGGTCAATGCGCTGGCCGAAGAAAAGCTGCGCGCTGCCTACCAGATCCGCAACAAGCAGGCCCGTACCCACGCTTGCCGCGAAGCCTATGCCGTCGTGATGGCCGACCTGAAAGAGTCCGGCGTCGAGTTCGACAGCGTCAAGGTCGAAGGCATGCTGTTCGACATCGAAGCACGCATCGTGCGCAGCCAGATCCTGGCCGGCGAGCCGCGAATCGACGGTCGCGACACGCGCACCGTGCGTCCGATCGAAATCCGCAACAGCGTGCTGCCCCGTACCCACGGTTCGGCCCTGTTCACGCGCGGCGAGACCCAGGCCCTGGTGGTCGCCACGCTGGGCACCGAGCGCGACGCGCAGCGCATTGACGCGCTGGCTGGCGAGTTCGAAGACCGCTTCATGTTGCACTACAACATGCCTCCCTTCGCCACCGGCGAAGCCGGCCGTTTCGGCACCCCGAAGCGCCGCGAAATCGGCCACGGCCGTCTGGCCAAGCGCGCCCTGGTGGCCTGCCTGCCGACCAAGGAAGAGTTCCCCTACACCATGCGTGTGGTGTCCGAGATCACCGAGTCCAACGGCTCTTCGTCGATGGCTTCGGTCTGCGGCGGCTGCCTGTCGCTGATGGACGCCGGCGTGCCGATGAAGGCCCACGTGGCCGGTATCGCCATGGGCCTGATCAAGGAAGGCAGCCGTTTCGCCGTGCTGACCGACATCCTGGGTGACGAAGATCACCTGGGCGACATGGACTTCAAGGTGGCCGGTACCACCAACGGCATCAACGCCCTGCAGATGGACATCAAGATCCAGGGCATTACCAAGGAAATCATGCAGGTGGCACTGGCCCAGGCCAAGGAAGCCCGCATGCACATCCTGGGCAAGATGCAGGAAGCCATGGGCGAAGCCAAGGCCGAAGTTTCCAACTTCGCACCCAAGCTCTTCACCATGAAGATCAACCCCGAGAAGATCCGTGACGTGATCGGCAAGGGCGGCGCCGTCATTCGCGCGCTGACCGAAGAGACCGGTTGCCAGATCAACATCGAGGAAGACGGCACCATCACCATCGCGGCCACCGAAGCAGCCAAGGCCGATGAAGCCAAGCGCCGCATCGAGGAAATCACCGCCGAAGTGGAAATCGGCAAGGTCTACGAAGGCCCGATCACCAAGATCCTGGACTTCGGTGCCTTGGTCAACCTGCTGCCCGGCAAGGACGGCCTGCTGCACATCAGCCAGATCGCCCACGAGCGCGTCGAGAAGGTCTCCGACTACCTGTCGGAAGGCCAGATCGTCAAGGTCAAGGTGCTGGAGACCGACGAGAAGGGCCGCGTCAAGCTGTCCATGAAGGCGCTGCTGGACCGTCCGGCCCAGAACGGCGGCGAGCAGGCTTGATCCGTCTTTCACTTCGCTATTGAATCGATAGCGCCTTGCGCAGCAGGCGCAAGGGCTATCGGCCAAAAAGACCATGAAAGCAGTCGAAATCACATCCTATGGTGCGCCCGAGGTGCTGTGTCTGGGCGAGCGCCCCGACCCGGTGCCGGCGGCCGGTGAGTTGCTGATCCGCGTGGCGGCCAGCGGCATCAACCGGCCCGACGTGTTCCAGCGCACCGGCAACTATCCCGTTCCGCCGGGTGCCTCCGACATTCCCGGCCTCGAAGTGGCGGGTGAGGTCGTGGGCGGCGATGCGGCCGAACTGGCCAAGGCGGGCTTCAAGCTGGGCGACAAGGTGTGCGCGCTGGTGGCCGGCGGCGGTTATGCCGAGCTGTGTACGGCACCGATTGCACAGTGCCTGCCGTACCCGAAGGGCCTGAGCGATGTCGAGGCGGCTTCGCTGCCCGAGACCTTTTTCACGGTCTGGAGCAATGTGTTCGACCGCGGCCGTCTGCAGAAGGGCGAAACCCTGTTGATCCAGGGTGGTTCCAGCGGCATTGGCGTCACCGCCATCCAGCTGGCCAAGGCCATGGGTGCGATGGTGATTGTCACTGCCGGCAGCGACGACAAGTGCGCCGCCTGCCTCAAGCTCGGTGCCGACCATGCCATCAACTACAAGACGCAGGACTTCAAGGACGAGGTCAAGCGCCTGACGGACGGCAAGGGTGTGGACGTCATCCTCGACATGGTGGGCGGCGACTACGTCGCGCGCGAGGTGGAGAGCCTGGCCGAGGATGGCCGCATCGTCATCATCGCGGTGCAGGGCGGTACCAAGAGCAGTTTCAACGCCGGTCTGGTGCTGCGCAAGCGCCTGACCATCACGGGCTCCACGCTGCGCCCGCGCCCGGTGGCCTTCAAGGCCGCCATTGCGCAGGCCTGCCTGAAACAGGCTTGGCCGCTGATTGAAAACGGCAGCATCAAACCCGTGATCCACAGCACCTGGAAGGCCGTGGATCCGAGCGAACCGACTGGCAGCGGTGCCGCCAAGGCGCACGCGCTGATGGAATCCAACCAGCACATCGGCAAGATCGTGCTGACCTGGGAGACAAGATGAGCAAGAAAAAGCTGATTGCCGGCAACTGGAAGATGAATGGCAGCCTGGCGTCCAACCAGGCCCTGCTCAAGGGCATCCTCTCCGGCCTGAAAGACCCGGCCTGCGACATCGCTGTCTGCGTACCGGCACCTTACTTCGCGCAGTGCCAGGCTTTGCTGGCCACCAGCCCTGTGGAGTTGGGTGCGCAGGACATGTCGCAGCACGAGGTTGGTGCCTACACCGGTGAGGTGTCGGTGGCCATGCTGAAGGACTTCGGTGTGCGTTACGCCATCGTTGGCCACTCGGAGCGCCGCCAGTACCACGGCGAGACCGATGCCGCGGTGGCAGCCAAGGCGCAGCGCGCCCTGGCCAATGGTGTGACGCCCATCGTCTGCGTGGGCGAGACGCTGGCCGAGCGCGAAGCTGGAAAGACAGAAGAAGTGGTCAAGCGCCAGCTGGCCGCGGTGATTCATCTGAATGGCCATTGCATCAGCGAGATTGTGGTGGCCTACGAGCCGGTGTGGGCGATTGGCACTGGCAAGACCGCCACACCGGAGCAGGCGCAAGCCGTGCATGCCGTGCTGCGCGCGCAGCTGAAAGCCGCCACGCCGCAGGCCGAGCGCATTGCCATCCTCTACGGCGGCAGCATGAATGCCGCCAACGCCGAGCAATTGCTGGCTCAGCCCGACATCGACGGCGGCCTCATTGGCGGCGCCTCGCTCAAGGCCCCGGACTTTTTGACCATCATTGCTGCAGCCCGCTGATAGCGGACGCAGATTGCTACGAATTTAGGAGTAAACATGAGTCTCGTATTGACCATCCTCTTGGCAGCCCAGCTGCTGTCGGCACTGGCCATGATCGGCCTGATCCTGATCCAGCACGGCAAGGGCGCCGACATGGGTGCGGCTTTCGGCAGCGGCAGTTCGGGCAGCCTGTTCGGCGCCAGCGGCAGCGCCAACTTCCTGTCGCGCACCACTGCCGTGCTGGCTACCGTGTTCTTCGTCTGCACCCTGGCGCTGGCCTACTTCGGCAACCTGCGTCCGGCCAGCACGGGCAGCGTGCTGGAGCGCGCTGCGGTGACGGCGCCGGCGGCGGAAGGTGCAGCGCCTTCGACCGCAACCCAGATCCCCGGCAGTCAAGCCCCCGCAGCACCGGTGCCGTCGGCGCCGGCCACCTCGGGCGCAGGGCAGATTCCGTCGAAGTAATTGTGCTGAGGTTGACCCTTGTCAACAGGGATGAGGGTCAAATTCAGGGTAAACTCTAGGGCTGTCGGGAAAGCGAAATCCTCATGCAATCCTGGCACTCAAAACAAGCCGTCGTGGTGAAATTGGTAGACACGCTATCTTGAGGGGGTAGTGGCGAAAGCTGTGCGAGTTCGAGTCTCGCCGACGGCACCATAAAACAGACTTGCCGGATTCAGTCCGGCGGGCAAACGGTGATCAGAATCTCAAGATGAACCTCGATCAGTACCTTCCCGTTCTCCTGTTCATCTTGGTCGGCATCGCGGTAGGCATCCTGCCTCAAGTGCTCGGCTATATCCTCGGTCCGAACCGGCCCGACGCCGCAAAAAATTCCCCTTACGAGTGTGGTTTCGAAGCGTTTGAAGACGCGCGCATGAAGTTCGACGTGCGCTACTACCTCGTTGCCATTCTTTTCATTCTGTTCGATCTGGAAATCGCCTTCCTGTTCCCCTGGGCGGTCGCGCTCAAGGAAGTGGGGGCGATCGGTTTCTGGGCGGCAGTGGTGTTCCTGGGCATTCTGGTCGTGGGTTTCATCTACGAGTGGAAAAAAGGCGCCCTGGACTGGGAATGAATATGGCCCCCACGCTTGCCACTTCGTGTGCTGCGCTGCCCCCCGAGGGGGCCCAGTCACCTTGGGGCGGCCCGGCGGTGACTGACAGTTTCAACAAGGTCATTAAGGATATTCGTCATGATTGAAGGCGTGATGAAAGAAGGCTTTATCACCACCAGTTACGACACGGTGGTGAACTGGGCCAAGACCGGTTCGCTCTGGCCCATGACCTTCGGTCTGGCCTGCTGCGCGGTCGAGATGATGCATGCGGCGGCGGCACGCTACGACCTCGGCCGCTTCGGCGCCGAAGTGTTCCGTGCCAGCCCGCGCCAGTCCGACCTGATGATCGTGGCCGGTACGCTGTGCAACAAGATGGCGCCGGCCCTGCGCAAGGTCTACGACCAGATGAGTGAGCCGCGTTGGGTGATTTCCATGGGCTCCTGTGCCAACGGTGGCGGTTATTACCACTACAGCTATTCGGTGGTGCGCGGTTGCGATCGCATCGTGCCGGTGGATGTCTATGTGCCGGGCTGCCCGCCCACGGCCGAGGCGCTGATCTACGGCATCATTCAGCTGCAGCAGAAAATTCGCCGCACGCAAACCATTGCGCGAGTCTGAGGAATCACGATGACTGCTTTTGCTGTAAATCCCGAAGCTCTCAAGGACACCGTTGTCGCCGCTTTGGGTGACAAGGCGCGACGTGCCGAAGTTCGCCTGGGTGAAGTGACGGTTGAAGTGGCGGCTGCCGACTACCTGGCGGCGGCGCAAATCCTGCGCGATGCGCCGGGCTGCCGCTTCGAACAACTGATCGACCTGTGCGGTGTCGACTATTCCGCTTACGGCGACGGTCGCTGGGAGGGCTTGCGCTTCTGTGTGGTCTCGCATCTGCTGTCGGTCAGCCTGAACCAGCGTCTTCGCCTCAAGGTGTTCGCGGCCGACGATGATTTCCCGGTGGTGGATTCGGTCACCGGTATCTGGCGTGCGGCCAACTGGTACGAGCGCGAAGCCTTCGACCTCTACGGCATCGTGTTCGAAGGGCATGACGACCTGCGCCGCATCCTGACCGACTACGGTTTCATCGGCCACCCGTTCCGCAAGGACTTCCCGCTGTCCGGTCATGTCGAGATGCGCTACGACGCCGAGCAGCAGCGTGTGGTCTACCAGCCGGTGAGCATCGAGCCGCGCGAGATCACGCCGCGCATCATCCGTGAAGACAACTACGGCGGACTGCACTGATCATGGCAGAAATCAAGAATTACACCCTGAACTTCGGCCCGCAGCACCCGGCCGCGCACGGCGTGCTGCGTCTGGTGCTGGAGCTGGATGGCGAGGTGGTGCAGCGCGCCGACCCGCACATCGGCCTGTTGCACCGCGCCACCGAAAAACTGGCCGAGAGCAAGACCTACATCCAGTCGCTGCCCTACATGGACCGCCTCGACTACGTGTCGATGATGTGCAATGAGCAGGCCTACTGCCTGGCCATCGAGAAGCTGCTGGGCATCGAGGTGCCGTTGCGCGCCAAGTACATCCGCACCCTGTTCGGCGAGATCACGCGCCTGCTCAACCACCTGATGTGGCTGGGTTCGCACGGCAACGACTGCGGCAGTTCGACCATCCTGATCTACACCTTCCGCGAGCGTGAAGACCTGTTCGACATGTACGAGGCGGTGAGCGGCGCGCGCATGCACGCGGCCTACTTCCGACCGGGCGGCGTCTACCGCGACCTGCCGGACACCATGCCGCAGTACCAGGCCAGCAAGATCCGCAATGCCAAGGCGATTTCTGAGCTCAATGCCAACCGCCAGGGTTCGCTGCTCGATTTCATCGATGATTTCTGCGCCCGTTTCCCCAAGTGCGTGGACGAGTACGAAACCCTGCTGACCGACAACCGTATCTGGAAACAGCGCACCGTCGGCATTGGCGTGGTCACAGCCGAACGCGCACTGAACCTGGGCATGACCGGACCGATGCTGCGCGGCTCCGGCATTGCCTGGGACCTGCGCAAGCAGCAGCCCTACGATGCCTATGAGTACGTGGACTTCGATGTGCCGCTGGGCAAGACTGGCGACAGCTACGACCGCTACCTGGTGCGCGTGCAGGAGATGCGCGAGTCCAACCGCATCATCAAGCAGTGCGTGGACTGGCTGCGTGCCAACCCCGGCCCGGTCATCACCGACAACCACAAGGTGGCACCGCCGGCGCGCGAGGCCATGAAGTCGAACATGGAAGAGCTGATCCACCACTTCAAGCTCTTCACCGAAGGCATGCGCGTGCCCGAAGGCGAGGCCTATGCCGCCGTCGAGCATCCGAAGGGTGAATTCGGCATCTACCTCGTGAGCGATGGTGCCAACAAGCCCTACCGCCTCAAGATCCGCGCTCCGGGTTTCGCCCATCTGGCGACCCTGGACGAGCTGGCCCGCGGCCACATGCTGGCCGATGCCGTGGCCATCATCGGCACCCTGGACATCGTGTTTGGAGAGATTGATCGATGATCTCTGATTCCATCAAGACGCGCTTCGCCAAAGAGGTCGCGAAATACCCGGCCGAGCAGAAGCAGTCTGCCGTCATGGCCTGTCTGTCCATCGTGCAGCAGGAGCTCGGCCATGTGAGTGCCGAGAGCGAGGCCGAGATCGCGGCCTACCTCGACATGGCGCCGATGGCTGTGCATGAGGTGACGACCTTCTACAACATGTACAACCAGCAGCCGGTGGGCAAGTACAAGCTCAACGTCTGTACCAACCTGCCGTGCCAGCTGCGCGACGGCGGCAAGGCGCTCAAGCATCTGGAGCAGAAGCTGGGCATCGCCATGGGCGAGACCACGGCCGACGGTCTGTTCACGCTGCAGCAGTGCGAATGCCTGGGCGCCTGCGCCGATTCGCCGGTGATGCTGGTGAACGACCGCACCATGTGCAGCTTCATGTCGAACGACAAGCTCGATCAGCTGGTCGATGGTCTGAAGTCTGCGGAGACCAAATGATGTCGGCTGAAAAAATTCTCTCCCAGTTCGCCGCCACCGGCGTGCAGACCTGTTTCCATGACCGTCACATCAATCCGCAGATCTATGCCGGCCTGAACGGCAGCAACTGGCGCCTGAAAGATTACGAGGCGCGCGGCGGCTACCAGGCCTTGCGCAAGATCCTCGGCAAGGATGGCGGCGAAGGCTTGACGCAGGACCAGGTGATTGCCACGGTCAAGGAATCTTCCTTGCGCGGCCGCGGCGGTGCCGGTTTCCCCACCGGCCTGAAGTGGAGCTTCATGCCGCGCCAGTTCCCGGGCCAGAAGTACCTGGTGTGCAACTCCGACGAGGGCGAGCCGGGGACCTGCAAGGACCGCGACATCCTGATGTACAACCCGCACATCGTGATCGAGGGCATGGCCATCGCGGCCTACGCCATGGGCATCACGGTCGGCTACAACTACATCCACGGCGAGATCTTCCAGGTCTACGAGCGCTTCGAGGCGGCACTGGAAGAAGCCCGCGCTGCCGGCCTGCTGGGCAACAACATCCTGGGCAGCAACTTCAGCTTCCAGTTGCATGCGCACCATGGTTTTGGCGCCTACATCTGCGGCGAGGAAACCGCGCTGCTGGAGTCGCTCGAAGGCAAGAAGGGCCAACCGCGCTTCAAGCCGCCGTTCCCGGCCAGTTTCGGCCTGTACGGCAAGCCCACCACCATCAACAACACCGAGACCTTCGCGGCCGTGCCCTGGATCATCCGCAATGGCGGCCAGGCCTACCTCGAATGCGGCAAACCCAACAACGGCGGCACCAAGATCTTCTCGATCAGCGGCGACGTCGAGCGTCCGGGCAACTATGAGATTCCGATGGGCACGCCGTTTGCCAAGCTGCTCGAGCTGGCCGGTGGCGTGCGCGGCGGCCGCCAGTTGAAGGCCGTGATTCCCGGCGGTTCGTCGGCGCCGATCCTGCCGGCCAACATCATCATGGAATGCACGATGGACTACGACTCCATCGCCAAGGCCGGCTCCATGCTGGGTTCGGGCGCCGTCATCGTGATGGACGAGACCCGTTGCATGGTCAAGTCGCTGCAGCGCCTGTCCTACTTCTACATGCACGAGTCCTGCGGCCAATGCACGCCCTGCCGCGAAGGCACGGGCTGGCTGTCGCGCATCGTGGATCGCATCGAGAACGGCCAGGGCCGACCCGAAGACATGGACCTGCTCGACAACGTGGCAGAAAACATCCAGGGGCGCACCATCTGCGCGCTGGGCGACGCAGCGGCCATGCCGGTGCGCGCCATGATCAAGCATTTCCGGCATGAATTCGAACATCACGTAGCGCACAAGACCTGCATGGTCCCGGCCTACGTCTGAGCCCCATACCCGAGTACACGAACATGGTTGAAATCGAACTCGACGGCAAGAAGGTAGAGGTTGTGGAAGGCAGCATGGTGATGCATGCGGCCGAAAAAGCCGGTACCTACATTCCGCATTTCTGCTACCACAAGAAACTCAGCATTGCGGCCAACTGCCGCATGTGCCTGGTCGATGTGGAAAAGGCGCCCAAGGCCATGCCGGCCTGCGCCACACCGGTGACGCAGGGCATGATCGTGCGCACCAAGAGCGACAAGGCGGTCAAGGCGCAGAAGTCGGTGATGGAGTTCCTGCTCATCAACCACCCGCTGGACTGCCCGATCTGCGACCAGGGCGGCGAGTGCCAGCTGCAGGATCTGGCGGTGGGCTACGGCGCTTCCTCCTCGCGCTACGAAGAGGAAAAGCGTGTCGTGTTCCACAAGGACGTCGGCCCGCTGATCTCCATGGAAGAGATGAGCCGCTGCATCCACTGCACCCGTTGCGTGCGCTTCGGCCAGGAAGTGGCCGGCGTCATGGAACTGGGCATGTCGCATCGCGGCGAGCATTCCGAGATCGAAACCTTCGTCGGCCACTCGGTGGATTCCGAACTTTCCGGCAACATGATCGACATCTGCCCGGTCGGCGCGCTGACCAGCAAGCCGTTCCGCTACCAGGCCCGTACCTGGGAACTGAGCCGCCGCAAATCGGTCAGCCCGCACGACTCCACCGGTGCCAACCTGATCGTGCAGGTCAAGAACAACAAGGTCATGCGCGTCGTGCCGCTGGAAAACGAAGCAGTCAACGAGTGCTGGATTGCCGACCGCGACCGATTCTCTTATGAAGCCCTCGACAGCCAGGAGCGCCTGACCCAGCCCATGATCAAGCACGGCGGCGAGTGGAAAACCGTCGACTGGCAGACTGCGCTGGAATACGTGGCCAAGAGCTTCAAGCACGTCCAGGCCGAGCATGGTGCCAACAGCATTGGCGCCCTGGTCAGCCCGCACAGCACGGTGGAAGAGCTGTACCTGGCTGGCGCGCTGGTGCGCGGCCTGGGCAGCGACAACATCGACCATCGCCTGCGCCAGGCCGAGTTCGCCAAGAGCGAAGGCGTGCGCTGGCTCGGCACCTCGATTGAATCCCTGACGCAACTGCAGCGTGTGCTCGTAGTGGGTACCAACCTGCGCAAGGACCATCCGCTGTTCGCTCAGCGCATCCGCCAGGCGGTGCGTCATGGCGCTGCTGTCAACGCCATCACCTCCAAGGTCCTGTTCAAGGATGCCGATGACTGGGCCATGCGCGTGGCCAACGCGGTTGTGACCGACGCTTCGGCCTGGGGCCAGGCGCTGGCCGACGTGGCGGCTGCGATCGCCACCGAAAAGGGTGTGGCCGCACCGGCCGCTGGTCAGGCCACCGCGCAAGCGCAGGCCATCGCCAATTCGCTGCTGGGTGGCGAACGCAAGGCCGTGCTGCTGGGCAACGCCGCGGCGCACCATGCCAACGCATCCAGCCTGCTGGCACTCGCCAACTGGATTGGCGCGCAGACCGGTGCCACCGTGGGCTACCTGACCGAAGCCGCCAATACCGTGGGCGCCCAGTGGGTGAAGGCCCAGCCGCAAGCGGGTGGCCTCCATGCAGGTCAGATGTTGGCGGGTGGCCTCAAGGCCGCCATTCTTCTCAATACCGAACCCGAGTTCGATTCGGCGGCCGGCAAGCAGGCGGCCGAGGGTCTGGGCAAGGTGGACACGGTCGTGACTCTGAGCCCGTTCAAGACCAACCTGGCTTTCAGCGACGTGCTGTTGCCCATTGCGCCGTTCACCGAGACCTCGGGCAGTTTCGCCAACGCTGAAGGCCGACTGCAAAGTTTCCATGCCGTGGTCAAGCCGCTGGGCGAGACGCGTCCGGCCTGGAAGGTGCTGCGCGTGCTGGGCAATCTGCTCGGTCTGCCGGACTTCGAATTCGAAACCTCGCAGGAAGTGCTGGCCGCGGCGACCGCTACGCCGGCCAATCTGACCAACGCCACCCAAGCCGGCATCACGCTGGCTGCTGCGGCTGCCGAGCCGGTGGTGGCGTCGATCTACCAACTCGACGGCCTGGTCCGTCGTGCACCGTCGCTGCAGCTGACGGCCGACGCGCGTGCCGTGCGTGAAGAAGGGGTGGCAGCATGATCGATGCGCTGTACAACGGGGGCCTGAATCTGCTGGCCGCCCACTGGTGGACTGCGATGGCCTGGCCGGTCATCTGGATCCTGCTCAAGATCGTGGTGGTGCTCGCGCCGCTGATGGGCGCGGTCGCGTACCTGACGCTGTGGGAGCGCAAGCTGCTGGGTTTCATGCAGGTGCGTTACGGACCCAACCGCGTCGGCCCCATGGGTCTGCTGCAGCCGATCGCCGATGCGCTCAAACTGCTGACCAAGGAAATCATCACCCCCAGCGCTGTGAGCGGAGGCCTGTTCCGGCTTGGCCCGATCATGGCCATCATGCCGGCGCTGGCCGCCTGGGTGGCGATCCCTTTCGGCCCGGATGTGGCGCTGACCAACATCAATGCCGGTCTGTTGCTGATCATGGCTATCACCTCGATCGAGGTCTATGGCGTCATCATCGCCGGCTGGGCGTCCAACTCCAAGTACGCCTTCCTCGGCGCGCTGCGCGCCTCGGCCCAGATGGTGAGCTACGAGATCGCCATGGGCTTCTGCTTCCTGGTGGTGCTGATGGTCTCGGGCAGCATGAACCTGACCGAGATCGTGCTGGGGCAGGGCAAGGGCTACTTTGCTGACATGGGCCTGAGCTTCCTGTCGTGGAACTGGCTGCCGCTGCTGCCGATCTTCATGGTCTACCTGATTTCCGGCGTGGCCGAGACCAACCGTCATCCCTTCGACGTGGTGGAAGGCGAGGCCGAGATCGTGGCCGGCCACATGGTCGAGTACTCGGGCATGGGCTTTGCCATCTTTTTCCTGGCTGAATACGCCAGCATGTGGCTGGTGTCCATTCTGGCGGTGATCATGTTCCTCGGCGGCTGGATGTCGCCGGTCGACAGCGCGCTGCTCAACTGGATTCCGGGCTGGATCTGGCTCGGCGCCAAGACCTTCGTCGTGGTCTCGATGTTCATCTGGATTCGCGCCACCTTCCCGCGTTTCCGTTACGACCAGATCATGCGTCTGGGCTGGAAGATCTTCATCCCGGTCACCCTGGTGTGGCTGCTCCTCGTCGGCATCTGGATGCAGACGCCGTGGAACATCTGGAACTAAGCGGGTCAAGACATGGCTGCCACTGCTACATCCAACACTGCTGCGACCTTTTCCTTCAAGGACTTCATCAAGAGCTTCATGCTGGTGGAGCTCCTCAAGGGCATGGCCCTGACCGGCCGCTACGCCTTCCGCCGCAAGGTGACGGTGCAGTTCCCGGAAGAGAAAACACCGCTGTCGCCGCGTTTTCGCGGACTGCATGCGCTGCGCCGTTATGACAACGGCGAAGAGCGCTGCATTGCCTGCAAGCTGTGCGAAGCGGTCTGCCCGGCCATGGCCATCACCATCGAGTCCGATGTGCGGGCCGACGGCAGCCGCCGCACCACACGCTACGACATCGACCTGACCAAGTGCATCTTCTGCGGTTTCTGCGAAGAAAGCTGCCCGGTCGACTCCATCGTCGAGACCAGCATTTTCGAATACCACGGCGAAAAACGTGGTGACCTGTACTTCACCAAGGACATGCTGCTGGCCGTTGGCGACCGCTACGAGAACGAGATCGCTGCCGCCAAGGCGGCCGATGCCAAATATCGTTAACGCCTGCTGAAGACCGTCGCACAGAACCTCATAAAGATCGACCCATGGACGTCAAGACTGGTTTCTTCTATCTGTTCTCGGTGGTGCTGCTGTTTGCAGCCTTCCGGGTCATCACGGCGCGCAACCCGGTGCACGCCGTACTCTTCCTCATGCTGTCCTTCTCGCAGGCATCGGCCATCTGGCTGCTGCTGAAGGCCGAGTTCCTCGCCATCACCCTGGTGCTGGTCTATCTCGGCGCGGTGATGGTGCTGTTCCTGTTCGTGGTCATGATGCTCGACATCAAGATCGACGCGCTGCGCCAGGGTTTCTGGAAGCATTTCCCGCTGGCCGTCACCCTGGGTGCCGTGGTGGTGCTCGAAATGGCCATGGTGCTGATGGCCGGCTTCCGCGTTTCGGAGGAGCCGCGCGTGGCCCAGGCCATCGGCCAGCCGCTGCTGGAAGTCTCCAACACCAAGGAATTGGGCAAGCTGCTCTACACCCAGTATGTCTACCCAGTGCAGGTCGCTGCCGTCATCCTGCTGGTGGCCATGATCGCCGCAATCGCCCTGACCCTGCGTGAGCGCAAGGACAGCAAAGCCATAGATCCATCCGAGCAGGTGCGCGTACGTGCCAGCGATCGTCTGCAGATCGTCAAGCTCGACCCCACACGCCCGGCGCCGGTCGTCGAGGCTGCGCCTGAGGAGAACAAGGCATGACCCTGACCCTGACACTCGGACATTACCTCACGCTCGGCGCCATGCTGTTTGCGCTGGCGGTGGTGGGCATCTTCCTCAATCGCAAGAACCTGATCGTGCTGCTGATGGCCATCGAGCTGATGCTGCTGGCGGTCAACCTGAACTTCGTGGCCTTCTCCCACTACCTGGGCGACATGCACGGCCAGGTGTTCGTGTTCTTCATCCTCACCGTGGCAGCCGCCGAGTCGGCCATCGGCCTGGCCATCCTCGTGCTGCTGTTCCGCAACAAGTCCAGCATCAACGTGGACGAACTCAACACGCTCAAGGGCTGAACCCGCCGGTTCATCAAGGTACTAGAAGATGAGTCAAACCCTTTCTGCATCCACCCTGCTGGCGGTGCCGCTGGCGCCGCTGGTCGGCTCTGTCCTGGCTGGCGTCCTTGGCACCAAGTTCGGCGGCAACTGGATCGGCCGCCGCCTGTCGCATTCGCTCACCATTCTGGGCGTGCTGCTGGCCTTCATTCTTTCGGCCATGACCCTCAAGAGCGTCGCCATGGACGGCGCCCGCTTCAACGAGACGCTCTACACCTGGATGGTGGTCGGTGGCCTCAAGATGGAGGTCGGCTTCCTGATCGACGGCCTGACCGCCATGATGATGTGCGTCGTGACCTTCGTTTCGCTGATGGTGCACATCTACACCATCGGCTACATGGAAGAGGACGAGGGCTACAACCGCTTCTTCGCCTACATCTCGCTGTTCACCTTCTCCATGCTCATGCTGGTGATGAGCAACAACCTGCTGCAGCTGTTCTTCGGCTGGGAGGCGGTGGGCCTGGTGTCTTACCTGCTGATCGGTTTCTGGTTCAACAAGCCGACCGCCATCTTCGCCAACATGAAGGCCTTCCTGGTCAACCGCGTCGGTGACTTCGGCTTCATCCTCGGCATCGGCCTGATCGCCGCCTATGCCGGCACGCTGAACTACACCGAGGTGTTCGCCAAGGCCGGCGAACTGGGTGCCATCGGGTTCCCCTGGTACATCCTGGGCCAGGATGCCATGCTCATCACGGTGATCTGCATCTGCCTGTTCATCGGCGCCATGGGCAAGTCGGCCCAGTTCCCGCTGCACGTCTGGTTGCCCGACTCCATGGAAGGCCCGACCCCGATTTCCGCCCTGATCCACGCCGCCACCATGGTGACGGCCGGCATCTTCATGGTGGCGCGCATGTCGCCCCTGTTCGAGTTGAGCGACACGGCCCTGAGCTTCATCATGGTGATCGGTTCGATCACGGCGCTGTTCATGGGTTTCCTCGGCATCATCCAGAACGACATCAAGCGCGTGGTGGCTTATTCCACGCTGTCGCAGCTGGGCTACATGACGGTGGCGCTCGGGGCCTCGGCCTACTCGGTGGCGGTGTTCCACCTGATGACGCACGCCTTCTTCAAGGCGCTGCTGTTCCTCGGTGCCGGCTCGGTCATCATGGGCATGCACCACAACCAGGACATCCGCTGGATGGGCGGCGTGCGCAAGTACATGCCCATCACCTGGATCACTTCGCTGCTGGGTTCGCTGGCGCTGATCGGCACACCGCTGTTCGCCGGCTTCTACTCCAAGGACAGCATCATCGAGGCCGTGCACGAGAGCCATCTTTGGGGTGCCGGCTTTGCCAACTTCGCCGTGCTGGCCGGTGTCTTCGTCACCGCCTTCTATTCCTTCCGCATGTATTTCCTGGTGTTCCATGGCAAGGAGCGCTTCGACCAGAATCCGGATGCGCATCACGGCGACCACGGCCACCATGGCGACCATCATGAGCCGCACGAGTCGCCCTGGGTGGTGACGGTGCCGCTGGTGCTGCTGGCCATTCCTTCGGTGGTGATCGGCTACATGACGATCCAGCCCATGCTGTTCGGCGACTTCTTCAAGGACGCGATCTTTGTCGACGCGGCCAAGCACCCGGTGATGGCTGAACTGGCCGAGGCCTTCCACGGCCCGCTGGCCATGGCACTGCACGCCTTCAGCACAGCACCGTTCTGGCTGGCCCTGGCGGGCGTGGTCTGCGCCTACTACATGTACATGGTCAACCCGGCGCTGCCGGCGGCCATCAAACGCGCCGTCCAGCCGATCTACACGCTGCTGGAAAACAAGTACTACCTGGACTGGATCAACGAGAACATCCTGGCCCGCGGTGCGCGGCTGCTGGGCACCGGCCTGTGGAAGGGCGGCGATCAGGCCGTGATCGACGGCGCCGTGGTCAATGGATCCTGGAAGCTGGTGGGCTGGGTGGCCGGCGTGGTGCGTCGAGTGCAGTCCGGTTTCCTGTACCACTACGCACTGGCGATGATTGTCGGCGTGCTGGTACTCATGTCGTACTTCGTGACCTGGCCCATGCTGGTCGAGTGGCTCAACCGATAAGGAGAAGAAGAAATGGGTTTGTTGAGCCTGGCTATCTGGATGCCGATTGCGTTCGGCGTGTTGCTGCTGGCCCTGGGCCGCGATGAGCAGGCGCGCATGGTGCGCTGGGTCGCGCTCATCGGTGCGCTGGCGAGCTTCCTGGTGACCTTGCCACTGTACTCGGGCTTCAAGCTCGGCACGGCAGCGATGCAGTTTGTCGAGAAGATGCCGTGGATGGAGCGCTTCAATGTGCACTACCACGTGGGTCTCGACGGCATCTCGCTCTGGTTCGTCTTGCTGACGGCCTTCATCAACGTCATCGTGGTGATCGCTGGCTGGGAAGTCATCACGCGCCGCGTCAATCAGTACATGGGCGCCTTCCTGATCCTCAGCGGTCTGATGATCGGGGTGTTCTCCGCGCTCGACGGCATCCTGTTCTACGTCTTCTTCGAGGCCACGCTGATCCCGATGTACCTGATCATCGGCATCTGGGGCGGCCCGAACAAGATCTACGCCGCCTTCAAGTTCTTCCTCTACACGCTGCTCGGTTCGCTGTTGACGCTGATCGCGCTGATTTTCCTGTACACCAAGTCGGGTGGCAGCTTCGACATCGCCACCTGGCACAAACTGCCGCTGGACGGCACGACGCAGACGCTGCTGTTCTTCGCCTTCTTTGCTGCTTTTGCCGTCAAGGTGCCGATGTGGCCGGTCCACACCTGGCTGCCCGATGTGCACGTCGAAGCACCCACCGGCGGCTCTGCCGTGCTGGCCGCCATCATGCTCAAGTTGGGTGCCTACGGCTTCCTGCGTTTCTCGCTGCCGATCGCCCCGGATGCCGCGCGCGAATGGGCGTGGCTCCTGATTGCCCTGTCGCTGATCGCCGTCATCTACGTCGGCCTGGTGGCCATGGTACAGCAGGACATGAAGAAGCTGGTGGCCTACTCGTCGGTGGCGCACATGGGCTTTGTCACCCTGGGCTTTTTCATCTTCAACGACCTCGGTGTGTCCGGTGGTCTGGTGCAGATGATCGCCCACGGTTTTGTCTCGGCCGCCATGTTCCTCTCGATCGGCGTGCTGTACGACCGCGTGCACTCGCGTGAAATCGCCTCCTATGGCGGTGTGGTCAACACCATGCCCAAGTTCGCGGCTTTTGCCCTGTTCTTTGCCATGGCCAATTGCGGCCTGCCGGGTACCGCCGGTTTCGTCGGCGAGTGGATGGTGATCCTGGGCGCCGTGAAGTATGACTTCTGGATCGGCCTGGCAGCGGCCACCGCCCTGATCTTCGGTGCCGCCTACACGCTGTGGATGTTCAAGCGCGTCTACCTGGGGCCTGTGGCCAACGACGACGTCAAGGCGCTCGTTGACATCAACAGCCGTGAATTCCTCATGCTGGCGCTGCTGGCCATCGCCGTGCTGGTCATGGGTGTCTATCCCAAGCCCTTCACCGATGTCATGGACACGTCGGTGGCGGAACTGCTCAAGCACGTGGCACTGTCCAAGTTGAACTGATCGAACCGAATTGAAAGACTGAAGATGACTGACAAACTCAGCTGGATTGCGGTTTATCCGGAAATCATTCTGCTGGTCATGGCCTGCCTGATCACGCTGATGGACCTCGGCGTGAAGAGCCGCCAGCGCACCCGCACCTATGTCTGGACGTTGCTGGCCCTGGGTGCCGTGGCACTGCTGCAGTTCCTGTATGCCAGCAGCGGCGCTACGCTCTACAGCCTGAACAACATGGTGGTGAGCGATCCGATGGGCAACTGGCTCAAGTTCTTCGCCACCATCGCTGTCATGGTCACGCTGGTCTATGCACGCCCTTACTCGGCCGACCGTGACATGCTGCGTGGCGGTGAGCTGTTCTCCCTGAGCATGCTCTCCCTGCTGGGCATGTTCATCATGATCTCGGGCAACAACTTCCTGCTGATCTACCTCGGCCTGGAGCTGCTCACCCTTTCCAGCTACGCCCTGGTGGCGCTGCGCCGTGACAACGCCACCGCCACCGAAGCCGCCATGAAGTACTTCGTGCTCGGCGCCCTGGCTTCCGGTTTCCTGCTCTACGGCCTGTCGATGATCTACGGTGCCACCGGCTCGCTCGACATCAATGCCGTGTTCCGTGCCATCAATTCCGGCCGTGTCAACCCGCAGGTACTGGTGTTCGGCACTGTGTTCGTGGTGGCGGGCCTGGCCTTCAAGCTCGGCGTGGTGCCGTTCCACATGTGGATCCCCGATGTCTACCAGGGCGCGCCGACCGCCGTTACCCTGATGATCGGTGGCGCACCGAAGCTGGCCGCCTTTGCCATCGTCATCCGTCTGCTGGTCGAAGGCATGCTGCCGCTGGCGCTCGACTGGCAGCAGATGCTGATGCTGTTGTCCATCGCCTCGCTGCTGGTCGGCAACCTGGCCGCCATCATGCAGACCAACCTCAAGCGCATGCTGGCGTTCTCCACCATTTCGCAAATGGGTTTTGTGCTGCTGGGTTTGATGTCGGGTGTCATCAACGGCAACATCTATTCCGCGGCCAACGCCTACAGCTCGGCGATGTTCTACGTCGTCACCTATGTGCTGACCACGCTGGCGAGCTTCGGCGTCATCCTGCTGCTGGCGCGTGACGGCTTCGAGAGCGAAGAGATCGCCGACTTTGCCGGCCTCAACCAGCGCAGCCCGCTGTATGCCGCCATCATGGCGATCTGCCTGTTTTCGCTGGCCGGCATTCCGCCCCTGGTCGGCTTCTACGCCAAGCTCTCCGTGCTGCAGGCCCTGGTGGCCTCGGGCCAGACGCTGCACATCGGCCTGGCCGTGTTTGCCGTGATCATGTCCTTGATCGGTGCCTTCTACTACCTGCGCGTGGTCAAGGTCATGTACTTTGACGAACCAATCACCGCCACCACCGTGGCGGCTCCATTCGATGTGCGCGCCGTGCTGTCGGTCAATGGCCTGCTGGTGCTGGTGCTGGGTCTGGTGCCCGGTGGCCTGATGGCCTTGTGTGCCCAGGCCATCCAGCAGATGCTGGGTACCTGAGCCCCATGTCGCAAAACGTTGCTGTCTGGTTCGTGGTGCTGGCCGCTCTGGCCGGTGCCAACCTGCCGTTCATCAACCAGCGCTTGCTGGCCGTGGTGCCGCTGAAAACCCCCAAGAGCCTGCCCGTCCGTCTGCTGGAACTGGTGCTGTGCTACTTTCTGGTAGGCGGCATGGCGCTGCTGCTGGAACAGCGCGCGGGCCAGATCACGCCGCAAAGCTGGGAGTTCTACGCCATCACGGCGGCGCTGTTCCTGACCCTGGCCTTCCCGGGCTTTGTCTACCGATACCTGTTCAAGCGCCACGGTTGACGCGTTGCCGCGACCATGGATGATCGCCATCTGATCGAGATCCGGGAAGACAGCCAGGAGCTGTTCAAGGGCCACTTCCTGCACGCCTTTCGCGATACGGTGCGCCTGCCTGATGGCGCCAGCACCGTGCGCGAGTATGTGGTGCATCCCGGCGCGGTGATGATCATCCCGCTGCTGGTCGATGAAAACGGCCAGTTGCGGCTGATTCTGGAGCGCCAGTACCGCTACCCGGTCAAGCAGGTCATGATCGAATTTCCCGCCGGCAAACTCGATGCCGGCGAGGACATCCTGGCCTGTGCGCAGCGTGAGCTACTGGAGGAAACCGGCTACCGTGCGGCCGAGTGGGCCCGCGCCGGCGTGCTGCATCCGGTCATCTCGTATTCCACCGAGTTCATCGACGTCTGGTTTGCGCGCGGTTTGACCGCGGGTGAACGCCAGCTGGATGGGGGTGAGTTCCTGGATGTCTTCACGGCCACGCCGGCCGAACTGCTGCAATGGTGTTTCGAGGGGCGTGTGACGGATGCCAAGACCCTGACGGGTGCGCTCTGGCTGCAAAACGTCCTTGCCGGCACCTGGGAATTGAACTGGCAGGCTGCGGGCCCGGCCGGCAGCTGCCGATAATCATCCCATGAAGGTTTTCAATCTGCAGTGCGATGCCCGGCACGTGTTCGAAGGCTGGTTCGCATCCGACGACGACTATGCCGGCCAGTTGGCGCGCGGCCTGCTGGCGTGCCCGATGTGCGGCAGCACGGCGGTGGTCAAGCTGCCCAGTGCGCCGCGTCTGAATCTGGGGGCGGCGCGCCCTGAAGCGGATGCCCCAGGCCAGCCCTCAAGCGAGAAGCAGGACGTGGTGGTGAACGATGCCGAGCAGGTGCTGCAGGCCGCCTGGCTGCAGGTGGCGCGCCGCATCGTTGCGCAGACGGAAGACGTGGGCGGCAGCTTTGCCGAAGAGGCGCGCAAGATGCATTACGGCGAGGTCGAGGAACGCAGCATTCGCGGCCAGGCCTCGCGCGAGGAAACCGAGGCCTTGCTCGATGAAGGTATTGCCGTCATGCCCTTGCCGCTGCCGGACGCGCTCAAGGGGCCGCTGCAATAGCAACCAAGGCCGGCCGGAGATTGCCAGTCGATTGACGGATATCAAGTGCGGCGCGTGCGGAACACCAGACCAATGCCGCACTGAAACCTAGAATGACCCTATCGGATCTTGTCATGTCCTTCCCCGCGCGACTCCTGCTGTCCTTGTTCTGCATTGTGGTGCTGGCTGTCCCCGCCACGGCGGCGGATCTGCGGGCCATGGCTGGCGAGGATGAGCCCGCGCTGCATTGCCAGCACGAGGGGCCGACCGCTCACGGCAGCCATGCGGCTGACATGGCGGCGCAAGCCCAGGGCAGTTGCGATGACTGTAGCGTCTGCACGAGTCATTGCACACCGGTGATGGTCTCCGCATCCGGCTGCCTGGCCCCGACCGGCGGCAGCGTGCAGGCCGGGGCGTTGCCCCAGTTTCTTGCCGACATCACCGCCGCGCCGGAACTCAAACCGCCACGTTTCTGATCTTCCTCTTCTGTTCGCTCCGTCCGGCCCGCAGGCTGGGCGGCTGGATTGTTTGTTGAAGACTGGAGTATTCAAATGTCGATGACGCACTATATGGAGCTGCTGGCCCAGAACCAGCCCTGGAACCTCATCCTGTTCATGGCCATCCCGGTGGTGCTGGCCGAAACGGTGGCCATCACCGAGCTGTACATCCTGTTCACGCGCCGCTTCGACGGCGCCGTGCGCACGCTTAACCGCGGCGCCAGCATCGCGGGTGGCCTGTACTTCCTGGGGGTGTTCGCCTACCTGATGCTGACGGCCGTGATCCCGTTGACGCGCGGCGGCCTCTGGCGCGGGCCCGCCGACGTCATTGCCGTCGGCTTCTATCTCTCGGGCATCGTGCCCCTGCTAGGACTGGCGTTGCTGGACCTGGGCCTGCTGGGCCGTTCACACAGCGAGGAGGGCCGCCTCAGGCTGCACGCGGCTCTGGTCGCGGTCTTCCTGGTGGTGGCACACGTGGCCATGATCTTCGGCATGCTCGATCCAACTTTGCTGAGCGGGGATGCCGGTGCGGGCATGCAGGGCATGTCGCATTGAGGCTGGCACCCTGGGCCTGAACCTCGTCGTAGGCAGCGAGGTTCAGCCCTTGTTGGCAGGGTCGCTGCAACTGGTGGCACGGTGGTTTTTACGTGCAGAGGTGTGTACCCCGATACATTGGAAGCAATCACTCTAGGACTTGAACTGCAACGCCGCCAGCCTTGCATACAGTCCATTCGCCGCCACCAGTTGCTCGTGCGTTCCCTGTTCCACCAGCCGACCCTGGTCGATCACTACGATGCGGTCGGCCTGTTGCACCGTGGCCAGGCGGTGCGCGATCACCAACGTCGTGCGGTCGCGCATGGCGGATTCCAGCGCCGCCTGTACCATGCGTTCGCTCTCGGCGTCCAGTGCGCTGGTGGCTTCATCCAGCAGCAACAGCGGGGCGTTCTTCAGCATGGCGCGTGCAATCGCGATGCGCTGGCGCTGCCCGCCCGAGAGGCGCACACCGCGCTCGCCGAGGAAGGTGGCGTAACCCTCGGGCAGGGTGCGGATGAAATCGTCGGCAAAGGCGGCACGGGCGGCGGCTTGCACTTCGGCATCTGTCGCATCCGGTCGGCCATAACGGATGTTCTCCAGCGCGCTGCTGGAAAAGATCACCGGCTCCTGCGGCACCAGGCCTATGCGATCGCGCAGTTCGTGCAGCGCCAGCTGCGGTAGCGGCACCCCGTTGAGCGTGATGCGCCCGGCGGACGGATCGTAGAAGCGCAGCAGCAGGTGAAAAAGCGTGCTCTTGCCCGCGCCGCTCGGGCCGACCAGCGCCACCGTTTCACCGGCACGCACGTCCAGCGTGATGTCGACCAGCGCGGCCTGGGCCGGGCGGGACGGGTAGTGGAAGGTGACACCGTCAAAGTACACCGCACTGCCACCCACCGTTGCGGGCAGGGGCAGCGGCTGCACCGGGCCTTCGATGGGCGAGCGGCTGGCCAGCAGTTCCATCAGCCGTTCGGTGGCGCCGGCGGCGCGTAGCAGTTCGCCATAGACCTCGCCCAGCACGGCAAAGGCGCTGGCCAGCATGATCACGAACATCACGGTCTGGCCCAGGTGGCCGGCTGTGATGTCGCCGCGCAGTACCGCCTGCGTGCCCTGGTACAGGCCCCAGAGCAGCGCGCCCGAGGTGGCGATGATGATGAACCCCATCAGCAGCGAGCGTGCCCGCACGCGGCGCTTGGCCGTGCTGAAGGCATTCTCGGTGGCGGTGTCGAAGCGGGCCGATTCGCGCTTCTCGGCGGTGTAGCCCTGCACCACCGGGATGGCGTTGAGCACTTCAGCTGCAATGGCGCTGGAGTCGGCCACGCGGTCCTGGCTGGCGCGCGACAGGCGCCGCACGCGCCGCCCGAACCACACGCTGGGCAGCACCACCAGCAGCAGTACGCCCAGCACCTGCGCCATGATGTAGGGGTTGGTCCACACCAGCATGGCCAGCGCGCCCAGGCCTGTCACGGTGCTGCGCAGCCCCATGGAGAAGGACGACCCCACCACCGTCTGCACCAGCGTGGTGTCGGTGGTCAGGCGCGAGAGCACCTCGCCGGTCTGGGTGGTCTCGAAGAACTCGGGGCTCTGCCGCAGCACGTGGGCGTAGACGGCGTTGCGCACATCGGCGGTCACGCGCTCGCCCAGCCAGCTCATCAGGTAGAAGCGGGTGGCCGAGAACACGCCCATGGCAACGGACACTGCAAACAGCAGGGCAAAGTGCTCGCGCAGGGCCAGCAGTTTCTCCCCGCGGTCCTGGGGCTGCAGACCCCCGTCGATCAGTTCGCGCAGCGCCAGCGGAAAAAGCAGCATGGCCGCCGCCGCCAGAAACAGGAACAGCAGCGCCAGCGCAATGCGCACGCGGTAAGGGCGCAGGAAGGGCAGCAGGCCGCTGAGGGATTTGGGGGTGCTGGCTTTGAGGCGGTCGTTGGACATGGGGTGGCGCGAGGTGCAGACGAGCCGCAAGCATATACCGCTGGCTGCGTGTTGTCGGTTTGCGCTTCAAGGGTTTGGCGCAGGGGGGCTTCACCGGACACCGTATCCGAAGCATGCGATTGCGCAAGAATCGGGTGGCGCGGTGAGTTAGTCAGGGCCAGAATGGCCGTCTGCATCAGACGGATTCCATTGACATGAACAAAACCGATCCGGCGCACCAGTACGCGGTGGTGGCGTGCGCCATCGACTACCTGCGCGCCAATGCGTTGCGCCAGCCCACGCTGGTCGAGGTGGCGGACGCCGTACACCTGAGCGAATTCCATTTGCAGCGCGTCTTTGCCGCCTGGGCCGGCATCTCGCCCAAGCGTTTTTTGCAGTACCTGACCAAGGAGCACGCGCGGCAGGCATTGCGCACGTCGGCCGATCTGCTCAGCGTGACGGAAGCCAGTGGCCTGTCCAGTGCCAGCCGCCTGCACGACCTGATGGTAACGTGCGAAGCCATGACGCCGGGCGAGATCAAACGCGGCGGTGCTGGCGTGGTGCTGGGCTTCGGCTGTGGGGCGACGCCGTTTGGCGAGGCGCTGGTGGGTTGGACGATGCGCGGTTTGTGCTATCTGGCTTTTCTCGATGATGACGAAACGATCCGTCTGGCCGAACTGGCGAGCCAATGGCCGGCGGCCCAGCGCGAGCGCGACGATGTGCGGGCGCAGCAGTGGCTGGACCAGGTGTTCGCAACCACGCCGCAGCGCGGCACCTTGCACCTGGTACTGCGCGGTACCAACTTCCAGCTCAAGGTCTGGGAGGCGTTGCTCAAGGTCGAACCCTCTCGCGTGGTGTCTTATAGCCAGCTCGCCCAACTGGCTGGAACGCCCAGAGCGCAACGTGCTGTCGGTAGTGCCCTGGCAGCCAACACCATCGGCTACCTGATTCCCTGCCACCGTGTCATTCGCGAGTCCGGCGACTTTGGCCAGTACCGCTGGGGCACGCCGCGCAAGTGTGCCATGCTGGCCTGGGAAGCTGGGCAGGCCGGGCACGAGGCCCGGCCTGAATAAAGCAACTCAGAGTTGTTCCAGCGTGCTGCGGCTGACCTGTTTCCAGACGGAAGGCGGCTGGCCGCTGCGCAGGCGCACCAGATAGACCTCGTCGTTGGCCTGCTTGATGCGTGCCACGGCTTCGGCCACCGGGATGTCGAGCAGGGCGGCCAGCACCAGCGGGTTGACACCACCATGGGCCACGATGGCAATGCTGCCGGCGGTGTGGCGGGTCGTGATCTGGCGCACGGCGGCCTTCACGCGGTCCGCCTGGCTTTGCAGCGACTCGCCGCCGTCTAGGCTGTCGTCCAGCACGCTGCCGCGTTGGCCGAACTCGGCAAAGAGGGCTGCGTCGCGCTGGTCTTCGAAGATGCCCTCGAACTTGCCGAAGGAGCGTTCGTTGAGGGCCGGCAATGCAGTGACCGGCGTCTTGCCGGCAAAGGCGGCCGCGGTTTCCTGCGCGCGGCGCAGGCCGCTGCTGTAGATGTGGCTGAAGGGCACCCCGGCCAGCCGCTGGGCCAGCTCCGCCGCCTGGCGACGGCCGGTGTCGTTGAGCACATTGTCGGTGGCGCCCTGCAGGCGTTTCTCCAGGTTCCACTGGGTCTGGCCGTGGCGCACCAGGTAGATGTCGAGCACCGGGGCCTCGGCCGCCACCGGCAGCGCCAAGGCGCCACCGGTGGCCAGCAAGGCCGAGGCGAGTAAGGCGCGGCGTTGCATCGTCATGTTGTTCATGTCCTTTCAGCGTGCCGACAACAGGCCGGGCACGTGCAGCAGGATGAACTCGTTGTCATCGTTCTTGCCCAGCTGGCGGCCCGAGGAGTAGGGCAGGTTGTTGTCGTTGGCCACCACGATGTGTTCGGCATCGACCACGTCCACGTCTTCGATGGTGACGAAGGGGAAGGTGAACTTGCCGTCCTTGCCGCCGACCTTGGCCACGCCCTTCGGGTCCTGGATGTCGAGCAGGTCGATATAGCCGATCTTGCGCACGAAGCCGTCGGCGTCCGCATCCTTCAGGCTGATCTTGTAGACGCGCTTGAACCTGGCCGGTACGTTCTGGCAGTCCGGGCGGGCCGGGCCGTTGCAGGCCGTGTGTTCCAGGCCCTCGCCGTTGTCGCGCTCGATGATGAGGCCAGTGTCGGCATCGATCATGTTGAAGTCGCCGATGTTGTTGCCGTTGAGTTCCAGGGCGTATTTCCAGGAGCGGCCGGTCCACTCACCCTTGGCCACGTTGAATTCCAGCACACGCAGGTATTCGCGGCCGTCCTTGTTCTCCCACTTCTTGTCGGCCTCGTTCCACAGCGGGCCTTCCAGCAGCGGGTACAGGAACTGGCCATCCTTCGATGCTGCCATGCCTTCGTAACCGCGTGAGCGGCGCACCGGCGTGGCGAAAGCACCAGCCGTGGCGGGGGTGGTCACGGAGAAGTGGTCGGGCGAGCGGGCCAGCTTGCCGTCCACCTCGGTGCTGAAGACGGCGAGCACCTTGCCCTGGCGATCGGTTTTCACGAGGTAGGGGCCGAGTTCGTCGCCGAACCAGACATGGTCGCCAATGAACTGCATGGATTCGATGTCGAGGTCGGCACCGGTCAGGTAGCGTTGTTTTGTGCCCTCGTTGACGATCAGGAACGGCACTTTCTTGTCCGAGTCGTGCAGGAACACGGTTTGCAGGCGCTTCACGCTGCCGCTCTTCCAGTCCGGCAAGACGCGGTGGAACATCAACATGGCGTCGGCCGAGTTGGCCTTGCTGCCGAAACCGTTGTCGGTCAGCACCCAGTAGCTGCCGTCCTTCATGGCCTTGATGCCGGAAAACCCTTGCACCGGCTGGCCTTTGAACGGCAGGTTGATGCCGGTGGGTTTCGGTGCCCCTTTGGCCGACAGGTAGGAGCTGCCGGCGATCGACGCCAGCTTGTCCTCGCGGTGGCCGTCGGCTGTGGTGTATTTGCCCGAGGTCTGCAGGCTGGCCGGTGCATCCTTCGGCGCGGCGATGAAGGTGCGTGCCGGCAGCGCAGCATGGCCGACCAGCGTGGCGGGGAAGGCCTGCTGGGCTTGCACAGGGGCAATGGCAAGCAGGGCGAGGAGCGATAGCAGAGGTGATTGGCGCATGGTGCTCTTGGGTTGGTTGAACAAGCACCCCGGATGCTAGGTAGCGAAGATGACAGAACCGTGAAGGTGGTTTCCCGGTAGTGGCGTTGCCGAAAGAGTGCCTTGCTCGGCCAGCTGCTCATCGAGCCCACGGTTGTGATGGTGCGGGCCGGCTGAAGCCCGGGCCTCACATGCGCAGCGTCCCGGCGTAGCCGGTCATTTCCAGATAACCGCGCCCCACGTGCCGGCCCTGGTGATCGAAGAGATCGCTCAGACCCTCCCAGTAGATGGCGCCGGTGGAGGCGCGGCTGTCGAGTTCCTGGTTGTCGACCAGGGCTTTCACGGTAAAGCGCCCGGCGGGGGTCTGCACGACCCATTCCACCGGATAGTCGGCCTGGCTTGCCGGACTGCGCCAGCGGCGCTGGGGCGTGAAGTGCACCTCGCCGCGCTCGAAGATGCGTGCGTGCGCTTGGCCGGCAGGGGTGCCGGTGCGAAACGAGCCGCCGTCCCACAGGGGCTTGTCGTTGCGGTCGCGCAGGCGAAAGGCAGTGAGCGCGCTGCCGTCGAACAGGTTGATGCCGATCCAGTCCCAGCCGGCCGCTTCCGGGTGCAGCAGCGCTTCGCTCCACTCGTGGTCGAGCCAGGCAGAGGCAGGGGCATCGATGCTGTGTTGCTGACCTTGCAGCGCAATGTTGCCGCTCACGGCGAGTTGCGGCTGGCTGTAGTAGTAGCTCGCCTGCTCCGGCGCGGGCCCCTTGCGCGACAGGCCTTGCCTGCCTTGCAGCAGCAGGGGTTGACGGGCCTGGAACTGCAGCGCCAGCTGGAAGTCGTTGGCCCGGACCTTCGCCGTGTAAACGTCCCCCGCAGGGGTGTCCTGGCGCTTGAGCGTCCAGTCGCGCAGGGCGATGTCGGTATCGTGCTCGCTGGCATGGGCCTGGTCCAGTTGGGCGTTACCCGAGGCGCGTGTGATGCGCTGGTCATGCCACAGCCGCCGGTTTTGCACGTCGGTGACAGCCGCGTGGCCAAAGATCAGTTGCTTTGCTGCCAGCCGTGAGGCCATGTTTTGTGTGGTGTCCACCCGCGAGCGGAAGAAGGTGAGCTGAAAGCCGAACAAGCGGCTGCCCGCGCTGGCGTGGCCGGTGATGTACCACCACTCGGTGCGCAAGTCGGGATGTGCGCCGAAGTCGCGCGGGAAGCGCAGGGGGCGCGGCGGTAGCGCCTGCGCGCCAGCGGCATGCCATAACCCGGCCAGCAGCAGGCTGCGGCGCAGGCGTTGAAAATGGGGGTAGACCATGGTGCTGCAGAAAAGCGGGGCTGCCTATTCTGCAGTATCGACTTTCTGCCGGCCACGCGAAAGCGGTGGCTGCCTTACGATTTGCGGGGTGTGGGCAGGCCTGGAGTGAGGCGTGCTTTGCGGGACACTGGCAAAGCCGCCGCGACCGGGTGCTCGGCGACCAGATCGGCCAGCGTCACCTGGTCCAGTACCTTGAAGTAGTTCTCCAGCGCCTGTTTCAAAACGCCTTTCAGTTGGCAATGCCGGGTCAGGCGGCACTGGTTCGACGCTGGGTCGAAACACTCGACCAGCGCGAAGTCGGTCTCGGTGGCGCGCACCACGGCACCCAGATTGATTTGGGCTGCCGGTTTCGACAGGCGCATGCCGCCGCCGCGGCCGCGCGTGGTGTCCAGCAGACCCTGGGCCGCAAGTTCCTGAACAATCTTGGTGAGGTGGCTGCGGGAAATGCTGTAGTTCTCAGCAATCTCGCTGATGGTGACGGGGTTCGGACGCGTCTGACTGGCCGCGCAGTACATCAGCACGCGTAGTGTGTAGTCGGTCCATTGGGTCAAGCGCATGGGATTTGCTGCAGATCAAAAAAAGATTCACCTGCTATGGATTTTAGCGAATAAAATTAACATTCATATTAAATGAATCTTTAAAGGACGATTGTCATGAATGCACGCCTTGAAACCACCGAACCCGGCACCCCGGCCTTGAGCGCCGAGCAGGCCTTGGGCCAGATCGCTGTCCAGTTGCCGGGGGCGACCGCCGTCTTCCGCCGTCTCAAACTCGACTTCTGCTGCGGGGGGCAGGTGAGCCTGAAGCAGGCAGCGGCCGACAAGGGGCTGGACGTGAATGCCGTCCTGGCCGAGCTGGCTGCACTGCAGCGTCCCAGCGAGGTGCCGGGCGTGACCGAGCCGGGCGAACTCATCGATCACATCCTTTCGCGCTACCACGAGGTGCATCGGGCGCAACTCCCCGAGCTGATCCGCATGGCGCATCGCGTCGAAGCCGTGCATCGGTACCATCCGCAAGTGCCGGCCGGACTGGGCGATTTTCTGGAGGAGATGCAGGAAGAATTGCTTGCGCACATGCAGAAAGAAGAGAGCATCCTGTTCCCCATCCTGAAGGCGGGCGGCAACCCGTTTGTGGTCCAGCCCATCAACGTCATGCGCATCGAGCACGTCGACCACGGTGTCGCACTGGACAAACTGGCCGCGTTGACCAACGAGGCCCAGCCGCCGGAAGGGGCCTGCAACACCTGGCGCGCGCTCTACGCCGGGATTGCGCAGCTCAATGATGATCTGATCAACCACATCCACCTGGAAAACAACATCCTGTTTCCGCAGTTCGAGGCGAAACCGGCTGCGCAAGACGGCTGCGGTTCTTCCGGTTGCGGCTGCGGCTGAAGCGGTTTTTCAGCGGATGCGGGGTTCTGCCTGCAGCTGCTCGGGCGTGGTGAAGTAGGCCGCACTGGCGCCCATGCGCGCCTGTGCCTGCGCCAGTTCCTGTCGGGCCACGGTGCGTAGGTGGACCTCGTCGGGTCCATCCATCAGGTGCAGGGCGCGACCCCAACTCCAGAAATAAGCCAGCGGGGTGTCGGGCGACAGCCCCATGGCGCCGAAAGCCTGCATGGCACGGTCGACCACGCGTGTCTGCAGTCGGGCGGCCACCACCTTGATGGCCGCGACCTGCGCGCGCAAGGCGGCCGGTTCTGCAGTGTCCTGGTCCAGCAGCCAGGCGGTTTGCAAGACCAGCAGGCGCGCCTGGTCGATCTCGATCCTCGACTCGGCGATCCAGTCCTGCACATTGGAAAAGTCCGACAGGTATCGGCCAAAGGCCTGTCGCTCCAGCGTGCGTTCGCTGGCCAATTCCAGCGCCAGTTCGCATTGGCCGATGGTGCGCATGCAGTGGTGCACACGCCCCGGGCCCAGGCGCGCCTGGGCCATGGAAAAACCTTCGCCCCAGGGGCCCAGCAGGCAGGTTCCCGGCACACGCACATCGCGCAAGAGGATTTCGCAGTGCCCTTCGGGCGCCTGATGGTGCAGAACGGCGATGTTTCGCAGCACCTGCACACCCGGCGTGTCCAAGGGGAGCAGTACCATGCTGTGCCGGTGGTGCCGCGGGCTGCCGCTGCCATCGGGGTTGTCCACCATGCCGTGCGGGTCGTCATTGCGGCACATCACGATCAGCAGCTTGCAGTGCGGGTGTGCCGCGCCGGTAATGAACCACTTGCGGCCATTGAGCACCAGATAGTCGCCGTCCCGGCGCACCGTGGTCTGCAGGTTGGTCGGGTCGGATGAGGCGACGTCGGGCTCGGACATGGCGAAGGCCGAGCGGATCTCTCCTTCCAGCAGCGGACGGAGCCATTGCCCGCGCTGGACGTCGCTGGCAAAGCGGTGCAGCAGTTCGATGTTGCCGGTATCGGGCGCGCTGCAGTTGAAGATTTCGGCTGCCCAGGGCAGGCGGCCCATGAGCTCGGCCAGCGGTGCGTAGTCGATGTTGGACAGGCGGGTGCCGGGCTCATCGGCGCGCAGGTTCGGCAGAAACAGGTTCCACAGCCCCTCGTCGCGTGCCAGCGACTTGAGGTCGTCGAGGAACGGGGGCGGGTAGGTGCCGTCCTGCACCGCGCGGTGCCAGGCTGCGTTGTAGGGCAGCAGGTACCGCAGCATGAAGCGGTCAAGGCGCTGGCGCAACGCCTGCGCGCGGGGAGAGTGGGCAAAGTCCATGCGGCATTGTGGGAGGACTTTGCCGCGCCGTCATAACCTAGGTGACAGCGCCTCGGTGCCGGTGGGGCCGCGTGCCCCCCGGCCTGCCAGGGCCAGCACCACGGCCAGCAGCAGGGCGGCGACCACGTTGTGCGCCAGCGCCGCTGCCAGCGGCAGGCTACCCAGGACCAGCGTCGCGCCCAGCATCGCTTGTGCCGCCAGCAGTCCCAGCAGCATGGCTCCGGCGAGGCGCCGCCCATGGCGCCATGCCAGCAGGCCCAGGGGCAGCAGCACCGCCGCAACGATCAGCGCGCTCACGCGGTGCAGTACATGGACGCCTGCGCCAGCCGGGTGGGTGGGGTGAGCGGCGTCGGGCTGGGGCGTGTGCCAGGGGTTGAAAGCCTGCCAGGAGGCGTCGCTGACATCGCAGCCTGAGAGTTGCGGGCAGCTCAGTCCGGCCTGGCCTGCGCTGACGAGTCCTCCCAGCGCGATGTGCGCGAGCAGCACTGTGCCGGCCAGCCAGGCCCAGCGCGTCAGCTGTGACTGCGCGAGCGAACCCGCGTCCGGCGTCCGTCCGCAGGTCAGCGCCAGACGCACGCTGAGCGCGAACATGGCGAAGCCGGCCAGCAGGTTCCCCAGGGTGACTGCCGGCACGCGGGCGTTCGCAGTCCAGCGTCCGAGTACCGCCAGGAACAGGACGAGCACCAGCAGCCCCAGGGTCATGCGGCCTTCGGGCCAGAGCAAGGGGCGGGTGGTGAGCGTGGTCATCGCCATCAGGAGGATGAGCAGCAGCGTCGCTGACGCGATGGTGCGATGCGCAAGGCGTGCCGCGGCTTCGGCGGCGCCGGCTGGCGGCGGCTCCTGCTGGGGGGGCAGCTGGCTCTGCACATAACACTGCGGCCACGGCTCGCAGCCCAGCCCGGCCTTCGTGAGGCGGATGAAAGCGCTCAGGCTGGTGATGGCCAGCACCAGTGCCGCACACAGCCACGCCATGCGGCGCAACAGGATTTGACGCCTGTCGGGCGTGGTCGATGCGGAATTGCCGGTAGCTTGTTGCATACGTCGTCGAGTCTTGAAAAATAGGAATTCTGTCTGTAACGCTGGGCCATCTGCAAGATGGCGACAGCTGACGTCCATGCAGGACATGGCCTTGCACGATAAAAGAGGAATAACAAATACCACAATTAATTTCCATGATGGAAGTGTTGGATATTGGTAGTTACCACTAGATGACTGAAGGGAATTCTTGATTTAAATCACTCTTGGTCAGCATCGGGCGCTTAAAAATGCACTCGAGATTCCCATTTAACAAGGAGAAGCCATGAGCCACCCTGATGAGGACAATGAAAAGGTTCCGTTGATGCAGCAGTTGCTGGACAACCCGTTTTTGCTGCTGTTCCTGGGCGTCATGATTCCCATGATCGTCTACTCGCTGTGGGGTGTCATCGACATCCTGACCATCCCGCTGGCCAAATAAAGGAGCTTCAACATGAGCGCCATTCTTCCCCCGGCAGAGCGGTTGTGGTGGAAACACCCGCTGGATCGCGTCGAAGGTACCTGGATCGTCATCGCCTTCATCTGGTGCATGGTGATGTTCTTCATGATGGTTTTCTGGCACGTCTACGGCAAGCAGAACCTGTCGACCGAAACCTACAAGACCACCCCGGACATGTTCACGACCAAGGCGCAGGCCATGGTCGACAAGTACACGGTCCGGACCGAAACCGACAAGAACATCCCTGTGGTGCACCCGCCCGTGGGGAGCGACGTCTACCTGGTCGCCCGGCTGTGGGACTGGTGGCCGATCCTGGAGCTGGAAAAGAACAAGACATACAAGCTGCATCTCACGTCCATGGACTACAACCATGGCTTCTCGCTGCAGCCGAGCAATATCAACATTCAGGTGGTGCCGGGCTACGAGCACGTGATCAAGGTCACGCCCAACGAGTCAGGCACCTTCTCCATTGTCTGCAATGAATTCTGCGGTATCAACCACCACACCATGGTGGGCCGCCTCTATGTGAAGTAGGAGGACCGACATGAATGCAATGAATACGGCGGTCAACACCACTTACCGCACCTGCCCGCGCTCGGGGCTCCAGTTCGAATCCCAGGCCGAGAAGCTGATGATCGTCAACGCCGTCACGGCGGTGGTGGCGCTGCTGGTCGGCGGCATTCTGGCCATCGGCGTGGTTCTCACGCGCTGGCCGGCCGTGCACTGGCTCGCGGCCGACACCTTCTACATGGTGCTGACCGCACACGGCATCGACATGCTGATCTTCTGGATCATCTTCTTCGAAGTGGCCGTGCTGTATTTCTGTTCATCCACTTTGTTGCGATGTCGCATTGCCACGCCCAGGATCGCCTGGCTGGCCTTCGCCCTAATGTTGATCGGTGCGGTGGTCAACAACGTCGCGGTATTCCAGGGCGGCTCCAGCGTCATGATGACGTCGTACGTGCCCATGATGGCGGCGCCCTCGTTCTACCTCGGACTGATCCTGTTTGCCGTCGGCGCCCTGATCGCCTGCTTCGTCTTCTTCGGGACGCTGGTGATCGCCAAGCGCGAAAAGACCTATGAAGGTTCGGTGCCGCTGGTGACCTTTGGCGCCATCACGGCCGCCATCATCGCGGTGTTCACCATCACGTCGGGCGCCATCATCCTGATCCCGACCTTCCTGATGTCCGTCGGCCTGGTGAAGGAAGTCGATCCGCTGATCTACCGCACCATCTGGTGGGCGTTCGGCCACTCGTCGCAGCAGATCAATGTCGCGGCGCACATCTCGATCTGGTACGCCGTGGCCGCCATCGCCTTCGGCGCCAAGCCGATGTCCGAGCGCGTGAGCCGTGGTGCCTTCCTGCTCTACATCCTGTTCCTGCAGCTTGCCAGTGCCCACCACCTGCTGGCCGACCCCGGCATCAGCACCGAGTGGAAAGTGGTCAACACCAGCTACTTCATGTACTTCGCCGTGCTCGCCTCGATGATCCACGGCCTGACCATTCCCGGCGCCATCGAAGTGGCGCAACGTGCCAAGGGTTACAACAAGGGCCTGTTCGAGTGGCTGCGCAAGGCGCCGTGGGGCAACCCGGTGTTCTCCGGCGTGTTCATCTCCCTCATCGGCTTCGGCTTCCTGGGCGGCATTTCCGGCGTGATGATGGGCACCGAGCAGCTCAACCTGCTGATCCACAACACCATCTACGTGCCGGGTCACTTCCATGCCACGGTGGTCGTGGGGACAACGCTGTCGTTCATGGCGCTGACCTACTTCCTGATCCCGGTACTCTTCCGCCGCGAGATGATCCTGCCGGGTCTGGCAAAGCTTCAGCCCTACCTCTTCGGCTTCTCGATGTACTTCTTCTGCCTCGTGATGATGGGGGCCGGCACGCTGGGCATTTCCCGTCGCCACTGGGACATGGCCTTCAGCGGCGCGGCACTGGCCTATGAATGGCCCGGCGCAGCCTATCTGATGATGGGGCTGGTGGGCATCGGCGGCGTGGTGGCCATTGTCAGCGGGGCACTCTACATCGTGATCACCGTCGGTTCGATCCTGTTCGGCAAGAAGCTCGACCAGGGCGCCGTGAGCCCGAAGTTCACGCCGGTTTCGCGTGCCGCTCCCACGGCCGCCGCCCAGACCTACGGTTCGGCCGGGTTCGTGGCCCCTGGCACCTTCGTGCTGGCCATGTTCTTCCTCGTGTCTTTCGTGCTTTATTACTTCATCAACTGGAAGTACCTCGGCCAGCTCTGGGGCCTGGCATAAACCGGAGTCACCACCATGAACACGACCACGCTCAGGCCTTCCGGACGCCACGCCGCACAGGTGGCGCGTGACGTGATATCGCTGTTCAAGCTGCGCATCGGCGTGCTGATCATGGTCACCGCTCTGGTGGGCATGGCGGTCTCGCCCGGCCCGGCGCCGGGCCTTGCGCAGGTGCTCGTGCTGGCGTTGTCGGTGCTGATCGCCTCGGCGAGCGCGGGGGCGTTCAACCAGTACGTCGAGCATGAGAGCGACCGCCTGATGGCGCGCACGCGCAGCCGCGCCTTCGTGACCGGCGCGCTGCCGCACCATCCTGCCTGGCTGGCCCTCATGGCCGTGTTGCTGGCGGGGTCGGTGGGGGCGGCGTGGCTGGTGCTGAACGCGATGGCAGCGCTGTACGTTTTCCTTGGTGCCTTCTTTTACGGTGTGGTCTACACCCTGTGGCTCAAGCGGCGCAGCGCACTCAACATCGTGGTGGGCGGCCTCGCGGGCAGCTTCGCTGTGCTCGCGGGGGCGGCGGTCATCGATCCCCAGCTGGGCCCGCTGCCGCTGTTGCTGGCGCTGGTCCTGTTCCTGTGGACACCGCCCCATTTCTGGAGCCTGGCCATTGCCAACCGCAACGACTACGCCGAAGCGGGCGTTCCGATGCTGCCCGTCGTCGTCGGGCCCGAGCGCGCCGCCCGGATCGTGCTGGCCAGTACCGTGGCACTGCTCGTGGCTTCGCTGCTGCCGCTGGGTTTCGGCGTGGGCCCGGTATATGCGGTGGGTGCGCTGGCCGGCGGTCTGCATTTCGTCCACAAGGCGTGGCTGCTGGCGCGTCATCCTGACCGCGCCACGGCCATGAGCGCCTTCTTTGCCTCGCTGGTGCAGCTCAGCGTGCTGCTGGTGGCCGCGTGCATTGACGGTTTCATGCGTTAGGTCGCCAGCGGCAGGGTTTACCGTGCGCGCGACAGACATGCTTTCCGGGAGCCTCGCGGCGCGACTGTGCCTTGTACTCGGCTTGCTGCTCCCCGCCACACCTCAGGCCCGGGAATCAGCTCCCGACATGGGCCTGGACCGCGGGAAGGCCCTGCACGCCAGCCAGGCCGTGATTGGCCAGCGGATCGGTGAGCACACGCTGCTGGACCGCGAGGAGCGGCCCGTGCGGCTGTCTTCCTACCGTGGCAAGCCACTGCTCGTGAGTTTCATTTACACAGGCTGCTTCCAGGTCTGCCCGACCACCACGCGCTCCTTGCAGGAAACGGTGCAGGGGCTGCAGAAAACCCTGGGCAGCAACCAGTTCAACGTGGTGAGCATCGGTTTCAACCAGCCGGCCGATTCACCCCAGGCACTCAAGGCGTTCGCCGCGCAATACCAGATCAACCAGCCTAATTGGGAGTTTCTGAGTCCGTCCCTGAGCACGGTCGGACCGCTTGCGCGTGATTTCGGTTTTGTCTACGAGGCAACGCCGGCCGGCTTCGACCACGTGCTGCAGGTCTCGCTGGTGGATGCGGATGGCCGCATCGTCCGGCAGATCTATGGCGAGAGCCTCGCGCCGGCCGAGCTGGGGGAGCCGTTGAAGCTGCTGCTCAGCGGCGCACCGGCCGGGCCCACGATGCGGCTGGACGACCTGATGGACCGCGTCCGCATCCTGTGCACGGTTTACGACCCGAAAACCGGTGAATACCGCGTGGACTACACCTTGCCGATTCAGGTGGCTGGAGGCCTGACCTTCTTCGTCATCATGCTGGTTTTTCTGCTCAACGAATGGCGTTCCCGGCCCGGTGCGCGCTCCAAGGAGGCGCGCCGCGCCTAACGTCTGCCCGTCAATGCCCCTCTCCGGCTCCGCCTCCGTCCACGCAGGTCTTCCTGTCCTGCCAACCGCACCACCGGTCGCTCGCATCGCCGATGCCTACCGTGCCTTGGAGCACGCCTTCGACGTGCCCTTCGGTGCCGCACTGAACCCGCTCAAGCATCTGGGGGCGCTCGGTTTCCTGTTGTTCTGGCTGCTGGCCGTCAGCGGCATCGTGCTGTACGCCGTGCTCGACACCTCGGCAAGCGGCGCCTATCGCTCCATCGACGATCTGTCGCGCGTGCCGTGGATGCTGGGCTGCGCACTGCGCGGACTGCACCGTTATGCGGCGGATGCGTTTGTCGTCGTCATGCTGGCCCATCTGGCGCGCGAATGGCTGCTGGGGCGTTACAAAGGCTTTCGCCGCGTGCCCTGGCTGACCGGCGTGCCGCTGGTGCTGCTGGCCTTCGTGAGCGGCATCGGCGGCTTCTGGCTCAACTGGGACCGCCTGGGGCAGTTCTCCGCCATGGCGACGGCGGAATGGCTGGACGCGCTGCCATTTCTGGCGTCCCCCCTGGCGCGCAATTTCCTGGGTGGCGTCAGCCTGAGCGACCGTCTCTTTTCGCTGTTTGTCTTCGTCCATCTGGGCGTGCCGCTGCTGATGGTGTTCGGGCTCTGGTTCCACATCCAGCGCATCAGCCATGCCCGTGTCTTCCCGCCCCGCGCCATGGCGCTGGCCACAACCGCCACCTTGTTGCTGCTCGCGCTCGTCCTGCCGGTGCGCAGTCAGGGGCCGGCCGACCTGGCCACGGTGCCGGGCCCTCTGGCATTCGACTGGTTCCTGCTTTTCATCCACCCGCTGACCGCGGCCACGTCCGCCGCTTCCGTGTGGGTCTTGCTGGCAGCCGCCTTTCTGGTTCTGCTGGCGCTGCCTTTCCTGCCCATGAAGGCGCCGCCGGTGGCGCAGGTCGATCGAGACAACTGCAGTGGCTGCCGCCGCTGCTTCGACGATTGTCCCTACTCCGCCATCACCATGGTGCCGCACCCGAACGGGCGACGCGGCGTGCAAATGGCCGAGGTGAATGCAGACCTGTGCGCCAGTTGCGGCATCTGCGTGGGGTCCTGTCCGTCCTCCACGCCCTTTCGCAGTGCCGAGCGGCTGCTGACCGGTATCGACATGCCGCAGTGGCCGATCGATGCACTGCGCGAGCGTTTGCTCCAGGGCCTGGCGGCCATGCCCGGCCCGCGACGCCTGGTGGTCTTCGGCTGCGAGCATGGGGCGCGTAGCGGCGCCTTGTCCGCGCCTGACGTGCTGCCTTTTGGTCTGGTGTGCACCGGCATGCTGCCACCTTCATTCATTGAATACGCCCTGCGCGGCGGCGCCGATGGCGTGCTGGTGAGCGCTTGCCGCGAAGGCGGTTGTGAATTCCGCCTGGGACAGCGCTGGACGCGGCAGCGGCTCAACGGCGAGCGTGAACCACACCTGCGCGACAGCGTGCCCAGGGATCGCCTGCGTGTCGTATGGGCGGATCAGGGCGACGATGCTGCGCTGGGCGCCACGCTGGACCAATTGCGGGCAGGCAGCAGCGCGCCCGTGCACCCCTTGCCCCTGGAGAGCCACCCATGAACCGAGCCTTTGCCTGGACTGGCCAAGCCCTGCTGTATGGTTTTTTCGCACTGGTGATCGGCGTCTTTTCGCGCTGGCCGCTGTACCACCCGCTGGAAGCTGACCGTGCGCTCATCAAGGTCAGTTTCATCCACCACGGCCAGCGCATCGCGGACTGTCGGCCCTACACGCCGGAAGAGTTGGCCAGGTTGGCCCCCAACATGCGCGCACCCATGAAGTGCGAGCGCGAGCGCTCGCCCGTCCTGATCGAGGTCGATGTCGATGGCACGACGGTGTACCGGCACGCTGCCGCGCCCTCGGGCCTGTCGCGTGACGGCGCGTCCACGGTCTACCACCGGTTTGACGTGCCGGCCGGGCAGCACCGCATCACCGTGCGCATGAAGGACAACAAGACCGCGGGCGGTTTCACGCACCAGCGCGATGCCACCGTGACGCTCAAGCCGGCGCAGGTGCTGGTGATCGACTTCAATGCAGAACAGGGGGGGATCATCCTGTCATGAGCACCATCCACAGCACTTCATTCGGGCACGGCGCCGCAAGCCGGCCCCTGCCGGCCGCGTACTCCAGTGCCGACTACGACCTGGTCGTGCCCCAGGATGCACGCCGCGCCCTGGCGCGCGGCTGGCTCTGGCTGGGCCTGCTGGCGCTGATCGGTTCGGGGCTGTTCTCCATCCTGCTGGTGCTCTCGCGCACGCCGTTCATCAACCAGCTGTTGCCGACGGCAAATTTCTTCCACATTTCACTCATCCTGCATGTGGACCTGTCGGTGCTGGTGTGGTTCATCGCACTGGCCGGCTTGCTGTGGAGCCTGAACGGCACGCCGCGCGGCGTGGCGGTGGGCTGGCTGGCGCTGTGGACCACGTCTGCCGGTACCGCGGCCATGGCGCTGGCACCCTTTCTCGATCCGGGCGAACCCGTCATGGCCAACTACATTCCGGTGCTGTCCTCGCCGCTGTTCCTGGGCGGGCTGCTGGTGTTCGCGTCCGGCGTCGGTTTGCTGGTGCTGCGCAGCCTGCTGTCGGCACCCCGCCTCGGTTTCGAGTTCGATGGTCGGGGGGCACTGAGTTTTGGCCTGAGTTCGGCCGCCGTCGCCACTGCCGTGGCCCTGCTGGCATTCGGCTGGTCGTATCTGGTGCTGCCCCTGTCACTGCACGGCAAGGCCTACTATGAAATTCTTTTCTGGGGCGGCGGTCATGCGCTGCAGTTCACCTGGACGCTGCTGATGCTGGTGGGCTGGCTCTGGCTGGCAAGCGCCTGCGGCGCACGCGTGCTGTTGAGCCCCCGCGTCGCGCTGCTGATGTTCGCACTGGCGCTGGCGGGCGTTTTCGTCACGCCTTATGCCTACCTGGCCCATGACGTGACCTCCGTGGAGCACCGCAGCCTGCTGACCTGGGCCATGCGCGTGGGCGGCGGGCCGGCCATCGTGCCGGTCAGCCTGGCGGTGGTGTACGCGGTGCGCTCTTCGCGTCTGGCGCATGAATCCATGCGTCCCCTGCGGGCCGCACTGCTGTCGTCGGTGCTGCTGTTTGCTGCGGGGGGTGTCATCGGCGTTGTCATCAGCGGCAGCAACGTGCGGATACCGGCCCACTACCACGGCTGCATCGTGGGCGTGACGCTGGCGCTTATGGGGGTCGTCTACAAGGTGCTGCCTGCGCTGGGTTACGTCGCGCCGCAAGGCCGGCTGGCGACCTGGCAGCCCTGGCTCTACGGCACCGGCCAGCTGATGCACATCATCGGGCTGGTGTGGTCCGGAGGTTATGGCGTGCAGCGCAAGGTGGCGGGGGCCGAACAGGTCCTGCGCAGCACGGCCGAAGTGGCCGGCATGGGCCTCATGGGCCTGGGGGGGCTCATTGCCATCATTGGCGGACTGCTGTTCGTGGTGGTGGTGGTGCAGGCCATGCGCAGCACGCCGGCAGCAGACGTCCGGATGCAGGTGGCACGATGATCAAAAGACTTCAAATGCTGCTGCAGTGGCTGTTCCTGCGTGTCGAGGGGCTGTTCAACGCTGCGTTCGGCGACCGCATCAACCCGCTCTACCACCTGGGCGCGATCACCTTCTTCCTGTTCTGGGTGGTCGGCGTGAGCGGCCTGTACCTCTATGCCTTTTTCGAGACCGGTGTCTCCGTGGCGCATGCCTCGGTGCTCTCCCTGACGCACGACCAGTGGTTCGCCGGCGGCATCATGCGCAGCGTGCATCGTTATGCCTCCGACGCCATGGTGCTGACCATGCTGTTGCACATGCTGCGCTATTTCGCGTTCGATCTCTACCACGGCTTCCGCTGGTTCTCGTGGATGACAGGGGTGGTGCTGATCTGGCTCGTCTACGCTTCGGGCATCAATGGCTACATGCTGCCGTGGGACCGGCTGGCGCAGTACGTCACCCTCGCCAGCTTCGAATGGCTCGACTGGCTGCCCAGCTTCGGCGGCACCCTGATGCGCAACTTCATCTACACGAGCAGCGTGGGCGACCGGTTTTTCACCCTGCTGTCGTTCATGCACCTCGGGCTGCCCCTGGTGGTGCTGATGGTGATGTGGATCCATGTGCAGCGCGTCCCCAAGGCGCGTACCACGCCACCGCGGCCGATCGTTGTCGGACTGCTGCTGTCCCTGCTGGCGCTTTCGCTGCTGCAGCCGGTGCACAGCCAGGGCGGGGCGGCCAACATGGCCGAGGCCATCACCCGCATCGAGCTGGACTGGTTCTATCTGACGATCTTCCCCCTGCTGACGGCGTGGCCGCTGGGCCAGGTGTGGCTGCTGGTCATGGCCGGCACGCTGGTGGTTGCGGTCCTGCCGTGGTGGCCGCCCAGGCTGCGCCGCGGAGACAAGCGGATGCACCAGGTCGTGGTGCACGGCGCCACGGGCGGGGCTTCGCAGTTCAGGCTGCGCGAGGGCGAGACCATCCTGGACGCTGGTTTGCGTGAAGGACTGGCACTGCCCTACGAGTGCCGCAACGGCGGCTGCGGACTGTGCCTGTGCAGTGTGGAGCACGGCAACATCGAGCACCGCCCGTACCAGCGCAGCGCCTTGTCCGACGCCCAGAAAACCCAGGGCAAGGCCTTGATGTGCTGCGCGGTGCCGCGCAGCGATGTGGTGATCGTGGTGGAAGGCTTCGAGAGTGCCGGCGCCGGCGTTGCCACCGAGTACCAGGGCAAGGTGGTGGGCCTGGAGCGGCTGTCGGAGGACGTGATGCGCGTTCTCATCGCGCTGCCGGATGGCGAGACCCCGGATTTCACCGCCGGCCAGTACATCGACATCCTGCTCGAGGATGGCCAGCGCCGCGCTTTTTCGTTTGCCAATCCGCCGCACGACAAGCGCCTGATCGAGCTGCATGTGCGTCTGGTGCCCGGGGGGCGTTTCACCACCCATGTGTTCGAGGGCATGCAGGTGGGCGACACCCTGCGCTTCGAGGGGCCGCGCGGCAGTTTCACGCTGCACGACAGCACGCATCCGATCCTGTTTGTCGCCGGCGCCACCGGGTTCGCGCCCATCAAGAGCATCGTCGAGGACGCCTTCCACCGGGGCATCCAGCGTCCCATGCGCCTGTACTGGGGCGTGCGCCAGCGCAAGGATCTCTACATGCTGGCGCTGGCCGAACGTTGGCAGCGCGAGCACCCGCAGTTCAGCGTGGTGCCGGTGTTGTCAGCACCTGCGCCCGAAGATGGCTGGACGGGCCGCACGGGCCTGGTGCACGAGGCCATGCTGGCCGATTTTGCCGACCTCAGCGGTCACGAGGTCTACATCTGCGGCTCCGTGAAGATGGTGGAGACGGCCGTGCCCGCGTTCATCGCGCAGGGCCTGGGCGAGGGGGCCTGTTTTTCGGATGCCTTCGTGCTCTCGGCGCCGGTGGCCGGCGAACGGAACGACTGAGACGAGCGTCTCAGAAACCGAGCGACTGGTACAGCGCGTCCATGCGCGCCGTCACGTAGGCATCCATGGTGATGGTGCGGCCCCACTCGCGCTGCGTTTCGCCGGGCCACTTGTGGGTGGCGTCCATCCCCATCTTGCTGCCCAGTCCGCTCACGGGCGAGGCGAAGTCCAGGTAGTCGATCGGGGTGTTCTCCACCAGCATGGTGTCGCGCGCCGGGTCCATGCGCGTGGTCAGGGCCCACACCACCTCGCGCCAGTCGCGCACATCCACATCGTCGTCCACCACCACGATGAACTTGGTGTACATGAACTGGCGCAGGTGGCTCCACACGCCCATCATCACGCGCCGGGCATGGCCGGGGTAGGCTTTCCTGATGCGCACCACCGCCATGCGGTAGCTGCACCCCTCGGGCGGCAGGTAGAAATCGGTGATCTCGGGGAACTGGCGCTGCAGCAAGGGAATGAACAGCTCGTTCAGCGCCATGCCCAACACGGCCGGTTCGTCGGGCGGCTTGCCGGTGTAGGTGGAGTGGTAGATCGGGTCGCGGCGCAGGGTGATGCGGTCCACCGTGAACACCGGGAACTCGGCCTGCTCGTTGTAGTAGCCGGTATGGTCGCCAAATGGCCCCTCGAGCGCATGCTGCCAGCCGCTGGGGTGCGCGGCATCCGGGTAGATATGGCCTTCGAGCACGATCTCGGCGTTCGCCGGCACGCGCAGTGGCACGCCCAGCGCGGGCGCCACCTCGGTGCGTGCGCCGCGCAGCAGGCCGGCAAACTGGTACTCGGACAGGCTGTCGGGCACCGGCGTGACGGCCCCCAGGATGGTGGCCGGGTCGGCCCCCAAGGCCACTGCCACCGGGTAGGGCTGGCCGGGGTGGGCGGCGCAGTGCTCGCGGAAATCGAGCGCGCCGCCGCGGTGCGCCAGCCAGCGCATGATGAGCTGGTTGCGGCTCAGTACCTGCTGGCGGTAGATGCCCAGGTTCTGCCGCGTCTTGTGCGGCCCTTGCGTGATGACCAGGCCCCAGGTGACGAGCGGCGCCACGTCGCCGGGCCAGCAGTGCTGAATCGGCAGGCGTGCCAGGTCCACGTCGGCGCCTTCCCACACCACGTCCTGGCAGGGGGGCGCGCTGCGCTCCTTGGGCGCCATGTGCCACAGCGTCTTGAGCAGACCGCCCATGCCCATCACGTCCTTGAAGCCTTTGGGGGCCTCGGGCTCCTTGAGCGAGGCGAGCACTTCGCCAAAGGCGCGTAGCGCACGCAGGTCGGCCACGCCCATGGCGCGCGCCACCCGCCCGGGCGTGCCGAACAGGTTGCCCAGCACCGGCATGTCGTGCCCGGTGGGGTGCTCAAACAAAAGGGCCGGACCGCCGGCGCGCAGCACGCGGTCGCACAGGGCCGTCATCTCCAGATGGGGCGATACAGGTGCTGCCACCCGCCGCAACTCGCCCGCCTGCTCCAGCTGGGTGATGAAGTCGCGCAGGTCGTGGTAGGGCATGGGGCAATCCGGTGGTTCAGGCGCTGGCGTCTGCCGGGGCGAGGCCATCCCAGCGCGCGGCCAGGGTGTGGGGGATGTCCAGCAGGTCCAGCACGCGTGCCACACCCTGGTCCACGATGTCGGCGACCGATTGAGGGCGCAGGTAGAACGCCGGCAGCGGCGGGCAGATGATGCCGCCGGCCTCGGTGACGCTGACCATGTTGCGCAGGTGGATCAGGCTCAGCGGCGATTCGCGCACCATGAGCACCAGACGCCGGCGTTCCTTGAGCATGACGTCGGCCGCCCGCGTGAGGAGGTTGTCCGACAGGCCGTGTGCCACGGCGGCCAGCGTGCGCATGGAGCAGGGCGCCACCACCATGCCGCTGCACTGGAAGGAACCACTGGCCAGCGTGGCGCCCACGTTGCGCACGTCGTGCACCTGGGTCGCCATCGCCTCGATGGCGGCGCGTTCCACATCCAGTTCGTGACGCAGGTTGTGCCAGCCCGCGTCGGACACGACGAGGTGCGTTTCGATGCCGGCGGTGCCCTGCAGCACCTGCAGCAGACGCACGCCGTACGCAGCGCCGCTGGCGCCCGAGATGGCCACGATGATGCGCCGGAGGGAAGGCAGGGGCGCGGGCATGGTCTCGCGCATCAAGCCTACAGCGGCGTGGCCTGCAGGTCGGCCACCACGCGTTGCAGCACCATGGTCGCCTGCTCGGGGTCGAAATCCTGGTGCGGCCGCTTCTTGATGCCGTATTCCTGCAGCTGGTAATGCCGGGTGGGGGCGATCTCGTGGCGGGCCAGGCTGCTTTTCACGCACACCAGCGGGCAGCCATCGAGCGCAATGATCGGGCGGCCCGAACGCGCGATTTTCATCAGCTTGGGCACATGGCCGCCCACGCCGGCAATGCAGGACATCTCGGCCACGCCTTGCCGGTCCAGTTGCAGTGCCACCTGGTTGGCCAGCTGGGCTGCGCTTGAGCAGCCAGAGCACGAGTACACCAGCGGGAGCGCGGCTTCGCTGTCACTCATCGGCGCTCTCCGGCTTGCCGGGGTGCGGCCCTGGCGGAGCGCCAGGCCGCGATGCGGGCCAGCATGCGCGGCGGCGTCAGCTGCTGCAAGTCGAGCACGGGCAGCTCCAGCGCGTCGAGCGTGTTCTTGACCATCAGGCCCAGTTCGGTGTCACCTTCCATCGAAAGACGGCGGCTGAAGAACAGCGTGTCCGGGTCTTCCTGGCGTTGGGCCAGCCGCAGGAAATCCTGGACGCTGGCGCTGATGGTCAGGTCGGTGCTCTGCTGTGCGGCGCAGGCCGCAAAGCGCTGGCCGGTCCAGGTGAAGTCAAACGTCAGACGTGCATCGCGCACGTGGATGCGCAGTTTCTTCTGTGCCAGTTGCTGGCGCACGTCGGACGGCAGCTGCGGCGTCAGCCCCAGATTGAGTGCCGTGACCAGCAGCACAGAGCCCGGATAAGCCGGCAGGCGCGCCAGCAGCGAGCCGGCGGAAGCGGGCAGCAGGAAGGTGGACGGGGGTGAAGAGGGCGGGCGCATAGGTTGTACAGGGGGATCAACAAGGGGTCAAACAGTGGCGGGTGCGATCTGTTCCAGTCCGGGGCGGCCGTGCCAGTAGCCGTTGCAGCCCTGGTCCGGCATGAGCGGCTGCAGGCGTTCCAAGGCTTCCTGCGGTGCCAGCGTCTGCGTGCGTGCGGCATCGAATACGGCCACCACCTCGGCCATGTGCTCAGCCTGCGGACTGAGCCGGACCACATCCACCCCCAGCGTGCGCATGTCATCCAGCGCGTCCACCAGGTTGTAGACCCGCGCCGACTGCGTTTGCGTGCCGTTGAGTACCAGGAAGTCCTCGCTCTCGCGTGTCTTGAGCAGCAGGCCGCCCGGGTGCTGCAGGCAGCTGAAGCGGCAGTCGTCCTTGGGCAGGTTGTTGTGCCGCGCGGTGAAACAGCGCGCCGAGTAGGCCAGCGGCAGGCGGCCATAGGCAAACACCTCGGTCTGCAGCCCCGGCGGGCGTCCCTGCTGCAGCACCGCCAGGTCGTCCTGCTTCATCTCCAGCGGCATGACCCAGCGGCTGGCACCCAGCGAGGCCATCCATTGCAGCGTGGGCAGGTTGTAGATATTGAGGTGCGGTCCGGCCACGAACGGCAGCTTGCCGGCCAGGCGCTGCACGGCCCCCATGTCGTTGGCTTCCACCGCAAACTCGCCGTTGCCGGCGATCTTGTGCATCACGCTCACATCGGAGCCCGACTCCAGCAGCACCTGGGTGGAGAGCACCACGTCCTTGCCGGCGTCGCGCAGGCGCGCCGCAATATCCAGCCAGTCGGCCAGTCGCAGTTCATGGCGGCGCGAGCACACGGTCTCGCCCAGGTAGACGATGTCGACCTTGGTTGCGGCCATGCTGTCGTAGAAGCTGAAGACGGTGTCGCGCGGCCAGTAGTAGAGCAGCGGACCGAGGGCGATTTTCATGGTCTGGGGTTTCGTCATTTCCAGGGCCGGTGGTAGGCACCCAGGGTGTGCTGCTGGCCTTCGGCCACCTGGTCGAGGCTGGCCATCCAGGTCGTCTTGGGCGCGTAGCGGTGCGGTGCGGCCATGCACTGGTCGATGGCTTCGCGCCACACCTTGGTCACCTGCGCCACATAAGCCGGGCTGCGCTGGCGGCCTTCGATCTTGATGGCACGCACGCCCATCTTCATGAGCTGCGGCAACAGTTCCAGCGTGTTCAGGCTGGTCGGTTCCTCGATGGCGTAGTAGTTCTCTTCGTCATCCACATCGAAACGGCCCTTGCACAGCGTCGGGTAGCCGGCGTTTTCACCGGCGGCATAACGGTCGATCAGCACGCCGCCCAGGCGCGACTCCAGGCCCTTGGGGGTTTCCTGCCAGCGCACGGCTTTGGCCGGCGAGCACACGCCGTGTGTGTTGGGTGATTCGCCGGTGACGTAGCTGGAGAGCGCGCAGCGCCCCTCGACCATCACGCACAGGCTGCCGAAACCGAAGACCTCAATCTCCACCGGCGTCTTGTCGATCACCTGCTGCACCTGCGTCAGCGACAGCACGCGCGGCAGCACGGCGCGCACGATGCCGAACTGTTCGCGGTAGAAATTGATGGCATCAAAATTGGTGGCCGAGCCCTGCACCGACAGGTGCAGCCGCAGCTGCGGATGGCGCGTGACGGCGTATTGCATCAGCCCCGGGTCGGCCAGGATCACGGCATCCACGCCCAGGTCCACCGCCTTGTCCAGCGCCTCGCGCCAGAGGCCGGGGTTGGCGGCCTGCGGGTAGGTGTTGAGTGCCATGAACACCTTGCAGCCGCGTGCATGGGCGTAGCCGATGCCGCTGGCGATGGCAGCTTCGTCGAAATTGAGCCCGGCAAAATTGCGCGCATTGGTGGCATCGCGCAGACCGAGGTAGACACAACTGGCGCCGCTATCCACGGCGGCCTTCAAGGCGGGCAGGCTGCCCGCCGGACACACCAGTTCAAACGGGACCGGGGTAGCCGTGACCACGCCTTCAGGCGCGGCGGCATTGGCAAGAGAGGACAAGGGTTCCATGCGACTCGGTTTCCGGTGCGAAGGCCGGTATGGCTTTGTCGCACTCAGCCGCACGATACGCCGCCCGCTGAAGCGGCCTCTTGATTTGCATCAGACCTTGCGCACGCTGCCGCGGGTGGGCGCCTGCTGTGGCAGCGTCATGTCCGCACTGCCGGAATGGGTATGAAAACGACCCGGTGTGGCGGCCGGGGTCAAGGCCCCCGGCGCTGGCGCACAGACTCATTCAAACTGGAAACCGGCATGCAGCACCTGGAGGCAGGCATCCAGCACCTGCTCGTCATACAGCACGCCGCGGTTGCGGACGATCTCCTCCATGGCCGCCGGCATGCCCAGGGCGGGACGGTAGGGGCGATGGGAGGCGATCGACTCGACCACGTCGGCCACCGCGACGATTCTTGCCTCCAGGCAAATCTCATCGCCTTTCAGCCCCTGCGGATAACCCGAGCCGTCGATGCGCTCGTGGTGCTGGTGGGCGATGTCGGCCACCGGCCAGGGAAACTGGACTTCCTTGAGGATGTTGTACCCGGTCACCGCGTGTTCGCGCACGATATCCATTTCGAGCGGAGTGAGCTTGGACGGCTTGCTGAGGATTTCCACCGGGATGCCGATCTTGCCGATGTCGTGGATCAGGGCGCCCAGGCGAACGCCGTGGATGCGCTCCTCATCCAGCCCCATGGCCTGCGCAATGGCGCAGGCCAGGTCCGCCACGCGGCGCTGGTGTCCGCCGGTGTAGGGGTCGCGCACTTCAACCGCCATCGACACCGTGTGGATCGTGCCCTCCAGGGCCGCCGTCAGCACCCGCTGCTGCTCGCGCAGCTCGTCCCGCATCCGCTTGTTGGCGGTGATGTCGACCGAGATGCCCAGCAGGTGGGTGGGGCGGTTGCTTTCGTCGTAGAGCCCCACCTTGAAGGTATGCAGCCATTTCTCGCTGCCGTCGGCGATCTTGATCGGTTCCTCGGGGATCTCCAGCAGGCGGCGGTTCTCCAGCACTTCCCGGTCCTTCTGCATGAAGGCGTCTGCCTGCGCCTTGGGGAAAAGATCGGTGTCGTTCTTGCCCAGGAGATCGTTTCGGGAATAGCCAACCAGTTGCTCGCCTGCCAGGTTGAACAGTTCGAAACGCAAATCCTCTGCGCGCTTGAGGAAAACCATGGCCGGAATGTTCTCGACAATGGAATTCAGCAGCACCTGGGAGTGGTGCAACTCGCCCTTGACGCGCATCTGCTCGGTGACATCGAGGAACGTGACCACCGCCCCCTGCACGCGGCCTTCCTGCAGCACCGGGTAAGACCAGAAGATCGCCGGGAAGGAGGTGCCGTCCTTGCGCCAGAGGATCTCGTCCTCGCGATAAGACGACTTGCCGTCGTGAATGGAGAAGTAGCTCGGGCAGTCCTCGGCGGGGTAAGGGGAGCCGTCCTCCCGCGTGTGATGCACCAGGGTGTGCATGTGCTGGCCCAGCAACTCGGACGCGTGGTCGAAACCGAAGGCCTTGACGCCCGCGGCATTGATGAACGTGCAGCATCCTTCTTTGTCCTGCCCGTAGATGGCATGCGCGATCGAGTTGGTCAGCAGCGTCACCTGCGCCTCGCTCTGCTCGGCGATGGCAATCGCCTGCTGCTGCCGGCGCCCGCCCATGAACAGGCCGAACAGGCCCAGGCCCCACAGCAGGCCATGCCCGGCGAACAAGGCCTGTTGTTCGTGCTGCTGGTCGAGCAGCAAGGCGTCGATCGGAACGGACACGCTGACCCCGCCACGGATATCACCCAACCTGGCGCCATATTGGGCATGGCATTTCAGGCAATCCGCTTCCGTCACCATCGGCTTCATGAAACGGAAGTAGGTCTTGTTGTCGTCCATCACCTCGACGGCGGTCCATTCCTGCTGGCCGGTCGCAAAAGCCTGAAGCGCCTGGCGCTCCCAGCTGTCCGCGGTGTTGGAGGGGTTGACGGGGTTCAGACTGGCGATATGCCCGCGCAAGGGGCTGTCGGCATCGACCATGCCCTCGTGCACCTTGCGCACCACATAAGACGAGTTCAGCAAGGTGAGCTGCTTGCCCGAGGGTGTGGTGATGTCGCGCTCGGGAATCCCGCTCAGCCAGGGGCTGGGCTGGGTCTGCTCGGTCACCGGGGCATAGATTCCGCCGCTGTGGATGATCCAGTTGCGGTATTCCATCTCCATGGTGTGGAAGGCCGACGCCTGCGTGTGCAGCGTGCTCTTGAAGCTGTGCTGCTGGTACAGCAAGCTCCAGGCCAACGACGCGCCGATCACGAGCGACCAGATGACCATCAGCCACTTGATGTCGCGCCAGAGCTGTTGGGTTCGGGACAGTTTGTTCTGCTGCATTGGCAGTCACCGCAACTTTCATTCAACACACGAGCAACGATGGTAGCGCGTTGTGTCTGGAAAAGAAAAAGGACCTGACCTTTCGGTCAAGTCCTTGGTTTTTATTCTTAATTTCTGGTGGGGCCTGAGTGACTCGAACTTCCGATCGGCGGATTAATAGTTTTTAACGTCTCTATTTTTCAATCGCTTAGGTGCGTCTTCGCTCGTCACGTTTCGTCAAGGATCTAAACGTATTTTCACGTTAAACGCACTCCGTGATACAGCAATTCAAAAAAGCCATCGAGAAACCCACCCTCGTTGGTTTCTTGCACTTAATTCGTTGCTCAAAAGACGTACCACTTGCGCGTGAAAATCCCGATCGATGTCTGCCATTAGCTTCTCAAGCTTCGCGTTTTCTTTTTGATACTCGGCAAGACTGGATGAGAGGCCTTCGAACTCGTTAATGTGTGAGCTGAGAGTGGCTGCATCTTCGGACGAAATTGCGAGATTGCGCAACATGTCGATTAGCTTGTTTGGTTCATTATTATTAAGAAGTCTCTTCTGGTTTGCGTTTAACTTTTCAATAATTTCGTTGTTTTTCTTGTCTCGGTCTTTTGAGAGTAACTCGAATTCTCGGTAGGTTCCAGTTGCAGCGGCTGCCTCAAGATAGGCGCGAAAAAGGTCGCCTTTACATTGAGTTAGTTCGTCCTCAAGCTTTTTGATTTCCGAAACGGCTTGTCCTGGTGCATTTGCAACTCCTTGTATGAATCCTGCATAAGCAGGGGACGTATTCTTAAAGCCGTTGTTAGATAGTCTTTTCAATTCGTCATAAAGGACGATGTACGACCCGCCGAGTTCGGCATGTTTGACTATCAATCTGTTTTGGAGCTTAGAACATGAATGCCCAGTCTGCAGCGTTGGTTTTAGGTGGTCCTCGACTAGCTGTGAAGCGTCAAGAGGTTGTTTCTTGATCTGTTGAGTCTGGACATGGGTGCGAGGCCTCCGATGCCCTGATGCGGGCGATGCCAGTTGTAGTGGTGAGTCCAGTAATCCAGGGCGGCAGTGCGCTG